>Ga0315899_10000077_pt1 | contig 124335 bp, 109 predicted proteins | sample LakEriMetagenome_2_FD_203518 | JGI IMG/M metagenome (GOLD analysis project Ga0315899, IMG submission 203518) | Freshwater fungal communities from buoy surface, Lake Erie, Ohio, United States - Buoy 4 MA112 | ecosystem: Environmental > Aquatic > Freshwater > Lake | place: USA: Lake Erie, Ohio... | reverse complement strand
TCGGCAGAGGCCTTCGGTTGGCCAGAGTGTTTTGATCTCATCTTCGTTCCTTCGTCACTACGATGAGACCAAAACACTCCTTAAATCACAACATCAAATCTGTGCCATTGGTGCTGACGGGGAACAGGTATCCATTTCTACCGACTGCTGCTCGAGGCGGGAGTGAGCGCGCGCGGTCGTAATTTGCTGGGCACGACCCACGGGATCGAAATCTTCGCGATCTGCTGCCCAGAGATCAGCCGCGATACCGCTAGAGACATCGCAGCTTTTGCGAGAGACTGATCTGCCGATCGTCAGCATTTCAACTTCCCGAACATTTATACCCCAGGCACGGTTCCCACTTTTTGGAGATGGATCAAGGAGAGCCGTGATCACGCGGCTCTGTTTGCTCCAGAGAAGGTTCGACGCCGGTTGACTGCGCACCGCCACTTTTATTGCGCAAACCCGCGGTCCCCTTTCCTCGCTTGCTCGAGGAGCGAGAGGCTGGAGACCATTTATAGCTCGACTGCACTGATCTTAGTGATGGAGACCGGCGGCCTCGTTGAACACAGCGCGCTCGGCACTTGGCCAGACTGCCCGGCTTTACGCCGAGCTTACTGTCCTGCAACTCGACGAACCGTCTCATGAGTCCGGCAGATAGCACAATGTCCACATTTACCGCCTGTGCGAGAGATCTTATTTCGCAGTCCCATAGACCATCCTATTCGGGGACTTGCCATGAATTTTCGCGCTTCGATCTTATTTGCTGCCAGCTCGGTGGCCCTGGCTTGCGGGATGCCCGCGCTGGCCGAGACCAACGCAGCACCTGCCGCACCCGCTGCTCAGCAGACTAAGCCTGCCGCCGAGTGGGGCTGGGGCATACAGACCGCCTATATGGACGTCTCCGTCAAGCCGGGCGACGATTTCAACCGCTACGTCAACGGCAAATGGCTGGATACATACGAGATCCCGGCCGATCGCAGCACCTTCGGTTCGTTTGTTGAACTCGCGGACTTATCCGAAGCTCGGATGAAGGCGATCATCGAGGAAATCGCCAAGACTCAGCACAAGCCAGGCAGCAACGAAGCGCGGATTGCCGCAGTGTTCAATGCCTATATGAACACCGATGCCATTGAGAAGGCCGGCTTGAAGCACGCCCAGCCAACCCTGAACCGGATCAAGGCCGCACGAACGACTGTCGATCTAGCCAAGCTGTTCGTCATGCCAGGCATCCCCTCGCCCGTGGGCATGGGGGTTTCGCCCGATGCCAAGGACAGCCAAGTCAACGCGCTCTATGCCAGCCAGGCCCAGCTTGGTTTGCCTGATCGCGACTATTACTTGATCGACACCCCACGCAACCAGGCGATCGTAACCAAGTACAAGGAATATCTGACCTTCGTTGCAGGTGAACTGGGCTATGCCGATCCAGCTGCAACGGCCAATATGATCTTCGAGCTTGAAAAGAAGATGGCGGCCCAAAACTGGGATCGCGCGCTCGGCCGCAACCGGGACCTAACTTATAACAAGATGCCAGTCGCCGAATTCCTCGCGCTGGCGCCCAATGTTCCGCTCAAGGCGGCTATGGATGCGCTCGGCGTGGGCCAGGCCAAGGACATCATCGTCGCGCAGCTGCCGCCGACCAAGGAGGAGCTGGAGGCCGCGAACTACACCCCAGAAATGGCTGCCAAGCTCGGTGGCGGGGTGCCGGCACTGGCCAAGCTAATCGCCAGCGAACCGATCGAGGCTTGGAAGGCCTGGATGTCGGTCATGTATATTTCGGGCCGCGCAGCCGTGCTGCCCAAGCGTTTCGATGAAGCCCAGTTCAACTTCTACAACAAGTTTCTGGGCGGCCAGCCCGAACAGCGCCCGCGCTGGAAACGGGCGCTCAGCGCCACGGAAGGCACCCTTGGCGAGTTGACCGGCAAACTCTATGTCGAACGACATTTCCCCGCGAGCCACAAGGCCGCAATGGACAAGCTGGTCAGTAACCTGCGGACCGCCATGGCCTACAACCTTGAAAACTTGACCTGGATGGGACCAGAAACCAAGGTTGCAGCCAAGGCCAAGCTTGATGCCTTCTCGCTGAAAATCGGGCATCCAGACACATTCAAGGTCTATAAGGGCCTCAATGTCTCGCCGGACAGCGCCTTCGCCAATGCCGAAGCCGCCGCTCGCTGGTTCCAGGCTGACCGCATCCAGCGATTGGGCAAGCCAGTGGACCGGACCGAGTGGTTCATGACCCCGCAGACGGTGAATGCCTATTACAACCCCTCGGGTAACGAGATTGTGTTCCCGGCTGGCATCCTGCAGCCGCCCTTCTTCGCGCTGAGCGCCGATGATGCAGTGAACTATGGCGCGATCGGCGCGGTGATCGGACACGAGATCGGCCACGGCTTCGACGACCAGGGTTCGAAGAGCGACGGCGATGGCAATTTGCGCAACTGGTGGACCCCGCAGGACAAAGCCAATTTCGAAAAGCTAACCGGGGCGCTTGCCGATCAGTATAGTAAGCTCTGCCCGCTCGACGATGGTAAGACCTGCATCAACGGCCGGCTTTCTCTGGGTGAGAATATAGGCGACGTGGGCGGCCTAAGCCTAGCCTACCGCGCCTATAAGCTCTCGCTCGGCGGCAAGGAAGCGCCCGTGATTGATGGCTTCACTGGTGACCAGCGCTTCTTCATGGCCTGGGCGCAGGTGTGGCGCACCAAGTTCCGCGAAGCCGCGCTGCGCCGCCAGTTACAGACCGGCCCACACTCGCCGGGCATGTACCGCATCCTCGGCGTGGTCCGAAACTTTGACGAATGGTATAAGGCCTTCAACGTCCAGCCGGGCGACAAGATGTACCTACCGCCGGAACAACGCGTTCGGATCTGGTAAAAACCGCCAAAACCGGCGGGTGCAGCTTGACGTGTCTGTGCCCGCCCTCATGGCCCGATGGTTTCCGCGGCAGTTGACCGGCGCTTGGTCATAATCTGGCTTAGGCTTCTGCCAATGCAGCCATAAAGGCTTCCGAGAGGGGGTCGACAGCATCAGCCAGTGTAACAGCCGCCAAAGTGAAGGGCGCAGCACCTGGCACGTCTTGCGCGATCAATTCGCCATGGGCGCAGGCCTGTCGTGCCGCCCGGCGCGGCACCAATGTGATCACCCGGCCACTCCGCGCCAGTTGAATGCAAGCTTGTTGGCTTGAGAGGCGATAGCGCGGAAACCCGGCGCGGCGTTGGGCATCGCGTTGGGAGGGATCAAGATTGGCGACAAAGCCCGGATCATAACCAGCAATTGCCCAATCATGACGCAAGAGCGATCCGCTATCCTGCTCCCCTGCTGCAGGATGATCGGGCGTGCAAAGCAGCTGATAGGGCTCTTCAGCAACCAACCGCACATGAAGGTCGCGCTGCGCTGCAAAGCTACCCACTGATTTGGCATGATAGAGCAGCAGATGCGCCCGCCGCAGCTTCAATCGCTCCATAGCCAGATCTGGCGGCAAGTTTTCCACTTCAACACTCGCATCTGGGTGGCGCGCTGCAAAAGCCTCAAGCGCAGCTGGGATAAAGCTGTCCATAATTGCTGGACCACACACAATTGAAAGCCGCCGACTGGCAGCGAGGACTTGTGCTTTCCCTTCCTCAGCATGGGCCAGCAATTCTGGCGCAAGTTCAGCCAATCGACGCCCCGCCGCTGTGGGTACGACGGACCGGGTTGTCCGTTCAAAAAGACGGACCCCCCATGCCTCTTCCAAAGTACGGATGCTCTTCGTCATGGCAGAATGGGTAATGCCAAGCTGGTCCGCCGCTTGTGAAAAACTGCCATGGCGCGCGACGGCCGCAAAACGACGGATCAGAACAAGGTCATAAGACATGTTCCAATCGGTACGTAATAGTCACATTTAATTCAATTGTTATCCGCAATCTGCCCATTTACGCTTTATGCATTGGCAAATGTGAGGCGGGCCCATGACGGCAAGTGAGTTCATCAAATCCGACATGGTTATGTTCTCAGCCTTTGCATTCTTGGCGCTGATTGCCGTGGAGCAAATTGCCATTCGTGTTCTGCGTCGCAAAGGCAAAACCCCGCTCAAAGACAGCGTGTTGAGCGTGACAATGGGGTATTTGAGCGAACCAGCCAATGCAGCAACGGCCTTTATTACGCTGGGCGCACTCTCTGCAGTAGAGCCGTTCCGCTTTGCCACGATCCCCGTGACATGGGCCACCTTCTTATTGTGCTTTGTGCTGGATGACTTGCGGTTTTACGTCCATCACCGGCTGGCACACAGGGTCCGCTGGGTTTGGGCGATGCACGTCGTTCATCATTCAAGCGAGAACTACAATCTGCCAATCGCCCTGCGGCAATCTTGGACCAAACATTTTACAGGCACGATGCTGCTCAAGATCCCGCTGGTCCTTATTGGCTTTGATCCCATCATGGTCACATTTTGCGGCGTGCTGAATGCGACTTACCAGTTTTTCTTACACACTGAGACAATTGATAAAATGCCCCGCTGGTATGAGGCGGTGTTTAACACGCCATCCCATCACCGCGTCCATCACGGCAACAACCCCCGCTATCTTGATTCCAATTATGCGGGAACGCTGATTATCTGGGACAAGCTGTTCGGTACTTTTGAGCCTGAATGCGCCGAAGACCCGCCCGTTTATGGGCTGGTTAAACAGCTCAACACGCTGAACCCAATCACTGTGCTGACGCACGAATATGTTGGCATTGCCAAAGATGCGACCCAGCCCGGACTGGGATGGAAACAGCGCTTGGCTTATATTTTCGCGCCACCGGGGTGGAGCCATGATGGATCACGCGAGACATCTGAAACACTCCGCGCAGCCGCTGGCATATCCCCTACGGCACGCCGCCGCAGTGCCCATATGGTTCAGCCCGCCGAATGACGATGCTTCTCCCGCACCATTATGCGCTGAGTGAGGCAGTGATTGTTGTCGCAGGGTCGATCGCGGTAGTCCGCGCGGCACGCGGCGGGCCTTGGCTTGCCCTTGGCTTGGCCCCTTTCATCTTGGCGGCGCTTGTTGGAACGGTCCGTATTGGCTTCACGCTTGAAAACGCGGATCTTGTGGCCCTGCATCAAGCCCTCTCACGCCTTGGCGGCCTTTTTGGGCTAGGCTGCCTCTTCGGCCTGATATGGCGGCGGACTGGGCTGGGGGCGCCTTTGCTCGGCCTCGCAGCACTTGCGAAAGGCTGGCTAGCGCCTGCGCTTACACCGGCGCTGTTTATCGGCCTATCGCTGACTGGTGCTGGGCTCATCTGGCGCGCACTGGATGAAAATAAGTGGCTAAACTCGCTTGGATTTTTGCTGCTGGTGGGGGCCCGATTGGTGGCTGACCAATTTCGGGAGGCCCAGCCAGACTTGGCTTGGCATTTCTTCCACCTTCTCGTGGCCCTATGGGTCTGGCAGACAGCGGCAACATTGACACGCTTGGCCAGACCTATGGCCCCTCTGCTTAAGCGCGCTGCTTAAAGCATTGTTGAATAGAATTTTTGTTCCAAGGGCAGAATGGCTGCACCAATGGCGCAGGCATCTACATTGGTTTGCGACAGCGTTAACCGGGGCAAAGACCGCGGTTCTTGCCGACGGGCATCATCGAAAAGTTCGATTTTGGGGATAATCTTTTGCGCCAGCTGCGAGGACAATCGCCCGCCCAAAACAATCGCCTCAGGGTCCAGCAGAGCGAGGATGGTTTCGTCATTATACACGAATCAACTGTTCCCGCCCAAAAGGCGGCACTCTCCCGATATTCGGCGTTAACTTCTAGGTTTGGATGTAGACAAATCAATCTGAATATTTATTTGCATCCAGATACATACCTAGTCTGCCCTTGCAGCAGCTGATCTTTAATGCGGGGCGCGATCGTCAAACGCGCTCAATGACCATGGCAATGCCCTGCCCACCCCCAATGCACATGGTAATCAGGCCATAGCGTCCACCTGTGCGCTGCAGTTCATACATCGCCTTTACCGTGAGGATCGCGCCGGTCGCGCCAATTGGGTGGCCTAGGGAAATGCCTGAGCCATTGGGGTTGGTCTTCGCTGGGTCAAAACCCAACTCCTTGGCAACGCCACAGGCTTGAGCAGCAAAAGCTTCATTGCTTTCGATAACATCCATCTGCTCAAGCGTTAGGCCCGCACGTTTCAGGGCAACGGGCACCGCTTTGACTGGGCCCAGCCCCATCAAGCTGGGCTCCACACCGGCATGGCCCCAAGCCAAGATTTTCGCCATTGGCTTTAGGCCATGTTTGGCCACAGCCTCGCCAGAGGCCAGCACCACAGCTGCTGCCCCATCATTAATGCCACTGGCATTACCGGCCGTGACGGTGCCCTCTTTTTGGAACACGGGGCGCAGGCCAGCCATGGACTCCAAGCTGGCATCGGCACGCACATGCTCATCCGTTTCAAAGGCGACAACGCCTTTGCGCGTCTTGACTTCCACAGGAACAATTTGACCCTTGAAATAGCCCCGGGCAATCGCATGAGCGGCCCGCTTATGGCTCTCGACAGCCAGTGCATCTTGGTCTTCCCGGCTGATGCTGCAGCGGGCGGCAACATTTTCGGCTGTGACGCCCATATGAATGGTTTCAAAGGGATCATGAAGCGCGCCAAGCATCATATCCTGCAGCACCAGATCGCCCATTTTCTGGCCATTGCGCGTTGCTTCCACCACTCGCAAAGCGCCAGACATGACTTCTGCGCCCGCGCCAATGGCAATGGCTTGTTCGCCAAGCGCAATGCCTTGAGCAGCCGACACAATGGCCTGCAGGCCAGAGCCGCACAGCCGGTTCACATTCATCGCCGGCGCTTCAATGGGCACGCCCGCCGTGACGGCTGCCACGCGGCTGGCATACATATCCTTAGGCTGAGTGGGCACTACGGTACCCAGCACAACGGCTTCTATATCGCTGCCGTGAAGACCGGCGCGGCCAATCGCTTCCCGGATCACAATCGCGCCCAGCTCTGCCGGACGAAAGCCCGCAAGGCTGCCCCCAAATGTGCCAATTGCCGTGCGTGCGCCCGCAACGATGAAGATATCTGTCATGCAAAGTCTGCCTTCTTGCTCAGGACGAAGTTGAGAAGCGCCCTAGCAGTTTTCTCTACAGGATAAAGCCGGTCCAATGCCCAAAAGACATTTCTTGAGCGTTCAGCCGTTTGCTAAACGGCTTCCTCCAGCCCTAGACCTTCAGCCAAAGCCTTGCTCACGCGCGATAATGGCAGCGTGCGTGCGGTTGCGAGCGCCCAGCTTGCGATAGACAGATTGAGCGTGCACCTTCACTGTTGGCTCGCTGATGTCTAACCGACGCGCAATTTCCTTATTGGATAAGCTGTTGCACAATCCCTTTAGCATATGCCGTTCTCGTTCGGTGAGGGCAGCCAGAAGCCCCCTGCCGATATCCCCATCCATCGCTTGCTCAGCAGGGCACAGGCAAACTGCGACCGCGCGGCGGAACGATGCAAATCGTCGCCACGCTGAGAACAGCCTTGGCGATTTCGGCCAGTCCATCAAAACGCAACACTGGAGGACCAACGGGACTTTTGTAACACCCTGAAATCATAACAAAAATCATCAATACGTTTATTTTGCATAAGTATCAGGGTTTAGCGCATCTCTCCCTTGGACTTAGAAGAGTTCCTGAAGGGGGAGAACAGGCCAGGCCAAGCCAAGAGACGATGGCCAACAGGCCTTAGTCCCACGTCAGCAGGGATTTGGTTTCACAAAAAAGGGAAATGGTGCCCCTGGCCGGACTCGAACCAGCACTCCGTAAGGAACTCGATTTTGAGTCGAGCGCGTCTACCAATTTCACCACAGGGGCCTTGGGGGCGAGCGCCTAGCCGAGTCCGGCTCATGACGCAAGTCGCGCAATTTAGTTTAATGGACCAAAACGACGATAGGACAGCGCCTCAGCCAGATGTGGGACCATGATTTCTGCAGACTCAGTCAAGTCCGCAATCGTCCGACTAACGCGCAAAACCCGTCCAAAGGCACGTGCGGACAAGCTTCAGGCACTGGCCGCTTGAGCCAATAAATCTCGGCCCCGTGCATCTAACGCACAGGCATCGGCCAGCACCTCGCATGCGATCTCCACATTGGTTCGAATACCATAGTCGACATAACGTTTCGCCTGGATTTAGCGTGCCTTGGCAACGCGGGATCGCACCTCGGCCGAGCCTTCGGCAGCTGGAAGCAGCATCAGGTCCACCGCAGAAACAGCAGCGACTTAAATAAACAAATCAATGCGGTCGAGCAGCGGACCAGAAATGCGGGCTTGATAATCGGCACCACAGCGAGGCGCGCGGGTGCACGCAAGGCCCATCGCGGCAATAGCAGCACGAACCCGCTCACGGCTTTCCGCCACTGCTTTATCTGGCAAGCCGACAAGCACAAAGGTGGGAACGCCGGTTGCAATCTGGCACTGAACTTCAATCGTGCGCGCTTCAAGGCCAAGATAGGCCACTGTTTCAACGATTGTGACCATTATAGTCAGCGCGCCAAGGCAGCCGGCAACGGGCCCCTATTCGGAACAAAATACGCCACATGAACCCCCAAATCAGCCCAAAGTTGGGCTAATGTCTACTCGGTAGGCCGCAGCATAAGCGGAATCTCTCGCCTGTCGATATCAGATGGTTGCAACTGCGTGTGATGCGCCCCAAATTAGACTGGTAATGGCGCGCAATCGTTTCAAATCATGGATGCAAATTCCGGCTCTGCGGCTGGCATTATTTGTCGTGGGCCTGTTGCTTATCATGACAGCACCCTTGGTAACGCCATTGCCGGGGCCTGGTGGCATCCTCTTCTTCGCGCTTGGCTTGGGATTGGTGCTGCAAACCTCAGCTTGGGCGCGGCGGCGATATGTCGTTTTCAAGCGCCGATACCCCAAACCCGCAGAATTAGCGGATTGGAGCTTGCGTCGCCCAAGCCATAAACGACGCATGGCACGCAAGAAACAGGTAAAGGACGATTGACTCTTGTCTGCAACCGCCTTAACGGCCCCTTCCAACAAGGCCGCCTTTGTTTGGCGGCTTTTTCATTTGATTTTGTTTTGAGGGCATGAGCGATGAAGCGCACCTTCCAGCCGAGCAACCTTGTCCGGGCTCGTCGTCACGGTTTCCGGGCTCGCATGGCGACCGTTGGCGGTCGCGCAGTGATCCGCGCGCGCCGCGCACGCGGTCGCAAGAAGCTGTCCGCCTGATCACCCTGACGAAGCGGGCAGATTTTCTGGCCGCGAATGCAGGAAAACGGGCCGCCTCTGGCGGCCTTGTTTTGCTTGTGCGTGATCGCGCTGATGGCAATCCGCAGATGCGCATTGGCTATACCGTTACAAAAAAAACGGGAAATGCGGTTGTCCGTAACCGCATGAAGCGCCGCTTTCGAGAATTAGCACGCGAGCTGTTACCGCAATCTGGTGTTGCGGGGGCTGACCATGTCATTATCGGCCGCATGAGCGGCGTTACACGCGAATTTTCAGCCTTACGGGCCGATTTGAGCCGCGCACTCAAAATGGTGCGTCAATAATGGCCAAGCTGCTCATTTGGTTGGCCCGCGCATGGCAATGGGGGCCGTCTGCCGTACTTCCCCCCAGTTGTCGTTTTCAGCCATCATGTTCAGCCTATGCAATTGAGGCCTTGAGCCGCTATGGCGCGCTTAAAGGAACTTGGCTTGCGGCCCGGCGGATTCTGCGCTGCCACCCCTGGGGTGGTCAGGGCTATGATCCGGTCCCGTAAGTGTAAAGAGACAGATTTATTGGGGAAGTGACTTGAACGAGAACCGCAATTTCGTGATCGCCATCATGCTATCGGCGCTTGTCCTGTTTGGCTGGACAATGCTGGGCGATAAGCTTTTCCCCAAACCCAAGGAAGATCCTGTCGCAGCAAGCGCCCCTGCAGGCCAGAGCGGCGCGCCCGCGCTGCCGGCTGTGGCAAAGCCACTCAATGTCAATTCGGTTCTGGCACAAGGTGGCCGCATTCAAATTGAAACGCCCAAGCTTAAGGGCTCAATCAATTTGAAGGGCGCCCGTTTTGATGATCTCATCTTGCCGCGTCACACAATCACGCTTGATCCAAAATCAGGCCCAGTGCGCATTTTGTCGCCCGCTGGGACAGAGCATAGCCAATTTGCCGGCTTTGGCTGGACCGGAAGTGGTGCAGCTTTCCCCAATACAGACACTGTCTGGCAGGCCAGCGGCACAAAGCTGACACCGCAAACCCCCGTGACGCTGAGCTGGGATAATGGCCAAGGCCAGATGTTCCAAATTAAGCTTTCGGTAGACGAAAATTATATGTTCGTTGCCGAGCAGAGCGTTGTGAACAAGGGCAGCGGCCCAGTTGCCGTGCGGCCTTATGGGTATATCAATCGCGGATATGCAACGGTTGGGAAAGGCAGCACATTGGCCGGCCCAAGCCATGACGTTGACAGCTGGACCATCCATGTCGGCCCAATTGGTACGTTCAACAACGCAACCAATTATGACGTGAATTATACAGATTTGGACGAAGCAGGCGCCAATGGCCCCCGCTTTAAATCCACAGGCGGCTGGCTAGGCTTTGGTGACACCTATTGGCTAACCGCCATGGCGCCGTCGCAAAAAGCTGCAATGGACGCGGGTTTTCGCAAAGGAAATGGCACCTATCAGGCTGATTATGCTCTCGATAATGTGATTGTTTCCCCCGGCCAGACCAACAGCGTGACCACGCATTTCTTTGCCGGCGCCAAGGAAGTGCCCGTTCTGGATGGCTATATGGACAAGCTGGGTATCCAGTTGTTCGGCAATGCCATTGATTGGGGTTGGTTCAAAATGTTCGCCAAGCCCATTTTCTACCTGCTGGACAGCTTGTTCAATCTGGTGAAGAATTTTGGCGTCGCCATCATTTTGCTGACGCTGATTGTAAAGCTGGTCATGTTCCCGATTGCCCAGCGTCAATTTGCGTCCATGGCGGCGATGCGCATCGTGCAGCCCAAGGTGAAGGAACTTCAGGACCGGTATAAGGATGATCGCCAAAAGATGCAGCAAGCCATGATGGAGCTGTATCAAAAGGAAAAGATCAACCCGATGGCGGGCTGTTTGCCGATCTTTATCCAAATCCCAGTTTTCTACGCGCTCTATAAGGTGCTGCTGCTGACTATTGAAATGCGGCATCAGCCCTTTGCGCTGTGGATTAAGGATTTGTCCGCGCCTGACCCACTGACACCAGTTAATCTCTTTGGCCTTCTGGATTTCACGCCGCCCAGCTTCATTGCGCTTGGCGTGCTGCCGATCCTGTTGGGCATCACCATGTACGTCCAGTTTAAGCTCAATCCCGCCCCGACTGACCCAGTGCAGCAGCAGGTCTTCTCAATCATGCCGTGGATCATGATGTTCCTGATGGCGCCCTTTGCCGCTGGTTTGCAGCTCTACTGGGTGGTCAACAACTTGCTGACCATTGCCCAGCAAAAATGGCTCTACAGCCGGCATCCGGGCATGAAGGAGCCTATTAAGGCGTGACCGACGACCCCGATTTTGTTGAGACGGCCCGGAAAGTTTTCTCTGGGCCAATCACCTTCCTCAAGTCCGCGCCGGACTTGAAATTCCTGCCGGACCCGGTGGCGAATGAGGTAGCCTTTGCCGGCCGCTCCAATGTCGGCAAATCTTCGCTGATCAATGCGCTCACTAACCGCAGCGGCTTGGCGCGCACATCCAACACGCCGGGTCGCACGCAAGAGCTGAACTTTTTTGATGTGGGTGATCCGCTCAAATTCCGGCTGGTCGATATGCCGGGCTATGGCTTTGCGGAAGCCCCCAAGGACATCGTCAAAAAATGGCGCTTTTTGGTCAATGACTATCTGCGTGGTCGACAGGTGTTGAAGCGGGCCCTGGTGCTGATTGACAGCCGCCACGGCATCAAGCCCGTGGATGGGGATGTCATGGATATGCTCGATGCCGCTGCCGTAAGCTATCACATTGTCCTCACAAAGGCGGATAAGATTAAGGCGAGCGCGCTCACCGAAGTGATGCAACGCACGGCAGATGAAGCACGCAAGCGCCCAGCGGCACACCCGGATATCATCCCAACATCCAGCGAAAAAGGCATGGGCCTGCCAGAATTGCGGGCCGCCATTTTGGATGCCGTGACCGATTAATCGATAAGGACGTCGCCCATGCTGAAAATCATCATTGGCAATAAAGCTTATTCCAGCTGGTCCTTGCGCGGCTGGCTGGCAGTTAAGCAATGCGGCTTGCCCTTTGAGGAAGTTGTCACGCCCATTTATGATGAGGCTTGGCCTGCGCGCCGTGAAGAAGCTGATATCCGGCCAGGTGGCGGCAAAGTGCCCATTCTTTGGGATGGCGATGCCGCGATTTGGGATAGCTTGGCGATTATCGATTATCTGAATGATCTGACCGGCGACGCCCATTTCTGGCCCAAGGGCAAGCCCGCACGCGCCTTGGCACGATCTATGGCGGCGGAAATGCACAGCAGCTTTACCGCACTGCGCCGCCAGCATCCGATGAACAGCCGTCGCGTCTATCCCCCGGCCCCGCTCGATCCGGAAGTGGCAGAAGATGTGACGCGGATCACGCAGCTATGGCAGGACGCGCGCACCCGCTTTGGCGCGGGCGGGGATTTTCTGTTTGGTGCCTTTGGGGCCGTCGACATCATGTTCGCGCCAGTGATCACGCGTTTTGTGACCTATTCCATCCCCGTGCCCGATCATGCCCGGCCTTATATAGACGCTGTGCTGGCTCATCCCTTCATGGTGGACTGGCTGCGTGATGCCGAAGCCGAGCCATGGGTCATTGCGCGCTTTGAGCGGGACGCCTGACATGGTGGACGCACTTGCGCTGACGCAGCAGCTCATCGCTGCCCCATCAGTGACTCCGGCCACTGGGAAAGTCTTTGACGTGCTGGAAGCCGCGCTAAAGCCCTTGGGCTTTGAGGTGGATCGCTTCATTTGCGGCACGGCGCCCGATGGCCCGGTAGAAAATCTATTCGCCACGCGCGCCGGCACAGGCACCGCTCCACACCTCGCCTTTGCCGGGCATTTGGATGTTGTTCCTCCTGGCGATGGCTGGACCAGCGACCCTTTCACACCCGAAATTCGCGGCGATTTGCTCTATGGCCGAGGTGCTGTGGATATGAAGGCAAGCATTGCTGCCTTTGTGGCCGCCATCCCCCCGTCCAGCGCCGGGCGGATTAGCCTGATCATCACCGGTGATGAGGAAGGTCCGGCCGTGTTCGGCACGGTTGCGCTGATTGACCATATGAAAGCCAAGGGCCTGGTGCCCGATTTGTGCGTGGTGGGCGAACCAACGTCCGTCAATCGCCTGGGCGATATGATGAAAATCGGACGGCGTGGCTCCGTCAACATCTGGATTACCGTGCCTGGAACACAAGGCCATGTCGCCTACCCGCATCTGGCCGATAACCCCGTACCCAAGCTGGTCCGCGCGCTGGCACGGATTGACGCAATCAAACTTGATGACGGGACAGAGTGGTTTCAGCCCTCTAATATCGAGATTACTGATCTTGAGGTGGGCAATAAGGCAACCAATGTGATCCCCGCCGCAGCCAAGGCGCGCATTTCGATCCGATTTAATGATTTACACAGCGGCGAAAGCCTGTCTGCCCTGATCCGCGAAGCCGTGGCGCAAGACGCGCCTGATGCGATTGTGGACCCGCGTATATCTGGCGAAGCTTTCCTGACCCCGCCCGGCGCATTGAGTGCTTTGGTGGCAGGGGCTATTCAAGAGGTCACGGGACTTGCGCCTGAACAGTCCACCACCGGCGGCACCTCGGATGCACGCTTCCTCTCAAAGCTGTGCCCCGTGGTAGAATTTGGTCTGCCCAATGCGACGATGCACAAGCTGGATGAAGCCGTTGCTTTGGAGGATATTCGTTCACTTACAATGATTTACGCGAATATCCTCGACCGCGTCTAAAGTTTAGCGCGGCCGCCGCAGGATGATGTACAGCGCCCCTGCCCCACCATGGCGCGGATGCGCATTGCGAATAGCGGCAATCCGATCTGCATAGGCTGAGACAGCCAACCAGTCCGTCACAGACGCCCGGATGACACCCCGGCTGGTCGGCGGCAAGCGCGGGTTATCGACTGCTGGGCGGCCTGTAATTAACAATATGGTCCTATCCCCGCGCCGTATGGCGGCCTCTAGCCCTCGATTAAGGCGGGCATGGGCCGTGGCCAAGGTCTCACCGTGCAAATCAATGGTGACGTCAGGCGCGACATCGCCTTTGGAGAGGCGCTTATCCCAACTGCCATCTAGAGTATCGCGCGGTGGCTGGGGCCGAGACGGGGCGGGCCGGGGTGGCGCTATAGGTGCTGGAAGCCGGGCTGGACGGATAGCTCTTGCCAGCTCTGCACGCATATCCAGCGGCACGGGCTGGTCTTCGGGCAGCAGCTTACCCGGCATGGGCCGCGCTGTCCGGGCCACGCGCGCCCAGATAGCATGTTCTTCGGGGCTTAGCCGACGCGCCCTCACGGCTGGGTTTGGGCCTTTACCCGCGCGACTGTGCCTTTGGGCAAAAGCAAATAGGCCACGCCTCGGGCCATCATGCCGCCGGCAATCTGCTCTGCCTCAGCGCCTGCACCCCAAAACGTATCAAAACGGTTCGGGCCTTTAATGGCACCTCCCGTATCTTGGGCAACCCATAGCCCATTGGCTTCGGGACGATCTGTTTGCAGGAAAATAGGTGCGCCCAAGGGCACAAAGAGCGGGTCTGCCGCCACAGTGGCACGGCCCGTGACTGGCAAGCCAAGCGCGCCCAAGGGGCCAGGACCTGTCAGCTCTTTGAAGAAGACCCAGCTCTTATTCTCGTTCATCACGGCTTGGGCTTGATCAGGATTGGCGCGCAGCCAACGGACAATGCCGGCCATATTGGCTTCCCCCGGGGCGAGGAGGCCTTTTTCCCGCATCACCTTGCCAATGGCTGTATAATCCCGCCCATTTTGCCCATCATAGCCAATACGCATGACAGACCCATCGGGCAGCTTCAGTCGGCCAGATCCTTGCACCTGCAGGAAGAAGAAGTCGATTGCATCTGCCGCATAGGCAAGCTCTAGCCCTTGACCGGCCAAGGCGCCTGCCACAATTTCCGCTCGGTCAGCATAGGGCAGCAGTTGATTGTTCACCACGCGCCCGCGAATGCGCCGTCCTTTCAACGAGTCCGAAAACAGGCCGAGATCAACTTCAACAATATCTGCGGGGCGCTTGTAAATGGGCGCGGCATAGCCCGGTGCAGCGGTGCGCGCGCCGGCAATTTCCGGCTCATAATAGCCCGTTGCAAAAGCGCGGCCATCGCCAACGCGGGCGACTTCTAGCTGCGTTGCGAAAAAATTGGCCGCTTCTTGGTCGGGCGTCGCCATGGCAGCGGCGCAGGGAGCCTGCCAATCTGTTGCCTGTGTCAGGCCCGATCCATCGGTACGGCGCTGCAGGACTCCACAAGACAGGCGAAAGGCCTTCAGCGCCCGCACAGCTGCGTCTGCCGGCACGGCTAGGCTTTCAAATGATGGACCAGCCTCTACCCCAGCGGCACGCGCTGTCTTGGGCTTTTCTGGGGCTGGAACTGGCGTGACAGGTGCCGAGGGCCGGGTCTGAATGTGGCCGACACAGGCAGCCAGCGCCAAGGGCAGAAGAAGCGAGAAAAATCTAGGGCGGACCATGCCTGCCGGTTAAGCTGCTTCGTCCGTATCCACAAGAATCCAATTGGGGTCACTGGCGCGAATATCACGCTCAAATGTCCATTGATCATGTGTTTCAATGGCGTCTGTCAGCGATCCTGCAATCACTGTGCCGCTGGTATCGCGCGTGACAGCCGCAATATCCGCATCAAAGCGCACCGAGATTTGCGCCACACCGCCATTTAAGCTGGCAGATGAGATTATCGCCCGATCAATCCGAACCAGCCGATTATCAAGCACTTCGCCAGCCTCGGCCCGTGCGTTGATGGCATCCGTAAAGCTTTGGTGAACGTCCGCGCTCACATAAGGCGCAACGGCCGCCATATCGCCTTTCCAAAAACCGTCGAGAATCATGCCATAGGCCGCCTTGGCGCCTTCGAGAAATTCAACAGGGTGGAAACGCGAATCTGCCGCGGAAATTGCCCGCAGGCCCGTTGCCGCTCCAACGTCAAAGCTTTCGCCCAAGGGCGCGCTTGTGCGGCCAGCCTCTCGCAGCTCTGATGTAGGTGCCGGAAATGACGGCGAAACAGGCTCTTCGGCAGGTTTGCCGAGTGTCTGCTCATGCCCAGTCCGCTTGCCCATAATGGCAAAAAGACGCAGCCCCAAAAACACGGCAACCATAGCAAAGAGGATTGTTTCAACCACGACAAACACCTTTCTTTGACGCAACATAGGGTGCCCGACGCCAGCTTTCAAATAGTGCTTTCGTCGGGTAGGCGAAAATCTGCGGCATTGCCCTTCTTTCTTGCCCCTGCTAGTCGCCGCGCCAACCTTGGCGGATTTTGCTGTTCGCCATCACAGACTGAACAGGACCGGATTGAGACATGGCTGACGACACCAACGCCCCCCTTCCCAATGGTGAAGACACGCTGCCCGCGGTGGGCGTTATCTCGCAATATGTGAAGGATCTTTCTTTCGAAAATCCAAATGCCCCAGCTGTGTTCCAATGGCAGGGCCAGCCGCAGATCGATGTTGGCTTTAACATCGGCAATGAACAAGTGGGCGATGAGGTTTACGAAGTCTCACTGAAGATCAACGTTGTCGCCAAAACTGAAGAGAAAACCGCCTTTCAGGTAGAACTGGTTTATGCAGGCCTATTTGGCATTCGCAATGTGCCTGAAGACCAGTTGGCGCCGATTTTGTTGGCGCAGGGCCCGGCAATGCTGTTTCCCTTTGCCCGCCGCGTCCTTGCGGATGCCGTGCGGGATGGTGGCTTCCCGCCTTTGATGCTCGATCCGATCGATTTTGGGGCGCTGTTCATGCAGCAGGCAGAATTGGCGGCACAGCAAGCAGCCGAAGCAGGCGAGCAAGATCAGGCCTGATCCGGTCACGCTAGGCCGCATCCCATGAAACTGGGCAAAGCCATTGGCACAATTGGGGGGCTGACCATGGTCAGCCGTGTGCTTGGCTTTGTCCGGGAAATGGTCATGGCGCGCATATTGGGCGCGAATATGTATGCGGATGCCTTTTTGGTGGCCTTCCGCCTGCCCAATACATTCCGGCGCTTTTTTGGCGAAGGTGCGTTTTCCGCTGGGTTCGTTCCCTTATTCAGCCAGCGCTATCATGGCAAAGGCGGCTTGGACGAGGCACGCCGCTTCTCAGAAGAAGTTCTTGCCGTTTTTCTGCCGGTTCTCCTCATTTTTACAGTCATTGGCCAAATTGCGATGCCAGCCATGGTCTGGCTGCTGGCCTCAGGCTTTGCGGGTGATCCCGAAAAATTTGATCTGACAGTCTGGCTCTCGCGGCTCACCTTTCCGTATTTGATGCTCATCAGCCTTGTGTCGCTCTATTCGGGCGTGCTGAATTCCATGCACAAATTTGCAGCGGCCGCTTTTGCGCCGGCATTGCTCAATTTGGCGATGCTCATTGCGCTGCTGCTCGTCCGCGATGGCGGCGCAAAAAGCGCCCAAGCCCTGGCGATTGCCGTTGTTGTGGGGGGCATTGTGCAACTGGCCTTGGTCTTATGGTCGGCCCATAAAGCAGGCATCTCGCTGCGCCTGCGCCGACCACGGATGACACCGGGCGTGCGTCAGTTTTTCCGGGTCGTTATTCCTGCCACCTTTGCCGCTGGCGTGTATCAGGTGAGTATTCTGATCGACACGCAATTTGTAAGCTATCTCGCCGAAGGCTCCATGGCGCATTTAAACTATGCTGACCGGCTGAACCAATTGCCGCTCGGGATTATTGGAACTGCTCTCGGCACGGCCATTTTGCCCGCCATCAGCAAATATGTTGATCAAGGCAAAGCGGATGAGGCCGAAAAAATTCAAAACCAAGCACTTGAGCTCGGCATGTTGCTGACCCTGCCTGCCGCCATTGCCTTTGCAGCAGCAGGCGTGCCGCTGGTGACAGCACTGTTCCGCGGCGGGGCCTTTCAACCAGAAGATGCTGTCATTACCGGCACGACGCTGGGGATTATTGCTTTGGGCCTGCCCGCTTATGTGCTGGTGAAAGTGTTCACCCCCGGCTTTTTCGCGCGCGAAGACACCAAGACACCGCTGCGCATCGCCATTTGGGTGCTTGCAGCCAATATTGCGCTCAACTTTGCGCTGGTGCCGTTCTTTGGGCTTTATGGGCTGGCGGCGGCTCTGGCGCTGACAGCTTGGCTCAATTGCGCCATGCTCTATGTCACACTTCATAAGCGCGGACATTTAACAATTTCGTCGGACGTGGCCAACCGCGTAGGCCGGCAATTGCTCTGTGCGCTTGCCATGGGGGTCACGCTCTATGGCGTTAATCTGCTTATAGGACCCATGTTCAATGGCACCACAATTGAACGGATGGTGGCTTTAAGCACGCTCATTGGCTCTGGCGGTAGTGTGTATTTCGGCCTTGGCTGGATGATTGGCGCGATTAATCGGGAAGATGTCATGATCTTGCTGCGTCGCCGTCGTCCCGACGCGACAACGACCGACTAGCCCCCTTGCGCTCAGCGGCCTGACAGGGCATCCGCCCGGTCCATAAGAATTTAACCGGGCAGGCGAGTCCAACCCTCTGCCCTAGCGAAAGAGATTATGATGCGCGTCGTATCCGGCATTCAGCCCACAGGCAGCCTTCACCTTGGCAATTATTTGGGCGCAATCCGCAATTGGGTGCGGATGCAGGATGAAGTTGCGGGCGATTGCCTTTACTTCTTAGCAGATTTGCACGCCATCAGCCTACCGCATGACCCCAAGGAATTGGCGTCTAACACACGCGAAATGGCAGCGGCACTTGTTGCGTGCGGCATTGATACCGATCGGTCAATTCTGTTTAACCAAGCCCGCGTTCCCGCCCATGCAGAGCTGCAATGGCTGCTGAATGGCACGGCGCGCATGGGCTGGCTCAACCGGATGACGCAGTTTAAGGACAAGTCCGGCAAGAACCGCGAGGGCGCGTCCATTGCGCTCTTTACCTACCCCGTCCTTCAGGCAGCCGATGTGCTGCTCTATCAAGCAACGCACGTGCCCGTTGGCGAAGACCAAAAACAGCATTTGGAATTGGCGCGCGACATTGCGCAGAAGTTTAACAATGACTTCGCAACTGAAGACGCGCCCATTTTCACCCTGCCCGATCCGATTATTCCCAAAAGCGGGGCGGCTCGGATTATGAGCCTGCGCGATGGCAGCGCCAAAATGTCTAAGTCTGATCCGTCTGATATGAGCCGCATCAACCTGACCGACGATGCCGACACCATCATGCAAAAAGTCCGCAAGGCAAAGACTGATCCGGAGCCCCTGCCCAGCTCTGCTGAAGGTTTGGAAGGGCGCCCAGAAGCGCTGAACTTGGTCGGCATTTACGCGACTATGGCAGAGGAAAGCGTGGATGCCGTGCTGGCCCGCTTTGGCGGCCAAGGCTTTGGCGCGTTTAAGCCCGCATTGGGGGAATTGCTGGTCGAAACGCTGCGGCCCATTATTGATCGGTTTAATGATCTGCGCACGGATACTGCGGCGCTCGATGCTATTTTGATTAAAGGGGCAGACCGCGCGGCAGCACTTGCGGCACCCACTTTGGCTGCCACTTATCAAGCGCTTGGGTTGCAACGATAAGGAACGCATGAGATACCGTTCAACCTTCATTCAGCACAGCTTAGGGATGATAGCTGAGCAGAATGGCCAACGGGTCTCCGTCATCCGAGGAATACGTCTATGTCGCGATTTGTGAATCTGTTGCGTGTTGCAGCTCCGGTGATGCTTCTTGGTCTGTCCGCCTGCGCGCAGAATTTCGATGCCCGCGTCAGCCGCTTTCAACAAATGCCAGCGCCGCAGGGGCAAAGCTTTACCGTCACATCTGATGATCCCCAGCTCAATGGCGGGTTAGAATTTGGCAGCTATGCCCAATTGGTTGCCGGCAAGCTGACTGGCCTTGGCTTCCGCCCGGCCGCCAGCGGCGAAGCGCCTGCCTTAGTCGTGAAAATGACCTATGGCGTTGACCGTGGCCGTGAAAAGGTTCGCAGCGTTCCCGGATCAACCTTCAATCGCTGTGTGGGCTATTATGATCCGTGGTGTGGCGGCTTTGGCTATTGGGGCCATGGCTGGCGTGGACGCTATTATGGCTATTATCCCGGCTTTTATGATCCCTTCCTCTTCGGCCCCGGCGGCCTGAATGACAGCATTGAAAGCTATACGGTGTTCACCAGCCAGCTGGATTTGCGGATTGAACGGGCGGGAACGGGCGAGCGCGTTTTTGAGGGCAAAGCGCAAGCCCAGTCCCTCAATAATAACTTAAGCTATCTCGTGCCCAATTTGGTTGAAGCCATGTTTACAGGCTTTCCCGGCAATAATGGTGAAACCGTGAAAATCACGGTGCCGCCGCCCCCCAAAAAGGCGCGTTAAGCCCCCAAATATCTCGGCAGAAAAAAGCCCGCCCCTGACACAGGAGCGGGCTTTTTCGTAACATAGAAGAAGAACAGCGACTTAGTCTAAATTGGGTCGCAGCCAACGCGTTGCCGTTTCCAAATCGACACCTCGGCGCGCTGCATAATCTTCCAACTGATCCTGCCCAATGCGCGCAACACCAAAATATTCGCTGTCCGGGTGGCCAAAGTAGAAGCCAGAAACCGCGGCTGTTGGCAGCATGGCAAAGCTTTCCGTCAACACAAGGCCAGCTGTGTCGCCCGCCTTTAGCAGATCAAACAAGATTGGCTTGTGGCTATGATCTGGACAGGCCGGATAGCCCGGCGCTGGACGAATGCCGCGATATTCTTCGCGGATCAAAGCCTCATTGGTCAATTGCTCGCCCGGCGCATAGGCCCAAAGCGTGGTGCGCACATGCTGGTGCAAACCTTCCGCAAAGGCTTCGGCAAACCGATCAGCCAAGGCCTTCAGCAAAATATCTTGATAATCATCATGCGCAGCTTTGAAGCGCGCAACATGCGCATCAATACCATGAATGCCAACAGCAAAGCCGCCCATCCAATCGCCATCAGGGCTAATGAAGTCCGCCAAGCACATATTGGCGCGATCACGGCTTTTGCGGATCTGCTGGCGCAAGAAGCTGAAGGTCACATGCCGTTCTTCTTCCGGCAGATGGACAACCACATCATCGCCATCGCGTGCGCACGGCCATAAGCCGACAACGCCCCGCGCCGTCAGCCATTTTTCAGCGATGATCGTGTCGAGCATCTTATTGGCATCGGCAAACAAGTTGCGGGCGCTTTCGCCGACAATGTCGTCCTCAAGAATGGCGGGATAGGTGCCATGCAATTCCCACGCGCGGAAGAAGGGTGTCCAATCAATCACCTCACGCAGGTCAGCGAGACTCCACTCGTCAAACACATGAAGGCCCGGTTGTGCCGGCGGCGGCGCTTTATGGGCCATGTCTGCCACAAAGGCGTTGGCGCGCGCGTCTGCCAGGCTCAGCAGCACATTGGCTTCCTTGCCCGCCCGCACGTCGCGGACATGCTGATAGTCCGCCTCAATACCCGCCACATAGCCATCGCGCTGCGTGTCCGACAGCAATTGCGAGGCCACACCTACGGCACGGCTGGCATCGAGCACATGGATGACGGGCCCATCATAAACGGGATCAATTTTAAGCGCAGTGTGAACCTTAGATGTCGTCGCCCCACCAATCAGCAGCGGAATATTAAAGCCCGCGCGCTGCATTTCCTCAGCCACGGTCACCATTTCATCCAGCGAGGGCGTGATGAGCCCAGAAAGGCCGATGATATCCGCGTCATGCTCTTTCGCCGCAGCCAAGATGTTGGGCCATGGCACCATCACGCCCAAGTCAATGACTTCATAGCCATTGCATTGCAGCACCACGCCCACGATATTCTTGCCAATATCATGCACATCGCCCTTCACCGTTGCCATGATGATGCGGCCTTTGGCCTTTTGCCCCTCAGCCTTTTCTGCCTCGATAAAGGGAATAAGGTGGGCCACGGCCTTTTTCATCACGCGCGCGGATTTGACGACTTGGGGCAAGAACATTTTGCCCGAACCGAACAAATCGCCCACCACGTTCATCCCGTCCATCAACGGGCCTTCAATCACCTCAATCGGGCGGGTCGCTTGTTGGCGCGCTTCTTCCGTATCTTCGACAATATAGGCGTCGATCCCTTTGACGAGGGCATGTTCGAGCCGCTTCGTCACATCCCAGCCGCGCCATTCTTCCGCGGCCTTTTCGGCCGCCGCATCCGTGCCCTTGAACCGCTCGGCCAGCGTAATCAGCCGCTCGGTTGCATCTGCACGGCGGTTGAGGATCACATCTTCACAAGCATCGCGCAATTCAGGGTCAATGGTGTCATAAACATCCAATTGCCCGGCATTAACAATGGCCATATCCATCCCTGCTGGGATGGCGTGGTAAAGGAATACGCTGTGCATCGCGCGGCGCACCGGCTCATTCCCGCGAAAGCTGAACGACAGATTCGATAGCCCGCCCGAGATATGGACATAGGGGCAACGTGCCTTAATTTCCCGCGCTGCCTCAATGAAATCAACGCCGTAACCATTATGCTCTTCAATGCCCGTGGCAACGGCGAAGACATTGGGGTCAAAGATGATATCTTCGGGCGGAAAGCCGATCCCCGTCAGCAGCTTGTAGGCGCGTTCGCAGATTTCGACCTTGCGATCTTTGGTATCCGCCTGGCCTTTTTCATCAAAGGCCATGATGACGACAGCTGCGCCATAGGCCATGCATTTGCGCGCCTGCGCCAGAAAGGCTTCTTCGCCTTCCTTCATGCTGATCGAATTCACAATGGGCTTGCCGGAAACGCATTTCAGGCCCGCTTCAATGACATCCCATTTCGAGCTGTCGATCATCACCGGTACGCGCGCAATATCAGGCTCGGCGGCGATCAGCTTCAAAAAGGTCGTCATAGCTTCAACAGCGTCGAGCAGACCTTCATCCATGTTCACGTCAATAATCTGCGCGCCATTTTCGACTTGCTGGCGCGCGACATCGACCGCCTTGGCATAATCACCCGCAAGGATCAGCTTTTTAAACGCGGCAGAGCCGGTCACATTGGTCCGCTCGCCCACATTGACGAAACGCGCACTGGCTTGAGTATCAGTCATTCGTATAAAACCTTGCAGGAGGCAGATCAGGCCGCAATTGTCATGGGCTCAAGCCCGGCGAGCCGTGTCATCACAGGGGGTTCAGGCAGACGACGCGGGGAAACGCCTGTCACCACCTTGTGCATTGCAGCGATATGGCCCGGGGTTGAGCCACAACAGCCGCCCAGAATATTCACCTGCCCGGCCTCTGCCCATTCGCGAACAAAGGCCGCTGTTTGTTCAGGCAGCTCATCATATTGACCCAATTCGTTGGGCAGGCCGGCATTGGGGTATACCATGATGAGCGTTTCCGCGATGCCCGCCAGCAGCTTCACATGCGGGCGCAACTGTTCCGCCCCGAAGGAACAATTAAGGCCAATCGTCACAGGCTTTGCGTGGCGGACTGCATACCAGAACGCCTCAACAGTATGGCCCGACAAGTTCCGGCCCGACAAATCGGTGAGTGTCATGGAAATCATCAGCGGCACATCCCGGCCCAGCGCGTCCTGCGCCTCGAGCACGGCCATAATCCCGGCTTTGGCGTTGAGCGTATCAAACACCGTCTCAATGAGGATGAAATCCGCCCCGCCTTCCAGCAAAGCATCAACTTGTTCGCGATACACGTTTTTCAGCGTATCAAAATCAATCTCGCGATAGCCCGGATCATTCACATCGGGCGAGAGCGACAATGTCTTGTTGGTTGGGCCAACAGCGCCTGCCACAAAGCGCGGACGACCATCTCGCGCTTCATATTCATCCGCCAGTCGCCGCGCGATCTGCGCATTGGCAATGTTCAAATCACGCACCAAATGCTCCGCGCCATAATCCGCTTGGCTGATCTGAGTAGAGCTGAAGGTGTTGGTCGAGATAATGTCGGACCCGGCATCGAGATAGCTGCGGGCAATTTTTTCAATCACATCAGGCCGTGTCAGCGCCAATATGTCGTTATTGCCCTTCTGGTCATGCGAGAGGCCAAGCTGGCCCGCATAATCGGCCTCGCTCAGGCCAAAGGTTTGGATCTGCGTGCCCCAGGCACCGTCCGTCATCAAAATACGCTTTTGGGCTTCGGCCAATAGCCGGGTGCGGGCAGACATGGATCAGGCTCCTTGCGGCCGCAGGCCCAGCAAATGACAAATGGCATAGCTGAGTTCGGCTCGGTTCAATGTGTAGAAATGGAAATTGCGGACACCGCCAGCATAGAGTTTACGGCACATTTCGGCGGCAATTGTGGCTGCAATCAGCTGGCGTGCAGCGGGATGATCATCTAGCCCCTCAAACAGCCGGTCCATCCAATCGGGAATAGTTGCGCCACAGGCGGCCGCGAATTTGCGCGCTTGGGCCACGTTGGACACGGGCAAAATCCCCGGCACAATTTCTGCCTCAATGCCCGCTGCTGCTGCCGCATCGCAAAAGCGGAAAAACACCTCGGGCGAAAAGAAAAACTGGCTAATCGCACGAGAACCACCTGCATCCAGCTTGCGCTTCAGATTATCCAGGTCTGCCGCAGCAGATGCGGCTTCCGGGTGCATTTCAGGATAGGCCGCCACCGAAATTTCAAACGGCGCAATCTCGCGCAAGCCTGCCACCAATTCAGCCGCCGAGGCATAGCCTTGTGGGTGCGGCACAAAGGGCTGGCCCAATTCTGGCGGATCGCCACGCAGGGCCACAATATGACGCACGCCTGCATCCCAATAGCTTTGAGCGATTTCCGCAATTTCAGCCTTGCTGGCCGCCACGCAGGTCAGATGAGCCGCGGCAGGAATGCGGCTTTGTGAGGCAATGCGTGCAACAGTGGCATGCGTGCGTTCGCGCGTTGATCCGCCTGCCCCATAGGTAACGGAAACAAACCGCGGCCCCAATGGCGCTAAGGTTTCAAAGCTTTGCCAGAGTTGCTCTTCCATTTTCTCCGATTTGGGAGGGAAGAATTCAAACGACACCTGCGCATCGCCTGCCAAATCGGCAAAAAGTGGCGCATCCAGCGCACGACGGGCTTCTTCCAAATCCGTTAACGACATGCTCATCCGCTTATCACCTGCAAAGTCTTTGCTTCCAGCCGACGCGCCAGCCAGAGTTTTACGGTCAGCGCGCTGCCCGCCAATTCATTTGTCTGCACCATCTGGAGGCCAGCTGCCCGGCACCAATGGGCAATTTGATCATCCGAGAAGCCAAGGCGGGCATGGGCATCCTGCGCCCGCAACTCCTCATGGCTGTGCGGCGCAAAATCTACAATCAGCAATCGGCCGCCGGGCGCCATGATCCGCGCCAATTCCAGTATCGCGGCTTCTGGCGCTGGCAGATAATGCAGCACTTGGTGCAGCAGCACCGTATCAACGATACCCGTGTCGAGCGGCAGGGCCATAATATCCCCTTGCCGCAATTCCCAGCCATCCACGCCCGTCACAGTCAGCTTGCCGCGCGCAACGCGCAACATTTCTGGGCTGCGGTCAATGCCAATGGCATGGCGAGCTTGGTTGCCAAACAGCTCAATCATCCGGCCCGTGCCTGTGCCAATATCCACCAGCGTGCCCAGCGTGTCGGCGCCCAACACGCGGCGCATTGCAGCTTCCACGTCCGCTTCAGGCACATGGAGCGAGCGTAAACTATCCCAATGGTCGGCATGGTCGGCAAAATAGCGTTCGGCAGCAGCGGCGCGATCTGCCCGAACGGCTGCCAAACGCGCGGCATCAGCAATGTGCCAATGGTCTTCACCCAAAGCTGAAATCCAAGCGTCAATTGCCTGAAATAATGGGCCGGTGACCAAATTGGGGCCAGGTGCAATAAACACCCAACTGCCTTCTTTGCGCCGTTCTGCAACGCCCGCATCACATAGAATTTTAATATGGCGCGAGACACGCGGTTGGCTGTGCGCCAGCACCTGTGCCAATTCTCCAACAGACAATTCCATCGTGCGCAATAATTGCACGATCCGCAGCCGGGTCGGGTCCGCCAACGCGCGGAAAATGTCGAGCATCTTGGCCATGATTTAAGGACATAAAGAATTCTTTATATCCGGTCAACGGCTTTGCGATAGGTTGCGCGCCCTGCCCTTTATTTCAGGCCCAGTTGGGCGATGCGAAAGGCAATTGCCAAGCCAAAATGGAAAGGTTAACTCTGCTGAACACCACGGGACATGGCTGTGCCATCCCGTGGCAAATGTTTAATTCCTTGCCTCATGTTTAAAGGGTGCCTCATGAAAAAGTCGATCCTCGTGCCAGTCATCCTCTTTGCGTCGCTTGGCCTTTCAGCCTGTGGCGGCAAGGCCGTGGATGATGCGTCAAATGCAGAAGTCGCGTTGAACGAAACCATGGAACCAGTGCTGAACGAGCCTGTTGAAGCCCTGCCTGTTGCTAATGAAGCTGTGGCGAACGCCACCAAGGACGTCGTGGCAGACGCAGCCGACAATGCAAAAGATGCGGCAAAAGCGGCCGCTGAAGCCGCTGCCAATCATATGTAAGGCAGCAATTTCGTTGGATTGCACAAGGGGCTGCCTCGCAAGAGCGCAGCCCTTTTTACTGGGGACAAGGACATGCAGACCACCCGGCCCATGCTTGCTCTGTTGCTACTAGCGCTGATGGCTGGGTGCGGCGGTGGAGATGTGCCTGATCCTGCCAGCCTGCCGCGCGATGAGGCGCAGGCGCTCAATGATGCATCTGCCATGCTCAACAGCCGGCAGGATTAAACGCCAGAGCTGCACAGCGCGCCCAGCCCATAGAAAAAGGGCCGAGGCTTAAAGCCCCGGCCCTCTGTAATATTTGCCTAAGCGTTGGACTTAGAAGTCCATACCACCCATGCCGCCACCCGGCATTGCCGGCATTGCGGGCTTATCTTCGGGCAGTTCGGCAATCGTGGCTTCGGTCGTGATCAACAGACCAGCGACTGAGGCCGCGTCTTGCAGCGCCGTACGGACAACCTTGGTCGGATCAATCACGCCAGCCTTCACCAGATTTTCGTAGGTGTCGGTTGCAGCGTTAAAGCCCTGAGTTTCATCATTTTCGCGCAGCAGGTTGCCAGCAACCACCGCACCATCATGACCGGCGTTTGACGCGATCTGACGGATCGGCGCTTCAATAGCCTTGCGGATGATGTCGATACCACGAGTCTGGTCGTCATTCGCGCCCTTCAGGCCTTCAAGAGCCTTAGTGGCATAGAGCAGCGCAGTGCCGCCGCCGGGAACAATGCCTTCTTCCACAGCCGCGCGAGTAGCGTGCAGCGCGTCATCAACGCGGTCCTTACGCTCCTTCACTTCGACTTCGGTAGCACCGCCAACCTTAATCACGGCAACGCCGCCAGCGAGCTTTGCCAAACGCTCTTGCAGCTTTTCACGATCATAATCGCTGGTCGTGATTTCAATCTGCTGACGAATGGCTTCGGTGCGCGCCTTGATGGCATCTGCTTCACCAGCACCGTCGACAATGGTCGTGTTGTCCTTGTCGATTGTGACGCGCTTGGCCTGACCGAGCATGCCAATGGTCACGCTTTCCAGCTTAATGCCGAGGTCTTCCGAAATCATTTCGCCCTTGGTCAGGATCGCAATGTCTTCGAGCATCGCCTTGCGACGATCGCCAAAGCCCGGTGCCTTCACAGCAGCAACCTTCAGGCCACCACGCAGCTTGTTAACCACCAGGGTCGCCAGCGCTTCGCCTTCAATGTCTTCTGCAATGATGAGGAGCGGACGGCCCGACTGAACGACAGCTTCCAAAATCGGCAGCATCGCTTGCAGGTTCGACAGCTTCTTTTCGTGGATCAGGATGTACGGGTCGTTCAATTCGACCTGCATCTTTTCCGGGTTGGTGATGAAATAGGGCGACAAATAGCCACGGTCGAACTGCATGCCTTCGACGACATCAAGTTCAAACTCGAGGCCCTTGGCTTCTTCAACCGTGATGACGCCTTCTTTGCCAACCTTTTCCATGGCTTCGGCAATTTTTTCGCCGACTTCCTTGTCGCCATTGGCCGAAATGATGCCAACTTGTGCGATTTCGGACGAGCCAGCGACGGGCTTGGAACGGCCCTTTAGGTCTTCGACAACCTTGGTCACGGCCAGATCAATGCCGCGCTTCAGGTCCATCGGGTTCATGCCGGCAGCAACCGACTTCATGCCTTCGCGTACAATGGCTTGGGCCAAAACAGTTGCCGTTGTGGTGCCGTCACCCGCTGCGTCATTGGCCTTCGACGCCACTTCGCGCAGCATCTGGGCACCCATGTTTTCGAACTTATCCTTCAGTTCGATTTCCTTAGCGACCGAAACGCCGTCCTTGGTGATGCGCGGGGCGCCAAAGCTCTTGTCGATCACAACGTTGCGGCCCTTGGGGCCCAAAGTGACCTTCACAGCATCCGCGAGGATGTCGACGCCGCGGAGAATGCGTTCACGCGCGTCGCGGCCGAATTTTACTTCTTTTGCAGCCATTTGGTTGCTCCTTCTCTCAAATCAATCTTGCGAAAGGCTGGATCAGCCAATGATGCCGAGGATGTCGGATTCTTTCATGATCAACAGGTCTTCCCCGTCGACCTTCACTTCGGTGCCCGACCATTTGCCGAACAGAACACGGTCGCCTGCCTTCACATCCAGCGGCGTGACCTTGCCGTCTTCAGCCTTGGTGCCCGAACCGACAGAGACGATTTCGCCTTCTTGCGGCTTTTCCTTAGCGGTATCGGGAATGATGATGCCGCCAGCCGTCTTTTCATCGGCTTCAATGCGGCGAACGAGCACGCGATCGTGCAGCGGACGAAATGCCATATGAGTTACCCTCTTCTGGATTAAGAACATCGATTAGCACTCACTCAAAGCGAGTGCTAACGCGGCGGATATGGGTGGCCAGTCCCCCAGCGTCAAGGATTCGGTTGCGGATTTTTTTATATCCCGCCTCAGGCGGGGCGTTGCGGCACCAAAGCCAGCTTTTCCCGCCACATCCAGCGCCACGCCATCAACAGGCTGACGACCGCCAGACCAGTGGCGAGGCCAATCCAAATGCCCAAACCATCGAGACCAGCGCGGAAAGCCAAAAAGGCCCCAACACCTATGCCAATGCCCCAATAGCCAATCCCGGCATACACCATGGGCACGCGCGTATCGTGCAGGCCTCGCAGCATCGCCGCGCCCATCACTTGCGCGCCATCCACAATCTGGAAGATTGCGGCGACCATCAGAAAGCTAATGGCCAGTTGCGCAACTGCGGGGCCGCCCGCAGCTGTGGGATCAACAAACAAGCCCACCCACACAGCCGGGAAAAGGCCTATCACAAGCGCTGTCAGGCTCATAAACCCAACGCCCAGGGCAAAGCCTGTCCAGCCGGCCCGGCCAATCATCACTGGATCCCGACGGCCATGGCCCAAGCCGACGCGCACTGTTGTCGCCTGAGCAAGCCCCAAAGGCACCATGAACGTTAGCGAGGCAATTTGCAGCGCCACGGCATGGGCCGCCACTGATTCCGTGCCGATCAACCCCATCAGAAAGACAGCCGCACTAAACACAGAAGCTTCAAAGCCCATGGTCAGGCCAATGGGCAGGCCTAAGCGGACAAGCGCACGATAACGTGGCCAATCTGCCCGCCAAAACCGGCCAAAGAGGTGATACCGCCGAAAATCCTTATGCCGCGTAACAATCCCCACCATCACAAGAAACATGGCTAGGTTTACAAGGCTGCTGCCAATGCCGGCCCCCACTACGCCCATTTGCGGAAAGCCAAATTTACCGAGCACCAGCCCATAATTCAGCACGGCATTGGCAATCACGCCCAGCAAAGACACATAAAGTGCCCAGATGGTTCGCCCTTTGGCAGACAGGAAGGAACGCAGCACGACCAGCCCGAGAAAGGGAAACATGCTCCATTTTAAGGCAGCGACCATTGCCGCTGCATCTCGTGCCAAATCGGGTTGCTGGCCCAGCGCCCGAAAAATCTGCTCAGAAAAGCCCAAGAGCACCCAGATCGGCACGCAAAAGCTAAGGCATAGCCACAAGCCTTGCCGCACTGTCCGGCGCACATCGCGCACAGAATGGGATTTGCGCCCTTTTTCTGAGGCAATCATTGGCGCTGTTGCGACCATCAACCCCATGCCGAAAAGCGAAATCGACATGACGAAATTGGTTGCCAAAGCACCCGCTGCCAGTGGCTCTGGCCCCAGCTTACCAAGCAGAAAGACGTCGGTTGCGTGGATCAGGGCACCCGACAGGTTTGAAAGAATCAGTGGCCACGCCAAGGCCAGTGTTGCGCGGGCCTCATCAGCCCATCCCTTGGACATTGGCATGGGTGTTGTTTCATTCATGACCCGGCCCTAGCGGGGTTCGACGGGAAACCAAAGCCCCAATGGTCTTTGCCCAAAGGACGTTAGATCAAGGTGCGCTCGATAAACCAGAAGCTGGCAATAGTGCCCATGGCATAGGTGGTTGCCAATACCACGGGCCGGCGCGCCGGCGGCACAAATCGCGAAATGAGTGCCAAAATTGTCATGCTTGCCAAAACAACAGCCACCTGCCCGGCTTCCACGCCCAGGTTAAACGTCAGCAGCGCCATTGGCACTTCCCCTTCGGGCAGGCCAATTTCTTTCAGCGCGCCCGCAAAACCAAAGCCGTGCAGCAGCCCGAACAGGAAGGCGACAATCCAAGGGATTCGTTGGGACAAGCGCAACTGTCCAGGCTGAGCCTTGGCAATCTCAACAGCCAAAAACACGATCGACAAAGCGATCACGCTTTCCACTGGGCGCTGCGGCAACCCCAGAAAGCCCAATGTCGTCCCAATCAGCGTGATAGAGTGGGCAACGGTAAACGCCGTGACAGCTTTCAAAATCGTCATCCCCTGCCCAAGCAGCAGGACAAGCGCGATCACGAAGAACAAATGGTCAAAGCCAAAGACAATATGTTCAACACCAATGACAAAATAGGTTTTGGCGACATCCCAGCGATTGGCTTTTGACGCGATGGTGAAGCTATCCTGATCAGGCGTCAGCCGGGCCGTCTGCACGGCCTCTCCTAATGGCGCCACACGCACCAGCGCATCTGCCACACTGCGATCCAAACCAATGAGCTGAATGTCTTTGCCCGCCAGTGGCTCCTTGCAAGTCAAGGTCCACGTGGATTTGACGGCCAGATCATCGGCCACCCGCTCAGGCGGCCCGGCTGTGCAGCCTGCAGGCACGCTAGGCATTGCGCGATTGGCAAGGCCGGTGCGGAACGGGCCTTTAAAGGTCATCCGCCATTGGCTTGTCGAAAGTTGCGTTAAATCGAGATAGCCAGGGCGCAATTCATCCGCATGGGCAGGCGCTAGTCCCCCAAATATGAAAAAAATCGCCAAGAAAAGCTTCAGGGCAAAGGTCACGGCTTTTGAATCCGCACCTGATAGCCATCAAGCAGCGCTTGATAGGCACGGTCTTGCCGTTCAGACAATGTGGCATCGCGCCAATCATTTTCCACACGCTGGCGCACTGAAGCCAATGGCGGCACGCGGCCCGGCACGACGTTCGTGATCCGCACCAGATGCAAGCCAAAGCTCGATTTCACGGGTCCTTGCCACTCACCCGGCTTCACATCTGCCAAAGTAGCCGCAAATTCTTCTCCAAACGCATTTCCGATGGCTGTGGCATCTGCGCCCGCCATCTGGCTGGGCAAGGAAATGGCTTGGCCCAATGTGCGCCAGTCTTTCTGCGTTGCAATGGCACGCTTTAAAGCTGGTGCTTGCGCTGCAATTTCGGGATCATCAGCTGAACCGAGATAAAGCTGATCAAAGCTATAGCGGGTCCCTTCGGCATAACGGGCCTTATGGCTTGCAAGCCAGCTTTGCAGCTCGGCCTCGGTTGCCGGGGCGCTTTCCACTTGCGAGGCTACCAGAAATTCCATCTTAGACCGCAAGCGCCGCCGGATAATTGGATCATCCTGATCCAACCCCATGCGCAAGCCCTCACGATAATAGACTTCCTCTTTCACATAATCGCGGATCAGTTGATCAATTTCCGGCGGAGATGGGCTGCGCTGCCATGTCCGCTCAAACTGGCTGACAAGCCAAGTCACTCGATCTTCATCAATGGTAATTGTCCGATCCGATGGATCAACGGATGCGCCCCGCCAGCTGGCGATCACAAAGACCAAAAGACCAGCGGCCAAAAAATGGACGAGTGGCTCGCGCAAAAGCCCCCGCATCTGCTCCCCTATTTTCATGCTGTGTCTTGTAACGCACAGACGCGATGAATCTAGTCAAAGAATAGCCGGCTTGCTGCTGGCAGGGTGAGAATGTTGTGGGAAAAAATGTCGCCAGTTGAAAGCATGTGCCCAAGGCGGCGGGCCGTGAAAGCCCTAACGTCCAAGATGGTGACCCCTACGGGAATCGAACCCGTGTTTCAGCCGTGAAAGGGCCGCGTCCTAACCGCTAGACGAAGGGGCCATCAGTGATGGAGCCGCGCCATTAGGGATTCGAGGCGCACCCGTCAACACCTCAATCGCACCAAGTTGCATCATCAATGTGAAGTTCTGCTGCAGACCGGCCCTGCCAATCATCCACCTTGGCCCGGCCTGCCACCCAAAGTCGCCGGTCTCGGCCGCTATGGAGCAGCGCTTGACCAAGCTCTGTCTCGGCTTGTCGAAAGGCCACTGCCTTGAAAGAACGCCCATCATCTCCGGCAAGAATCGTCCGCACATGGTCTTTGCCAACCACATCGGCCTTCACAATTCGCAAAGGACCAGCAGCAATGCGGGGCGCAGGCCAGCCCATGCCATAGGGGCCACCTTCCTCCAACTGATTGGCAAGATCAGGCGTGACCCCGCCGGGGGCGACCAGCGCGTCAATCAACAAGGCACGATTTTCGCTGGCGGTCGCGACATCTGCTGCAAGCCGTGCATCTAAAAATTCAGCCAGTTCGTCCACTTTATCCACAGCGACAGTCAGGCCCGCCGCCATCGCATGGCCACCGCCAGCAACCAGCAGCCCCATATCTTTGGCGGCCAGAACGGCAGCGCCCAAATCCACGCCAGCAATTGAGCGGCCTGATCCTTTGCCAACGCCATCGGCATCCAATGCGACAACAATAGCCGGGCGGCCCATTTTTTCCTTCAAACGTCCTGCCACAATGCCAATTACACCGGGGTGCCAGCCTTGGCCTGCGACAAGGGCAACTGCGCCATTGGCTTGGCGCGCGGCCAGAATATCGGCTTCTTCCTGCACAGCCGCCTCAATGGCGCGGCGTTCTGCATTTAGCCGATCCAGCTCTTCTGCAATCTCGCGCGCTTCCTCTGGGTCAGTGGTTGTCAGCAAGCGGACGCCAAGGTCAGATTTGCCAACGCGCCCGCCCGCATTAATGCGCGGCCCCAGCGCAAAGCCCAAATCAGAACACACAGGCGCACGCGTGAGGCGGGACGCGGCTATCAGGGCGTTGAGGCCAATATTGCGCCCTACGCCCATCACTTTGAGGCCCTGCGCCACAAAGGCGCGGTTTAAGCCTTTAAGCTGAGCCACATCTGCCACAGTGCCAAGCGCCACAATATCAAGCAGATCCAATAATTTGGGCTCTGGTCGGGTTTGGAAATAGCCGCGACTCCTCAGCGTGCGAACCAAGGCAGCTCCCAGCAGCCATGCCACCCCCACTGCGGCCAGATGGCCATGGGCAGCCCCTTCCCCCTCGTCCAGCCGATTGGGGTTGACCAGCGCGTGCGCCACAGGAAGCGTTGTGGCGCATTTATGATGGTCGACCACAATGACATCGAGGCCGGCCGCGCGTGCCATCTCCAGGGCTTCAAAAGCCTGCGCCCCGCAGTCGACAGTAACAACTAGGCTAGACCCCGTTTCCCGCAGACGCAGCAGCGCATCGCCCGAAGGGCCATAACCTTCCAACAGCCGATCTGGGATGTAATAGCCCGCGTCTAACCCCAGCTCGCGCAGCAGCCGGATCAGCAGTGCCGCAGAGGTCGCGCCATCGACATCATAATCGCCAAAAATCGTGGTTGTTTCGCCTGATTGGACGGCATCTGCCAGCCGCTCAGCCGCGCGGTCCATATCTTGGAAAATTGAGGGGTCAGGCATGAACGCCCGGATCGTTGGGTTGCGATGCGCCTCAAGCGCGTCAAAAGGGCACCCGCGCGCCAGCAGCAATTGCGTGACGAGATCATCCACCTCGCCCCCTGCACCCCGCCAACGCCACGCCTGGCCCGTAATAGATCGATCAAAGGCGCGTGGAAGGCTCATACCCACATCAATAGCCGGGTCAGAGCGTGACCAGCAAGCCTTGCCGCTATTGCGGCGGAGGTTGTTGTGGGTTGGTTGGCGGCTGGGCGCTACTGGCGCGGCCAGCGTCCCCAACGGTATCAGCACTCTCAGCACTGGTCTGCGCCTCAAGTGTTGGATCAGGGGCAATATCCATGCCTGCATCGCTGACGTTCAACACAAGATCAAAGGCATCATTGCCAAAAGGCTCATCGGGAATTTCTTCATCCTTGGGCGCTTGAGGCATGGCATCAGCAATTGCTTGGCCCATAAAATCGCGCCAAATTTGCGCGGGTAGGCCGCCACCATGCATTCCCCCCAAGGGCTTATTGTCATCGCGACCGACCCAAACGCCAACAACCAAATCCCCTGCAAAACCAATGAACAGGGCATCGCGATTATCTTGCGAGGTGCCCGTCTTGCCATAGCTGGGAATGGCAAGGCCTGCAGCACGACCTGTGCCTTGAATGACCGTTGCCCGCAGCAGCTCTAACATTTGGGCCCGCGTCTTTGCGCCAATGCTCAGCTTGGGGCTCAACAACCGATCCAGCAAGCCAGGCGTCGCCGTGGGCAAGGCATGAGGCTCCACTGGATATTGGTCCGCCGCAATAGCGGCATAGGCAGCTGTAAGTTCCAATAAGGTTAGGCTCGATGTCCCCAAGGCCAAGCTGGGGTCAGCCGCAAGCGGGCTTTTAACGCCCAAATCGCGCGCAGCCTGAATAATCGCCTTATCCCCCAATTGGCGATAGAGCCGAACAGCGGCGACATTGCTAGACCGCGCGAAAGCGCGCTTTAAGGGAATTGGGCCTAAATACCGGCCATCTGAATTTTTGGGGCGATAGCCGCCTGCTGTAAATGGGCTGTCATCAATGATGCTATCCGGCGTTAGTCCCGCACGCATCGCCGCCAAATACACAAATAACTTGAAGGTAGAGCCGGGCTGGCGGCGGGCCTGCGTTGCCCGGTTAAACGGGCTTTGCTTATAGCTTTTGCCACCAATCATCGCGACAACAGACCCATTGGTGCGCATTGCCACAAGGGCCACTTGCGCCTCACCCAAGGGCGCGCGCGACACCACTGTACGTGCAATTTTTTGCAGACGCGTTTCCAGCGTGGTCTTAATCTCTCCCCCGCCATAGCTATCTTCCAGCATGGCCCGGACTTGAGGCAGAGCCCAGTCTGCAAAATAGGTGCCCGAAGGTGGGCCTTTATCGGCGGGTACATTCAGCCGCGCCGGGCGCAGCGAGGCTGCGGCATCAGGCGAGACAAAGCCTGCATCAACCATAGCTGCAATGACCAGCTTTGCGCGCGTCCGCGCGCCATCCATGTTGCGTGTTGGCGCCAGACGCGATGGGGCCTGCACCAGCCCGGCCAACATAGCCGATTCAGCCACGCTCAACTGGTCTGGCCGTTTGTTGAAATAATGCCGCGCGGCAGCGCTCAACCCATAGGCATTATCGCCAAAATACACGTTGGAAAGATAACGTTCGAGAATTTCGTCTTTGGTCAGCCACGCCTCTAACCAAAAGGCAATCAGCATTTCACGCGCCTTGCGCGTCAGGCTCCGCTCAGGCGTCAGAAACGTGATTTTTGCCAATTGCTGGGTAATGGTGCTGCCGCCCTGCGTGCCGCCATCGCCCAAATTATTGACCAGCGCCCGCGCCAATCCGCGCGGATCAATGCCCCAATGCGTGTAAAAACGCCGATCCTCAATGGCGACAAAGGCTTGCCACACATGAGGGGGCAATTCGCTTATTTTGACTGGGTCGCCAATATTCGCGCCATTGCGGGCAATTGGCTGCCCGTCTGCTGCCAGCAAGGTCAGTTGTGGCGGGGCAATGGGCTGTAAGGATTTTGACAAGGGCGCCGTAATGGCAAGCCACAAGACCAGCAGAACAAAGACAATGGCAGAAACCTTGGCACCCAGCTTCAGCCTGCGCCAGCGGCGCTGCCACCGGCTCTCGGGAGCAGCAGCCCCCTCAAACGCCGCAGGGTCCTCGTGCGGGGCCCAAGTGTCGCGGGACGCATCAGGTATCGGATGATCTGCCATGCCGATCAGTATTAGGGGTAGAAAACACGCGAAGCGACTGGATTTTCATCCCTTTGGTTGGTTTGGGGGAAAACTCGCGCTTGGTGGCGACTAATCCTGTTTGCGGTGCTCACCCCGCACCCAGCGCACCGTGCCAGAACTAGCACGCATGACAACGCTTTCAGTCGTCATTTTCCCGTCAGGCAGACGCTTTACGCCAGCCAAGAGCGAACCGTCAGTCACGCCCGTTGCGGCAAAAATGCAATCCCCCTTCGCCAGCTCATTCAGATCATAGATATAATCCAGATCTTTAATGCCCCATTTGCGCGCGCGGGCCTTTTCATCGTCATTGCGGAAAATGAGCCGGCCTTTGAATTGGCCTCCCACGCAGCGCAGGGCGGCGGCGGCCAACACGCCTTCGGGCGCGCCGCCAGAACCCATATACATATCAATTGTTGTTTCGGGGTTGGTCACCGCAATAACGCCAGCCACGTCGCCATCGGGGATCAACATGATCCCACAGCCAATGCCGCGCAGCTCCGCAATCAGCTTTTCATGGCGTGGGCGATCAAGCACGCACACAATGATTTCAGCTGGGCTCACACCCTTGGCACGGGCAACTGCCTCCACATTCTGCGTGGGCGTTTTCGCCAAATCAATAATGCCTTCTGGATAGCCCGGACCTACGGCAAGCTTATCCATATAGACATCCGGCGCATTTAGCAGATTGCCTTCTTCCGCCACGGCAAGAACAGCAAGCGCATTAGGCCCAGCCTTGGCCGTAATCGTTGTTCCTTCCAGCGGATCAAGCGCGATATCAATTTTGGGGCCAGAGCCAATGGCAGAGCCCACTTTTTCACCAATATAGAGCATCGGCGCTTCATCGCGCTCGCCTTCGCCAATAACGACAGTGCCATCCATCGCCAGCTCATTCAGCGCGGCACGCATCGCCTCAACCGCAGCAGCATCCGCCGCCTTTTCGTCGCCCCGACCAACCAGTGTCGACGCTGCAATGGCTGCAGCCTCTGTCACACGGACCATTTCCAGCACCAGAACGCGATCGAGAACTTTGCTTGCCTTGACCATGACGCCATTCAATCCTGTCTATCTTGTTCACCAGCGGCCCTAGGCCAGCATCCCCAATATGTCGACCCAGGCTAGCACCAACACATGCCAATCCTGTTGACATTCATGGCGACCAAAAGCGTTAACGGCCTAATCAAAATGGACTTTAGACTTCCAAAATCGGCATAACCATTGGCGCTGCTTTCAAACTTTCTGACCCATCGAGCAAGGCAAGCGCATGGCTCACATTGGCTTCTGGGCATTCATGCGTGACCAGCGCGACAACGGCAGCGCCTTCTGCTGTTACCCCACGCTGGCTGAGCGACTCGATCGAGACGCCTGCATCCCGCATGGCCGCAGTAATTTCTGCCAGAACGCCAGCACGATCTGCGACAACAAAGCGCAAATAGCTGCGGCACACTCGGTCGCCAGACGGCGCTCGCCCTGATTGCGCAAGGCTGGCCACCGGCATGGCAAAGGCGGGTCCAGTTTCTCCGCGCGCAATATCAATCAAGTCCGCCACCACGGCAGAGGCTGTTGGCCCCTCACCCGCACCACGGCCTTGCAGGAATAGACGACCAACAAAATTGCCTTCGGCCACCACTGCGTTGAGCGATCCCGTTACATGCGCCAGTGGATGTTCGAGCGGTACGAGGCAGGGCTGAACGCGCTGGAACAGGCCTTTGTCGCTGGCAGAAGCCATGCCGACCAGACGAATGCGGTGGCCCAATGCCTGCGCCTCGACAATATCGGCCGCAATAACGTGGCGGATACCGCGCACATCGACACCCGCAAAATCAATAGCCGTGCCGAAGGCAAGGCTGGCGAGAATCGAAAGTTTATGTGCGGCATCCACACCATCAATATCAAAGCTTGGATCCGCCTCGGCATAGCCTAGCGCCTGCGCTTCAGCGAGAACATCCGCAAAGTCACGCCCGGCGCTTTCCATCGTCGAGAGAATATAATTGCACGTGCCATTCAGGATGCCGAACACGCCGGAAATCTCATTCGCCGCCGCGCCTTCGCGCAGACCCTTAATCACGGGGATGCCGCCTGCGACTGCAGCTTCATATTTAAAGGGCACATTGGCTGCTTCGGCAGCACCAGCGAGTTCCAACCCATGATGCGCGATCATCGCCTTATTCGCGGTTACAAAGGCGCGGCCCTGCGCGATGGAATTGCGCGCCAACACCAAAGCGGGCCCGTCTGATCCGCCGATCAGTTCCACAACAGCATCCACCCCTGGGTGCGTGGCAAGGGCAGTGCTATCATCCACCCACTCAAAGCGCCCCAGATCAACGCCACGATCCCGATTGCGGTCGCGTGCCGATACAGCGACGATTTCAATTGGGCGGCCTGCGCGACGTTCAATCAAGCTGCGATTAGCGTCAATAAGCTTGATGACGCCTGCCCCCACAGTGCCCAAGCCCGCCAGCGCCACGCGCAACACATCACCCATGAATTCGCTCCAAAACTATATCAGGTACCGGGCCTTTAAGGGGGGAGTGTCCGCTTTGGGAAGCATTTTTGCGCATTTCATCGGCGTGAGAAGCCTGAACAGATTTGGTTTCAGTCTCGAAAGGATGTGTTCCAGATCGGGACGGCCAAAATTGGGACGCGCTTTTGAAGCTGCGCCTGGCGCAAGACAGTGCAATGAAGTCTCCTTCCACGCCCCTTTTATTGACGAAGCGCTTCCAGCGTCCAGCGTTGGCGCATCCCGCAAATTGGGTCATGAGCCTATGTGCTGGGCTGGCGCTCAGCCTATTTGGGTCTGAACGGGCAAGCTATGCCTTGTCCCCCGGCATAAGGGCGGCACACATCACGCTGCAATTAGAGGAGCCGGTTACCTTCATCGCACAATCAGTGACGCGGCCACGGCATCACGCTGAGACCCCACCTCTTGCGGTTCAAGTCCAGCAAGCTGGCGGACTGACGCTATCCATTCCCAGCGCCTTTGAGCCTGGACCAGCAGCAGCCCCATTTTTTATGGGGCGCATGTCCGCAGAAGATTTTAGGCGCGCAGAGCAGTGTCTAACGACCGCGATATACTATGAAGCTGCCTCTGAGTCTGAAGAGGGCCAGCGTGCCGTGGCGCAAGTGGTGCTCAATCGCGTTCGGCACCCCGCTTGGCCAAAGACCGTCTGTGGGGTGATTTACCAAGGATCAGACAGGCCCGGCTGCCAATTCAGCTATGCGTGTGATGGGTCAATGCGAAGACGGCCCGAGCCGCACATTTGGGCACAAGCCGCAGAGTTTGCCCGTGACGCTCTGTCCGGCCATGTTTATGGCCCCGTCGGAATGGCAACGCATTACCATACGCTGCAAGTGAATCCGGTCTGGAACCAAGGCTTCATCATCACTGCAGTGCTGGGCAACCATATTTTTTATCGCTTGCCGGGGAGCAACGGCTCGGCCCGCGCCTTCACTATGGCCTATGCAGGTGGGGAACCTTATCCCGCGCCTTTGCGCTGGCGCGGCCCAGCCTTAGACTCTGCCTTACCCCTTTCAGGCACGCAGACTGAATTGGCGGCTCTCCCGTCGGCGCCAAAGCTCGCACTGGCCGATGCTGATCTTTATGTGCCCGGTGCACTGCCGCAAAGCGACATCCTGCCGCGCTTTCGCCAATCAGGGAGCTGGCGTAATCGTTAGGCGGGCATTGCCCCCACAACAGACTTAAATCCCCCCTTTCGCCCACTTGCCCCGCCTGAACAGATGTGGAACAGCAGCGCCATGCTGACTCATATTCAGGTTCGGGGCGCCCGCGAGCACAACCTCAAAGGCGTTGATGTCGATATTCCGCGCGATACGCTGACTGTCATCACGGGCCTGTCCGGCTCGGGCAAGTCGAGCCTCGCCTTTGACACCATCTACGCAGAAGGCCAGCGGCGCTATGTCGAATCGCTCTCGGCCTATGCGCGCCAATTTTTGGAGATGATGCAAAAGCCCGATGTGGATCACATCGAGGGGCTCTCGCCTGCTATTAGCATCGAACAAAAGACCACCAGCCGCAACCCGCGCTCCACGGTGGCCACTGTCACTGAGATTTATGATTATATGCGCTTGCTCTGGGCGCGCATTGGCATTCCCTACTCGCCGGCCACGGGCCTGCCGATTTCCGCACAAACAGTGAGCCAGATGGTCGATCGCGTGATGGCGCTGCCAGAAGGGACACGGCTGTATCTGCTGGCCCCCGTTGTGCGCGGCCGCAAGGGCGAATATCGTAAGGAACTGGCAGAATGGCAGAAAGCGGGCTTCACCCGTGTCCGCATTGACGGCCAGTTTTATGACATTGACGAGGCCCCAGCACTCGACAAGAAGTTCAAGCACGACATTGAAGTGTTGGTTGACCGCATTGTTGTGCGCGAAGGCATGGAAACCCGGCTCGCTGACAGCTTTGAAACAGCGCTAAAGCTGGCAGAGGGTCTTGCCTTTGTTGACCCTGCCGATGCGCCAACCGAAGCTGAGGAAAATACCCGCCAAGTGCTTGGCGACCATGCGCCACCGGGCCGCATTGTTTTTTCTGAGAAATTTGCCTGCCCAGTTTCGGGCTTCACCATCTCGGAAATTGAGCCGCGCCTCTTTTCCTTCAACGCCCCGCAAGGCGCGTGTCCAACATGCGATGGCTTGGGCGAAAAGCTTTATTTCGATCCAGAGCTCGTTGTTCCAAATGAAAGCCTGTCAATTAAGGCAGGCGCAATTGTGCCTTGGGCAAAGTCCAACCCGCCCAGCCCCTATTATATGCAAGTTTTGGCCTCAGTCGCACGGCATTTTGAGTTCAGCCTTGATACACCGTGGAATGAGCTCAGTGCCGAAATTCGCGATATTCTGTTGAATGGGTCAGGCGCTGAAATCATCCGGCTGACCTTTCAGGATGGTCGTAAGACCTATGACGTCCACAAACATTTCCACGGCGTTATTGGCAATCTCAATCGCAGGTTGCTGCAAACTGAAAGCGCGTGGATGCGCGAGGAACTGGCCAAATATCAAAGTGCTGCGCCCTGCGAAAGCTGCGGTGGCGCACGCCTAAAGCCCGAAGCGCTTTGCGTTAAAATTGCCGATAGCACGATCAGCGCCGCCACCCAGCTCTCGGTGGTTGATGCCGTGGAATGGTTCGGCGCGCTCGAGGCAAAGCTGAGCCCACAGCACCAGCAAATTGCCAAAGCCATTCTGAAAGAAATTAATGAGCGGTTGGGCTTTCTTAACAATGTGGGGCTGGATTATCTGAACCTCAACCGCACATCAGGCACTTTGTCTGGCGGAGAAAGCCAGCGCATCCGGCTTGCCTCGCAAATTGGCTCAGGCTTGTCAGGCGTGCTTTATGTGCTGGATGAGCCCTCTATCGGCCTCCACCAGCGCGATAATGATATGCTGCTCGCCACGCTCCAACGGCTGCGCGATTTGGGCAATACCGTTATCGTTGTTGAACATGATGAGGATGCCATTCGTCAGGCAGACCATATCATTGATATGGGCCCGGGCGCGGGCGTGCATGGCGGCACAATTGTGGCGCAAGGCACGCTAGCGGATATTGAAGCCAGTGAGGGCAGCCTAACAGGCGATTATCTGACAGGACGTCGCCAGATTGAAGTTCCTGCCAAGCGCCGCAAAGGCAATGGCAAAAAGCTGACTGTCAAAGGCGCGCGCGAAAACAATTTGCGTAATGTGTCTGCCGCAATTCCTTTGGGCACCTTCACCTGCATCACAGGCGTGTCGGGCTCAGGCAAATCCAGCTTTACCATTGATACGCTGTATGCAGCTGCCGCCCGGCAGTTAAATGGCGCGCGTGTCGTGGCGGGCAAGCATGACAAGATTGAAGGCCTGCAATTCCTCGACAAGGTCATTGATATTGACCAATCCCCCATTGGCCGCACACCGCGCTCTAACCCAGCCACCTATACTGGCGCATTCACCAATATTCGCGATTGGTTTGCCGGCCTGCCCGAGGCGCAGGCGCGCGGCTATAAGCCGGGCCGCTTCTCGTTCAATGTCAAAGGCGGGCGCTGCGAGGCCTGTCAGGGCGATGGCGTCATCAAGATTGAAATGCACTTCCTGCCCGATGTCTATGTCACCTGCGAAGAATGCAAAGGCGCACGTTACAACCGCGAAACGCTCGAGGTGAAGTTCAAAGGCAAGTCGATTGCCGATGTGCTCGATATGACCGTGGAAGATGCGGTGGAGTTTTTCAAAGCCGTGCCCCCTATTCGCGACAAAATGGCAATGTTGGCTGAAGTCGGCTTGGGCTATGTGAAGGTTGGCCAACAGGCCACCACCCTGTCTGGGGGCGAAGCTCAGCGCGTCAAGTTGGCCAAGGAACTCAGCCGCCGCGCGACCGGCAACACACTCTATATTCTCGATGAACCCACAACGGGCCTGCATTTTGAAGATGTCCGCAAATTGCTTGAGGTGCTCCACGCCCTTGTTGAACAAGGCAATAGCGTTGTTGTGATTGAGCATAATTTGGATGTCATCAAGACAGCAGACTGGATCATCGATCTGGGGCCTGAAGGCGGAGTTAAAGGTGGCGAGATCATTGCCGAAGGCCCACCAGAGGCAATTGCGCAGGTAGAAGCCAGCTATACGGGCCGCTATCTGAAGCCACTGCTTGCGAAGGCCTAGGCCGAGAATAAGCGCGTGTCATGAGAGAGGCTTCACCTGCAGTCCAGAGTGGCTGACGGGTTCAATGCCCCTGTTTCATGCGCCCGCGCAAAAAATTTCGGCCTTTTAGAGTTTTCATCCAACCATATTTTCATATATTTCCATAATGGTGATATTAAGCAAGATATTGATAATGCAATCAGACCTGGCTGCACCTCTTCCGTAATTTCCACAAATCTCGCTGTTTCCCAGTTTCACGGCATATTAACCTTTCCCCCTCATCCATTTTTTGGTTAATAGGAGCCGATATGTTTAACACCATTCCGGCTGTATTGGATGGAGTAAAGGGGATACCCCATGCGCGTATTGCTGATTGAAGATGAGCCAACAACGGCGAAAGCCATTGAACTTATGCTCTCAAATGAGGGCTTTAACGTCTACACAACAGATATGGGTGAAGAGGGCTTAGACCTCGGCAAGCTCTATGATTATGACATTATTTGCCTAGACCTGAACCTGCCGGACATGCACGGCTATGATGTGCTGAAAAAGCTTCGCAACGCCAAGGTGCAAACACCCGTCATGATTTTGTCGGGCATTGGCGAAATAGACTCCAAGATCCGCAGCTTTGGCATTGGCGCGGATGATTATGTGACCAAGCCGTTCCATCGTGAAGAACTGGTCGCCCGCATTCATGCAGTGGTCCGCCGATCCAAAGGCCATAGCCAGTCTGTCATCCGCACGGGCAAGCTGTTGGTCAATTTGGATGCCAAGACCGTGGAAGTGGATGGCATGCGCGTTCACCTGACGGGCAAAGAATATACGATGCTCGAGCTGCTCTCGCTGCGCAAAGGCACCACGCTGACCAAGGAAATGTTCCTGAACCATCTTTATGGCGGCATGGATGAGCCCGAGCTGAAGATTATCGACGTCTTCATTTGCAAGCTGCGCAAAAAGCTGTCTCTCGCCTGCGGAGGGGACAATTATATCGAGACTGTCTGGGGCCGTGGTTATGTGCTGCGTGATCCCGAAGAGCAGGCTCAGGCCGCCTGATACACAGGCCTCCCGATACACAGGCCTCCCGATACACAGGGCGCGGAGGATCCCTTCCCTATTTAGCTCGCCCGCAATGGCTGGGCAGCCCACTGCCCAGTCTTTTTAGGCAGTAAAAAACCCCGCTGGCAAACCAGCGGGGTTTTCTATGTCCGTTAGGCCAGAGGCGAAGATTTTACTCCTCGCCCATGTCCTCCACTGTTTCCGGCGTGTGGACGACCTCACCCAGAGGATCATCCCCGGTATCGGCTTCCACTGGCTGACGCAGCTCAGCAGCATGTTCTTCCGCAGCCGTGCGCGGTGCGATGATGCTGTCCTGCCAGGCGCGCTGCTGCACGCGCAGAGCGGCATCACGGCTGGAGGCTGCAACGCGCAGGCGGTTCATGCCGGCGCCCGTGCCAGCGGGGATCAGGCGACCCACGATGACGTTTTCCTTCAGCCCCATCAGCGTATCCTTCTTGCCTTCCACGGCCGCCTGCGTGAGCACGCGGGTGGTTTCTTGGAAGGAAGCAGCAGACACAAAGCTGCGGGTTTGCAAGCTTGCCTTGGTGATGCCCAAAAGGATCGGCTTGCCCTGCGCGGGCTGGCCACCATTGGCTTCCACCTTGGCGTTGACTTCGAGCATTTCCTCATAGTCAACTTCTTCGCCCGGCAGCAGCGTGGTGTCACCAGCGTGCGTGATTTCAACCTTTTGCAGCATCTGACGAACAATCGTTTCGATGTGCTTGTCGTTGATCTTCACGCCCTGCAAGCGATAGACTTCTTGGATTTCCGCAACCAGATATTCGGCCAGCGGCTCAATGCCCAAGGCTTCCAGAATGTCATGCGGATCCAGCGAACCGGCCACCAGCACGTCGCCGCGCTTGACCAAATCGCCTTCCTGCACGTCAATCACCTTCGACTTGGCGACCAAGAATTCGACCAGATCACCATCTTCCGGCTGAATGCCAATCTTGCGCTTTGCCTTATAATCCTTGCCGAAGACGACACGACCAGAGACGGGCGCGATAATCGCGGCGTCCTTGGGCTTACGGGCTTCAAACAATTCAGCAACGCGCGGCAGACCGCCGGTGATGTCACGAGTCTTGGCGGCTTCACGCGTGACACGCGCCAGCACGTCACCAGCCTGCACCTGCGCACCATCTTCAACCGAGAGCATCGCGCCCACGGCCAGCATATAGCGGCCAGCTTCGCCAGACTCACCATCCAGCAGCGTCAAGCGCGGACGAAGATCGATCTTCGAACGGCCCGGACGGAATTCCGTCACCACCTTCTGCGCAATACCCGTGGCTTCGTCAGTCTGTTCCACCAGCGTCTGGCCTTCGACCAGATCCTGATACTTCACCGTGCCGGGGATTTCCGTGATCACTGGCATGGTGAACGGATCCCATTCTGCAATGCGAGCGCCCTTCTTAACGGCAGCGCCATCGGCAAACAGCACGTAAGACCCGTAAGGCAGACGGTCAGCAGCCCGTTCACGGCCATCGGCATCGAGAACAACGATTTCCCCGTTGCGCGACAGAACGACGTTGCGGCCATTCTTGTCCAAGATGGTACGCAGTTCGCGATACACGACCTTACCATCAACTGCCGCTTCAAGGTGCGACTGTTCGTTCAACTGGGCAGCACCGCCGATGTGGAAGGTCCGCATCGTCAACTGCGTGCCCGGCTCACCAATGGACTGTGCTGCGATAACGCCAACGGCTTCACCGATGTTCACTGGCGTGCCGCGTGCAAGGTCACGGCCATAGCACTTGCCGCAAACACCCATGCGGGTTTCGCAAATCAGCGGCGAACGGATGCGAACGGCCTGAATGCCAATCTCTTCGATGCGGGCAACCATCGGCTCATCAAGCAGCGTGCCCGATGCAATGATGGTTTCCTTGGTCTTCGGATCGACAATGTCTTCCGCAACCGTGCGGCCAAGAATACGCTCAGCCAGTGACGCGATGACCGAGCCACCCTGCACAATGGCCTTCATTTCCAGCGCGCGTTCGGTACCGCAATCTTCTTCGATTACGGTGCAATCCTGCGACACGTCCACCAGACGGCGCGTCAGATACCCCGAGTTTGCGGTTTTCAACGCCGTATCCGCCAGACCCTTACGGGCACCGTGGGTGGAGTTGAAATATTCAAGAACGGTCAGACCTTCCTTGAAGTTCGAAATGATCGGCGTTTCAATGATTTCGCCCGACGGCTTGGCCATCAGGCCGCGCATACCGGCAAGCTGCTTGATCTGCGCCTGCGAACCACGCGCACCCGAATGGGCCATCATGTAAATCGCGTTGGTCGGCAGTTCACGGCCATCCTCGCCCTTCTTAACAGCTTGGATTTCCTTCATCATTTCTGCTGCCACTTGGTCACCGCAACGGCTCCAAGCGTCGATCACCTTGTTGTACTTTTCCTGCTGGGTGATCAGACCGTCTTGATATTGCTGTTCAAAGTCACGCACCAGAACGCGCGTTTCTTCCACCAGCTTATCCTTGGCAGCCGGGATGACCATGTCATCCTTACCGAAGGAAATGCCCGCATTACAGGCGTGACGGAAGCCGAGCGACATAATCGCGTCAGCAAACAGCACAGTCTCTTTCTGACCCGTGTGGCGATAAACAACGTCGATAACGTCGCCAATTTCCTTCTTGGTCAGCAAGCGGTTCACAGTGTCGAAGGGAACCTTGTGGCTCTTCGGCAAGCATTCGCCCAGCAACATACGGCCCGGCGTCGTTTCAAACCGCTTCATGATGGTGTTGCCATCTTCATCGGTCTGCGGGACGCGCGCCGTGATCTTGGTGTGCAGCGTCACAGCGCCCGCAAACAGGGCCTGATGCACTTCATCGATATTGGCGATGAGCATGCCCTCGCCCGGTTCGCCTTCCTTCATCATCGAAAGATAATAAAGGCCCAAAACCATGTCCTGCGACGGCACGATGATCGGCTTACCATTGGCGGGCGACAGGATGTTGTTGGTCGACATCATCAAGACGCGCGCTTCCAGCTGCGCTTCCAAGCTCAGCGGAACGTGGACAGCCATTTGGTCGCCGTCAAAGTCAGCGTTAAAGGCGGAACAGACCAGCGGGTGCAGCTGAATGGCCTTGCCTTCAATCAACACAGGTTCAAACGCCTGAATACCCAAACGGTGCAGCGTCGGCGCGCGGTTGAGCATGACGGGGTGTTCACGGATCACTTCGTCCAGAATGTCCCAGACTTCCTTGCGTTCCTTTTCAACCCACTTCTTCGCCTGCTTCAGCGTCATCGACATGCCCTTGGCGTCGAGGCGCGAATAGATGAACGGCTTGAACAGCTCGAGCGCCATCTTCTTCGGCAGGCCGCACTGGTGCAGCTTCAATTCCGGACCCGTCACAATGACCGAACGACCCGAATAGTCGACGCGCTTGCCGAGCAGGTTCTGACGGAAGCGGCCCTGCTTGCCCTTCAGCATGTCAGACAGCGACTTCAGCGGACGCTTATTGGCGCCCGTGATCGTGCGACCGCGACGGCCATTGTCGAACAGCGCGTCGACAGCTTCTTGCAACATACGCTTTTCGTTGCGGACAATGATGTCCGGCGCGCGCAGTTCCATCAGGCGCTTCAAGCGGTTGTTGCGGTTGATCACGCGACGATAGAGATCGTTCAAGTCCGACGTTGCAAAGCGGCCACCATCCAGCGGCACAAGCGGACGCAGTTCTGGCGGAATGACCGGCACAACTTGCAGGATCATCCATTCGGGACGGTTGCCCGATTCAATGAAGCTCTCAACCACCTTCAGGCGCTTGATGATCTTCTTGGGCTTGAGTTCCGACTTGGTTTCGGCGAGTTCCTTCAGCAGGTCTTCGCGCTCACCTTCCAGATCCAGGCCTTCGAGAAGGACACGGATCGCCTCAGCGCCAATGCCTGCGGAGAAGGCGTCTTCGCCATATTCGTCCTGCGCATCAAGCAGCTCGTCTTCAGTCAGAAGCTGGAACTTCTCAAGCGGGGTCAGGCCCGGCTCCATGACGATGTAATTTTCGAAATACAGCACGCGCTCCAGCTGCTTCAGCTGCATGTCGAGCAGCAGGCCAATACGGCTTGGCAGCGACTTCAGGAACCAGATATGCGCAACGGGCGCTGCGAGTTCGATATGGCCCATGCGCTCACGACGGACCTTCGACACGGTGACTTCGACACCGCATTTTTCGCAGACGATGCCCTTATACTTCATCCGCTTATATTTGCCGCACAGGCACTCATAATCCTTAATCGGACCAAAGATGCGCGCGCAGAACAGGCCGTCACGCTCTGGCTTGAACGTGCGGTAGTTGATTGTTTCGGGCTTCTTGATCTCCCCGAAGGACCATGAGCGGATACGCTCTGGCGACGCGATCCCAATCTGGATCTGGTCGAAGGTCTCAGGCTTAGACATCGGGTTGGCAAAGGCCATCAAGTCGTTCATTTTTCGCTCCATTTCCCTTCCCCCTATGGGGAAGAGGAGAGATAGAATTGGGTCAGTCTCAAGCGGGGTTCCGGCCCGCCGCCGGCCCCTTCCTCGAAAGGAAGGGGCTAACGGGGTTATTCAGCGGCGATAGCGAGCCCGTCGTCATCATCCTCATCACCAATGCTGGTCAGCTCAACATTCAAGCCGAGCGACCGCATTTCCTTGACGAGCACGTTGAAGCTTTCCGGAATGCCAGCCTCGAAGGTATCGTCGCCCTTGACGATTGCTTCGTAAACCTTGGTGCGGCCGACCACGTCGTCGGACTTCACCGTCAGCATTTCCTGCAGCGTATAGGCCGCGCCATAAGCCTGGAGTGCCCAGACTTCCATTTCCCCAAAGCGCTGACCGCCGAACTGGGCCTTACCGCCCAGCGGCTGCTGGGTCACAAGGCTGTACGGACCGATTGAGCGGGCGTGGATCTTGTCATCGACCAAGTGGTGCAGCTTGAGCATATAGATATAGCCCACTGTTACCTTACGGTCGAAAGCTTCGCCGGTACGGCCGTCATAAACGGTCACCTGACCCGAGCCATCAAGCCCGGCCAGTTCCAGCATCCGCGTCACATCAGACTCACGGGCACCATCAAACACCGGAGTGGCCATTGGCACGCCATTGCGCAGCAAATGGGCCATTTCCACAATGTCCGCATCGCTGCGGCCGTTGATCTCATCCTTATAGGAATCGCCATAGATGGTCACCAGACGCTCACGAACAGCGCTTGGTGCTGCACCAGCTTCGGCGCCGCCCTTGGCGCGCCATTCTTCCAGCGAGGCTTCAATCTGCTTGCCCAGGCCGCGTGCGGCCCAACCCAAGTGCGTTTCGAAGATCTGCCCGACGTTCATACGCGACGGCACGCCCAGCGGGTTCAGCACGATATCAACTGGCGTCCCGTCTTCGAGGAAGGGCATATCTTCCTGCGGCACGATGCGGCTGATAACGCCCTTATTGCCGTGACGGCCAGCCATCTTGTCGCCCGGCTGAAGCTTGCGCTTCACGGCAACAAAGACCTTGACCATCTTCAGCACGCCCGGTGCGAGATCATCGCCACGCTCGACCTTTGCAACACGGTCTTCAAACTTAGCGTTAATCCGCTTTACCGCGTCATCATATTGGATCTTCACGGCTTCCAGATCGGCCTGGACGCGGTCGTCCTGAACGGCGATCTTCCACCATTCATGGCTTTCGACTTCGTTCAGACCAGCTTCGTCAATTTCGGCACCCTTTTTCAGGCCCTTGGGCGCTGCGGTTGCGATTTGACCAATCAGCATTTCCTTCAGGCGTGAGAAGGTGGCGCGGTTCAGGATCGTGCGTTCATCGTCACGGTCCTTTGCCAGCTGTTCCTTTTCTTCGGTCTGAATGGCACGCGTACGATCATCAATGTCGATGCCATGGCGGTTGAAGACGCGCACTTCGACAACTGTGCCTGCCACACCCGGCGGCAGACGCAGCGAGGTATCGCGCACGTCCGATGCCTTTTCACCAAAGATGGCGCGGAGCAGCTTTTCTTCCGGCGTCATCGGCGATTCACCCTTGGGGGTGATCTTGCCGACCAGAATATCGCCCGGCTCAACTTCAGCACCAATATAGACAATGCCAGCTTCGTCGAGGTTGCGAAGTGCTTCTTCACCCACGTTCGGAATATCGCGAGTAATGTCTTCCGGCCCAAGCTTGGTATCGCGGGCCATGACTTCAAATTCCTCAATGTGAATCGAGGTGAAGACGTCATCCTTCACGATGCGTTCGCTGATCAGGATCGAATCTTCATAGTTGTAGCCATTCCAGGGCATGAACGCGACGAGCGCGTTGCGGCCCAGCGCCAGTTCACCCAGCTCCGTCGACGGACCATCGGCAATGATGTCGCCAGCCGACACCACATCCCCCACCTTCACCAGCGGACGCTGGTTGATGCAGGTATTTTGGTTAGACCGCTGGAACTTTTGCAGGCGATAAATGTCGACGCCCGACTGATCGGCGTCCACTTCGCCCGAAGCGCGGACAACGATACGCGTGGCATCGACTTGGTCGACAATGCCGGCACGACGTGCGGCAATGGCAGCACCTGAGTCACGCGCAACCGTTTCTTCCATGCCCGTGCCAACAAACGGCGCTTCGGCGCGCACCAGCGGCACGGCCTGACGTTGCATGTTCGAGCCCATGAGCGCGCGGTTGGCGTCATCGTTTTCCAGGAACGGAATAAGCGAGGCGGCCACAGACACGAGCTGCTTTGGGCTAACGTCCATCAGCGTGATCTGTTCACGCGGGGCAATAAGGAATTCACCAGCTTGGCGCGAGGAAATGCTTTCCTCGGCAAAGCTGCCATCCTTGTTCAGCTCAGCGTTCGCCTGGGCAATCGTGTGCTTGGCCTCTTCCATAGCGGAGAGATAAACAACATCACCCGTGACCTTGCCATCAACAACGCGACGATAAGGCGTTTCGATAAAGCCGTACTTGTTGACACGGCTGAACGATGCCAGCGAGTTGATAAGACCGATGTTCGGGCCTTCTGGCGTTTCAATCGGGCAGATACGGCCATAGTGCGTCGGGTGAACGTCGCGGACTTCAAAGCCTGCGCGCTCACGCGTCAGACCGCCCGGCCCAAGTGCCGAAACACGACGCTTGTGGGTAACTTCCGACAGCGGGTTGGTCTGGTCCATGAACTGCGACAGCTGCGACGAGCCGAAGAATTCGCGGACAGCCGCCACAGCCGGCTTCGCGTTGATCATGTCGTTCGGCATCACCGTCGACACGTCAACCGACGACATACGCTCCTTCACAGCGCGCTCCATGCGCAGCAGGCCGATGCGATACTGGTTTTCCAGCAACTCACCAACCGAGCGGACGCGGCGGTTGCCGAGGTTATCGATGTCGTCGATTTCGCCCTTGCCGTCCTTCAGATCAACCAGCGTCTTAACGACAGCCAGAATGTCTTCGGTGCGCAGCGTGGTCAGATCGTCCGGCGCATCCAAGCCCAAACGCATATTCAGCTTCACGCGGCCCACGGCCGATAGGTCATAGCGCTCCGGATCAAAGAACAGGCCCGCAAACAGCGCTTCGGCAGTTTCACGCGTCGGCGGTTCGCCCGGGCGCATGACACGATAAATGGCGTCGAGCGCCATATCACGGTCTTCCGCCTTGTCGACCTTCAGCGTGTTGCGGATCCACGGACCCGTGTTGACATGGTCAATGTCCAGCAGTTCGAGACGGTCAACGCCCGCCTTATCCAGCTTTTCAAGATTTTCAGCCGAAACTTCTTCACCAGCTTCGATGTAAATTTCGCCAGTGGTTTCGTTGATGAGGTCCAGCGCTGAGTAGCGACCGAAAATTTCTTCAGTCGGGATCAGCAATGTGGCGAGGCCATCTTTTTCGGCTTTATTGGCAGCGCGCGGGCTAACCTTTTGGCCGGCCGCGAACACAACTTCACCCGTCTTGGCATCCACCACATCATAAAGCGGCTTCTGGCCACGCCAGTTTTCCGCGACATAGGGCACTTCCCAGCCAGCGGCTGAACGGCCAAATGTGACTGTGTTGTAGAAGTGGTTGAGGATTTCCTCCGGCGACTGGCCCAAAGCCAGCAGCAGCGTCGTCACCGGCAGCTTGCGCTTACGGTCGATACGGACGTTGACGACGTCCTTGGCGTCAAATTCAAAGTCAAGCCACGAGCCACGATAGGGGATCACGCGGGCGGCGAAGAGATATTTGCCCGATGAATGCGTTTTGCCGCGGTCATGGTCAAACAGAACACCAGGCGAGCGGTGCATCTGCGACACAATAACGCGTTCCGTGCCGTTGATGAAGAAGGTGCCATTCTCGGTCATGAGCGGCATATCGCCCATGTACACGTCCTGCTCCTTAATATCGAGAACCGAGCGGGTTTCCGTCTCAGCATCGACTTCAAAGACGATCAAGCGCAGCGTCACCTTCATTGGGGCGGCGTACGTAATGCCGCGCTGACGGCATTCTTCCACGTCGAACTTGGGATCTTCCAGTTCGTAATTGACGAAGTCCAGCTCAGCCGTGCCAGCAAAGTCACGGATCGGGAAAACGCTGCGCAGCGTCTTTTCCAAACCTGAGACATACCCAATCGACGGATCAGACCGCAGGAACTGTTCATATGATTCGCGCTGAACCTGAATCAGGTCGGGCATCTGCGCGACTTCGTGAATATTCCCGAAGACTTTCCGGATGCGCTTCTTGGCAACCGCGACCATTGCGTCTGCCTTCGCTGCTTGCTTCGCCATGTGGATTTCTCGCCTTTTTCGTACCAAAACTGGGGCGCAACAAAACACAAAAAGCCGCGAGTCCTCCTATTCGGAAGACTGCAGCTTCAAGCGTCTTGAACCCTCTTCCCGCCTATGCGTGGGATGCGCTGCGCAACGGCACATCCTATCCCGGTGAGATGAGGTGGAGAACTTCGCTAGAGTTTCGGGCGGATTTTGTCAATCAAAGGCAGGCATGGATGCTGCTTAAAGCCAACTTAGATTATGGCTTAGATTATGGACCAGATCAGCCCCGCAAAACGTGTCAGCCGACTTTAAGTTTTAAAGCCATCTGCTAAGGGGCAGCGCATGACCCGCCCTCTCCCCGCCATTGATACGTGGATCTTTGATCTGGATAACACCCTTTATCCAGCGTCTTGCGATTTGTTTGCGCTGATCGATGAACGGATGAACCTGTATTTGCGTCAGATGTTCAACGTTGATCAAGGCGAAGCGCATCGCATTCAAAAACAATATTTCCGCGAACATGGCACCACATTGTCGGGGCTAATGACGTTGCATGGCACGGACCCGCACCATTTCTTAGACTTTGTGCATGATATTGATCTCGATCGCGTGTCTGAAAATCTGGCATTGCGCGATGCATTGATGGCCCTGCCGGGGCGACGCCTTGTCTTTACCAATGGCGATGTGCCTTATGCAGAGCGTGTCATTGGGGCGTTGGGCCTCGAAACTTGTTTTGAGGCTGTGCATGATATTCATGCGATGGACTATCAGCCTAAACCGCACCCCAGCGCCTATGATGGGCTTTGCCGCGCGTGGGGGATCACCCCAACCAGCGCGCTGTTTGCTGAAGATATGGCGCGCAATTTAAAGCCCGCCAAAGATATTGGCATGACAACGCTTTGGATTAATAACGGATCAGAACAGGCCGGTGGCGAAGCTTGCCCGTCCTTTATTGATCATGAAACGCACGATATCACGACCTGGTTGACGGCCCTTGGAGAATTGGACCTCGCATGACTGACGCGCTTGAACAGACCATTGAAACTTTGTGGGAAGATCGGGACAACCTGTCCCCCGCCACAACGGGCGCACCGCGCGATGCCGTCAACGCCGCACTCGACCTGCTCGATAGCGGCACGCGCCGTGTGGCGGAAAAGATCAATGATCAGTGGACTGTCAATCAATGGCTGAAAAAGGCCGTCCTCCTCTCCTTCCGCCTCAATGATATGGAGACAATCTCTGGTGGCCCCGGTGGCGCGCATTGGTGGGACAAGGTGCCGTCAAAATTTGATGGCTGGGATGCCGCCCGCTTCCGCGAAGCAGGTTTTCGTGCGGTTCCGGGCAGCATTGTCCGCCGCGGCGCACATATCGCCAAGAACGTCGTTTTAATGCCGAGTTTTGTGAACCTTGGCGCATCGGTTGGCGAAGGCACAATGGTTGACACATGGGCAACTGTCGGCAGCTGCGCGCAAATTGGCAAGAATGTTCACCTCTCGGGCGGCGTTGGCATTGGCGGCGTGTTGGAGCCGTTGCAGGCCGGCCCAGTGATTATCGAAGATAATTGCTTCATTGGTGCCCGTTCCGAAGTCGTTGAGGGCGTGGTTGTCGAAGAAGGCGCCGTGCTCGCCATGGGCGTTTTCTTATCGTCGACCACGAAGATCATTGATCGGGAAACTGGCGAAATCTTCATTGGCCGCGTGCCCAGCTATTCGGTCGTCGTCCCGGGCGCTCTGCCCGGCAAGCCGCTGCCCGATGGCACGCCCGGCCCCAGCCTTGCCTGCGCTGTCATTGTGAAGCGCGTCGATGCGCAGACGCGGTCCAAAACCGCGATTAATGAGCTTCTGCGCGATTAATGCCCAATAAGGCGGACTTCATCATTGTCGGCGGCGGTGTCGCAGGCCTGTCTGCCGCCGCCCGTCTGGCCCTCCATGGTCAGGTGGTGGTGTTGGAAGCCGAAGAGGCAGTTGGCTATCACAGCTCAGGCCGGAGTGCGGCCTTTTACCACTTCGGCCTCGGCAATCCGCTGGTGCGCGGCCTGACTGCATGGAGCCGCCCCTTTTTTGATGCGCCGCCTGCGGGCTTTACGGATGTGCCTCTGGCAACACCAAAGCCAGCTTTGTTCATCGCGACAGAAGCGATGCGGGCCGAACTTGACGATCTGGGCGCCGAAATGCGGCGCTTTACTGATAGTGTTGAAACTGCTGATGAAGCTGCGATGCGCGCGCTCTGCCCGCTGCTAAAATTCGGCGAAGGCGGCATTGTTGCTGGGCTTGTCGATCATGGCGGCCGCAGTCTTGATGCCGATGCACTGCTGCAAGGCTTTGCGCGACAGGCCCGATCGCGCGGCACGGTGCGCGTGCGGCAGCGCATCGCGCGGCTCGAACAGAGTGGCGCGGGCTGGACGGCCACAACTGAGGCAGGCGATAGCTATAGCGCACCCATTATCATCAATGCGGCAGGCGCTTGGGCAGACCATGTTGCAGAAATGGCGGGCGTGGCCCCGATTGGCCTGCAACCGCGCCGCCGCACCATCATTGTTTTTGATCCGCCCCAAGGCACAGACGTCAGGGATTGGCCGTTCATCAAGACGCCGGGCGATGTGTTTTACATTCTCCCACAGGGCAATCGTCTGCACGCCTGCCCCAATGATGAGACAGACACTCCGCCCTGCGACGCTCAGCCTGAGGAATATGATGTCGCGCTGGCCGCGCACCTTGTGGAAGAATTTACCAATCTGCCGCCGCCCCGCCTCACTGGGCGCTGGGCCGGATTGCGGAGTTTTGTGAAGGATCGGATGCCCGTGGCAGGCTTTGCACCAGATGCTCCCGGCTTTTTCTGGCTGGCGGGTCAAGGCGGTTTTGGCCTGCAAACCTCGCCTGCCATGTCGGCCCTCGCCGAGGCGCTGGTCACAAACAGCGCTTGGCCCGAGGGCATGTCAGACTTGGGCGTAACGCCTGATGCCGTTTCGCCGCTGCGGCTGACGGCCTAAAGCGCAGCGTCAATCAGCGCCAATTGAGCCGGGGCATCCCATTCTGCTCCACCCACCATGCGCCAAACTTCCTTGCCATTGGCATCATACAGGATCGTCGTCGGCAGCGATCCGCCGCCCAAGGCAAAGCCAAGGTCTGCCTTGGCATCAACATAGGTGGTCAGCGTTTTAAAGCCTTGTTTGTTCCACCATTCGGCAACCACGGGGCGGCCCTTCATATCTTGGCTAATCGCAATCACTTGCAGCATGCCTGCGCGCTGGGCAGCCAATCGTTCAAGCGTTGGCATTTCTGCAATACAAGGGCCGCACCATGTGGCCCAAATATTTACTAGGAGCGGCTTGCCCTTAAAATCAGCCAAAGTCTTCGGTTTTCCGGCCATGTCCTCAAACACAACGTCCGGCATATCCTTGCCTTTATGCGTTCGATCGACCGTGCCAGATAGCCCTTCTTTTGGAGCCTCTTGCGAAGATTGAGGCGCTTCGCCTTGCGGCTTGCCGCCGGATTGCTTATCGCAGCCGGAAACCGTGAGCGTTAAACCAAGGCCAAGAGCAAGGATTTTCGAGATTAGCAGCCGCACGTCAAACTCCAACAGCATGTGGGGTGGCCGCTTCGCCGAAGGGCCGGCCGCCGTGATGCGTGAGATAAACGCCTCGATCCCCTTCGACAAGCGATTGTGGCAGCAAGATATCCGTGCCTCCAAAGCGCATGTCGCAATGCTTGCCAATCAGGGCATTGTCAGCGCCGAGGATGCGGCCCAGATTTCGGCGGGGCTAGACCAGATTGCCGCGGATTATGCGGCCAATGGCGTGCCTGTCGATTTGAGCCTGGAAGATATTCACATGGCCACCGAAGCACGGCTGGCCGAGCTTATTGGCCCGGCGGCTGGTCGCCTGCACACCGCGCGCTCGCGTAATGACCAGGTCGCAACGGATTTCCGGCTCTGGGTGCGCGATGCGATGGACGCAGTTGAGGCGGGTCTTATCGAACTGCAAAAGGCGCTGGTTGCGCGCGCGGACGCCCATGCAGATGCAGTCATGCCGGGCTTCACCCATTTGCAAAGCGCGCAGCCAGTGACCTTGGGCCATCATTTAATGGCGTGGTATGAAATGATCCGGCGGGATCGCGCCCGCTTTGCCGATGCCCGTGTGCGGATGAATGAATGCCCATTGGGCGCAGCTGCGCTTGCGGGAACGGGCTTTCCAATTGATCGGCATGCGACTGCGGCGGCACTCGATTTTGACAAGCCGACTGACAACAGCCTCGACAGCGTGTCTGATCGGGACTTTGCGCTCGATTATCTCATGGCAGCCAGCCAATGCGCACTGCATCTCTCGCGCATGTCGGAAGAAATTATCATTTGGGCCTCACAACCCTTTGGCTTTGTCGCTCTGCCTGACCAATGGTCCACGGGCAGTTCAATCATGCCGCAAAAGCGCAATCCCGATGCCGTCGAGTTGATCCGCGGCCATGCGGGCCGGATCACGGGCTGCCTCACTGCGTTAATGATGACAATGAAGGGCCTGCCCCTCGCCTACTCAAAGGATATGCAGGACGATAAGCCGCCTGTGTTTGAGGCGCATGATCTGCTGGCGCTGTCCATTGCCGCGATGACGGGCATGGTCGACAGCGTGACCTTTCGGACAGATCGAATGCGCGCGCTGGCAGAGAGCGGCTTTGCAACGGCGACTGACCTTGCCGATTGGCTGGTGCGCGAAGCTGGCCTGCCCTTCCGCGAGGCGCATCATGTGACGGGCCGGGCCGTGAAACGCGCTGAAGAGCTGCAATCAGCACTGGCAGACCTGCCCTTGGCAGAGCTTCAGGTCATTCATCCAGCCATTAATGAAAGCGTCTATTCGGTGCTGACGGTGGATGCGTCCGTTGCCAGCCGGATGAGCCATGGCGGCACAGCGCCCGCGCAGGTCCGCGCGCGGATTGCGGATGCCAAAGCGAGTTTGGGCCTGTGATGCGCCGCACCGTCACCTTTTGCGTCTGCCTCTGCGCTGCCGCCGCGCTCACGGCCTGTGGCGGGCGTGTAAAATTGCAGCCGCGACAAGGTGAAAATCTGCCTGTTAAACCTGAATCTTCACTGGCCCAGCCCACAGTAGATCAGATGATCACGCCCGGGCCGCAGGCCAAGCCTAAACGCAGCGATGATCTTCTCACGCGATCCGAAGAACGTCGCGACGATAAATTTGACCTTCCGCCCAAAGGCTAAAATTCCATGGACCATTTTCAGTTAAAGAACGGCACGCTCCACGCCGAAGGCGTGCCCCTGACACGGATTGCCGAAGACGTTGGCACCCCGGTTTATGTCTATTCGCGCGCCACGCTAGAGCGGCACGCTCAGGTGTTTCGGGATGGCATTGCCCCCGTGGGCCGATCACACATTGCGTTTGCGATCAAATCCAACCCCAATCGTGCGGTGCTGCGCGTGCTGGCAAAGCAAGGCTATGGCGCGGATGTGGTATCGGGCGGTGAAATCTCGCGCGCCATTGCTGCTGGCATGCGCCCGGAAGATGTCGTCTTTTCTGGCGTTGGCAAAACGCGTGCGGAGCTGGAACAAGCGCTTAATACTGGCATTGGCCAATTCAATATTGAGTTGGAAGAAGAAGGCGTTGTTCTGGCGCAAATTGCTGCGTCCAAGGGCATGACAGCGTCCGCCACGCTGCGTGTAAACCCAGATGTGGATGCAGGCACGCACGCCAAGATTTCAACCGGCAAGAAAGAGAATAAATTTGGCGTCGCCATTGATCAGGCGCCCGCCATTTTTGACCGATTGGCAAAGCTCCCGGGCCTGCAAATGCGCGGCGTTGCCCTGCATATTGGCAGCCAATTATTCGATCTTGATCCGCTCGAAGCAGCTTATCGTCGCGTTGGCCAATTGGTCGCGGATTTGCGTGCCATGGGGCATGTCATTGACCGCGTCGATTTAGGCGGCGGGCTTGGTGTCCCTTATAAGGCAGAAGAAAACCCACCCTCGCCTGCTGATTATGGGCAGATGGTCGCCCGCGTGACCAAAGGTTGGGACGCTATGCTGATGTTTGAGCCCGGCCGCGTGATTGTGGGCAATGCGGGCGTGTTGCTCACCAAGGTCATTTGGGTAAAGCCCGGCGTCATCAATCCCTATGTGATTGTGGACGCGGCCATGAATGATCTTGCGCGCCCAGCCATGTATGATGCGTGGCACGATTTTGCGGCTGTGACACCCAATGGCGAAAAGATGGTGGCGAATATCGCAGGCCCAGTCTGCGAAAGTGGCGATACTTTTGCCATGGCCCGAGAAATTGATCGGGTCGCCTCAGGTGATCTCGCAATTTTTCGCACAGCAGGCGCTTATGGCGCAACGATGGCCAGCACCTATAACAGCCGCCCGCTGGTGCCCGAAGTGATGGTCGATGGCGATGATTATGCCGTGGTGGCAGATCGCATTGCCGCCGAAACAATTTTGGCAGCGGAACGCATCCCCAGTTGGCTGGAATAGCGCCCAAAGGCTGGGCTTATCCCCGGCCAATCAGCTTTTGCGCCATCCGGTCGGCGACCATTGCGGGATGATCCCCCGTGGCGGCGCTTTCATCCCAAATGGCGTTGAGACGGCCCGGAATACCCGCAATTTTTGCATCCGCTGCCGCGCGGTCTGCATCGTCCAGATATTGCAGCGCCACGTTGATGATCCCGCCCGCGTTAATCACATAATCCGGCGCATAAAGAATGCCCCGCGCGTGCACTGCAGCCCCATGTTCAGGCCGCGCCAATTGGTTATTCGCGCCGCCGGCGATCACGTTCACATTCAGCGCGGGGATGGATTGGTCGTTGAGAATAGCGCCCAAAGCACAGGGGCTCAGCACATCCGCCGCAACAGTCATAATGCTGTCCGCATCCACCACATCCGCGCCCAATTCAGCGGCCAGCGCCTTGGCGCGCGCGGCATCACGATCTGCCAAGGTCAACTTAGCGCCGGCTGCCGCCAAATGACGCGCTAAGCCACCACCAACGCTGCCGACACCCTGAATGGCGACATGGACGCCCGCCACATCGGCTTTGCCCAAGCCACGCTGAATGGCCGCTTTGACGCCCAAGAACACGCCCAGCGCTGTCGATGGCCCCGGATCGCCCCCTGCCCCACCGACACGCGGTGGCAGGCCAGACACAAAAGATGTGCCTTTGCCAATGTCGATAATGTCTTGGGCGCTGATGCCCACATCCTGCGCCGTCACATACCGGCCGCCAAGGCTATCCACGGCCCGCGCGAATGCTGCGATCAGGGCAGGCGATTTGCGCCAATCAGCATCGGCTAGGATGACGGCTTTGCCCCCACCCATAGCAAGGCCCGCCATGGCGTTTTTATAGCTCATCCCGCGCGACAGGCGCAGCGCATCAGTCAATGCGGCGTTCGGGTCAGTATAGTGCCAGAATCGGGTCCCGCCACCTGCTGGCCCCAAGTGAGTCGAATGGACCGCAATGATGGCGGTCAGCCCTGCATCCGGATCGCGGAAAATATGCACGCCTTCGTGATCGTCAAAATCAGGCAGCATCCAGGGTGCAGTCATCACCAACTCCTGCGAGTAAGAAAATTACAATGCAGCGCAATAACCGCACAAACCATGATTCGCCACCTTGGCGATCAGATTGAATTTTCAGGAGAAAAAATGGGGCGATCGACGGGATCCGAACCCGCGACCTCCGGTACCACAAACCGGCGCTCTAACCAACTGAGCTACGATCGCCACACTAAGACAGGAGCGGCCCTCTAAGCCACTCCTCCGCGCAACGCAAGTCCGTTGCAATGCTGCTGTGAAACAGGCAAGGACACGCAATGAAAAAATTGCTGATTGCTCTTATCCCACTGGCGCTTTCTGGCTGCATTGCGAGTGTTGCCAAGACAGTGGTGACAACGCCCTTTAAGGTTGCTGGCAAAGCTGTTGATGTTGCAACAACCAGTCAGGACGAGGCGGACCGCAATCGTGGTCGCAAAATGCGCAAGGCCGAAGAAAAAGCCCGGCGTGACGCCCATCGGAACTGAGAGGAAGACGATTGTCATGGCGTTAACCGCGCAAATCACTGAGCAAGGCAGCCCAGAAGTTATCCAATGGGTCGAAACAGATTTGCCACCCCCTGGCCCGGGTGAAGTGCAGATGCGCCACACAGCCATTGGGCTGAACTTCATTGACACTTATCATCGCGGCGGCGTGTACAAGCTGCCACTTCCCAATGGCTTAGGCGTGGAAGCCGCTGGCGTGGTTGAAGCAATTGGCCCGGATGTGCAGGGCTTTGCCCCGGGCGATCGTGTTTGCACCTTTGGCCCCGCGCTGGGGGCCTATGCCACTGCGCGCAACATCTCTGCCAAATTGCTCTTTCATACCCCAGATGACATTTCAGACGAGGTGGCCGCTGCCGTTTTGCTAAAAGGCTGCACAGTTGAATTCTTGGTGGAGCGTTGCGCCAAGGTGCAGCCCGGCTGGACAGTGCTGGTCCATGCAGCAGCCGGCGGCGTTGGCCTGTTGCTGGTGCAATGGCTAAAAGCGATTGGCGCAACAGTCATTGGCACCGTTAGCTCTTCGGAAAAGGCTGAATTGGCTCGCGCGGCCGGTGCAGAGCATATTATCGACTATACCCAAGAAGATGTTGGGGCCCGGTGTCGCGAGATTACGGGCGGGGCAGGCGTGCCGGTGGTGTTTGACGGCGTTGGCCAGTCAACATGGGAAGGATCTCGCAAATCCTGCGCCGCACGTGGCCTGATCATCAGCTTTGGCAATGCCAGTGGGCCAGTCACTGATGTTGCTCTGGCGCAATTGGCCGATGCCGGCTCTATCTTTGTCACGCGGCCAACGCTGTTCCATTATTACGCTCATCCCGCCGAGCGGGCAGCAGGGGCGGCCCGACTATTTGACATGATCCGCAGCGGGACTGTGCACGTGGATATTCGGCAGCGCTATGCGCTAACGGACGCCGCCCGGGCGCATCGCGAGTTAGAAGCACGGCAGACCAGCGGCTGCAGCCTGCTGATCCCCTAGCGCCCATAGCAGCCAAAAAGGCGGCGGCGCTGGCTTTCCCAATGGCCAAAGCTCAGCTAGGCGCACCTCATGTCCCCCCTCCCACATCCTGTGCCCAAAGGGCCTGGTCGCGTTGAGTTTATCACGCTGATTTCGGCAATCATGATGATTGTCGCCTTTTCCATTGATTCCATGCTGCCAGCCCTTCCCGCCATTAGCCAGTCACTCGGCGTGGGCGATGAGGCACAACGCCCGCTTGTTATCTCAGCCTTTTTGCTGGGCTTTGCCGTTGGCCAGCTTTTCGTTGGAACGCTCTCGGACCGCTATGGGCGGCGCGGGCTGATGCTCTGGTCGCTCTTTGGTTTTGCAATTGCCAGTTTTGCGGCAGCCCTTGCCCCCAGCTTCGACCATTTGTTGCTCGCGCGCGCGGTGCAAGGCGTATTTGCGGCGGGTGCCCGCGTCATTGTAACGTCCACTGTGCGCGATCGCTTTGCCGGGCGCGATATGGCGCAGGTGATGAGCCTTGCGGGCATGATTTTCATGGCAGCCCCTATTCTCGCGCCGACCATGGGCCAAACGATTTTGTTTTTCGGTCCTTGGCGCTGGATTTTCGGCGCGCTCTGCCTGATTGGCTTGGCCACATGGACGTGGGTCTTATTCCGCCTGCCGGAAACCCTTGCCGAAGAAAATCGCACACCTATTGAAAAACAGGCCGTTCTGGCAGCTGCACGCACCGTCCTGACCGATCGGATGTCCGTGGGCTACAGCCTTGCAACGGCCATGCTGTCCTGCGCGCTATTTGGATTTCTCATGTCAGTTCAGCAGATTTTTGAGTTTACCTTTAAGCGGCCAGACTTGCTGCCCATGGGCTTTGCCATCATGTCCATTGGCATGGCGGCCGCATCGCTGACCAACGCGGCCATTGTGAAACGCTTTGGCATGCGGCTGATTGGGCATAGCGCTTTGTTTTTCTTTACGTTGGTGGCGGCAATCCATCTTGCCCTCTCACTTGCAGGATATGAATCGCTGCCGCTTTTCATTGCGCTGCAGATGTTGATGATGATTGGCTTTTCTCTGGTCGGCGGCAATTTTAGCGCAATGGCAATGGAGAATATGGGCCGCGTTGCGGGCATGGCAAGTTCATTGCAAGGCTCGCTTGCCAACTTGCTTGGTACCATTTGTGGAACACTTATTGGTCAATCTTTCAACGGCACCACAGTGCCGCTCTACACCGGATTTACCATAGCTGGGCTGGTTGCATTGACAGCGGTTTACGTGACAGAGGGTGGACGTTTCTTCGTCGCGCGGCACGCGACGCCACGATCCGGGGGGTAAAATGGCTTATTGGCTCGTTAAGTCCGAACCGTTTAAATATAGCTGGGACCAGATGGTGAAGGATGGCCGCACCCATTGGGATGGCGTGCGCAACCATCAGGCCGCGGCCAATCTCCGCGCGATGCAAGTGGGCGACCGCGCTTTCTTCTACCACAGCAATGAAGGCAAAGAGATTGTCGGCGTGGTAGAAATCGTCCGCACGGCCTATCCTGATCCGGGCGATGAGAGCGGCAAATTCGTGATGGTGGATGTGGCCCCCATTGGCCCAGTTGCCCGCCCCGTAACGCTGGCTGAGATGAAGGCAGACCCGCGACTGGCGGATCTTGCCCTGATCCGCCAATCACGCCTGTCAGTCGTGCCCGTCAGTGATGCGCATTGGGCGATTATTTCGGAACTGGCTGGAGTTTAAGCTAGGCTTGAGCCTCCAAAATGGCCGCTGCTTCGAGCAAGCGATTGCCATGGTCAGTTTCTTCCCGGCCATTCGCGCGCAGCAACTCCGCTGCGGCGGCATTATCAAGGCTGTCAGCCCAGCGTGCATAAAGGGCATCCCCGTTAAATTCGCTTTCGGCGGTTTTGCGCAAGCCTTCGGGCGTGATGGCAGCAACTGGGATATGCCCAGTAAGATAGGGGTTGTCCGCCGCAGTTGGTGCCGGAAACTCCTCCCCCGTCAGGAGCTTAATAGCCTCCGCCGCGCGGCGAGCGTGCTTCATCTCTTCATGGCCATTTTCAATCAGCAGCGCTTTAACGCGCGGATCATCGGCACCTTCTGCGCTTTTTTCATACAGCGTCTGGCCCGCAGCTTCGACCAGCACCATGACTTTCAAGTCAGTCATCGTTGGCGCGGTAACGCTATTAATGCGGGCAAAGGCCTCGCCCAGAGTCTGGGGCGCATCGCTTGGCAAAACTACGGGCATAATTGGCTCCTCATCCTTGGCCGTCAGCGCGGCCTTGGCGTTCCTTGTCGAGCAGTGCCTGTTTGCGGTCAAGGCCATAAGCATAGCCCGCCAATGCGCCCGACCCACGCACCATCCGATGGCAGGGGATCAGCACCGCTATGGGGTTTGCCGCATTCGCAGCCCCTACGGCCCGTGCGGCCCGAGGCCGGCCCAGCATAAGGGCAATGTCCTGATAGGTTCGCGTCTCGCCCGGCGGGATCATCCCAACCGCCTGCCATACAGATTTTTGAAAGGCCGTTCCTGCTGGCTGCAACGCGATGGAGTGCGCCAGCCAAGGCTGATTGATGGCCTGCACCAAGGCCGCGCACCATGACGCGGCTGTGGCATCACACTTACCGTCCAGCCGATCCACAAAAGAGAGACGATGGACGCCCGCTGCTGATACGGCAAAGCGAAAGGGGCCAAGATCACTCTCCCCTTCCCCCCAATGGATAAGTGGCAGATCAGCCCCCACAGGCTCGAAAGAGCGCCAGCGTCCGCTCGCGTGCCAGATCTGCGCTTTCCTCATGATAATCTTTACGCCGGTCCGAATTGAACCCGTGATTGGCCTCATAGACAAAAATTTGCGCTGTCGGATGTGCCGTTTCGATCAGCTTCTCAACGCCTTCCATCGGAATGCCGGCATCAAAGCGGCCAAAATGGGCAATGGTCGCGCAGTTGGGGGCTTCGCTGGCAAACAGCGTTGGGACCATCGACCCATAATAGCTGCTGGCCGCTGCAAGATCGGGGCTGATCTGCGCCATGCGCCACGCAACTGACCCGCCATAGCAATAGCCTGTAATGAACACCGGGCCTTTGGCTTTCAGGGCATCAATACAGGTCTGCGCATCTTTCAAACTTTGGTCAAAGGGATGGAGCTTACGTGCCAGTTCCACTGCGCGGTCAAAGTCTGGGCCAGTATATTCGGCCTCAAAGCCGGGATGCTCCCGGTCAAAAAGCGCAGGCGCCAACACTTCATACCCATCAGCGGCATATTCATCGCACAGATCGCGGATATGGTCCGTCACACCGAATATCTCTTGAATAAGGACCAGCCCGCCACGCCGATCCCCTTCTGGGCTAACATGATAGACCGAAATCTCAGCCCCATCTGACATCCTCATCCGAGTCATTTCACCCATGACATTGTTCCTCTTCATCACCCCAATTTTGGCCTGAACACCATCTGATCCAATCCGAAAGGGTGATGCGCTGTCCAGCCTCAGGGCGCAAGAACAAGAAAACTGTCACAATAGCGTGCACATCGCTTGCATTCGAAGGCAATCATTGCTAGCCGCGCCGCGACTTCGGAGATGGAGCTTCGCTTCTTTTTTCGTGTCATCAGGCTCAATTCCTGACTTTGGGGAACTAACGCGCGTGGAGAATTCCGGCGGCATTCAGGCTAGTCTAAGCGGACGTTACGCGACCGCTTTGTTCGAACTCGCGCGCGAGAGGAAGTCCATCGATTCGGTGGGCAAAAGCCTCGACTCGCTTAACGCAGCACTAAAACAGTCTCGCGATTTCGCGCGCCTGACCACCAACCCGCTTTTGTCGCGCGACGCCGCGGCCAAGGCTGTGGCCGGTGTCGCGCGCACGCTGAAGCTGGATAAGCTGACGACTAAATTTCTGGGCGTCCTCGCCCGCAACCGCCGGCTCGCAGAGCTTGGCCCCATTATTTCGGCTTATGCTGCTCTGTCTGCCGCGCATCGCGGTGAGATTACGGCAGATGTGACGTCGGCCCACCCGCTTGAAAAAGCGCAGGTCACGGCACTTAAGGCAAAGCTGAAAGCTAAGGTTGGCCGCGATGTCGCGGTGAACCTGAAAGTTGATCCCGCTATTCTTGGTGGGCTGGTCGTCAAGATCGGCTCCCAGATGATCGATTCGTCGATCCGCACCCGTCTCAATTCCCTCGCGAACGCGATGAAAGGCTGAACATGGATATCCGTGCCGCTGAAATTTCGAAGGTCATTAAGGACCAGATCGCCAGCTTCGGCACCGAGGCGCAAGTCTCGGAAGTCGGTCAGGTGCTCTCGGTGGGCGACGGTATCGCCCGCATCCACGGCCTCGACAACGTCCAGGCTGGTGAAATGGTTGAGTTCGCCAACGGCATTAAGGGCATGGCCCTGAACCTCGAAGCTGACAATGTCGGCGTCGTGATCTTCGGCTCGGACGCCGAAATCCGCGAAGGCGACACTGTTAAGCGCACAGGTACCATTGTGGACGTACCCGTTGGCAAGGAACTGCTCGGCCGCGTGGTCGATGGCCTTGGCAACCCGATTGACGGCAAGGGCCCAATCAAGACGTCGAAGCGCAGCCGCGTTGAAGTCAAGGCGCCGGGCATCATCCCGCGTCAGTCAGTGAACGAGCCCGTTCAGACTGGTCTGAAGGCACTCGACGCCCTCGTCCCTGTTGGCCGTGGCCAGCGCGAACTGATCATTGGTGACCGTCAGACGGGTAAGACCGCTGTCGCCATCGACACCTTCATCAACCAGAAGGGCGTTAACCAGGGCGACGACGAGTCGAAGAAGCTCTACTGCATCTACGTCGCTGTCGGCCAAAAGCGCTCGACCGTGGCGCAGATCGTCCGCGCGCTCGAAGAAAATGGTGCCATGGAATATTCGATCGTGGTGGCTGCCACCGCATCGGAACCGGCTCCGCTTCAATATCTCGCACCCTACACGGGCGTCGCGATGGGTGAATATTTCCGCGACAACGGCATGCACGCTGTGATCGTGTATGACGATTTGTCGAAGCAGGCTGTCGCCTATCGCCAGATGTCGCTGCTGCTGCGTCGTCCGCCGGGCCGTGAAGCCTATCCGGGTGACGTGTTCTATCTCCACTCACGCTTGCTTGAGCGTGCGGCAAAGATGAACAAGGACAATGGCGGCGGCTCGCTGACCGCGCTTCCTGTCATCGAAACGCAAGCTGGCGACGTGTCGGCCTATATTCCGACCAACGTGATTTCGATCACTGATGGTCAGATCTTCTTGGAAACCGACCTCTTCTATCAGGGCATCCGTCCCGCCATTAACGTTGGTCTCTCGGTGTCGCGCGTTGGCTCGGCCGCTCAGACCAAGGCAATGAAGAAGGTGTCGGGCTCGATTAAGCTTGAGCTTGCACAGTATCGCGAAATGGCGGCCTTCGCTCAGTTTGGTTCTGACCTCGATGCCTCGACGCAGAAGCTGCTGAACCGCGGTGCACGCCTGACCGAACTGCTGAAGCAGAAGCAATTCTCGCCAATGCCGTTTGAAGAGCAGACCTGCTCGATCTGGGCTGGCACCAATGGCTATCTGGATGGCATTCCCGTGTCGGACGTCACGCGCTTTGAAGACGCGATGTTGGCCGATCTGCGTGCCAACCATGCGGGTATCCTGAAGGACATCCGTGACAGCCGCGACTTTAGCGATGCGACGCGCGACAAGCTTCGTGCTGCGCTCGACAAGTTCGTAAAGACGTTCGCCTAATTTTTACTCCTCTCCTTTTGGGGAGAGGGAAGGAATGGATAGATGGCCAGCCTTAAGGCGCTCAAAATCCGGATCAACTCGGTCAAATCGACCCAGAAGATCACCAAGGCGATGAAGATGGTCGCCGCTGCCAAACTGCGCCGTGCGCAGGATGCAGCGGAGGCTGCCCGCCCCTATGCTGAACGCCTGGAAGCTGTCGTCTCGTCGATTGCGTCCAAGGTTGAAAAAGGCCCGCAGGCGCCCAAGCTTCTGGCGGGCACCGGCAAAGATGATGTGCATCTGTTCGTCGTTTGCACGTCTGACAAGGGCTTGGCAGGCGCGTTCAACACCAACATTGTCCGCCTCGCGCGCCGTCGTGCTGAAGAACTTCGCGCGGCTGGCAAGACAGTGAAGTTCTACACGATTGGCAAAAAGGGCCGCGACCAATTGGGCCGCACCTTTAAGGGCGATATCGTGCATTCAGTGGAGCCAGGTGATCTTGGCAAGCTGGGCTTTGCAGATGTGCAAGACTGGGCGACTGACCTCACCAACCGCTTTGACGCAGGTGAGTTTGATGTCGCCCATCTCTTCTTCTCCAAATTCGTCAGCGTTCTCACGCAAGAGCCGACTGAAATTCAGCTGATGCCTGTGGCCGTGGCTGAAGGCGCAGAGACGGTGACGGCGGGTGCATCTGTTGATTATGAGCCGGACGAAGAAGAAATTCTGGCAGATTTGCTGCCGCGGAACGTGTCGGTCCAGCTTCTTCGCGCAAGCCGCGAGAATGCCGCATCTGAGCAAGGCTCTAAGATGACGGCGATGGACAATGCGACCCGCAACGCCGGCGACATGATCAACAAGCTGACGATCCAGTATAACCGGACCCGTCAGGCCGCGATTACAACTGAACTCGTCGAAATCATTTCGGGCGCCGAAGCGCTCTAACCAGACACGAAGGCAAGGAAGACACTCATGGCTACCGCTCCGAAGAAGACCGCTGCGAAGCCGGCTGCTGCCAAGGCGCCCGCCAAGAAGGCCGCTGCGCCCAAGGCTGCCGCCCCTAAGGCTGCTGCCGCAAAGAAGGCCCCGGCAAAGGCTGCTCCCGCCAAGGCTGCACCTGCCAAGAAGGCTGCTGTTAAGACAGCCGCCCCTAAGGCTCCGGCCAAGGCAAAGACGGCTGCCACAGGCCGCATCAGCCAGGTGATCGGCGCTGTTGTTGACGTCAGCTTTGATGGCCACCTGCCCGCCATTCTTTCGGCTCTCGAAACCGAAAATAACGGTCAGCGCCTCGTTCTCGAAGTTGCTCAGCACCTTGGTGAAAATACCGTTCGTACGATCGCCATGGACTCGACGGATGGTTTGACCCGCGGTCAGCCGGTGCGCGATACTGGTGCTCAGATTTCTGTGCCGGTTGGTCCGCGCACACTGGGCCGCATTCTGAACGTTGTGGGTGAACCGATTGACGATCGTGGTCCGGTGGATACCGATCTGCGCGCGCCGATCCACGCTGAAGCCCCGCTGTTTGTCGACCAGTCGACCGAAACCGAAATTCTCGTCACCGGCATTAAGGTCATCGACTTGCTCGCGCCTTACGCCAAGGGCGGTAAGATCGGCCTGTTCGGCGGCGCTGGCGTCGGCAAGACCGTTCTTATTCAGGAACTGATCAACAACATCGCAAAGGGCCATGGCGGCACCTCGGTGTTCGCAGGCGTTGGTGAGCGTACCCGTGAAGGGAACGATCTCTATCACGAATTCCTCGATGCTGGCGTTATCGCCAAGGACAAGGACGGCAACCCGACGCCGGACGGCTCGAAGGTTGCTCTCGTGTTCGGCCAGATGAACGAACCGCCGGGGGCCCGTGCACGCGTCGCTCTGTCGGGTCTGACGATTGCTGAATATTTCCGCGATCAAGAAGGCCAAGACGTTCTGTTCTTCGTCGACAACATCTTCCGCTTTACGCAGGCGGGTTCGGAAGTGTCGGCCCTTCTCGGCCGTATTCCTTCGGCCGTGGGTTATCAGCCGACGCTCGCGACGGACATGGGCGCCCTGCAAGAGCGCATTACCTCCACCAACAAGGGTTCGATCACCTCGGTGCAGGCCATTTACGTGCCGGCCGACGACTTGACTGACCCGGCACCGGCCACCTCGTTCGCCCACTTGGACGCAACGACCGTGTTGAACCGTGCGATTTCGGAACTCGGCATTTATCCGGCTGTGGATCCGCTCGACTCCACTTCGCGCGTGCTGACGGCCGCCGTTGTGGGTCAGGAGCATTACGACACCGCCCGCCGCGTTCAGGAAACGCTGCAGAAGTATAAGTCGCTGCAAGACATCATCGCCATTCTCGGTATGGACGAACTGTCGGAAGACGATAAGCTGATCGTGAGCCGTGCGCGTAAGATCCAGCGCTTCCTGTCGCAGCCGTTCCACGTCGCAGAAGTGTTCACGGGCATCCCCGGCAAGTTCGTGCAGATCGAAGATACGGTCCGTTCGTTCAAGGCGGTGGTTGATGGCGAATATGACCATCTGCCCGAAGCTGCCTTCTACATGGTCGGCGGCATTGAAGAAGTCGTTGCAAAGGCTGCCAAGCTGGCAGCTGACGCTGCCTAATCACTCTCCCCTCCCCCAAGCGGGAGGGGCTTAGGAGACCGCAATGGCACTGCATTTTGAACTCGTGACGCCAGAGCGCCTTGTTCGTTCGGAAGACGTCCATATGGTCGTCGTGCCGGGCACTGACGGTGATTTCGGCGTTCTCGAAGGCCATAGCCCAATGATGTCAACGATCCGCAGCGATGCGACTGTTGAGATTTACGCCACGCCAGGTGCGGCGGCTGAAAAGATCAGCATCACGGGTGGCTTTGCCGAAGTGAATGACAAGGGCCTGACCATCCTCGCGGAAAGCGCGGCCTGATCCAAAGCTGATCTGTCAGAACAGAAATAAGGAAAGCGCCTCGGCAGACATGCCGGGGCGTTTTTCTATGTGGGAGTAGCGCAGTTGTGCGCTGCGCCAAATATAAAGCCCAGCGCCTATAATCAGCGCCGACCCGCCAATCGATGTCAGGTCTGGCGGATGGCTGAACACCAAAGTGCTGATTACCATTGCCACCAGCAATTGCGCATAGGTCATGGGAGCCACTGTCGCAGCCGATGCGCGCGTGGTTGCCATGAAGATCAACGCATGGGCGACAGAAGCTGATACAGCCACAATCGCACAGCGCAGAATGACACTCCAATGCGGCCATCCTATCTCTAGACTAGGAATGCCGGATACATGACCCAATAGGGCTGCGGCTAAGAGGAAGGGCACCGCCAGCGCCGCCACAATGAATTGCGTGGCGAGCAACGAGGCACTGCCTGCCACGCGCTGATTGAGCAGCATCAAACAGGCCATTCCAAAGGCAGAGCCAAGCGGGAGCATGGCAGCCGGACCGGCTGCCAGCAAATTGGGACGCAAAATAATCAGCACGCCCAAAAACGCCACGCACGTTGCAAGAATTGCGCGACTGGACATTTTCTCCCTGAAGAAAATGGCCGACAAAAGCCCCGCAATCATGGGCATGATAAAGGTAATTGCTGTGGCATCGGCTAGGGGGATGAGGCGGATACCAATGAAAAAGCACAAAGCAGAAAACGCAATTGCACCGCCGCGTGCCCAGTGCAGACCCATATGCGCCATACGAAAGCCATCGCGCCCTTCGCGCAGCAGCAACAGCACCCCCAAGCCAATAGCTGCCATCATATAGCGTAGAACGGCAATGGCCGTTCCAGGCCAGATCGGCGTCATAGATTTCACAATCGCATCGCCGACAGACAGCAGGCCATAGCCCATGAGCGCAAAGATCAGGCCCTGCGCCTGCACGTTACCCTGTGTTAGCTTGGAATGCGGCACCAATTGGTCGGTCATGATGTCGCGGGGCATCTTCTAAAAGACCCTGATCCGCAACCCAAATCTCGTAGTTAGCAGATTAGCAATTAATCGCTGCCATGCCGCTTAGACATTTGCGGACATAGGGCGACTATTGGGATGAGCAATTTTAGCACGCGTAATGGCAGTTTTGGGGGGGCACTGTCCCCGCGCCCCGCTTTTGGATCCGCAAGGCCCCTTTCGTCACCGATTCCCACTATGGGGTCGCATTTAGCTCAGCCCTCGACAGGTACCGACACAGCTGAGGCCGCAGCTCCGGACGCGATGAGCCGCTTGCTTGAACGATCCAATGGCCCGGCAGACACAAGTGGCGCAACAGACAGCTTTCGGCCCGCGATCCACCGCATTAAAGAGCAAGTTCTCCCCCGCCTTTTGGAACGGATTGATGCCGAAGCCGCAGCCACTTTGTCGCATGACGAGCTCGGCGAGCAATTTCGGCCAATTACCGAAGACGTGCTGAATGAGTTGAAAATCACGCTCAACAGGCGCGAACAAATTGCTCTTGAGAAAATGCTGGTCGATGAGCTTTTGGGCCTTGGCCCGTTGGAAGAATTGCTGCGCGATAACGAGATCAGCGACATCATGATTAACGGCCCAGAGCAAACCTATATTGAACGCAAAGGCCGGCTGGAAATTGCCCCTATTCAATTCCGGAATGAAGAGCATCTTTTTCAAATTGCGCAGCGCATTTGCAATTTGGTGGGCCGCCGCATTGACCAGACTAGCCCCTTGGCCGATGCACGACTGAAAGATGGCAGCCGCGTCAACGTCATCATCCCGCCCTTGTCCTTGCGGGGCACAGCCATTTCGATCCGCAAATTTTCCGACAAACCCATCACGCTCGATATGATGGCCGAGAAAGGCTCTATGTCAGATCGTATGGCCACTTTTCTCAAAATTGCAGGGGCCTGCCGATTTAACATCATCATTTCCGGCGGCACGGGCTCTGGCAAAACCACCATGCTCAATGCGCTGTCCAAAATGATTGATCCGGGCGAACGCGTGTTGACGATTGAAGACGCCGCTGAACTGCGCTTGCAACAGCCACACTGGCTGCCGCTGGAAACGCGCCCCGCCAATTTGGAGGGCCAAGGCGCAATTACCATTCGTGATCTTGTGATCAACGCCCTGCGTATGCGCCCAGACCGGATCATTTTGGGCGAAGTCCGTGGGCCGGAATGTTTTGACCTGCTAGCCGCCATGAACACAGGCCATGATGGCTCAATGGCAACCATGCACTCCAACTCCCCACGCGAATGTCTGGCGCGCATGGAAAACATGATCATGATGTCGGACATTAAAATTCCGAAAGAGGCCATCACGCGCCAAATTGCCGACACAGTGGATCTGATTGTGCAGGTAAAACGCCTGCGGGATGGGTCCCGCCGGACGACAAGCATTACCGAAGTTGTTGGCCTGGAAGGTCAGGTGATTGTGACGCAAGACCTGTTCACTTTCGACTATCTTGATGAAGGCGTTGATGGCCGCATCATTGGCGAATATCGTCCCCATGGCCTGCGGCCGTATACCTTGGAAAAGGCAAAGCAATTTGGGCTCGAGCAAGCCTTGCTCGATGCCTGTTTATAGACGCAGACCATCCGGTGTTTCGCTTATCTCAAGCAGGCTCTGCTCTCTTTTCCCAATTATTCCATCGCCTGTCAGCTGAGCAGCGCGCACTTGGTGGGCTTTTTACTTTTGCACTGATTTTGCGGCTGGCGACGCTTGGCAATCCCTCTTCCTATTTTCCAGATGAGATATTCCAATATCTTGATGTCGCCCATGCCCGTGTGTTTGGCTATGGTGTCGAGACTTGGGAACAGCGGTACGGCATCCGCAGCCCGCTTTTCCCGCTCTTCCTCGCCGTGCCCATGCAGCTGGGCCAATGGCTCAGCCCCAATGGGTTTGCGTTTCTCGCCATAACCAAGGCCGTTTTAGCCATATGTGCGCTGGGGACAGTCTGGGGAGCCTATGGCATCGGGCGAGTGCTATCCCCCATACACGGGCTATTTGCGGGCTTTGTCGCAGCCATTTGGTTCGAGCTTGTTTACTTTAGCACACAAGCGCTGACAGAGGCAGTCGCCCTATCACTCTTCTTTCCAGCTGCAGGCCTATTGCTCAATCGATCAGGTGAAACAGGCCGACGCCTATTTGCCGGCGGATTTCTGCTGGCTGCTGCCGCTTTGATGCGCTTTCAATATGGACCAGCGCTTCTGATCTTGGGCGTCCTTGTTTGTGGCTTGGAAAAACGCCGCTGGATATGGGCCGGCAGTGGCGCCATGACCGCCGTTCTTTTGAGCGCAGCAATTGACCTTAGTCAGGGCATCACGCCCTATTCATGGCTGTTTGCAAATTATTACCATAACATTTCGCTTGGTCGGTCTCATGCATGGACAGATGGGCCAGAATTCTACCTTTTCGCTATTCCCGCTATGGTTGGTCCGTGGATCGGCATCCAACTGGTCCTTGCAGGGTTCGGCAGCCGTTCATTTGCGCCCTTGGCCATTGCGGGCCTCGCGAATGTGGTTGTGCATAGCTTGGTCGCGCATAAAGAATATCGTTATGTTCTGCTGAGCACGGCCATTTTGCTGATCCTTGCCGCGATTGGGACGGTCACCCTCGTGTTGAAACACACGAGGCGAGGCCCCCACCGGACTCGCACATTTTTTCTTGCCGGAGGGCTGTGGCTGTGTGCTTCTGTCGCCAATGGGACAGTTGGGCCAGGCGGCAGCCTCTGGTCTGTTCACCGCGCAGAGCTTCGCCTGTTCCAATCGCTCCATCGCGACCCCGGGGTCTGTGGCGTTGCAATCTTTCAGCATCATTGGAGCGAGACTGGCGGCTATAGCTATCTTCACCGCCGCATTCCCATGTACGTTTTAGATAAAGGGACGTCCGCGCAAAAGCTGCACTCCAGCACCCCCAGCTTCAACCGACTTATCGCCCCGGCTGCAAGCCCAGAAAAACTTGGTCAATTCACCCGCTTCAATTGTGAAGGGACAAACGGCCCATTAAGCACACGGCTTTGCATCTATCGCCGTGCAGGATCCTGTGACCAAAGTGCCGCGGCTGATTTGGAAATCAACCAATGGCTAAAGGATCGAGACTTTTGAAGGTCAGCCCCTATGCAAGGCGAGCGCTGCACAAATTGCAGAAAAGAGCAGCGCAAGAAGCATAATCAACGGCCAAGGCATGAACCCAACAGCATCAATATTGGCACGCCGTGCGCGCCGCCGTTCAGCCCAGTTGGACACGCCAGCTAGGACCAGCGCCCCAAGGCACCCTATCCAAAGCGTCACTTGCATTGCGCGTCATCCCCCCTCATCTTGGTGCCATAGCATTGTCTAATCCGGGGACCATCCATGTCATATAATTTTCGCACATCTACCCTGTTTGCCGCTGCTTTGGCAGCCATGGCGCCAGCAGCTTATGCTGCACCCGCCCACCCACATAGAGAATTGACAGCCGCTGTTGCTGCCCCCAGCCGCAGTGCCGCCAACAAAGCGCGAGATGTCTATCGGCACCCGGCGGAAACGCTCAGCTTTTTTGGCATCAAGCCCAGCGACACTGTGGTTGAAATTTGGCCGGGCGGTGGCTGGTACACAGAAATTCTAGCCCCGTATCTCAAGGATAAGGGCAAGCTGATTGTGGCGGCCCCCACAGGCAATGCGTCTGCGAATATCGGGCGCTTCTTGGATAGCGACGCCGCCGTTTATGGGCAGGTGGGCCGCGCCAACTTCCCCATTTTGATGGGTGGCACAGGCGTTGCACCCGGCACCGCTGATGCCGTGCTTACCTTCCGCAATGTCCATAACTGGCGGATGGGCAGCTATAAGGCTGATGGAGCCGATTATAGCGCCGAGGCCTTTCAAGAACTCTATGCCATGCTGAAGCCGGGCGGTGTTCTGGGTATTGAGGACCATCGCCTGCCCGAAAGCGCAAGCGATGAGCAAGAACGCAAGAGCGGATACATCAAAGTCTCGACCATCCGCCGCTTGGCTGAACAGGCCGGCTTCCGCTTTGCTGGATCAAGCGAGATCAACGCCAACCCGAAAGACACTAAGGATTATCCGCGCGGCGTTTGGACCCTGCCCCCCCGCCTTGCGGAAGGGGATAAGGACCGGGAGAAATATCTCGCCATTGGTGAGTCTGACCGCATGACGCTGAAATTCATTAAACCCGCCAAGTAATCAGGCATGGGCTTTCCTGATCCCCAGCTTGGCCGCCGCGCCTTTATTGGCGGCTTAGCTGGGGTGCCTTTGCTTGCAAGCAGAGCCGCTTGGGCAGTGCCAAGCGCCCCATCTGCTTGGCGCTCAGACTTATTGCTTCTGCGCGAGGCGTTGGAAGCGCTCCACCCCGGGCTCTACCGATACCGGACAGCGGGACAATTGGCTGCTGATTTCGAGGCACTGGACCAAAGCTGGGCACGGGCCTCCAATTTGTCGCAAGCCTATCTCTCGCTTTCGCGCTTTTTGGCGGGGCTGCGGTGTGGGCATAGCTATGCGAATTTCTTCAACCAGAAACGCGCAATTACCGATCAGCTCTTTGCCCCACTGCCCCGCCTGCCCTTTGCCTTTCGGTGGTTGGGGGATGACATGGTTGTCACCCGCAATTTCAGCCCCGATGCACGCTTGACACCCGGCACACGCGTCCTTTCCATCAATGGACAATCAGCCCCGCAAATTCTTACCCAACTTCTCCCTTACGCACGTGCAGATGGCAGCAATGACGCCAAGCGCCGGGCGCTTTTGGAAATGCGCGCCGAGGAGGAGTGGGACTATTTTGATATCTTCTTCGGCCTGCTTCAGGCTGAGGCCAAATCCTTCCACATCAAAGCCGCGCTTCCTTCAGGGCAGATGGCGCATGTGGACCTGCCCTCGCTCACTTTGGCAGAACGGCGTGCTGGGCGGCGCCAAGTGCAAGCTCAGCCTAATTGGGCAGCCCCAGATATCCCTTGGACTCTCGAGCGGCGCGGCAAAACGGCGCTTCTCACAATGCCGGGTTGGGCAGTCTATAACAGCAAGGCAGATTGGCAGGGCTGGATCCACGCGCGACTGGATGAGATTGCGTCTGACGGCACAGAAGCGCTGGTCATTGACCTGCGGGGCAATGAAGGCGGCCTTGATTGCGGGCATGAAGTTATCGCGCACCTCATTGACCGGCCCATTTCTGCGCGCCTCTATGATCGGCGCGTCCGCTATCGCGACACCCCCAAGCACCTTATCCCCTATCTCGACACATGGGACCGCAGCTTTGATCATCTCGGGGCTGAGGCGCCGGATATTGGCAATGGATTTTATCAACTGCCTCTCAATGGCGACGATCAAATTCTACCGAAAGGTCGGCGCTTTACCGGCCAAGTTGCGGTGCTGACAGAACCTATGAACAGTTCTGCCACATTCAACTTTGCATTGCTGATGCGCACTTATGGACTGGGGCAATTGGTTGGCGGGGCGACAGGCGGCAATCAACGAGGCATAAATGGCGGCGCCTTTTACTTCCTGCGCTTACCAGCCTCTGGACTGGAAGTGGATGTGCCGCTGATTGGCTATTTCCCGCAAACGCCTCGCCCAGATGCAGGCGTTACGCCCGATATTGCAATCATGCCGACAGCGCGTGACATAGCAAAAGGGCGCGACCCCGTTTTGGAGCGCGCCCTTCAGGCTGTTGGCTGAACTTCTAAAGCTCAGACGTTATTGCTCATTCTTGGCAACGACGCCGCCCTTCATCACAAAGCGGACAGATTTCAACACCGTCACATCCGCCAGCGGATCACCAGCAACAGCAATGATATCGGCAGCCTTACCCGGCTCCAGAGAACCTGCCTCATTCGACACGCCAAGCAGATCAGCCGCATTCACTGTCGCAGCTTGGATGGCCGCCATGGGTGACATGCCATGCTTTACCAGCAGCTCAAACTCATCGGCATTGCGGCCATGTTTTGAAACGCCTGCGTCCGTGCCAAAGGCAATTTTCACGCCTGCGGGATAGGCTTTTTCAAGGCTCTTGCCCGTCACGCCAATGCGCCACTGCACTTTGGCCAGCACATCCGGCGGATAGGCATTGGGATTGGCTTTCAGCCGCTCTAAATAGCCATTCACGGTCGACAAGGTCGGCACATAATAGGCGCCCGCCTTTTTAAACAGCTTGATGCTCTCGTCATCCAGCATGGTGCCATGTTCAATCGAGTCTGCGCCGGCTGCCAAGGCCGCGTTGATGCCATCCTGCCCATGGGCGTGAACGGCAATCTTCTTCTTATAAAGATGGGCTGTGTCCACCAGCGCCTTCACTTCATCATCAAAAATCTGGCGGCCAAGGCCAGCACCAATACGGCTGTTGACCCCGCCAGTCGTTGCAATCTTGATGACATCCACACCGCGACGAATTTGCATCCGAATGGCGTGGCGGCAGCTTTCAGTGCCATCGCACAGATTTTCCTGATTAATGGCAGAATGCAGATCTTCTCCCAAGCTCAACGTGCCATCCATATGGCCGCTGGTGGTGGAGATTGACCGACCCGCATCCACAATGCGCGGACCCAAGATCTTGCCAGAGGCAACAAAGTCACGCAGCGCCAGCGTCGCGCCTGTGCCATCCCCCAAGTTACGAACCGTCGTAAAGCCCGCCATCAGCGTCTTTTGGGCATTGCCCAGTGTGCGATAGGCTGTTGCGGCATCGCTGCTTGTCACGCCTTCCAGCAAGGCAGCATCGCCCCCAGCGTCTGAATCGAGGTGGACATGGCTGTCAATCAAACCGGGCAGAACGAACTTGTCTGACAAGTTGATGATGCGCGCGCCAGCCGGCCCTGCAACCAAGCCTGGCAGAATATCAGAAATTCGGCCATCTTTGATAATAATGGTCGAGGGGCCACGCGGTGGCTGGCCGGGCCGATCAAGCAATCGACCAGCCTGCACCACTGTGACAGCTGCTTGAGCGGAAAGGGGTGCGGTCAGCGCCAGCACCAGCGGAGCGAACAAGGCTATCTTTTTCATGATAGCCTTTTGGGCAGCTTAACCCAGTTTGTCTACCTTTGCCTGCAGACTTGCCAATTGCGCTTTCAAAGCTGCAATTTCATCATCCTTGGCGGTGCTTTGGTCTGCCGCCTGCGCGCTGGCCTGCGGCTTGGCGCCGGGAGTAAACATGCCTGCTGCCGCTTCAAACATAGCCATATTGCGCTTGTGCAGCTCTTCAAACGGGCCGCCTGTAAAAGCGCCTTCCAGCATTGATCGGAATTGCGTCTGGTTGCGGCGGAAGGCTTCCATCGAGGCTTCCAAATATTGCGGCACCATAGACTGCATCGAATCGCCATAGAGCGAAATCAACTGTCGCAAAAAGCCCGCTGGCAACATGGTTGAGCCGCGGCTTTCTTCTTCCATGATGATTTGGGTGAGGACATTGTGCGTAATGTCTTCATTGGTCTTGGCATCGACCACGCGGAAATCCCGGCCGTCGCGCACCATTTGGGAGAGCGTATCAAGAGTAATATAGCTTGACGTCTCGGTGTTATAGAGGCGTCGGTTCGCATATTTCTTAATGGTTACAGGGCCTTCGCCCGGTGTCGACTTTGCCATGCGAGTCATCTCCCATTTCGTGTCGGCATAGCATTAGCCGCTGCTGCACTGCAACAACGCAGCATATTGCGCAGCATAGCCGCACAAATCAGCCCCAGATGCGGTCAAACCTGTGGCCAAGCAGCGTCAGCAATTCATATTGCGACAGGCCAGACTGGCGGGCGGCATCCGGCAAATGAAAATCGATGGAGATCCAGTCCCCTTCAGCAATATCGGGGCCAGCGCTAACGTCCAGCGCCACCAAATCCATAGAAACGCGGCCAAGCACTGGAAATTGCCCTCCCCCCGCTGTGCCGCGGCCAGAAAAGCCCCGCACATAGCCATCAGCATAGCCAATGTTCACAATGGCCACCTCAAGTGCACGATCGGCGGTATAAGTGGCGTTATAGCCAATGCTCTGCCCAGCTGGCAGCACGCGCCGCTGCAGCACCTGCGCCTCTACTCCAACCACTGGCTGGATGGCCCCTGCGGCCTCTGCGCGCGGAATGCCACCATATAGCGCCAGGCCGGGCCGTGTGAGGCCAAAATGATAGGCCGCTCCAAGGCAAATCCCCGCTGAATTGGCCAAGCTCAGCCGCTGCGCCCGAAGGGTGGCGGCAGCCGCCCGAAACAGGTCCAATTGCTGCGTATTTTGGGGCACATCTTCATCGGCGGACGCCAAATGGCTCATCAGCGTGTGGATCGTGAGGCCTGAAAGATCATCCCCCGGGGCAAGGCCAAGGCGGTTCATGCCAGTATCCAGCATAACATCGCAGGGCTTGCCTGTGGAGCGCCAGCGGGCCACTTGCTGGGCCGTATTCAGCACGGGTCGAGCGCGCGATGCAAGCGCTTGGGGCTTATCTTCGTCGCGCACGCCGTGCAGGACTGACAGACTGGCCTCTTGCGGCAGAAAAGACTCAATCTCTGCCGCTTCCGCCCAAGTGGCGACAAAAAAGTCCCGACAGCCAGCAGCCAATAAATGCTGCACCACCTCTGGGGCACCCAGCCCATAGCCATTGGCTTTCACAGCCGCACCACAGGCCGCCTGCCCGCTTTGCGCCTGCAGCCAACGCCAATTGGCAGATAATGCCCCCTTATCGAGGCGCAAACGAAGCGGTGCAGTCATAACCAGGGCGATAGAGCCGTCAGTCCGCAGCGTCGATATCTTCCTTGCCAGCTGTTTCAGGCAGCCAGATCAAGGAAACCACGAACGCCATGGCAACCACAGCAACAGTGTACCATAGGCCCATGAAGGTGCCGCCCGTCTTCACCACAATATATTGCGAGATAAAGGGCAGAAATCCGCCAAAATACCCTGCCCCAATATGATAGGGGATCGACATGGACGTGTAGCGAATTTTGGCCGGGAACATCTCAACCAAGATGGCCGCGACTTGGCCATAGGTCATTGCTGACAAAGCGACCAATACGGCAACGGCAAGAATAATCAGCCCGGGCTGCCGAGAGGCTGGGTCTGACTTATCGGGATAGCCGGCTGCTTCAAGTGCCGCGACATAAGCCTTTTCATCAAAGCCTTGAACACGTGCATCGCCCACTTGCAGAACCAAAGCGTCCCCCTGCTGCTTGGCATAGCTAATGCCGCGCTTGGACAGGAAGTTCAGGGCCTTGCCGCACTCACTTGTCTGTTTGCTGGCAAAAACATTAAACTCACATTCGGGAGACACCAGCGTCACTGGGGACGACTTAGTGGCCTGCGCCAGCGCTGGGCTTGCCGCATCTGCCATCATATGGAACAGCGGGAATGTCAGGACAATCGTGAGCGCATAGCCCAAAAGCAAAATGCGCTTGCGCCCATAATGATCCGATAGCCAGCCGGCCGCCACATAGAGAGGCGCTGCAAGCAGTGCGCCTACGGCCATGTAAGACAAGGCATCAATTTCCGGCACGCGGGCTGTGCCCGTCAGGAAGTAAAGCGTGCCAAATTGCGAGGTGTAGTAAATCACGGTCAAGCCCGCAGCCACGCCAAACAGCGCCACCAAGATACGGCCGACATTGCCCGGATATTGGAAGCTCTCCACAAAGGGATTGTGCGATGTTTTTCCTGCCTCTTTCATCGCTTTGAACACCGGGCTCTCAGACAACATCATGCGGATGTAGAGCGAAATGGCGAGCAGCAGCAGCGAGATGATGAAGGGCACGCGCCAGCCCCAGCTTTCAAAATCTTCAACAGGCATGGATTTGCGCGTCAGCAAAACGACAATAACGGCAAGCAAAAAGCCCCCCGCCACTGAGGCTTGGATCCAGCTGGTATATTGGCCACGCTTATTCTTGGGCGCATGTTCAGCCACATAAATAGCTGCCCCCCCATATTCGCCGCCTAGCGCCAAGCCCTGCAAGCAACGCAGGACCAACAATCCCACTGCCGCCCAAATGCCAATGCTTTCAAATGTCGGCAAAAAGCCAATGGCAGCGGTCGCCCCACCCATGAGCGAAATGGTGATGAGGAAGGTGTATTTTCGGCCAATCTTGTCGCCCAGATAGCCAAATACAATTGCCCCCAAGGGGCGCACGCCAAAGCCCGCACCAAAGACAGCAAGCGACGCTAATGTGGCAGCTGTTGGATTGTCAGACGGGAAGAAAAGCCGGCCGATCAGCGCGCCTAAAATGCCGTAAACAAAGAAATCATACCATTCAAAAACAGTGCCTAATGATGACGCTGTAATGACCAAGCGGTCACGCTTTGGATCAATGGTAGTGTCCTGTGCGGCCATAAAGCTCCCCCGGGATATGGTGTTTCCTCCGTCTTAGGAGGGAACCCATATCCCGGGCAAGCCCATATCCCGGCCAAGCGGGATGCGCGCTTACCAGATATGCGCGCGGTCTTCCGGCTTCAGATAGAATTTCTCACCCGGCTTCACGCCAAAGCTGCTGTACCACGCATCAATGTTGCGCACGACATAGGGGCGGAAATGCCCGGGCGTGTGCGGATCAGTGGTCAATTGCTGCAGCAAAACCGGCTCGCGATATTTGTTGCGCCACACTTGGCCAAAGCCAAGGAAGAAGCGCTGATCCGGCGTATAACCGCCCAATTTCCCTGCCTTCTTTCCTTTGAGCGACATTTTGTACGCATCATAGGCAATGGTGACGCCTGCCAAATCGGCAATGTTTTCACCCAATGTCAGCTCGCCATTTACCTTCTTGCCCGGCAGCGGCTCATAGCTGCTATATTGATCAACCACGCGCTTGGCGAGCGCGTCAAACCGCGCAACATCTTCCTTGGTCCACCAATCAGATAAATTGCCGTTCATATCGAACTTGCGGCCCTGATCATCAAAATGGTGGCTGATTTCATGGCCAATCACAGCACCAATAGCGCCATAATTTACAGCATCATCAGCTTTGGGATCAAAGAAGGGCGGCTGGAGAATGGCAGCTGGGAACACGATTTCGTTCATCAGCGGGTTGGCATAAGCATTCACTGTTTGCGGCGTCATGAACCATTCGCTGCGGTCCACGGGCTTGCCAATTTTGCCAAGTTGACGCTGATATTCAAATTCAGTCGCCCGCATGACATTGCCCCACAGATCCCCGCGCTCAACCTGAAGCGCAGAATAATCCCGCCACTTGCTGGGATAACCAATTTTGGGCGTAAAGGCGGCCAGTTTGGCGCGTGCCTTCACCTTGGTTTCTGGCGCCATCCAAGCAAGGTTCGCCAAACGTGCGTCCATTGCCTTGATCAAATTGCGCACCAGCTCATCCGCCTTGGCCTTGGCTTCCGGCGGGAAATAACGGGCGACATAGATTTCGCCCACTGCTTCGCCCATCGTGCCATTCACAAGATCAACGCCGCGCTTCCAACGATCCTTCAGCTTGGGCGTGCCTGACAAGGTCTGCGCCCAGCCAAAATTCAGATCGACAAAGGCCTTGCTGAGCATGGGCGAAGCTGCCTTCACTGTGTGGAAGCGCAGATAATCCTTCCAGACATCCATTGGCTCATTGGCAACAAGCGCCAGGGCGGCCTTAATCGCACTTGGCTGCGTCACAATCACTTGCGGCTGGCCAGCCAGGCCTGCCGTCTGCAAATAGGTGGACCAGCCAAGCCCGGCATAATCCTTATCCAAGGCCGCTGTGGCGACAGGGTTATAGAGCTTATCAATCTGGCGTGATTCCGCTGAGGTCCAATGGCCCTTGGCAATCTTTTCCTCGAGCGCGTAAATAGCTTCGGCACGCGCTTCGGCATTGGCAAAGCCCGCCAGCTTCAGTGTTTCGGCGATATAGGTTTTATACTTAACGCGCGTTGCCTTGAACCGATCATTATCAACCAGATAATAATCGCGGTTGGGCATGCCGAGGCCGCCTTGGCCTACATAAACACCGTATTTGCTATTGTCCTTGAGGTCGAGCTCAACGCCAATCTCAACGGGGCTGCCAAGGCCCAGCTTTACATTTTCAGCCAATGCACGGGCCAGATCATCCCGGCTCGTCAGGCCATCAATCTTGGCGAGCATCGGCTTAACCGGCTCCATGCCACGGGCCTCAATGGCTGCTTCATCCATGAAGCTGGCGTAAAAATCACCCACCTTCTGCGCGACTGTGCCGGCCGGCGCATTTTGCTTGGCCGACTCTTCAATGATAGCGCGCGTGCGCTGGTCCGAAAGGTCACGCAGCACCGCAAAACCACCCCAGCTGGATCGGTCGGCCGGAATTTCGGTCTTGGCATCCCATTGGCCATTCACGAATTTGTAGAAATCTTCGCCTGGCTTGACCGAAAGGTCCATGCCCTGAACATCGACGCCCCAATCACCAAGTTGTGGCCTAGAGTCGGCGGCAGCAGCAGACTGCGCCAGCGCAGGAGTAGCCAGCGCAACAGCAGAAACAGCGAGCGCCAAAGCGGCACTGCCGCCAAACAGAGACTTGCGTGTCAAAGAATATCTCCCAAGAATCGTATATTGCTTGAATGATTAGTGGCTGGACGCCGTTTCGCCTAGCAGGTCGCCGGCATTGATCGAACCGGAATGGTTGATCGTCGAACGTATCAACCCTGCACCCAGTGAATCAAACCATCGGCACCCCGCAAAGTCCGGCCCTTGGTGCCCACTGGTTCAGCTGCACCATTGGTGAGAAAGCCAATCATCTGCGCATCTTGAGCGGGCACGCGCGCCAGCACACGCGCACCGGCGGCGGTGCGTGCGATGATCGTGCCAAAGCGGACCGAGGCATCACGATTGTAAAAGACCGTGTAGCTTTCAATTGTCGCCGGGCCTTCATAATCTTCATCTGTTTCGGGCACGGGGCCGCGCAGCGCGTCAGCCTTGGCATTCACATCAAAATCATGCGGGAATTGGGCCTCAGGCAGCGGCGCGGCGGACAAGATAATGCCATGGAAATGCGTCGCATAGCCGCCATTGGCAAAGAGCAACGCCGTGCCACGCGCCGTTCGCAACTGATCCACCATCGAGGCAATGGCATGGCTCATATAATTGCCAATTGGCCCGCCCCCAAAGGTCAGGCCGCCAAAGGCTGTAATTGGCTTATCCACCGGCCAGCCCAAAATCCGCCGCGCCATTTTGGGGATGCAGGGAAAGCAGGAATAAAGCTCAACATGGTCAATCTGATCGACTGTCAGGTGATTGCGCTTGAGCGTTTCTTCAATCGTCACGACCATGCCGGCAGGCTGCACATATTGATCGCGCTTCAGCATATTGTGTGTTTCATGCGCGGCAGCCCCCATGCCGACATGGATGATGCGGTCTTCCGCCACGCCTGCCGCGCGCGCCAAAGCAAGCGAGGTAACAATAAAGCCTGCGCCTTGATTGACGCTGCTATTGGCAACCATCCGCTTTTGATAGGGAAAGGCAATGGGCCGGTTATCCGCATCGGCACTGGTGATCTGATCCGCCGTGAGTGGATTGCGGATCCACGCCGCCTCATTTCCCGCCGCGACAGCCGACATCCCTGCCCAAATTTGGCCGGACTCAGCTTGCGCCTCAGCAAGGCTTTGCCCCCATGCGGCGCGCGTCGCATTTTCATAAAGCGGATAAAGATCGGTCGGCGCAACCAAACCATGCTGGTGCATAACGGATTTGGCGCCGCCAGAGGCAACGTCACGCAACGCGTCCTTCTTTTCTCCGGTGGCTTGGCGTGCCCGCTCAGCGGCTGTCCGCAAAGCTTCTGCGCCGACAATCGCGGCAACACCGATCTCACCTGCGCCAATGCGGTTGGCCGATTCATTCAGCAACTGCACCGGGCTTTCGCCCGTTGGATAGGGCGTTTGTTCAACAAATTTGGGCGCAAGTCCAAAATGTGTGGCCAAATGAGCTGCGCAATCCCCCAATTTTGGAAAGCTGATTTGGTTCACCACCGCAATGCTATCCAACTGGCTGATCCAGCCGCCGCCCGCATCCATATCCGCCGCTTCAAGCGCCGCGACCATCAGCCCCAACGCATCATGCACATTCTCGCGGTCATTGATCTGACCGACACCAATGATGACGGGAATGCGAGCGGGATCGGTGTTCATGGCTCAGCCTTTCTTGCCAACCGGGGCAGCAGCGGGTGTGCCCAAAAAGCGTGGGGCAGGCGCTGGTTGATCCAGACCATCCACTTTCACAAAAGTTTGACGCGCCACATTATGCGGATGCTCTAAGGCTTCCGCCATCGACATGATGGGGCCAAAACAAATATCAGTCCCTTCCATAATCGCGGCCCATTCATCGCGCGTCTTGGTTTTGAAAATGTCGGTCAGCTTGGCTTTGAGCACTGGCCATTGGCTCTTGTCCATTTGCGCATCAAAAGCCGGGTCGGCCTCTAGCCCCAAAGTCTGACGGAGCAGCGCATAGAATTGCGGTTCAATCGACCCAATCGAAATCCATTTGCCATCGGCACATTCATAGGTGTCATAAAAATGGGCAGCCGTATCGAGCATGTTCACGCCGCGTGCGTCTTCCCACATGCCCAAGCCGCGGAAACCCCATTGCATCGCGTGGATGATGGCTGCGCCATCCGTCATTGCAACGTCAATCACTTGGCCCTTGCCGCCGCGCGCGACATGCAACAGGGCGGAAACCATGCCAAAGGCCAACATCATGCCGCCGCCCGCAAAATCGCCAATCGCATTGGTCGGCGGGGTCGGCTTACCATCCGGGCGGCCATAGCCATGCAAATTGCCCGTGATGGAGATATAATTGATGTCATGCCCGGCCGCCTGCGCGAGCGGCCCGGTTTGGCCCCAGCCTGTCATCCGGCCATAAACCAGCTTGGGATTATCGGCGAGCAGCACATCCGGCCCCAGCCCCATCCGTTCCATCACACCGGGGCGATAGCCTTCAAAAATACCATCGGCGGATTTGATAAGATCACGCACTTGCGCGACGCCTTCGGGAGATTTGGTATCAATCTGCACAATTTCCCGGTTGCGCGTCAGCACATCCCGACCAGCCATATCGCGCGCGCCAACCCGCTCCACACGGATCACGCGGGCGCCATGGTCGGCCAGCATCATGCCAGCAAAAGGCCCAGGGCCAATGCCCGCCATTTCAATGATGGTGATGCCGTCTAGGACTCCGGCCATGATGCTCTCCTTTGATGCAAAACGTTGCGCCTTGCGTAAGGGCCGGTTTACGTTTGCGTCAAGGGCGGAATTGGCATCTGGCCTTGCCTAAACCGCTGAGGCGGACTAGGTCCGCACCTGTAACAGGTACCCCGCAAGGGGTTTGAAAGGGAAGTCGGTGGAAGACCGGCGCTGTTCCCGCAACTGTAACCGGCGAGTTCCTCTCCGTAACACCACTGGGCAACCGGGAAGGTGGAGAGGCGCAAAGACCCGGAAGCCAGGAGACCTGCCTGTTGCGGCCTGTCCTTCGGCTGTGCGGGAAGACGCAGACGATCGAGGATTTCCTCGCGTGACAGCATAAGTTGGTCATGTGAGGAGGAAGACGTGCATTTTCTAAAAATTGGGTCAGGCGCCGTATTGGCGCTTACCCCGTCTATGGCGCTGGCCAGCACGGCCGCGCCCGACATCATTGTTACGGCGACAGGCGCTGAAACACCGCGTGCGGCAATTGGGCAAGCCATCAGCGTGTTGACGGCGGAAGACCTTAAAACGCGCCAAGCCGTTGCAATTGCTGACATATTGGCCAGCGTGCCGGGTGTTACCTTATCACGCAATGGGCCAATTGGCGGGTTCACCGCCATTCGCTTGCGCGGCGCGGAAGGTGAACAGACCTTGGCACTTATCGACGGCGTGAAAGTGAATGATCCCTCTGCCCCCGGCGGCGGTTTTGACTTTGGCACGCTGCTCGCGACCGATATCAACCGGATTGAAGTCTTGCGCGGGCCAAACAGCGTGCCTTGGGGCAGCGAAGCCATTGGCGGTGTAGTCAATATTCAAACAGCGCGACCCAGCACGGGCCTAGCAGGCAGTGGCCGGGCCGAATATGGCGCGGCTGATCAGGCGCATTTGGTTGGCACGCTGTCCGGAGGGACAGAGACTGTTCGGGCGCAATTGGGCGGCGGTTGGTTCACAGATCGGGGCTTATCTGCCTATCGCTACGGCACTGAGGCCGATGGGCTGCGGCAATATGCCATAAATGGTCGCGTTGAAGCCGATATAACAGCCAAGCTGAGCCTCGATCTGCGCGGCTGGTATGCGCACAGCCGCATCCTGCAAGATGGCTATGCCCCGCCAACTTATGCCTTTGGCGATACTCGGGATCTGACACTTGCCACGCAAAGCATTGGCTATGCTGGGCTCCTCCATCGCGGGGCTGCGCTGCAAAGCCGCCTCGCTGTCACCGTCTCAGACATGAACCGAGATGCCTTTGCCACTCCCGAAGACAGCGCACCGCAATATGTAAACCGCGGACGCATCAACCGTGTGGACTATAAGGGAGATTGGTCCTTAGCTCGCGGGATACGCGCCATTTTTGGTGCCGAGCATGAACAATCGCGCGCACATGACGGATATTCCAGCCAGAAAACCCATGTGACAAGCAGCTATGCCCAGCTGATGGCTGATCTATCGGACCAGATCACACTGGTCGGCGGCTTGCGGCTGGATGATCACGCCAGTTTCGGCACGCATGTTACCAGCAGCGCGAGCCTAAGCTGGCGGCCGAGCACGACGACCATTGTTCGTGCAGCTTTTGGTGAGGGGTTTAAGGCCCCAACGCTGTTCCAACTCTATAGCTATTATGGCAATGCCGCATTGCAGCCAGAAACCGCCAATAGCTATGATTTGGGCATCGAACACAGCCTGTTCAACGGGCGGCTAAAGCTCAGCGCCACCGCCTTTCTGCGCGACAGCCGCAACCAAATTATCTTCTACGCCTGCGGCTGCCACGGCAGACCTGATGGAACCTATGAAAACATTGACAAAACCCGGGCAAAGGGCGTGGAAACGTCCGTTGACGTTCGCCCTTGGGATAATGGCAACTTGATGTTGTCGTACACGCGCCTGAGCACTGAAAATCGCGTGACGGGTGCCGCCCTAACGCGCCGCCCGAAGAACAGCCTTTATGCAGATTTAGACTGGCAAAGCCCTTGGGGTGTCCAACTCGGCGCCAACCTGCGCTGGGTGAGCAGCAGTTTGGACACAGACTTCCAAACCTATAGTCCCGTTCAATTACAGGGCTATGCGCTGATGGGCCTGCGGGCAGCATTGCCGCTGACTCAGCGGATTGAGCTATATGGACGGATCGAGAATCTGTTCGATACCCAATATGAGACTGTGAGCGGCTATGGCAGCTATGGCCGCACAGCGCATATTGGGGTGCGGGTGGGCTTTTGATGCGCCGCATATGGCCCGTGTTGATGCTTTTGTTGGCCAGTTGCGCGGCTGAGCCGCGCATTGCGCCGGGGCAGATTGTTTCCAACACCCCCTGTGTTGATGCCATATTAGCTGAAATTGCAGCGCCGGGCCAAATTGGGGCTGTGAGCATTTGGTCGCATGATCCCGCCTCTGCTTCCGCACCCTTGGCGTGGGCCCGCGCCCACCCTGCTTTGGGACTAACGGCAGAGGAAGTGATCGCAGCCCAGCCAAAGCTGTTGCTCACGGGCAATTTGGCAGCAGGCGGCACCAATGCCGCCTTGCGCGCAGCGGGCATCCCCATGCGGACCTATGGCGTGCCTGTGAATGTCGCAGACAGCATCAGCCAAATCCGTGACATTGCCGCCGCTATTGGGCGCCAGCCGCAAGGGGAGCAGCTGGCCAAGGCCATTGCACAGGCCGCCAAACCGCGCACGCTGCCCCGCCCAATTTCGGCAATTATCTGGCAATCGGGCGGGTTTGTGCCCGGCAAGGGAACGCTGCAGGATGACCTTTTGGCGCGCGCAGGCTATCACAATGCGAGTGCGCTTTATGGCCTTACGCAATGGGATATATTGCCGGTGGAACATGTCCTCGCCCATCCGCCTGACCTAATCTTCATGCCCGAAAGCGCAACAGGATCAGATAATCGGGAATTGGCGTCCCGGCGTAAGCTGCTGGCTCGGCTGGGAAACCGGACGCGCATCATCGCGTTTCCGGATAAGTTGCTCTTTTGCGGTGGGCCCAGCATCATTGCTGCCATGCACCGGCTAAAGGCAGCGGTCTAATGCCTCGTCTCGCTGCTTTCTTGGGCCTGTTGCTGGCGTGCTTCATGCTGTCCTTAATGGCGGGCAAACTCTGGATTGCCCCCAGCCTTTGGCTGAGCGACAGCCCTGCGGGGTGGATTATGGCAGAGCTGCGCTTACCAAGGGCGCTATTAGGGCTGGGCGTGGGCGGCGTTCTAGGCCTGTCTGGCGCAGTCTTGCAGGGGTATTTGCGCAATCCATTGGCGGACCCCACAGTTGTTGGCGTCTCCTCAAGCGCGGCCTTAGGTGGGGTGATTGCCATTTTGCTCGGCCTCTCAGGCCTTCCCATGTTTGGCCTCGCCATGCTGGGGGCTGGCGCAAGCGTGGGCCTATTGGTCATGCTGGCGGGGCGCGGCGGCGGGCCATTGGCCTTCATTTTGGCGGGCATGGTGCTGGCAACACTGTCTGGCGCGCTGACAGCCCTCATCATCAGTCTTGCCCCCAATCCTTTTGCGACAAGCGAGATTATCGCGTGGCTGATGGGTGCCCTGACAGACCGGACAATGGATGATTTGGCACGTGCCGCCCCCTTCATGGCAGCCGGCAGCCTGATTTTGCTGACCACGGGCCGGGCGCTCGACGCACTCACCCTGGGCGAAGATGCCGCCAAAAGCCTTGGCGTCCATCCCGGGCGGCTGCAACTTCAAGTCGCACTCGGCACGGGGCTTGCCATCGGCGCGTCTGTCGCAGTGACGGGTGTCGTTGGCTTTGTGGGCCTGATCGTCCCCCATTTTGTTCGCCTCTGGGTGGGCGAACGCCCCTCGGCCACGCTCCTCCCCTCGTTTCTTGGCGGCGCGGTGCTGACTCTAGTGGCAGATAGTGTCGTCCGCCTCACGCCCGGCCCCAGTGAAGTGCGATTGGGCATTGCCATGGCCGCCATTGGGGCGCCCTTTTTCTTGCTTCTGCTCGCGCGATTGCGCCGGGGTGTGGCATGATCTGTCTTCAGGACCTACGCGTTGATCTGGGCGGAAAAACGGTGCTGCAGCCGCTGTCACTCAACCTGCCACGCGGCCAAGTAACGGCTGTTATCGGCCCCAATGGCGCTGGCAAATCCAGCCTGATGCGCGCCATAGCCGGGCTATTGCCAGCCACCTCAGGGGCAGTGACTCTAGATGGCGTTCCCCTCCCCCAGCTTTCCCCTCGGGATCGTGCCCAGCGCATTGGCTATTTACCACAGAGTGCGGGGCCGGCTTGGGCCATCACCGTGCGCGAGATGGTGGCGCTGGGCCGCCTGCCTCACCAAAACAGCATGGCAGGCCCAAGTGCTGCCGATGTGTGCGCAATTGACCAAGCTTTGGCCGATGCCGATTTGCACGCGCTGGCGGACCGGCGCGTTGATACGCTATCAGGTGGCGAGTTGGCGCGCGCCGCCTTTGCCCGCGTGTTGGCTGGGCAAAGTGACTGGATTTTGGCAGATGAGCCCCTCGCCAATTTGGACCCGGCCCATCAACGCGATGTGCTGCGCCTGCTGCGGTCTGCGGCGGATATGGGCAAGGGCGTGGTCGTGGTGCTGCATGAACTGACGGCTGCGGCCGCGCTGGCCAATGACATCCTTCTTCTCAAGCATGGCGCGCGGGTTGCAGCCGGGCCTAAAGACTCTGTCCTCACGCCACCGCTGTTATCCGCTGCTTTTGATATCGCGATGGACGTTGTTCAGAGTGAAGGTCGGGTCGCGATTTTGCCGCATGATCCTGTGTAACGGGTCGCCCTCTCTTGCCCCAAAGCTGCCTGCCGCTTAGAGGCGAGCCATGACAAAGACCGCGCCTCTCAAGCTGTTCAACAGCCTGACCCGCCAGCTGGAAGAGTTTCAGCCCGTCCACCCCGGCGAGGCGCGTGTCTACACCTGTGGGCCAACAGTCTATAATTTTCAGCATATCGGCAATATGCGCGCCTATGTCTTTGCTGACACGCTGGGCCGCACGCTGAGCTTTAAGGGCTACCAACTCCGCCATGTCATTAACATCACTGATGTTGGCCATTTGACGTCAGACGCAGATGCTGGCGATGACAAGATGGAAAAGGCGGCCGTGCAGCAAGGCAAGTCAGCCTGGGACATCGCCAAATTCTACACTGACGCCTATTGGACGGATATTGAGCGGCTGAACATTCGCCAGCCCTATCAATGGTCAATCGCGACCGACTACGTCCCCCGCATGATCGACTTTGCAAAATCAATTGCCGAAAAGCATTGCTACGAACTGCCGTCCGGCCTGTATTTCGACACCTCAACAGTGGCGGATTATGGCCGCCTTGCGCGTGCGGCAACTGAAGACGGCGAAGGCCGGATTGAAAGCGTAGAAGGGAAGCGCCACCAAGCCGACTTTGCGATTTGGCGCAAAACGCCTGAGGGTGAAACGCGCCAGATGGAATGGGACAGTCCCTGGGGCCGCGGGGCGCCAGGCTGGCATCTGGAATGCTCAGTCATGTCCGAGGCGCTCTTGGGCCTGCCTTTTGACATTCACACGGGCGGCATCGACCATCGGGAAATCCATCATCCGAACGAAATTGCCCAGAACCAAGCCTTTACCAATTGCGGCAGCCTGACATGCGCTGAAAATTCCGGCGCACGCTTTTGGATGCACAATAACTTCCTGATCGATCGTGGCGGGAAGATGAGCAAATCGACGGGGGATTTTCTGCGCCTTCAGGTGCTGGTGGATCGCGGCTTCCACCCGCTCGCCTATCGCCTGCTGTGCCTGCAAGCGCATTATCGCAGCGAGTTGGAGTTTAACTTTGACAATCTGGTGGCCGCTGCCACGCGGCTCAAGCGGTTGGTGATGGCAGTCGCCCAAGTCCGCGCGCAGGCCAGCCCGGCAGAGGATGTGCAGCATCCGCGGCTGACCGAACTGCTTGAGAAATTTGACGCAGCTTTGTCGGAAGATCTGAACACCGCTGTGGGCCTCACCCTGCTGGAAGAGGCTGTCGCAATCAAGAAAATCGATGCGGCGGAAAAACTGGCAACCATTTTGCGCATGGATGCCGTGCTGGGCCTGAACCTGATGACACTGGACCGCGCCGATCTGCGTGTTCGGCCGGCCAATGCGCAGTTGACTGCCGAGGAAATTGAAGCTGAGCTCGCTAAGCGCAAAGACGCGCGCGCTAACAAGGATTTCGCCACATCGGACGCGATCCGGGATGCCCTGCTTGCCAAGGGCGTTGAGGTGATGGATGGCGATCCCCTGGGCTGGGATTGGAAGACGGATAGCTAAGCTGCCCCTCCGTCAGCCCGCTTATGCGGTCTGCCACCTCCCCAATGCGCTGCATTAGGGAGGAAACCAGGGACCCCACTTCCTCCCCATCGTCTTGCGATGGGGAGGAACAAAAGAACTCTGGAAAGTTCCTCCCCAATGATATGCATTGGGGAGGTGGCAGCCCGAAGGGCTGACGGAGGGGCAAAATGAGACCCACAAAACCGGCAAAGACGGTCCACCGCGCACGGCAATTGCGCGAGGACATGTCTTTACCCGAACGCCTCTTGTGGCAAATTCTTAAGACCCGTCCGGGGGGCTGAAATTCCGGAGACAACATCCCACCGGGCCGTATGTTCTCGACTTCTTTTGTGCTCGAGCCAAAATCGCGATTGAAATTGACGGATTTGCGCACGACACAGCCAACAGGCCCGACTGCGACGACATTCGGGACTCCTTTCTGGCCAGACATCAAATTCAGGTGCTTCATATCCGGGCCAGTGACGTCTTGCGAAATCCTGCTGACATTGCCACGGAGATCATAACGACAATTGAAGCCCACATGAGAAGCCTTGGGAAGGCCCTTCCGTCATCGCGTCGCGATGCCACCTCCCCATCGCTGACCGATGGGGAGGAAAAAGACCGATGACCATCGCTGTAATGTCCGCATTGATCCGTCCGCTGGTTGAGGGACGACTACCCAGCGATATCGATATCCGCTGGTTCACCACCAAAGACGAAGCGTTGGCGCTTGCGCCGTTGGCGGAAATTGGTTGGTTCGACATGTATGACAAGGCCGATATGGCCGAGACCATCAGCGCGGCGAAAAACCTGAAATGGCTCAATTCCATTTACGCGGGCGTGGATGGCATGCCGCTCGATTTGTTGAAACAGCGCGATGTGATTGTGACAAATGGCGCGGGCATCAACGCGATTACAATTGCCGAATATGTTGTGATGGGCATGCTGACCATGGCCAAAGGCTATCGTGAGGTTGTCCATGCGCAAGGCCGGCATGAATGGTTGCAGGACTCCCCCGGAAAGGTGGAGCTATTTGGCTCTAAGGCGCTGCTCTTGGGCTATGGAGCAATTGGCAAGCTGATTGAAGAACGACTCAAGGCCTTTGCCGTGGATGTCACAATCGTACGCCGCACCCCCGGCCCGGAAACGCTGGGACCAGAGGAATGGCGCGATAAGTTGGACGCGTTTGATTGGATTATCCTCGCTGTGCCGGCAACAGAGGAAACTGATGGCATGATTGGCGCGGCAGAGCTGGCGGCAATGAAGCCAACGGCGCGGCTGGTGAACATCGCGCGCGGGTCAGTCATTGATCAGAACGCGCTGGTCGCTGCGCTGAAGTCTGGCCAAATTGCCGAGGCGTTTCTTGATGTGACCACGCCCGAGCCATTGCCCGCTGAAGATCCCCTTTGGGATCTGCCCAATGCGCATGTGACAATGCATTTATCGGGCCGCGCACAGGACAAGATGTTTGTCCGCTCCGCCCAGCGTTTCCTTGAGAATTTGGCACGCTATAAGGCTGGTGAACCACTTAACCCCCGCGTCAATCTAGATTTGGGATATTGATGATGACTCCTGCCGAAATGTCCGCAAAATGGCACGCCGTTGCTCTCTCGGGCGATGAAGCAGCTATCTCGGCACTGCTGCATGAAGATGCCGTGTTTGAAAGCCCGGTGGTCCACACACCCCAACGCGGCAAGCCAATCACCCAGAAATATCTGGCGAGTGCCGGCAAAGTCTTTGGCGACACAGGGTTTCATTATGTGGGGGAATGGCACGCCCCCAATAGCCTCATCATGGAATTTAATGCCGAGATTGATGGCATTGCCATTGACGGCATTGATATGATTACTTGGGATGATGCTGGGTTGATCGTCAATTTTAAGGTGATGGTGCGCCCGTTAAAGGCTGTGAATATGCTCCACCAGAAAATGGCTGAGATGCTCACGCAAATGACGACACGCGCTTGACCAAAAACTGGCATCAAATTGTCATAATTGGGCATTAGGGCAATATTATGCCTGCCAATTCTCCTCCGCCTGCCTCGACAGAAATTCTTGATTTGCTGGATATTCCAGCGCTGCTTTTGCGTGGCGACCGGATTATTCACGCCAATCCGCCGGCGCTGGGCATGTTTGGTCGTCATGTTGAGGGGCAGGATGTCCGCATGGCACTTCGCCATCCAGACGCCGTTCGGTTACTGACTTCCGCTCGAAATGACAGCATTCGCGTCACGGGTCTCTCGACACCGGGCAGCCTTTGGCATGTCGATTGCAACAGCTTGGAAGATGGCACGCGACTGGTAACGCTGACTGATTTGTCAGTTCAAGAAAGCGTCGCGCGAGCGCACGCCGATTTTGTGGCCAATGCCAGCCATGAATTGCGGACGCCTTTGGCCGCTGTTTTGGGCTATGTCGAAACATTGAAAGACCCAAAAGCAGGCGAGAATGAAACCACGCGCCTGCGCTTTCTGGACATTATCGCCAAAGAAGCCAATCGAATGCAGGCATTGGTCGAAGACTTAATGTCCCTTTCTCGCATTGAGGCGACCAAGCATCAGCAACCCACCGACAAGGTCGATCTGTTAAGTGTTGCGAAACAATGCGTTGGGGAATGCGTGCATCCAGAGCGGGTGACTCTCCACAGCGACGTCACTGAAGCTTTGGTTGCCGGAGATCGCGGGCAGCTGGCGCAGGTGATCCGCAACTTGATTGATAACGCTCTGAAATATGGGGCAGCGGACACGCCTGTTTTGGCGAAACTGGAAAAAGGCGCGTCGGGCTGGGTTGTGATTTCCATCATCGATCAAGGGGATGGCATCCCTGCCCAGCATATGCCCCGCCTCACCGAACGTTTTTACCGGGCTGACCCGGGGCGCAGCCGCCAAATTGGCGGGACGGGACTCGGCCTATCGATTGTGAAACATATCGTCGAGCGGCATCGTGGGCGCTTTGATATTGCCAGCCGCGTTGGCCAGGGAACAACTGCAACCTGCCTATTTCCGCCCTTTTGAAGCGCTGTCACAGAAGTGTCATTTAAGTGTCATAGTTCGTTCTCGACTCGATTAGGAGGGCACTAAATCCATGCGTTTCGTTCCTACTTTTGCGGCCTTGGCCGTATCCGCCATCGCGCTGACCGCTTGTGGCAGCCAAAACGGGGCTGGTGACAGCCGCGATTTCGTTCGCATCGTCGGCTCGTCGACGGTTTATCCTTTTGCCTCGGCTGTTGCTGAAGCGACAGCCAAGACCACTGGCGTCAAGGCACCCGTGATTGAATCGACGGGCACCGGTGCTGGCATGAAGCTGTTCTGCGCAGGCGTGGGCGTCGCCCATCCTGACATTGCGACTGCCTCGCGTCGCATTAAGAAGTCGGAATATGAAGATTGCGCCAAGAATGGCGTGAAGGACATTGTGGAAGTTCAAATCGGCTTGGATGGCATTGCCTTTGCAGAAGCAACGGGTGGCCCCAAGATGACGTTGACCCCGGCTGACGTTTATAAGGCGCTGGCGGCAACCCCCTTTGGCAAGCCCAACACCGCCAAGACCTGGGCCGATGTAAACCCCTCGCTGCCAGCCATTCCAATTAACGTATATGGCCCCCCGTCCACATCCGGCACGCGCGATGCGCTGGCTGAGCTGATCCTGACAAAGGGCTGCGACACTGATCCAGCCATGAAGGCGTTGAAGGACAGCGACAAGGACAAGCACAAGGAAATCTGCACCAAGGTCCGTGAAGACGGGGCTTATGTGGATGCCGGCGAAAACGACAATCTGATTGTTCAGAAGATTGCCGCCAACCCCAAGGCTATTGGCGTATTTGGCTTCTCCTTCCTCGAAGAGAATATGGATAAGCTAAAGGGCATTCCGATGGACGGTGTTGCGCCGACCTATCAGACGGTATCGGATTTCAGCTATCCGGGTGCACGTCCGCTTTATATCTACATCAAGGCGGCACATTTGAAGGCAATTAAGGGCATTAACGAATTTGCCGTTGAATTTTCCAAGGCTTGGGGTACGGACGGCTACCTCAAGAAGAAAGGGATGGTCGTTGCGCCTGCCGATGTGCAACAGGCGAATGCTGAAATCGCTTCCAGCATGAAGCTGATGGACCCTTCGACACTTAAATAATCTGCTATGACTTTTTCTGCTCTCCTCATCCTTGTCGCCGGGCTTGGCCTGATTGGCTGGCTTGTCGCGAAAGCAAAGGCGCAGAAATTAAACACTGGCCGGGGCGCGATGCATTCACGCCCCGGCCATCATGCTTGGAATATGGCGCTGTGGATCATGGTCCCGGCGCTGATCGGACTTGGTGCTTGGTCAAATATATCGCCAGGCCTCGTCCATAATGCTGTTCTGGCAGACCCGGCAGCAGCGACCCTGCCCATGATGGATATGGAGCGCAATGCTGTCCTTTCAGAGGCCTATGCGCTTGCCGCGAATCCCAATGCAGCCGTCTTCAACCCCGATGCCCAGAAATTGGTTGGGGCAGTCAAAGCGGCTCAAACTGAATTCGGCCTTATCGGTGCGCTGATCACTGTGCTCTTGGCCTTTGCCGGCGGCGCCTATGGCTATACCAAGATTACGGCCGGCTACCCTGCCCGCACCCGAGTGGAGCGAGTGGTCTTGGGAGTCCTTTTAATTGCCTCCTTGCTCGCCATTTTGACAACAGCCGGCATCATTGCTTCATTGCTCTACGAAACGGGGATTTTCTTCTCGAAAGTAAACCCGGTAGAGTTTTTAGTGGGCTTGCATTGGAGCCCCGCCAATGGCAGTTTCGGGGCTGTCCCCCTATTTTGGGGTACCATTTTCATTGGCGCGATTATCGCCATGATTGTGGCCATTCCGCTGGGCCTGATGAGTGCCATCTACCTAACCCAATATGCCAGCGCCCAAATGCGGCGGGTGCTCAAGCCCATGCTTGAAATTTTGGCTGGTATTCCAACAGTGGTTTATGGCTATTTCGCCGCGCTGACTGTGGCCCCGCTGATCCGCGACTTTGCAGGCGCAATTGGCGTTGCCAATCCGTCCACTGAAAGCGCTTTGGCCGCTGGCCTCGTCATGGGCATCATGATTATCCCATTTGTGTCGTCTATGGCGGATGACAGCATTGCCGCCGTGCCGCAGGCCATGCGCGATGGATCGCTTGCCATGGGGGCCACTCGGTCTGAAACCATCAAGAAAGTTCTGATCCCTGCCGCTCTGCCGGGCATTGTCGCCGGCGTAATGCTCGCCATTAGCCGCGCCATTGGCGAAACCATGATTGTGGTCATGGCGGCAGGAGCTGCAGCCCGCCTATCTGCCAATCCTTTTGACAGCATGACGACAGTCACGTTCCAAATTGTTCAATTGCTCACAGGCGACCAGGAATTTGACAGCCCGAAAACGCTATCGGCTTTTGCCCTTGGCCTTGTGCTGTTTGTCGTCACACTGGCGTTGAACATTATCGCGCTGCGCGTCGTAAAGCGCTTCCGGGAAGCTTATGAGTAAGACAGCTATTAACTGGCAATCGCCAGAAACGGCCAAGCGCCTTGCCCGGCGCTATGCAGCAGAGCGTCGCTTTAAGGCGCTCGGCTTTACGGCTGTGCTTCTTTCGCTCACATTTCTGGCATTTCTGCTTGTTTCGATGCTCGCCAAGGGCGTGGGAGGAATTGACTGGCAATTTCTGACGTCCTCGGATTCCACTGATCCACTAAATGCGGGCGTCTGGGCAGCAGTCAAGGGATCGCTGCTGACCATGATTGTGACCATTGTCTTGGCCCTGCCCATGGGCGTTTTGGCGGCAATTTATCTTGAAGAATTTGCACCAAAGAACCGCTGGGTGGATATTGTTGAAGTCTCAATCAACAATTTGGCGGCTGTTCCCTCTATCATTTTTGGCCTGCTCGGGCTGGCAGTGTTTATCAACACGCTTAATCTTCCACGCTCATCCCCGCTGGTTGGTGGGATGACATTGGCCTTGATGACCATGCCTGTCATTGTCATTGCCGGGCGCAACGCCATTAAGGCTGTTCCTCCCTCAATCCGCGATGCCGCGCTCGCTGTTGGTGCCAGCCGGGTGCAGACAGTGTTTCATCATGTTTTGCCGCTTGCTTTGCCGGGGATTTTGACGGGCGCTATTATTGGCATGGCCCGCGCCTTGGGGGAAACTGCGCCGCTGCTGATGATTGGGATGCGCGCCTTTGTGCCCGCCCCGCCCAGCGGCATTACAGACCCGTCAAGCGTCCTTCCAATGCAGATTTTCCTGTGGTCCGACGAAGTTGACCGGGCCTTTGTTCAAAACACCTCTGCCGCCATCATTGTCTTGCTGGCCTTCCTGCTCGCGATGAACGGCTTTGCCATCTATCTCCGCAACAAATTTGAAACGCGCTGGTGATCCATGTCCACCGAAACAGTTAAAATCTCGGCACGCAATGTGAACGTCTTTTACGGCGCGAAACAGGCCATTGATAATGTCTCCATTGATATTGCGACGGAGCATGTCACGGCCTTTATTGGCCCATCAGGCTGCGGCAAATCCACCTTTCTGCGGACGCTGAACCGCATGAATGACACAATTGCGGGCTGCCGTGTTGAAGGCCAGATCAATCTGGATGGCGAAGACATTTACGGCAATACAATGGACGTTGTGCAGCTGCGCGCGCGCGTGGGCATGGTGTTCCAAAAGCCTAACCCCTTCCCCAAATCCATTTACGAAAACGTGGCCTATGGCCCGCGCATCCATGGCCTTGCCTCTACCAAGGCAGAGATGGATGCCATTGTTGAAAAATCCCTGCGCCGCGCTGGCCTGTGGGAAGAAGTGAAAGACCGGCTGGCAGATGCCGGCACAGCCTTGTCAGGCGGGCAGCAGCAGCGTTTGTGCATTGCACGCGCCATTGCCGTCAGCCCCGAAGTCATTTTGATGGATGAGCCCTGCTCGGCGCTTGACCCCATTGCAACGGCACGCATCGAAGAGCTGATTGATGAACTTCGTGGTCGCTATGCCATTGTTATCGTGACCCATTCTATGCAGCAGGCGGCCCGTGTGTCGCAACGCACGGCCTTTTTCCACCTCGGCTCTATGGTGGAATATGGCTCAACATCAGACATCTTCACCAATCCGCGCGAAGAGCGGACGAAAGACTATATTACCGGACGTTACGGCTAAGGATCGCAGACATGGTGGAACATACCGTCAAAGCCTTTGATGATGAAATCGGCGCACTGCGCGGCCTGATTGCCGAAATGGGTGGTCTGGCGGAAGTTGGCATTGCCCAATCCGTTGAAGCGCTTGTGAAGCGTGACACTGATCTGGCTGCTGAAGTCATCCGCAATGACGCACGGCTAGATGCGCTGGAAGTTGAGGTTGATCGCCTTGCCGTGCGTATCATCGCCCTGCGCGCACCAATGGCAGACGATTTGCGTGATGTGATTTCCGCACTCAAAATTTCCGGGATTATTGAGCGCATTGGCGACTATGCCAAAAATATTGCCAAACGTGCGGGCGAAGTGGAAGGCCGGGCCAAGATTGAGCCGCTGACTCTCATCCCCACTATGGCAGAAATTGCGCAATCCATGGTTAAAGATGTGCTGGATGCCTATGCCGCGCGCGATGCGCAGCTGGCCGTGGAAGTCGTGGACCGCGATGAAAAGGTGGATGAGTTTTACAACAGCATCTTCCGCAATCTCGTTGCCCATATGATGGAGAACCCAGCGACAATTAGCTCGGCTGCGCAGCTTCTGTTCGTTGCGCGCAATCTGGAGCGCATTGGCGACCATGCCACAAATGTCGCGGAGCTCGTCTATTATGCCGCGACGGGGGAATATTACACTGATCGCGATATGCCACGAGGAGCATAGACTATGGCCGCCCGGCTTCTGATTGTCGAAGATGATCCCGCTTTAGCCGAGTTACTTGTCTGGCATTTTGAAGCCGAAGGCTATGAAGTCCGCCATACAGCGGATGGAGAAGAAGCGCTGCTGCTGGCCGCAGAAGAGACGCCAGATGCCATCATCCTCGATTGGATGATTGAGAATATTTCGGGAATTGAAGTCTGCCGCCGCTTACGGCGTGTGTCTGAAACGAGCGCCGTTCCGATCATCATGTTGACTGCGCGCGGCGAAGAGGAAGATCGTATTCGCGGGCTGGATACTGGTGCTGATGACTATGTCACCAAGCCCTTTTCTCCACGTGAATTGATTGCCCGATTGGCAGCTGTTCTTCGCCGGTCGCGCCCCGCTTTGGTGGGCAAGGCATTGAAGGTTGAAGACATTGAGCTGGACCCGACGGCACATCGCGTGCGCCGTGGGGGCGTAGAAATTAATCTTGGGCCAACCGAATTTCGCTTGCTTCAGCATTTTATGGAGCGGCCAGGCCGGGTGCTGACGCGTGGCCAGTTGGTCACAGGCGTTTGGGGGAATGATAGCGATATTGAAGAGCGCACGGTGGATGTGCAGATCAAACGCTTGCGCGCGGCTCTCAACACCGGGGGTGGCAAAGATGTTATCCGCACTGTGCGCAGCGCAGGATATTCGCTGGGTTAAAATCCAAGCTCCCATCCAAATTTATTTAACATAATACTTGTAAAATCAACTGTCCCACCCATTTCAGGCTGACCGGGTGCCATTCCGGGCCCGGCGGGACAGTCGCTGCACGCGTGCATCGCTGTCCGACTTAGATGTTGCTTAGTGAAAGGACATTCAAGATGCGGACTGTTTTTGATTTTACGCCTTATCGCCGGTCCACCATTGGCTTTGACCGCCTGTTCGACACGTTGGAAAACTTGACGCAGGTTGAGACAAATGCCGGCAATTACCCACCCTATGATATTGAGCGCACTGGCGAAGATGCCTATCGCATCACCATTGCCGTCGCTGGATTTGGGCAAGACGAAATTGAGCTGACGGCCCAGCAAAATCTGCTGGTTGTCCGTGCCCGCAAGGCGGAGGCCCCTGCCGAAGACGCGCAGCCCCGCGAATTTCTCCACCGCGGCATTGCCACTCGCGCCTTTGAGCGCCGCTTCCAACTGGCAGACCATGTGCAGGTGCGCGGCGCGCATCTCGAAAACGGAATGCTGTCCATCAGCCTTGTGCGCGAAGTTCCCGAAGCAATGAAGCCGCGGCGCATTGAAATTGGCAGCTCCAACGTCGCCTCACTGATTGACGCGACCGAAGCGCGTCAGGCGGCCTAATTCAAGTTGAGCCGGGGGAGCCCCCTCCGCCCCCGGCTCCATATCATCAGGTTGTTTTGGGACACTGGGTCTCTGTTTTTATAGAAAAATCGTGAAATCCTTGCGCTTCGTGTGATTTTTGCGCAAGGGCGAGGGGTTATGACGCAGAATTGGACCCCTGAAAGCTGGACTGCTCATGAAGCACGTCAGCTCCCGACCTATCCCGACGCCGCAGCTTTGGAGGCGGCCACGCAAACTTTGTCGAGCTTTCCGCCGCTGGTTTTTGCAGGCGAAGCACGCAGCTTAACCGCAGATCTTGCGCAAGTTGCAAATGGTAAAGGCTTTTTGCTGCAAGGCGGGGACTGCGCCGAAAGTTTTGCCGAATTCCACCCCAATAACATTCGCGACACCTTTAAAGTGCTGTTGCAGATGGCTGTGGTGCTGACATTCTCATCCAAGCTGCCGACTGTGAAAGTGGGCCGCATGGCGGGCCAATTCGCCAAGCCGCGCTCAGCCGATATGGAAGATGTGGATGGCGTGTCACTGCCCAGCTATCGCGGGGACATTATCAACGACATTGCGTTTGAAGCCGAAGGGCGCGCGCCTGATCCACAACGCATGCTGCGGGCCTATTCTCAATCCGCAGCCACGCTGAACCTGCTGCGCGCTTTTGCGCAGGGCGGTTATGCCAATCTCCACCAGGTCAATGCCTGGACGCACGACTTTATGGGCCGCTCACCCTGGGCCAAGCGCTTTCAGGACGTGGCAGACCGAATTGGCGAAGCGCTGGATTTCATGGCCGCGTGCGGCATTGATCCTGACACGGTCCCCCAGTTGAAGGGCACCAACTTCTACACCAGCCATGAGGCGCTGTTGCTGCCCTATGAGCAGGCTCTGACCCGGCAGGATTCACTCACGGGCCAATGGTATGACACGTCGGCCCATATGCTGTGGATTGGCGACCGGACCCGTTTTGTTGGCTCCGCCCATGTCGAATATCTGCGGGGCATTGGCAACCCGATTGGGATGAAGTGTGGGCCAAGCCTTGAGCCTGACGCCCTGTTGCGTCTGCTCGATACGCTCAACCCCAATCGCGTGGCAGGGCGGATGACGCTGATCACGCGCTATGGCCATGACAAGATTGAGGCCCATCTGCCTCCGCTGGTGCGCGCGGTGAAGGCCGAAGGCCACCCTGTGGTCTGGTCTTGTGATCCGATGCACGGCAATGTCATCAAGGCGCAAAATGGCTATAAGACGCGTCCCTTTGAGCGGATTTTGGCCGAAGTGCGCGGCTTCTTTGCTGTTCACCGGGCCGAAGGCACGCATGGCGGCGGCATCCATATTGAGATGACTGGCCAGAATGTGACTGAATGCACAGGCGGCGCAATTGATGTGACGGAGCAAAATCTGGCGGATCGCTATCACACGCATTGCGACCCACGCCTGAATGCAGGCCAATCGCTTGAGCTGGCATTCTTAATCGCAGAAATGCTCAACCAAGAATTGAAAGAACGCGCGAGCGCGGCGGCCTAAGGCTGGGATATCGGCGCCTGCAGCAGGGGGATGCACAGGCGCCGACACCTCCATATGGGCGAAGCGCACCTGGCACGATCAGTCTGCCAGCCCATGTGATGGAGTGTAAACGGCTCCCCCTGTCCCGCGCGTGTCCGTCCGGTTAACCCGCGGACATATTCCGCGCGGGAAAGCGCCCTATTCGGGCACGGAAAACAGTGTTTTATCGCGATATTTATCTTGCCAAGGCTCGTAAAGCGGGCTGACGTCAAACGGCACGTCAGTCAATTCAATGTCCGACATGCCATCCACTTTGAATGTCGCCATTTTTACCTCGCGGGGCGGCGCGCCATTTTTGGTAATGGGCACAGCATCAAGATAAATCAGGTCCAGCCGCGTGTAGAGAATATGCGGCGCAAGCAAAAAGGCCGTGCCATTATAGGCAGCAGTCAGGCAGCGTTTGGTGGCAAGAGCTTCCAAGATTGTCCGATTGGCAGTCATGCTCCCTGCATGACGGGCTGAGAAAAGTCGCGCAACAAAATTGTGCATTGCAGCACAATAATCGCTGCCAAATCACTCCAAAGCTCGGCGCTTGGCTTTCCCCAAACTCATGCTGCGTCTATGCCCATGGCAAATAGAGGAGCCGAATACATGACTCGAATCCGTATGTTGACTGCCGCTGCCGCGCTTGCGCTTTTGCCCGCACTTGGCGCTGTTTCTGGCACGGCGTTGGCGGCAGACGCATCAGCCCCAAGCCGCAGCTATAAGCCAATTGATTTGTTTGCGCTGGAATATGCATCCGACCCGCAAATCTCGCCCGACGGTAAGAAAATTGCCTATGTCCGCCGCAGCTTTGACATCATGACAGACCGGGCACGCGCCAATATTTGGATCATTGATGTCGCAACGGGAGAGCATCGCCCGCTTTTGTCGGGCACGGCCAGCTTTTCTAGCCCGCGTTGGTCACCCGATGGGAAACGGCTGGCTTATATCAGCAGTGCCGAAGGCAGTGCGCAAATCTATGTCCGCTGGATGGATAGCGGGGCGACCGCCCGTGTCACCAATTTAACCCAAGGTCCCGCAGGCCTTAGCTGGTCGCCCGATGGCCGCCATTTGGCCTTTGCGATGTTTGTACCAGAAGACGCCCAGCCCTTTGCTTCCATGCCCGCCGCGCCTGAAGGCGCACGTTGGGCTGGCAAACCTGTGGTTATTGACCGGCTCAATTATCGCAATGATGGGGCAGGCTATGCCGCCCAAGGCCATGACCATATCTTCACTGTGCCAACCGAAGGCGGCACGCCGCGTCAGGTGACGCGCGGTGCCTTTGACCATGGCGGACTGATTGACTGGAGCAATGACGGCAAGACACTGATCTTTTCAGCCAATCGCAAGGATGACCCAGATCGTCACCCACAGCGCGACCAGATTTTCTCTCTCAATCTAGAAACTGGCGCGCTCATGCAGCTTACCAAGCGTGAAGGCCCAAGCGTTGCCCCGCAGATCTCGCCAGATGGCAAGCTGATTGCCTTTTTGGGCTATACTGATCGCTACACCAGCAATCAGGAATTCAGCCTGTGGGTCATGAACCGCGATGGTTCCAACGCCCGCCCCCTGACGGACAGCATGGATGTGGGCGTGACTGAATTTGGCTGGGACAGCCGCGGCGGCCTATATTTCGCTTATGACCAGCAAGGGACCACCAAGCTGGCCTATACCACGCCCAAAGGCGGCACGCGCATTTTGGCATCTGGCTTGGGTGGTGAAGATATTGGCCGGCCTTATTCTGGCATCAGCATGTCTATTGCACGCGATGGCACGGTTGCCACCAATGTCACAAGCGACACGCAACCCGGCGATGTGGCTGTTATCAAAGGCACCAGCCTGTGCCGGTTGACACGCCTGAACGATGATGTGGCTGCCATTCGTGATTTGGCGCGTGTCGAAGAAATCTGGACCACAGCCCCTGATGGCGTGAAGAGCCAAAGCTGGATCATGAAGCCCGCCAATTTCGATCCGGCCAAAAAATATCCGATGATTTTGGAAATTCATGGCGGCCCGCACACCAATTATGGCGCGCGCTTTTCCGCCGAAATGCAGGCTTATGCCGCAGCAGGTTATGTTGTCCTTTATTCCAACCCGCGCGGCTCGACGAGCTATGGCGACAAGTTCGCCAATATGATCGACAAGGCCTATCCGGGCAGTGACTATGATGACTTGATGGCCGCAGTCGATGGCGTACTCGCCAAAGGCTATGTTGATCCGGCACGCCTATTTGTGACGGGCGGCAGTGGCGGCGGCGTTTTAACGGCATGGATTGTGGGCAAAACCAATCGCTTCCGCGCTGCCGTAGTGGCCAAGCCCGTGATTAACTGGACCAGCTTTGCGCTGACTGCCGATAATCCGGCCTATTTTGGTCGCTATTGGTTTGGCAAAAACCCTTGGGAAGCAGGCGCACAGGCTGAATATTGGCGGCGGTCCCCCTTAAGCCTTGTCGGCACTGTGAAAACGCCAACCATGCTGATTACGGGCGAGCAGGATTATCGCACCCCCATTTCTGAGACGGAGCAATATTATACTGCGCTCAAGCTGAACGGCGTTGAGACCGCACAAGTCCGTATACCGGACTCTTCCCACGGCATGATTGATCGGCCCAGCCGTCTGGTTGCGAAAACCACCTATATTCTGGGCTGGTTCGCAAAGCACGGCGGCGTTGAGACGGACAAAGGGGAGTAAGTAGATAGCAAAAGGCGGGGTTGGCCAATAAGAGCCGCCCCGCCCTACCCCATCTGCGTTGGCAGATAGCTGTCATCCACATAGTCGCTAAAGCGCGTGAAGCGGGCGTCGAACTTCATTTTCACTTTGCCCGTCGCACCATGGCGTTGCTTGGCGACAATCAGTTCGGACAGGCCGAACACCCGTTCCATTTCAATCGCCCATTTGGCGTGATCGTCAAAAATCTTGGCATCATCGCCTTCTGCCGGGCGCTTGGGTTCGCGCGCCTGAATATAATATTCCTCGCGATAGACGAACATGACGATATCTGCGTCCTGCTCAATCGAGCCCGATTCACGCAAGTCCGACAGTTGCGGGCGCTTATCTTCGCGCTGTTCCACCGCACGGCTAAGCTGTGAGAGGGCAATGACGGGGACATTGAGTTCCTTCGCCAGCGTTTTGAGGCCGCGGGAAATTTCCGAGATTTCCTGCACGCGATTGTCCCCGCCCCCGCTGCGCGAGCCTTGGAGCAGCTGCAAATAGTCAATGATGATCAGGCCAATATCATGCCGCCGCTTTAATCGGCGCGCGCGGGTGCGCAGTGCGGCAATCGTCAGGCCTGCTGTGTCGTCAATATAAAGCGGCAGGGATTCCAGTTCAGCCGCCGCGCGGGCCAAATTGCGAAATTCGCTCTGGCTGATTTTGCCCATGCGCAGATTTTCAGAGCTAATCTCTGACTGTTCGGAGAGGATACGCGTTGCCAGCTGGTCTGCCGACATTTCAAGGCTGAAAAAGGCAACCGGCGCGCCAACCGATTTTTCTGGCGCAATGCAATCTTCCATATCGCGGGCCCAGCGCCGCGCGGCGTTGAAGGCGATGTTGGTCGCCAGCGAGGTTTTGCCCATACCGGGACGACCGGCCAAAATGATCAAATCGCTATGGTGCAAGCCGCCCGTTTTGGCATTAATGCCCTCAATTCCCGTCGTCACGCCAGACAGGCCACCGCCCGCATTCAGCGCCTTTTCTGCCAGTTCCACGGCCATTTTCGTCGCTTGGCCAAAGCTTTTGGTGCTGCCCTGTTCTCCGCCCTGCTCCGCCACGCGGTAGAGGGCCATTTCCGCCTTTTCGATTTGCTCGGTCGGCTGGACATCTTCGCTCATGTCGAGCGCGCGGCTTGCCATATCGCGGCCCACGCTCACCAGCTCACGCAGCAGGGCAAGGTCATAAATTTGCTGAGCAAAGTCGCGCGCGCCCAACAGTGCCGCGCCAGACCCTGTCAATTGCGCCAGATAGGCCGGGCCGCCCAGCGCCTTCATGGCCTCATCTTGCTCAAACATCGGCTTCAGAGTGACGGGGTTCGCCACCATTGACCGATCAATAAGCTTCATAATCGCATCGTAAATGCGGCCATGTACCGGCTCAAAAAAATGCTCGGCCCGGACCTTCAGCTGCACATCTTCTGCCACGCGATTATCGATCATCAGCGCGCCCAAAAGCGCGGCTTCCGCCTCAATATTATGAGGAAGTTGAATATTTTGATCGTTATCGGGAATCAGTCGAACCGGGTCTGCCATCTGTTCCTCATGCCGCAATATGGGGGGAACGCAATCCACCGCCTACGGGGATAATGGGGATAACTCATTCTGTCCTCATCTTCCCTTCGCCCACGGCATCCGATATGCGCGAGATATGGCCGATCCGCGCATTATCGACATCAAGCTCGACGAGCAGACGATCATCTGGCGTTCTGCAGATATTGAGCAGGAACGGCGGATTGCCATTTTTGATATTCTAGAAGGCAATTATTTCGCCCCCCAGCGCGCACATGACGATGGCTATGCCGGGCCATACCGGCTGCTGCTGCGCGTCGAAGAAGGCCGGCTGGTGTTTGAAGTGCGGCGCGAGGATGATGGCGCGCTGGAGTCAGTAATCCTAGCGCTTGGCCGTTTTCGCCGCCTGATCCGCGATTATTTTGCGATTTGTGACAGCTATTACCAAGCCATTAAAGTCGCGACGGCCCAGCAGATTGAAACCGTTGATATGGCCCGCCGCGCGCTCCACAATGAAGCCGCAGAGCTGCTGAAAGAGCGGCTGACAGGCAAAATTGAGGTGGATTTTGATACTGCCCGGCGCCTGTTCACGCTCATCTGCGTGCTGCACATTAAAGGATGATCCACGGCTGTGTTCCCTAGGCAGGATCGGGGCATAGACATTTGGAATATCACAGGGCATCGATAGGCGCATGACTGATCAGACCCGCCGTCTTGTCGATGCCGCGCGTGACGCCGCCAGCTTTGCCCATGCCCCTTATTCAGGCTTTGGCGTGGGTGCTGCGTTGCTGCTGGACGATGGCAGCATCATCACTGGCTGCAATTTTGAAAATGCCAGCTACGGCCTGACCTTATGTGCTGAAACAGTGGCGCTGGCGACCGCCAATGCCCAAGGCAAGCTGCGGGCCGTGCGCGAAATTGCCGTGATTGGCGGGCCGCTGGTTAATGGCACCCCCAAGGGGCATGATCCTGTGCGCCCCTGTGGCCGCTGCCGCCAAGTGATTAATGAAGCCGCGGGCCTCTCAGGCCATGACATTGTCATTCATTGCGCGGGGGCGGAAGGCGACGCGGTAGAGCAGCACCGCATTTCCACGCTTTTGCCTTATGCCTTTGGCCCGGCTGATCTCGGGCTATCCTAGGAGAAACTATGTCCATCCTGTCTGATAAATGGATTCGCGAACAAGCCACGACCAACGGCATGATTGAGCCCTTTGTCGAGGCGCAGCGCCGCGATGGCTGCATCAGCTATGGCCTCTCTTCCTATGGCTATGACGCGCGCGTGGCAGATGAGTTTAAGATTTTCACCAATGTTGATAGCGCCGTGGTCGACCCAAAGGACTTTGCCGCCAACAGCTTTGTGGACCGCAAAACGGACGTCTGCGTGATCCCGCCCAACAGCTTTGCCTTGGCCCGCACTGTGGAATATTTCCGCGTGCCGCGCGATGTGCTGGTGATCTGCCTTGGCAAATCCACTTATGCCCGCTGTGGCATTATTGTGAATGTCACCCCGCTAGAGCCGGGCTGGGAAGGCCATGTGACGCTGGAATTTTCCAACACCACGCCTTTGCCGGCCAAAATTTACGCCAATGAAGGCGCGTGCCAGTTCTTGTTCCTCAAAGGCAATGAGCCGTGTGAGACAAGCTATGCCGACCGCGCCGGCAAATATATGGGCCAAAAAGGGGTAACGCTTCCTCGGCTGTAACGCGCTACACCAGCCCCAAAGCCGCGAGATCGGCACCAGACGATAGGAGAGAAGAATGGCTAAGCAAACCGCAGAATTCGACATTATCGTCTATGGCGCCAGTGGCTTTACGGGCCGTCTTGTTGCTGAATATCTGGCAAAACAGGGCGTTGGCAAATGGGCGATGGCCGGTCGCAGCCTTTCCAAGCTTGCCCAAGTGCGCGATGAAATGGGCCTTCCATCAGATACGCCCTTGGTCGTCGCCGATGCCAGCACCCCCGCCTCGCTGGTTGAGATGTGCAACCGCACCCGCGTTGTCCTCACCACTGTTGGCCCCTATCAGCTTTATGGCAAAGAACTGGTCGCGGCTTGTGCGGAAACGGGCACCGACTATGTCGATCTGTGCGGCGAACCCGCCTGGATGCGCGAGATGATTGACGCGCATGATGCCCGCGCCAAAGAAACCGGCGCCCGCATTGTCTTTTCCTGCGGCTTTGATTCCATCCCCTTTGATCTGGGCGTCTGGTTCCTTCAGCAAGAAGCCAATAAGCGCCATGGCAAGCCCGCCCCGCGCGTCAAAGGCCGTGTGCGCAAGATGCAGGGCGGCGCCTCAGGCGGCACCATTGCCAGCCTGACGGAAACGATGAAGGCGGCCGCCAAAAACCCCAAGATCATTGGCATCCTCAAAAGCAGCTTTGGCCTCACGCCGGGCTTTGAAGGCCCGTCCCAACCCTCTGGCCTGCTGCCTGAATATGATAGCGCGACGGGCACCTGGACTGCGCCTTTTGTGATGGCGCCCATCAACACCAAAAATGTCCACCGCAGCAACTTCCTGCTCGGCCACCCCTATGGCCGCGATTTTGTGTATGATGAAATGATCATGACCACCATTGGCGATGCCGGCCGCGCGATGGCCGAAGCCATTGCCAAGGCAAACCCCTTTGGCGACGCCAAAATCCTGCCCGGCGAAGGCCCCAGCAAGGAAGAGCGGGAAAATGGCTTTTACGATGTGCTCTTCATCGGCGAATATCCCGATGGCACCTCCGTCCGCGTCTCTGTGAGCGGCGATAAAGACCCCGGCTATGGCTCCACCAGCAAAATGATCGCCGAAAGCGCCCTCACCCTGTTGGAAAATGACACAGCGGGTGGTGTGACCACACCGGGCGCCGTGATGGCCGCGCCGTTATTGGCAAGGCTGGAAAAGAATGCGGGGCTGACGTTTTTGGTGGAGGGGTGAGGGAGGAAGTCGGATAGAGACAATAATGCGGCAGTCCAGAAGGCACCATTGACTGCAAAACCGAGCCCCAATCGTCAGAACCACTGCCCGCTGTCCGCGAATTCAATCCACTCCGCGTATGGTATCTCTTGTTCGTCGACTATTTCGAGCTTCTCATCAATGCCATGACGATGGCCATAGATCATTAAATTGTCGCATTGCCAACGCGCTGACGGAGCAATCAGTCCATCAAGCTCAAGAAGGTTGATCGCTGCTCCGACTTTTTGGGTTTGGCTATAATTCCTGCGAACATATTGCTCTCGATCAATACCAAGATTGGGGAAGTCCGCGACCGTACGCTGCAACGTTTTGTCTAAAGACACTTCAATTTGATTAAGCTTTAATGACCTTCGTGGCACTGGCGTCAACAAGTTCAAACAGGACGCCACCTCAGCGATAGCCCCCTCTTTGGTTTTACTCGTATACAAGATCGGGCAGCCTCCTTCTTTTTCAGCGTCAATAGCCCAACGGCCGCCACTCTGTGAGAAAGCAACAGGGTCGCCTAGTCTGGTGGTTACTCGGAACACACGCCCTTCATAGTTGGAAACAGGCAGGTTAGATAAAGCATCGAGCAGCTCAAGATCGTGTATCAATCGCTATTCCTTACAAGAACACGGAGTCCCGAATTTGATTCACAATACGCCGAACATCCTCGATTCGGCCTTCCTGTATCAAACAAGCCGGCGAATTCCCGTCAAGCAATCTTTGACGAGAAAATAACCACTGACGCGCTTCGTTTGGTTCATAGATATCTGACAACTGATCAATAATATATTCTAATTCAAGGAGAGATTTCTCTGTACTTCTGTGTGGATATGCATGTCCTTGGTTCCACCGCGAAACCGTCTCCACGCGGGTTCCAAGCAATTGAGCCACGTCAAAATTTCTTAACGACGCCTTGTCCCTGATGGAGTCAAGCTTTCGGGCAAGAGCATTAGTGGCGGCATTCATTGGAAACCTGTCTTTCTAAAAAATCCAACTATCTAAAAAGGAAACGAGTTCATTTGCTTTTATCGCGCTCTCGGCGCGACGGGGGAACTCTAGCCTGACTGGCCACGGAATCGCCCTCAGCGAGATGCGCGATGGCTCCCCTAAAACCACCCATAAGCTTCTGTTTTTTTTGCAACTTCTTCTTTAAATCATTTGAGATAGCTCCAAGGCCAACAGCTGCGGCGACGTGGTCCGACACTGGACGCACGGTCTTGTCTATATACTCAGCAACCCGCAAGGACTCCGGCCTTCGACCAATCCCCTGAATTTCATGGCAGCGCCGATGCATGAAGTGGCTTAGAGGATGTGCTAACATGTCGCTTAAACCACCCGGACAGCAGTGTGTATCCCGGCAGCCAAACCGGCTTCGTGCCCGCGTTGAACTAGTTATGAATGCTTGCGCCTCCGCGGGCTTGAGCATTAGATCTAATTCGGGAAGATAAATACGCGTTTGCGCGCTTCCTGAACGCTTCTCTTCCTTCGGCCTGCTTCGCAATCGACTAGCTGAGAACCCCTCAAGCATTGTCAAACCTTGCGCAATCCCGCCGACGGCACCAAACGACAGCAACCCGAGCGCACTCAAGCCACCAACATGATCTGCAATGACCGGCTTGCCGAGGACATGAAAAGCGCGCGCCGCCTGAATATAAGCAACAGTCTTTTCGCCGCTTGCATCAGAGCCAAAATTGTCTGTCTTCAGCCAAAGAGCGTCCATTGGCGCATCAAGCAGTGCCGAAATTATAGCATCTCTTTGGGCACTATCGCGCAAGAGCTGCATGGAAATGGTTAGAGGGTAAATTAATTGGATTGAGTTACCTTCCTCCTCCAAAGCTAGTCGCAGATGCCTCATATTTTCAATATCTAAACGGAGCCAAGGATCATTCGCGCTGACAAGAATATGCGTCGGACCTAAAATCTCCGTGCAACCGTGAAACTTGGCGAATTCGGCGATAGCACGAGACACGCCCCGGCCATTCTCTCCCTTGTAGTCATTGATAGTCTGAGCACGATCCATGCCCCAAGGGAGTTGCGCTGTACTATTGGAGTAGCCGCCCGGCATTGCCATCGCTTGCGTTTTCGGGTCGAGGATTACGTCGAGGCCAATCCGATGCGCATGTGAAACTAGGTCATTATGGCGTCGCTCGACTTTGTTAGCTTCTACTACAATGCCAGTGAAATCAGTCTTCCCTCCTGCGAGCGCATCGAGCATGTCCTTATGCTGGGAATGCCCAGGTCGAAAATAAAGACCGAACCTGTGATGCCGCCCTCTCGCTGACGCTGGCCTCGGCAATCTTATGACATTATCCGACATACGCACATACTCCAAAGGAGCTGCATATATCGCATAGACTTTTTAGTTTCGCAATATATTGCCTTTTAAATTGACATTTTGATAGATGTTCATTGAGTTTAGGAGATACTCTGGACTGCTAATGGAGGAGCTCCCTAACCACCCACTTCCTCAACTTCGCCCTTAAACTCCGCCGAATGAGCGCAATATGCATCCCATAGAGCGCCAGAAAACCCAGCCCCCAGAACAGCCAGTCGCCGCCGACGAAGCTCCGTGCGATGATGAGGGCGAAGGCCCAGAAGATCAGCACCACGCGGATATTGAGTTCAAAGCGCAGGGCCGTCCATGGCGCGGGGAAGTGGCGAATATTGCCGCTGGTTTCTATGTGCACAGGCTCTACCCCGCGCAGGCGAGTCACGGTGCCGCCATCGACATAAGCAAAGGCGTCCCAGCGTTCAAACCGGTCAAACCCCTCGCCCCGTTCAAAGGCAAACTGTGTTTGCGACAGGGGGTGGACCAGATAATGCCCGGCAAAGCCGCGCAAGATGCGTTCAAAGCGCAGATCATCCAGCGCGGCCATAGGCTCATTGTAAATCAGCGTGCCAATAAACAGGCGAGGCAAATCAAGGGGCATGACGTTCTCTAACGGCGGCGGCCTTGGTGGCGGATATTGCCGGGGCGGCCGCGCTTGCCCATCACGGGGCGGCGGGTGCGGTCTTTCCGATCACGCCGCATGGGCAGATGGTTCGCGCCTTCGGGCAGTTCAAAGCGGAGCGCGCCAGAAATGGGGTTGGCCTCGGCCAGCCGCAGCTCAATATGCTGGCCCACGCGATATTGTTCACCCGTGTTTTCCCCCGTCAGCGTCAAATGTGCGGGATCAAAATGGAAATAGTCCGTCCCCAAGGTGGAAATCGGCACCAGCCCATCGCCGCCTAGGCCCTGCACCGTGGCGAAAAAGCCAAAATTGGTCACGCCCGTGATCCGCGTTTCAATAATTTCGCCCACGCGCGTGGCCAGGAAGGCCGCGACATAGCGGTCCACAGTCTCGCGCTCTGCCTCCATGGCGCGGCGTTCGCAGGCGGAAATCGTCTCACCAATCACTGTCATCCGCTGCGCATCTTCCGTAGTGAGCGCAGTGGCCTTGGCTTCTGGGTCCAGCCCATAGGCATCAACCAGCGATCGATGGACGATGAGGTCTGAATAGCGGCGAATGGGCGAAGTGAAATGCGCGTAAGACCCAAGCGCCAAGCCAAAGTGCCCGGCATTTTGCGGGCTGTAATAGGCCTGGGTTTGGCTGCGCAGAATCTGCTCCATAACTTCGGTGCGATACTCCGCCTCGTCCAATTGCTTGATCAGGCGGTTAAAGGTTTTGGGCGTAATGACTTGGCCCAGCGCAAAGGCAATGTCGAAGGTCGCCAGATAATCTTTGAGGCCGACCAGCTTTTCCCGGCTCGGCGGCTCATGCACGCGGTACATCACCGGGGCCTTGCGCTCTTCCAGCGCTTTTGCTGCCGCGACATTGGCCGCAATCATATAATCTTCAATCAGGCGATGGGCATCGAGCCGTTCACGCGGCGCGACAGATTGGATGCGGCCATCTTCATCCAGAACCACGCGCCGTTCAGGCAAATCGAGGTCCAGCGGCTCGCGCCGATCCCGCGCTTTGCTGAGCGCCGCCCAGCACGCCCAGAGCGGCTTGAGCGCCGCCTCGGTCAGATCATGCGGGCGTGTGCCATCCATGGCCGCTTGGGCGTGTTCATAGGGGATGTTGGCGGCCACGCGGATGACAGCGCGGGAAAAGCGATAGCTTCGAATCGCACCATCGCTGGAAATGACCATATGGCACGCCATGGCCGCGCGATCATGCCCGGCACGCAGCGAACAGACATCGGCTGAGAGTTGCTCGGGCAGCATCGGCACGACGCGATCGGGGAAGTACACGCTGTTGCCCCGTTTGCGCGCTTCTTTATCCAGCCGTGATCCGGGGCGGACATAAAAGCTGACATCGGCAATGGCGACAATGCAGTCAAAGCCGCCATCCTCTCGGGGGGAGGCCCAAACGGCATCGTCAAAATCGCGCGCGTCGACAGGGTCAATCGCGACAATGGGCAGATGCCGCAGGTCTTCGCGATTGCCAAGCGCATGGCCTGCCATTCGGTCGGCTTCTTCCAGCAGCTCTTCTGAGAAAACATGGGGGATGCTGAATTTATGAATGGCAATCAGGCTAAAGGCCTTGGGCGCAAAGGGATCGCCCAAAATCTCTGTCACTTTTGCCGTGATGCGATTGGCGCGCCCGGTTTTTTCGGCCAGAACAAGGTCGCCCTCGCCGGCCTCACCAATGTCCGAAATCAGCGTATCGCGGCGTTCGCGCTTATCAATGGCGCGCAGCCAGAGCCTATCCCCATCGCGCGCGACAACGCCCAGAATTTGCTCTTCCCCCTTGGCGAGCTTTTTCATGGGGTGCGCCGCATGGCCCGCCCCGGCCTCTTCGGTGCGCGCGAGGATGCGGTCCCCCACGCCCAGCGCCGATCGGCGGCCCCGCTCTATCACGCGCAGGCGCGGCGGTGGCTTTCCTTCGGCTTCCCAATGTTCAGGAATGGCAATCACTTGCCCATCCTCAACATCAATGATGCGCAGCACGGTGACTTTGGGCAGGCCGCCCATTTTGTGGAAGGCGCGGCCCGGCGCGCTATCAATCAGCCCTTCATCCGCCATGTCTTTGAGCAGCGCCTTGAGCGCAATCTTCTCATTGCCTTTCAGGCCAAAGGCGCGGGCAATTTCCCGCTTTCCGGCAGGCGTGTCTGATTGGGTGATGAAATCAAGAATTTGCTGGCGGGTGGGCAAGCCATGTGTCGGGCGTTTGGGCATGAGAATGCGCTAACCCGTCTCGCCCAGACTTACCAGCAAAAGCATCAATGCCCTGCAAAGCCAACCAAGGCTTCAACGATAACGCCCTCTCCGCGCAGCCGCTCTGCCCCGCCCAAATCGGGCAGATCGACCAAGAAGACGGCAAGTGGCACCTCGGTTCCGGCAGAGCGCAACAACTTGGTCGCGGCAATGGCGGTGCCGCCGGTGGCAATCAGATCATCCACCAGCGCAATCCGGTCCCCCGCGCCGACCGCATCATCGTGAATCTCAATCCGGTCTTGCCCATATTCCAGCGCGTAATTCATCCCAATGGTGCGGCCCGGCAGCTTGTCCTTCTTGCGAATGGGCACGAACCCCAGCCCCATTTCCCGCGCCAAGGCGGCCCCAAAGATAAAGCCACGCGCCTCAATGCCGGCAATCATGGTGATGTCATGGCCCGCCAACGCCACCTTCATCCGCGCAATGGCAAGGCCAAAGCCTTCTGCATCGCGCAGCACCGTGGTGATATCGCGGAACTGAATGCCAGGTTTGGGAAAATCAGGGATGGTGCGGATCAAAGCCCGCAAAGGATCATCACTCATCGCGTCAGCGCGTAATATAGGACGTAAAACCATGAGAAAAAGCCATGGATAATCGCCCAGATGATGGATTTATGCAGCGACCAAGAAATGCTAATCGCCAGCGCGCTGCCAAAGCCAATGCCCGCTTTGGTTGCAGAATAGGATGCGGCACGGATCTGCGCCATAAGGCCTCCTTGCATGAAACACGTTATGATCGTGCCAGCATCTATGCCCAAATGCCAGAGCCTTCCCCTTTTTCATTGGCGTGCACCGCTGGTCAGGGCTAGCACTGAGTCATGGCCTTTTTTGCGTCCCGTTTCACTGCTCTTTTGCTCCTTGCCGGGGCAACCAGTTTAGCTGCCGAAGCGCCGTTTGTTCCTGCGTCTAAGTCTGCTCCGGCACCTGCCATCACAGTGCCCCAGCCAAGCAGCAATGTGCCTTGGCTGTATCGCGGCAGCGACATTCCCATTGATCGTAATTGGACCTTTGGGGAATTGCCCAATGGCCTGCGCTATGCGCTGCGCCGCAATGGCGTGCCGCCAGGGCAAGTGTCGATCCGAGTGGCGGTTGATGCGGGTTCTTTAATGGAGCGGCCCAACGAACAGGGCTATGCCCATTTTCTGGAGCACCTGTCTTTTCGTGGTTCCAAATATGTCGCTGATGGCGAGGCCAAACGTGTCTGGCAGCGTCTCGGGGCAACTTTTGGGAGTGATTCCAACGCGCAGACTAGCCCGACGCAGACCATTTACAGCCTTGATCTGCCTCAAGCACGTCCAGAAGCTGTGGCAGAGAGCCTGCGTATCCTTTCTGGCATGATGTCCGCGCCGACCATCTCCCCCGCCGAGGTAGAGGCAGAACGCCGGACCGTTATGGCCGAAGCGCGCGAACGAGACGGCGCACAAATGCGTGTGCAAAATGCGATTATGCAGCTCTTTTTTGCAGGCCAGCCGCTTGCCACGCGAACACCCATTGGCACAAGCGAAAGCCTCGCTGCAGCAACCGCCGAAACATTACGCGCCTTTCATGATCGCTGGTATCGGCCCGATAATGTGGTCCTCGCCATTTCAGGGGATGTAGATCCTGCCCTGTTGGCGCCGCTCATCCGCAGCCATTTTGGCAGTTGGGCACCCGCCCGCCCCGGCCCGCCACCCAAAGCAGATTTTGGCAGCCCCAAGCCCGACGCCCCCAAAACTGCCTTTCTTGTTGAGCCCGGACTGCCAAATAGCATCAGCCTTGCTTGGATACGTCCATGGATTGCCAAAGAGGATACAATTGTCCTCAACCAAGGCCGATTGGTCGGCTTTATCGCGCAGCGAATTTTGAATCGGCGGCTAGAAACTCTGGCGCGTTCCGGGGGAAGTTTCTTAGACGCTGATGTCCAGCAAGATGACATCGCCCGGTCGGCAGACATCACTCAAATTGCGATCACCCCGGCCAATGGCAATTGGCAAGCCGCCTTGCAGGACGTTCGCGCAATCATTGCCGACGCTGTGACGCGCGCGCCCAGCCAAAGCGAAGTAGATCGGGAAACGTCAGAGTTTAAGGCAATGCTTGATGTGCAGGTGGAGACCGCCGGCGCAGAAGCCAGTGCCAAGCAAGCAGATGACTTAATTGAGGCCGTTAACATCCGCGAGACAATTGCCAGTGCGGAGGCAGCCCGCGATATTTTTGCAGGAATGATTGGCAAATTTGGCCCAGAAGACGTGCGCGAAGCAACTGCGGCGTTGTTTTCCGGCATTGGCCCGCGCGCACTGGTCACCAGCCAAATAGCCGAGCCAAATGGCGCAGCACAACTGGCTGCCGCGCTCGCCACCCCTGTCGCTGCCCGCACGACTGCCCAAGATGAAAAGCCCGTGACTTTTGATCAACTGCCACAATTGGGGGCCGCTGGCGCAATTGTGAAGCGCGAGACAATAGCGGCATTCGACACCGAAATTCTCACCCTGTCCAATGGAATCCGAGTGTTGTTGGGCCGGTCCACGTCCGAGGCTGGACGCGTGTATGTTCACGCCCGGTTTGGCAATGGACTTGCCGGCCTTCCTGCCGACCGGCTGACGCCGGCATGGGCCGCCCCAGCCCTTGGCGCGACGGGCATTGGCCAATTGTCGCAAGACGCGATTGACCGGATGACGAGTGGCCGACAGATCAGCTTGAGTTTTGGCGTGAGTGAAGATGCCTTCATCGTGAAAAGCATCACACGCCCTACTGATCTGTCAGATCAGTTGCGGCTCATGGCTACAAAATTTGCAATGCCCGGCTGGGATGTTGGGCCTGTCTTGCGGACCCGCGCTGCAGCGGTGCTGACATTGCAGACTGCCAACTCATCACCTGTTGACGTGCTGAACCGCAATTTGGGGGCGCTTCTGCGCCCCGGCGATGCCCGCTGGAAAGTACCCAGCCCAGCGGATGCTGAGACGCTGACACCTGAGGCTTTTCGGCGCTTTTGGGAACCCGAGCTGACCGAAAGCCCCATTGAGCTGCTGGTGTTTGGAGACTTTGATCGTGCCACGGCGCTCAACGCAATCGTGCAGAGCTTTGGCGCGCTGGCAATCCGCCCTGCCTCGCCCGTACGTCCAACACCACCACTGCCCATCATTACGCCCAATGCTGATCCTGTGCGTTTAACGCATAAGGGAGCCGCAGATCAGGCCGTTGCTGTTCTTGTATGGCCAACAGGAGGAGGCACCGCGGGCGTGCCTATTGGGCGGCAGCTGGATATTTTGGCTGCCATTTTTGCAGACCGATTATTTGAGCAATTTCGTGAGGGCGAAGGCGCAAGCTATAGCCCAGATGTGACAAGCCAATGGCCGCAAAGTTTTCCAAGCGGGGGCACATTCAGCGTTTCGGCTCAGGTCAAGCCAGAGTCTCTGCCTGCCTTTTTCGCGCGCGCAAAATCTATTGCCACAGACTTAGCGGCAAACCCTGTCAACGCAGATGAATTGCGCCGCGCCCTTGTGCCAATGGTCCAACGGCTCAGCCGGGCCTCGACTGGCAATAGCTTTTGGATGACACAGCTTGCGGGTGCAACCAGTGATCGGCGGCGCATCACCAATGTGCGGCGCTGGCGAAAAGATCTGGAACGCATCACGCCGCACGATATTCAGCGACTGGCGCGTAAATATCTAAGGTCCGACACCAGCTTTTCTGCTATTGTCGTCCCAGAAATGCCTAAACCTTAAAGGCTTAGGCACTCAGGCGGGCAGCATGCCAGCGCAGATGATCATCCATAAAGGTAGAGATGAAATAATAGCTATGGTCATAGCCCGGCTGGCGACGCAGCGTAAGCTTCTGGCCAGTGGCATGGCAGACTTGCTCAAGCAGTTCAGGCTTTAGCTGATCGACAAGGAAGTTATCGGCTTCCCCTTGATCTACCAGCAAATCCGGCAGGCGCGCGCCGCGCTCAATAAGCGCACAGGCATCATATTCCGCCCATAGGCTTTGGTCTGCGCCGAGATATCCAGCCAACGCCTTCTGCCCCCACGGGCATTGGATTGGGGAAACAATCGGCGCAAAAGCTGAGACGCTTTTGAACTGATCAGGATTGCGCAAGGCTATGGTGAGAGCCCCATGCCCGCCCATTGAATGGCCCATAATAGCCTGTCGGGCCATATCGGCTGGGAAATGGGCGCCAATCAACGCTGGGAGTTCCTGCTCAATATAATCTTGCATCCGATAATGCGGTGCAAAGGGCGCCTGCGTGGCATTGACATAAAAGCCGGCACCCAAGCCAAAATCATAGGCACCCTCGGGGTCATCTGCCACGCCCTCACCCCGCGGACTTGTATCGGGTGCAACAAAGATGAGGCCAAGCTCTGCACAGGCAGCCCGAAACTCACCCTTTTCAGTCACATTGGCGTGCGTGCACGTGAGGCCTGACAGATACCAGACTATTGGCAGCTTTGCGCCCGGCGCATGATCCGGCACAAAGACGGAAAAGGTCATTTGAGTGCCCGTGCTGGTGGAGGCGTGCTGATAAACGCCTTGAGTTCCGCCATGGCTGCGTGTGGTGGAAACAGTTTCGATCATCTTGCTCTGCGCTCTCGCTGGAAAAAGGGATTGGCTGTCGCTCTGCGCAATTCAAAAGCAACTGGCAAGCCCATCAATGGAAGATTGACCTTCAGGCGAAGGCGTCTAAGCCATAGCGTCATGAAACAGACAGCCTTTTCTCTTCCGCTCGCCCTTCTCCTCTGCTCAACAGCAGCAGCTGGCCTTGCCGCAACGCCTGAACAAACGGCTATGGCTGCCCTGCGCGCCGCACCTGTGGTGGATGGGCATAATGATGTGCCTGAGCAGCTGCGGAGTCGGTTTGACAACGACTTCACCAAATTTGATTTCCGCGACACCACAAAAACGGGTGGCAATGGCAAAATTGTAATGCACACAGATTTGCCGCGCCTGAAAAAGGGCATGGTTGGCGGGCAGTTTTGGTCTGTCTGGGTGCCCGCTGATTTGCCTGAGGCCGAAGCTGTTCGAGAAGTGACGGAACAAATTGATACAGTTCATCGGATGGTTGCAGCCTATCCAAAGGATCTGTCTCTGGCGTTAACTGCTGCCGATATTGAACGCGCGTTCAAAGCAAAGAAGATCGCTTCACTGATTGGCATGGAAGGCGGCCATTCCATCGGCTCTTCGCTTGCAATCCTGCGTCAAATGTATCGTGCGGGTGCGCGCTACATGACGCTGACGCATAGCAAGAACACGCCTTGGGCCGATAGCGGCACTGATGCGCCGAAATTTGATGGGCTGGCGCCCTTTGGCGTGGCTGTGGTGCAAGAGATGAACCGCATTGGGATGCTGGTTGATCTGAGCCATGTGTCCGAAGCGACCATGCATGATACACTTGATGTGACACAGGCCCCCGTCATTTTCAGCCATTCTGGTGCGCAGGCCATTGATGGTCACGGCCGCAATGTGCCCGACAATGTGTTGAAGCGCCTGCCCCAAAATGGCGGTGTGGTGATGGTTGTCCTTCTGCCCGATTATGTGAGTGAAGCTGTGCGGCAATGGTCTGCCAACCGCGCGGGCGAAGAGGCCAGATTGCAAAAGCTATTTCCCTATGCGCCGGCCATGGTGAAGGCGCAGCTGTCAGCATGGGAAAAAGCCAATCACCGCCCGCAAGCAACGGTGCAGCAGGTGGCGGACCATGTTGACCATATTCGCAAAGTTGCAGGCATCGATCATATCGGCCTGGGCGGTGATTATGACGGCATGGACAGCGCACCCGTTGGGATGGAAGATGTGTCCGGCTATCCCAATTTGTTCATTGAACTTGCCAAGCGTGGCTATAGTCAGGCGGACCTGCAGAAAATTGCCAGCGGCAACATCATCCGCGCTTTGCGGCAGGCAGAACAAACAGCGGCACGGCTGAAGGATGTGGCACCCGGCGAAGCGCGCTTCAGCCCCGCCAAGCCCTAAACCAAAACGCGCTTAATGCTGGCGGTGCGCCCAAAAATGGTGCGCCGCCACAATTAGTCCACCAATGACACTGCCCAGCAGCGCAGAGCCAAGGGCATGGACAAGCCATTGGACCACACCGCTCATAACAGGCACGGCCTGCCCAGCCATGAGTGCGGCCGCGTCAACCCAAATCGGCAATGGCGTGAGATGAAATTCGTGCAGGCCATGCAGCACAATACCGCCGCCGACCCAGATCATCGCTGCAACGCCAATGCCTGATAGAGCAGACAACAGCACAGGCATTGCCCGCACCAATGCCCGCCCGATGGCTTGGCGGGCGGCATTTTCGCCCTTGGCGAGGTGCAGGCCGATATCATCCATTTTTACAATCAGACCCACCATGCCATAGACCCCGATGGTGATGCCAAACGCAACAACGGCGAGAATGGCAGCCTGCAGCCCAATGCTCCGGTCTGACACTTCGGCAAGCGCAATCGCCATGATCTCGGCTGATAGGATGAAGTCTGTCCATATCGCGCCAGACACCATTTTTGCTTCATGCTCTGCGCTCGACAACTCAGCCAAGGCATCTTCTGTGCTGGTTGCAGAAGGGCGCAGAGCCTCGAGCAATTTCTCAATGCCTTCAAAGCACAGATAGCTTCCACCCGCCATTAGGATCGGGGTGATGACCCAAGGAAGAAAATAGCTCAGCAGCAATGCAACTGGCAGGATGAACAACAGCTTATTCCGCAGTGACCCACGTGCGATGCGATAGATGACTGGCAGTTCTCGATCCGGGGTAAAGCCAGTCACATAACGGGGCGTAACAGCCGTATCATCAATCACAACGCCAGCCGCCTTAGCACTGGCCTTGCCCGCCGCCGCCCCAACGTCATCAAGCGATGCAGCAGCCACTTTCGCGATCATCGCAATATCATCCAGAAATGCAGCAAGGCCCGACGCCATATCTTACTCCTTCAGCATCCGCTTATGGGATCACTCGGGCAAATCAGCCCTGTCCAGCGCGGTTGAATTGTCCAATAGAGGGGAAGAAACTTTGGCGCAAATTGGGCCTTGTGACGACAGTTAACCATTCCCGTTCATCGCAGTTCAAGCCGCCATGGCTAGAGTGACCGCTTAGTCATTTCATCGCTGGCAAAAACTCGGTTCGTCGCTCGGGAAGAATCGTTCGTCGCAAGCTGACTGTCACCTAGCAGCGCCGATGCTAGGGAAGAATTTCTTAGTTATATGATGGACTTACCAGATGGCGTTATTTGCGGGACAGGGGAAGAAACGGGCAAAGGCGGCCAGCCTAATGGGATTGGCCGTTGTTTTGGTTTCCACGCCTTTTACGCGCCCCGCCAACGCCAACCCTGCCAAGGCCGCCGCATCCCCCCAATCGGCCAATACAGTGATTATGAAGCTGCGATCGACAGGACATTCGATCAGCATTCCACTGCCACAGGCCTCATCCGAACCGAGCATTAATGATTCCGCTCGCGCGGCGCCCCCGCAGATGACCGCGGCGTTACGCGCCCTGTGGTCCAACTTTCCGGGCAAAGCCGGGATTGCAGTTATGAAAGGGGATGGATCTTGGTTTGTTTCCTATCGCGGGGATGAACCAATGCCGCAGCAAAGTGTGTCTAAGCTGTGGGTTGCAATTGCCGTTATGGATGCTGTCGACAAGGGCAAGTTGCGGCTGGAAGATCAGGTTACGCTGCGCAAATCCGACATGACCTTATTCCACCAGCCGATTGCTGGGCTCATTGGCCCCAACGGCTATACAACAACAATTGCCAGCCTTTTGAAGCGCGCCATGACGCAGAGCGACAATACCGCCAATGATTTCCTTATGCGGCGCGTTGGCGGGCCAAGCGCAATTCGTGACCTGGTTGCCAGTAAGCGGCTTGGCGCCATTCGCTTTGGCCCGGGAGAGCGCCATTTTCAGGCTGCCACGGCTGGTCTGACGTGGAAGCCAGAATATAGCAGCGGCTGGGCGTTCCAAACGGCACGGGCTACTCTTCCCTTAAGCGTTCGCAAAGCGGCGATGGACCGGTATGTTGCAGACCCAATGGATGGTGCGACGCCTGCAGCCATTGCGCGTTCGCTGGTGCGCCTGAAGCGCGGCGAACTGCTAAGCCCACAATCAACGCAATATCTTCTCAATGTGATGCAATCCACTGTCACGGGCCGGGCGCGTCTGAAGGCAGGTGTTCCGGCCGGCTGGACGCTGGCGCACAAGACAGGCACCGGGCAAGATTTGGGCAGCCGCACAGCAGGATTTAACGATGTTGGCCTTATGACGGCACCTGATGGCACCAGCTACGGTATTGCCGTCATGATTGCTGATACCAAGGCGCCCATTTCAACGCGGCAGCACCTGATCCAGCAAGTCGCAGCGATTGTCGCGCAAAACCATAAGAACGGACAATATGCCGCCCGTCGGGTTTTTGGGGAGCGGGCGGCAGACTAATCGGCAAAAGCTGTCGCCAAAAGCCAGCCACATTGCTAATCCCTCGCCATGGGTGATCAGAAGCATCTCTATCTCGTCGATGGCTCGGGCTATATTTTCCGCGCCTATCACCGTCTACCGCCGCTGACGAACATCCGCGATGAGCCGGTTGGCGCGGTCTATGGCTACACAACCATGCTCTGGAAGCT
>Ga0315899_10000076_pt1 | contig 124440 bp, 101 predicted proteins | sample LakEriMetagenome_2_FD_203518 | JGI IMG/M metagenome (GOLD analysis project Ga0315899, IMG submission 203518) | Freshwater fungal communities from buoy surface, Lake Erie, Ohio, United States - Buoy 4 MA112 | ecosystem: Environmental > Aquatic > Freshwater > Lake | place: USA: Lake Erie, Ohio... | reverse complement strand
CAACCCGCGAGTCGTTAAAAAGCGAAGCAAAGCAACAAAAACCAAGTACGATTACCATCGAAATCCACCACATCCGAAGCCTAACTTCCTTGAAACCGTCAGAATGTCGATTTGACGGTATTGCGCTGGCGCCAGTCGGCTAACGGTCACTTCTCCCTTCCCGCTTTCGCTTGGCTCACCTTCGCCCTTCGGGCCTGAAAGCAAGTTGTTTGTTTAGATCTGTTTTTGGTTTAGAGACACTCTTGGCTGTTTAAAGCCCGACGGACTTGCATAAACTATGCCGGTGGTGTGAAACACCGGTAAGTAACGCATTGGGTTAGATGATCATGAAACTTGGAATACTCTCCGACATCCACGAATCAAATGAGTACTTGCTCAAAGCCATCGACGTACTAACAAGTCGTGGCGTTGATCAGTTCATTCTGCTAGGCGATCTGTTCGAAACCGGAAGAGAAATCCGCGAAACAGTCGGAATCTTACGGCAGATCAAAACCGCTGGAGTCTTTGGCAATCATGATCTAGGTCTGGCCATCGAACCGGATCATGAGTCGTTTGATAAGTATGGGCAGGACGTCATCGAGTTTTTTGCAACACTCAAGGCTCGTCATCGCCACGGAGATTATTTGTTCTCCCACGTCAATCCCGCTTGGGATGCAACCGACAGCATGGTCTACTACCACAGCCCCTTGCCTTGGGAAGATCCCGAGTTTGGAAAATCATTCGAAGTCCATCCATGTTTAGCGCAATTCAACGGGCATTATCATTGCTGGCTCCATGCGGTCGACGAAATCTGGACTCATTGGGCCGGCAACACACCCTTAGTCCTTCCAAAAGGGCATCGCCATTACGTTGTTCATGAAGCGGTCTTCCAGGGATGGTGTTCGCTACTGGATACCGACGAATCGGTGCTCACGCCGATTTGTCTTGCGTAGCTTTTTGTACATCAAGGACTATTCTCCATTCGGACCAACCGGTTGATCTTCCCTATCAATTTGAGGGAATTATACTACTGGGCGTAAGAAACCGCGTCCAGAATTTTGTGAGGTCGTCGATGGTTCGTTGTCTTGTCACCGGTGGATGTGGTTTTATTGGGTCGCATATCGTTCGAGGTTTGCTAGATGCTGGCCATCAGGTTCGGATTCTAGACAATCTGTTCACCGGCCATCGTCACAACATCGATGAAGTTGCCGATCAGGTCGAGTTCATCGAGGGAGACATCAATGATGCACAAGCCGTACAAGCGGCCTTAGATGGCATCGAACGGGTCTTCCACCAAGCCGCCTTGGCTAGCGTGCCGCTGTCCCTCGAACGGCCTCTAGATACCAATCATGCCTGCGTCACCGGCACGCTCAATATGCTCCATTGGAGCGTCAAAGCCAAGGTGAAGCGATTTGTGTATGCTGCAAGCAGTAGTGCCTACGGCGATACACCGACATCGTCAAAGCGTGAAACCGACTTGCCTCAAACCCTCTCCCCCTATGCCGCCGCAAAACTCGCCGGGGAATACTACTGCCAAAGCTACTTTCACAGCTTCGGTCTCGAAACCGTTGGAATTCGATACTTCAATGTCTTCGGGCCTCGCCAAGATCCAAACAGTCCCTACTCGGCCGTGATTCCGCTTTTTGTCAGTCGCATCCTCAGTGGCGAGCAACCGTCGATCTACGGAGACGGACTCCAGTCTCGCGATTTTACCTATGTAGCGAACGTAGTTCGAGGAAACTTGCTCGCTAGCGAGGTTCCCAACGTAGGGGGACGAATCTTCAATGTTGCCGACGGCAGGCAGACAACTTTGCTGCAACTGCTCGAACTGCTAGCCAAACTCCTTGGGAAAGAAATCACACCCGTTCATCTTCCACCACGCGTCGGCGATGTCCGCGAAAGCTTGGCCGATATCACACAAGCTCGTAAGATGTTAGGATATGAACCAGTCGTGGGGCTTGAGGAAGGCATAAAGCGCACGATCGATTACTATCGTCAGATCGTCACGCAACGCAAACGGTAACCACGATGAGCAGCGAACCTGCAGATGCGATGCAGTTGGCCAAGTCGCTCGTTGAGCACATTCGAACCTCCTATTACAAGGTCGTCGTTGCTTTCTCCGGAGGTGTCGACAGCGCGGTGGTGGCCGCGGCCGCTCATCGAGCCTTGGGCCCTAGCGCGGTGGCTTGGACCAGTCTCGGTGCCGCGATGCCCGAGGCCGATCAACTCGATGCGCAAAAAGTAGCTCAGTTCATCGGGATCGAGCATGTGATGTTTCCCACACGTGAAATCGAAAATCCCGATTACATCGCCAACGGCCCTGATCGATGTTTTCATTGCAAGTCAACGCTCTACGAGGCCATTAGCAAGTGGGCTCGGGAGCACGACTTCGAAACAATCCTCTCGGGAACCAACGCCGAGGATCTTGGCGATTATCGACCCGGACTCCAAGCCGCTGCGAATTGGAATGTGCAAGCTCCGCTTGCAGAGTTGCATTACACCAAAGAGAACGTTCGAAGCATCGCAAAATTATGGAACCTGCAGGTCGCTGACAAACCTGCAAGCCCTTGTCTTGCAAGCCGCATTGCCTACGGCCAAGTTGTCACGATTGGACGATTAGGACGCATCGAAGCCATGGAAAAATGGCTTCATTCCGAAGGCTTGAGCGACGTACGAGCCCGACTCCATGCCGACGAATTGCTCAGGTTGGAAATCCATTTGGATCAACTCCCGTTGGCATTGTCCGAACCGATGCGATCAAGGATTGTTTCGAAGGCAACTGAATTGGGGTTTCGGTATGTTACGATAGATATCCAAGGGCGGCAAAGCGGTTCGCTCAACCGTGTCCTTACCGACATTTAGAAAGGCAAACATCATGTTGGGCTGGGGAATCATCGGATGTGGCATGATTGCCAAATTCCATGCGCGAGCGATTAGCGAAATCAGGGGATCAAGGCTCATCGCCTGCTACGGACGCGACAAATCCAAGGCCGAGGCTTTTTGCTCGGAGTTCGGTGGACTCCCCTACGATGATCTTCAGGCGATGCTCAAAGATCCCTCGATCGACATCGTGACGATCTGCACCCCCAGCGGTGCACATCTTGAACCAGGTATTGCAGCGGCCCGAGCCGGCAAACATGTCTTGGTCGAAAAACCACTCGAGATCACCACCAAACGATGCGATCAGTTGATCGCCGAGTGCGATAAAAACGATGTCTATCTCGGAACGATCTTCCCTTCGCGCTTTCACCGCTCAGCAATCCTGATGAAGGGGGCGGTTGAGCAAGGCCGATTCGGTTCGATCTCGGTGGCCGATGCGATTGTGAAATGGTTCCGAACTCAGCAGTATTACGATAGCGGCAAATGGAGAGGCACCTGGGCCCTTGATGGCGGTGGGGCACTGATGAATCAAGCGATCCATAGTGTGGATCTGCTGCTGTGGCTCATGGGGCCCGTGCGAGCCGTCAGTGCGATGACTGCACTAAGGGCTCACGAGAGAATCGAGGTCGAAGACACCGCAGTGGCGACACTGGAGTTTCAATCCGGAGCCCTCGGTACGATCGTCGCTACCACCGCGGCTTATCCGGGCACGCTCAAGCGTATCGAGATCGCCGGCTCGCACGGCATGGCGGTGCTTGAAGAAGAAGCCCTTGTGCGATGGAACTTTGCCAAGTCCACCAAGCAGGACGAAAAGATCCTCTCGGAGATGAAGTCCAACACCACCGGTGGAGGTGCTTCCGATCCGGCTGCCATCGGACACGTGGCCCATCGCGAACTCTTCAAAGATTTTGCCAAAGCAATCCAAGCTGGGCTCCCCTCAAGGATCGATGGAACCGAAGGCCGCCGAAGCGTCGAACTGATCAATGCCATCTACAAGTCTGCAAAGACGGGCAAACGGATCTCGCTGTAAATCGACACCGAAGCATAAGGAAGTTGGCATGCACAAGCCCGATGATCCACTTGTCGACCTTCAACAGGCAAGTGCAAGGATTACTGAGCTACGCCAGCAGATCCGCCAACACGACCACCTTTACTACGTTGTCGCCGAACCAGTCATCTCTGATCTGCAGTACGATCAACTCCTGAAGGAACTCACTCAGTGGGAAACCCGATTCCCAAGTCTGATCACGGACGATAGCCCAACTCGCAAGATCGGTGATCAGGCGCTCGAAGGTCTTGCGCAAGTTGCTCATCGCATTCCGATGCTATCGATCGACAACACCTATACCGAAGGCGAATTGCGAGACTTTCTTGGCCGCGTTGAAAAACTCTTGTCCGGTGAACCGGTCGAGTGGGTCGTCGAATTGAAAGTTGATGGCGTGGCAGCCTCGATCCGCTATGAACAAGGCTCGTTGGTGGCCGCAGTCACGCGAGGAAACGGCGAGGTTGGCGATGATGTGACCCACAACGCCAGAACCATTCGAGGGCTGCCACTACAACTCCTTGGGAAACACATCCCGAAAACCCTCGAAGTTCGAGGAGAGGTCTACATGACCAACTCGGATCTGGTAGAACTCAATGAGCAACGAGCGAGTTCCGGAGAGGCCGAGTTCAAGAATCCTCGCAATGTGACGGCCGGTTCGATCCGACTGCTAGATCCCAAGCTCTGCGCCAAACGGAAACTGAGGTTCCTGTGTCACGGCATGGGCTTTTGCGAAGGTTTGCAAGTTCGTACGCACATGGAGTTTCTCGAAAAGGTTCGAGAGCTAGGCATTCCGATTACCCCTTTAGTGCAGTCTTTTGGAAGCACCGAAGAGGTCGTGGCGCATTGCAATCGACTCGTTGAAAACCTCCATGAATTGGATTTTGAGGTCGATGGACTGGTCGTCAAAGTCAACGCGCTCGAGCAGCGCGAATCGCTCGGATCGACCAGCAAATCTCCGCGCTGGGTCATCGCCTACAAGATCGAAAAATACGAAGCCGTCACGAAACTCTTGGCGATCAAGACCCAGGTAGGAAAGACTGGCACAATCACACCCGTGGCTGAGCTCGAGCCGGTGCAATTGGCAGGAACCACCGTTTCTCGCGCATCGCTCCATAATCTCGATGAGATCAGGCGCAAAGATGTTCGGGTCGATGATTGGGTGGTTGTCGAGAAAGCCGGCAAGATCATCCCGCACATTGTCCGAGTTGAGAAGCATCGGCGGGAGCGAGAGTTGCCTGAGTTTGAGTTTCCCGAGCAGTGTCCCGAATGTGGGGAAAAGTTGGTCAAGGATGCTTCGGGGGTTTACATCCGTTGCGTTTCGAATCAGTGTCCGGCGCAGTGGCGACAGCGGCTAAGGTACTTCGCCTCACGCGATTGCATGGATATCGAGGGTCTGGGTGAAAAGCTAGTCAATCAACTCGTCGATGCACAGCTTGTAAACTCCTATGCTGATTTGTATGGATTGACGCTCGATAAGCTCATGGGTTTAGAGCGTATGGGAAAGAAATCAGCCGAGAATCTTTTGCAAGGGATCCAGGCAAGCAAGGAGCGAGGTTTATCGCGGGTTCTCAACGCGATCACCATCAGGCATGTTGGGCAGCGGGTTGCGATGGTTCTGGCGCGTCGTTTTGGTTCGGCCGAGAACTTGATGAACGCCACCCAGGAAGAGCTTGCCAACACCGAAGAGATCGGCCCGATCATCGCCAAGAGCGTCTTTGATTTTTGCCGCAGTGAGGAAGGGACGCAAGTTTTCGAGCAACTAGGTAACGCGGGGGTATCGCTGAGCACTTCGCAGGAAGATTCGGTCGACCATAGCGGTGTGTTTGCCAATAAAACATTGGTTGTCACCGGCACACTCGTGTACTATTCGCGCGATGAAATCGAGCGGCTAATCACTAAACTCGGAGGCAAGGCATCCGGGAGTGTCTCGAAGAATACCCATTTTTTGGTCGCGGGCGAGGCCGCTGGGAGCAAACTGCAAAAGGCCAAGGAGTTGGGTATTACGATCCTAACCGAAGAAGAATTTCGAAAGATGGCACAGTCAGGGTCGTGAGTTCGTTTGCCGTAGAGGCTCGGTTTGGAGTACACTAAAGCCTTCCATCTAGCAAACCTTAGATCAAACTTTAATCCGCGCCACTGAGCCGCTAGGCCGATATGATCGAGTTAACGAACTTTGGTAAGGACTACGGCGAATTCACTGCCGTCGGTTCGGTCAACATGAAGATCGAGGCCGGAGAGCTTTTTGGATTCATCGGTCCAAACGGCGCCGGTAAAAGCACCTCGATCCGTTTTCTTGCGACGTTGCTCAAGAGCACTCGCGGGGACGGCACTGTCAACGGGTTTAGCGTTAACAAGCAACCTATGGATGTCCGTAGGAGCATCGGCTATATGCCCGATGACTTTGGTGTTTATGACGGCATGAAGGTCTGGGAGTTTCTCGATTTTTTCGCAGTGGCTTATAAGATCGGGCGGACTCAGCGGAAGAAGGTCATCGGCGATGTGCTTGAGCTCTTGGATCTGACGCACAAGCGAGACGATTTCGTCAACGGGCTCTCGCGAGGTATGAAGCAACGGCTATGCCTTGCAAAGACGCTTGTACACGACCCCCCTGTGCTGATTCTCGATGAGCCGACGAGCGGTCTGGATCCTCGCGCTCGGATCGAGGTCAAAGCCCTCTTGAAAGAACTTCGAAAGATGGGCAAGACGATCATGATCTCTAGCCACATCCTTTCGGAATTGGCTGACTGTTGCACCTCGATCGGGATCATCGAGCGTGGACAGTTGCTCATGCACGGACCGATCGACTCGGTCTATCGCCAGATGCGCCGCAATCGAATCGTCGAAATTCGATTCGTCGAGAACCAGGATGCTGGCGTATCGATTGTGCGAAGCGATCCGACGATGCGTGGGATCGAGATCGATGGCGACCGCGTGACTGCGGAATTCGAAACCGACGATCAAGGCCTTGCTAATCTGATGAAGAGACTCGTCGACAACGGAGTCAAGATGCGATCCTTTAGCGACAAAGATCCAACGCTCGAAGACGTCTTTATGCTGGTCACCAAGGGCCTCGTGGCTTAGACATCCGACCCACTTCCAGAGAGTCATCGCCATGAAACGACTACTCGAAGGGATGCTCATCGGCATCGTTCGATTTTACCAGCGTGGAATCAGTCCATTGCTCGGGAGCAACTGCCGCTTCTCACCGAGTTGCTCGCAATACATGATCGAAGCGATCCAAAAGTATGGTCCGATGCGAGGCTTGCTCAAGGGGCTTTGGCGGATATGCCGTTGCCATCCGGGGACACCTGGGGGCTATGACCCACCTTAGTCCCATCGATGGTCATTCGAATCCATTGATGATCCGAATCGAGTGTTGGAAATCCGCACTGGCGATCGATGATCTTCAGACCTGGGGATACCAAGGCGTGGTCGATTGGGATACCGACGATCCCAAGTCCACAGGGCCATGTCGCAAAGTACCCCCGGTATCGCCTCGAATCGACTAGATTTGTGCTCGATAGGAGGTCTTTGAACGCCTCGCTCCAGGGGGTGATATTCATATCCCCAAGGACGATCGACTCCCCATCGGACTGCTTGACCCAGTTGCCGATGTCGGCCAACTGCTGATCGCGCACTCGAAATCGACCGTGCTCGTTGGGAGAAAACGTATGGACTCCCAGGAGTCTTATTGGTTCATCGGTGTATTCTCCTGCAGGGATGTATGTTTCCAAGGCTAGCATTTGAGACCTGCTTATCACTATTTCCCTGGATTTTGTTCCCGGGACTCGGCTCAGGATCGCCAAGCCTTGGGTGTTGTTCCTAGGTGCCCAGAGAGAATAAGGGTAGACCTTGGAAAGGTTCGCGAGCCCTTTGCGATGCTCTTGAGTCACTTCGATCAGCAACAGCACATCGGCGTCGAGACTCTTGATCGTTTCTATCATCGTCTCGTACTGATCGTTTTGGATAAAGACGTTCCAAGCAGCGATCGACAGCGTTCGATTGGGTTGCTTTGATTGGGTGATTCCTGCAAGCGGCAAGGCGGTCCACGGCTGAGCGACACTAGACAGATAAATCGTCGGAGTTAGTAAGAGTGCGCCATGCAATAGTCTCGACACGACCGGAGCCCGCCATCGATGCCACCATCGGAGTACAACATCCAGAACCGATACACAGACCATCGCCACAGCGAAATGCCAAAGAGTGTGGTTGGCCATTTCGAAATAGCTATTATCGTTCCAGTTGCGATGGACAAACATCGCGCCCCAGGCAGGCAGGGACATCAGTACCGAGAGGATAAACCAGATGGCCAAGCCCATGGTCCAACGCCTAGGCTCTTTTTTCGCAGAACTTACCATAAGGGTGTGCGCCTTTAGATTGCACGCAACCAATCGGGTCTTGCTTGTTCCGACATGCCGTTTCTCAAAACCTTGAACACTTCTTGAGTTCCCGAGGCACCGATGCTCTCGATCGCACCACGAGTATGCATCAAGTGATCGAGTCTGTCGACCGGGAGCCCATGATTGAGCAGATCCATCGGGACCAAAACGACCAGTAGCGATTGGACTTGAGGGTTGCCAAGCACCGCTAGGGCTCGCGATCGGGAACTGTAATCATCGAGTTGGATCGTTTGATCCCCAAGACGGATCGCGTCGGTCAGGACTACTCCTGAAAAAAGGCCCTTCGATTTCTGTTGCTCGATCCAAATCTTGATCTGCTCCATGCACGAGTCATCGCGGCTTGAGACCAGCAGACCCTCCATGGGGATCCGTGCGTTTTTATTCGACGCAAAGAGCATATCGATCACCGCATCTCCGACAGGCTGCGGTTTACCGAACATAGGAACGACATGGCACGAAAGAGACGGGCCAGCGTTGACCTCGACGACTGCTCCACGCTGGGGTGCTAAGGGTTCAGAAATGTTTTCAGCGAGAATATCCAATCCGGCGATATCGAGCCCTACCACTTGGGCGGCCAAGACCGCTTGGGCAGCCGTCAACGGATGCACTTCATCGGTGCAGTCGGTTGTTAAATCCCCAGTTCGACGCACTAAGACAACTCGATCTTTCGCGGGCACGGAATCGATCGACAAACCCTGTTTGGCGAGCTCTATTCTCGCTGCAGCGTCGAGTTTCAATACACCCAGTGGATCGGTATAAGCCTCCCCTCGCTTTGGGTCCTGATTCAAAACATGCACCAATTGCTCGATCGTCGATTGGCCATCGCCTATGACCGTTTCTAAATGCCCGCGACTGGCTGCAACCATGCGATGGCCGACGACAAGCAATCGATGGTGTTGCCCTCGTGCAAATTGCTCCACCATCACCTCGCTGGTTTGTCCATCTTCGATCGCCCAATCGTAAGCTTTCATGATCTCACTTTGCTCAGTGAGCTCGATCGAGATCCCGCGCTGGTGATTCGCATCCTTAGGTTTAACAACCACCGGCAAACCTACTTCTTGCGCGGCGGTCCAAGCGTCCTGAGGACTGCTGACCAACCTGCCTAGAGGTACCGGAACGCCGACATTGCGAAGCAACCGCTTGGTTAAATCTTTATCGCTTGCGATCGATTCGGCGATCGCGCTGGTTGCATCGGTCTCTGCGGTCCATATTCGCCGCTGGTATTTGCCTTCACCGAGTTGGCAAAGCGAGCCGCTCGTCAAGCGATGATAAGGGATACCGCGAGCGATTGCTGCATCGAGAATAGCCCTAGAACTAGGCCCCAAACGGACATCGTCCGCATAGTCGAACAGTTCGCGAAACTTCGACGCGATCGGGTATTGCTCCCCTCGCTGGCAAGCTTCGATCAGTTCATTGGCTAAAGTAAAACATTTGTAAGACAGCAACTCCTCTTCCATCTCCAAGGGGAGTACCCATTGACATTCGCAGTCCTCATGGGATGCGAGTGACTCTGCTGGATTGAGTGACCTGACCGGTACTCCCGACATGGCTGACATCCACTGAGCGACCTTGAGCCAAACCTCTGCAAGTTGCGGTGATGAAGTCTTGGGACGTAGTAGTTCTTCGACGACACATCGTGCCGTGGGGACACTTTGAGGATGGGTGGTGGTGTACCGCCCTGAATCGAGGAAGTCTTGCAAAGTTCGCGCGATGCGACTCAAGAACGGCACGCTTCGGAAAGCGATCTCTTGGGAGAGATAGAGTTCTAGAACGCTACGATTCGACCATCGGTTAGGCCCTCGCAAAGCATGTGTTTGCCAGAGAGTCATTTCAGCCTAGTTGATGATCGCAGTGCTACCTTATCCTCGACCGATGCAGGAGGCGGTGGGAGCAACTTCGGATTCCAATGAGGTTTTCCGTCGAATCCCTCTGGAGCCACCAAGGGCTTGGCCAAAGGTTGGTTCGTGTTCGAAGTGCCAGGCAAGAGGCTCGGTGGAGACAAAGTCGCTTTGGATGCCGAGCCTGGGAAGGGACTGGCGATTGCTGCTGGATCGTTCGAAACCGAGCGGCTCGTCGGATACGTTGGTGCTAGGTTGGTACTGGGTCGATCGATCGGAACGATCGGGAGTCGGTTCATCGGAACCATCTTTGAAACGCGCTCGTCTCGGTCGCTCCAAAGACCAGCCGAAGATGTGCTGGGCATAAACGAAGTGTTTGGAGACGTTGGTGCCGTGGGAGTCGAAGGGCTCATGGGAGGTGGGGGAAGGGTAGGTGCAATCGACGCCGGATCGAGTGTTGCACCGCTGCTAGGTGGCAGAACAAGTCCACTGCTGGTGGCTGGGGCCGTTGCGTTGGCCTGAGTTATGCCAGATGGCACCAAGCCGGGTTGAGCCGGCATGTAGGTCACTGGCCCCATGGGAGTCACGGAGGTTGCACCTGGGACGTTTGGTGGTGTTAGGTTCGGCGGGCAAATTCCACCCGGACAAGAGACTTGTCCGGAGCCCATGGAAGTTGCCGCTGGAGCGGCCATTGGAACGGTCGATGGGTTTCCGTAGTAGACGGCACTCGAGAGTCCACTGGAAAGTCCGGTATTTGTGTTGGCTGTAATATTCGCCTGAGGCAAACTCGTGGCACTTGCCGGGATTGTCCCGGTGGTTGGCAGGTACTGGACCTGAGGATAGACCGGCAACGACGGTGTTGCTACCGTGGGCGCTGGGCTAGCAAGAGGGGCAGGGCTCATTGCATAGACGTTCGAAGCTCCCGATGGATAGTAACCAGGTTGGTTGATAGCAGGCCACTGATTGGAGGCTTGGGCATATGCTCCCCCAAAAGGAGTTGGAGCAACGAGCGGAACGCGTTGAGCTTGATACTGATAGGAGGTGCAGGGTTGGAGCGACGTGACGGTGGTTCCGTAGTTTGGATCGTACTGGGTTACTGGGCGGTAATAGGTCACCGGAGTGCGTTGCCATTGGGTATCGTAGGCAGCCGTTGGCATGGCGGAGGTAACCGTTTGCGGAAAGCCATTAGGCAATACGGTGCCCGGGTTGGGTGGCATCATCCCATAGTTACCGTAGTAACTGGTCATTGCACCGTTGGAGGGTGTGATAGGAACAACGGGGATTGTTGGTCGACCGGCCGAATAACCGGCTGCTTGGGATGGATTTGCAACCGGGTAGGGGGTACCGACTGGATACGGTGCTGGAGATTTGCATCCGAAACAGCATTGAGCGTGGGCATACTGGGCCTGGATCATGGGTGAGATGGCCAAAGCCAGGGCTGCTTGGAGAGCCAGACGTGAGGGTTGCTTTAGGGATTTCATGAAATCGGGTTTCCGAAAAGGCTTGCGCGAGTCATCGATATATCAGATGCCATGCTAGACAAGGTGGTCAACACGGACTTTAGTATATTCTGAAACGCTCGGAAAGAATCCAAAAATCTGCTTCCGGTTATGAGGCTCCTAACGGTAAATCGGGCGTTTTGTGGGTTGGACACTCATGCCTGAGCGATCGCTCGGTCGAGCGGTTGTTTCTGAACCGCTGATAGACACTTATATTCGCTGATCGCAAACATAGCAGGCGGATGCAAATATCGTAGGACCAACCTGTGTGCTGCAATCGGATGCCCGGGTGCAGCTACATCATGCTCAATCCAGGTCTTGACTGGTTCACTGATCGAAAGATGTCCTAGATCGTTCGCGTTATATTATCGAGCAATAAGCTACGCAAGCACTATTCCTATTACGCCCGATTCAAGCGTCGTGGCAAGAGCGAGACGTTGGAGTATCCACTGAAGATGCAACAGAAGCTTCGCGATGCAAGAAGGTAAGTAATTGATACTTCTGGATACAAAAAGACGCAGAAGATAATAATCAAGTAGATCGACCTGTTGATCATTCCATAGATTCTAGGGCGTGATTAGAATCCGTCGGATCCAGTGCGATCCATTACGTTCTAGGTCTCAGCTTTGCGGATTGGATGAAGACTTCAGGAATTGGAAATTAGAAGATGTCTGTTTTTCTTTCCGATCGATCAAGATCTATTTGAGAGCATTCGTTTGGAAAAGAACTTGATAGGTGTGTGATTTATGTCCGAATCCGCCACAGCCAAGCATTTCGAATCCAGTGTGCAATTGCCTGTCGATTGGTACTTTGATGAACGGATTGCTCAATTAGAGCAGCGGCTCTTGTTTGAAGGGGGAGCCGGTTACGTCGGCCATGAATTGATGGTTCCAAACCTTGGGGACTATCACACCCTGGATTGGCAAGATGACTCGCACGTGCTTGTTCGCAGCGCTTCGGGCATCGAATTGCTGAGCAACGTGTGTCGGCATCGACAATCGACCGTGCTTAAAGGCTGTGGCAATACAAAAAAACTTGTATGCCCTCTGCATCGTTGGACTTACGGATTGGATGGTCGATTGCTCGGGGCGCCTCATTTTCCCAAGCAACCGTGCTTGGATCTTGCCCGCGTGCCGATTGAAAATTGGAATGGGCTTTTGTTCCGTGGGCCGCGCAGTGCCAATCGCGATTTGGCCGGTCTAGGTTGTTTAGATGACTTGGACTTCGCCGGCTACAAGTTCGATCGAACAGAGACCACCGAGTACCGTTTCAACTGGAAGACCTTCATTGAAGTGTTCTTGGAGGACTACCATGTCGAGCCATTCCACCCGGGGTTGCGGGACTTCGTCGATTGCCGAAGCATCGATTGGGAAATGGGTCAGTGGTACAACGTGCAGAAGGTTCCCACGAAACGCAGGCTTCAGCGCGCAGGGTCTCCAACTTATAGACATTGGCAAGTTCAGGTCCTCAAGCACTCCGATGGGATCGCTCCGAAGCAGGGGGCCATCTGGATGTTGTATTATCCGAACATCATGATCGAGTGGTATCCCTGGGTGCTGGTTGTCAGTACGATCATTCCACGTGGTGCGGAAGCTTGCACAAACGTCGTAGAGTTCTACTTCCCCGAGAAAATCGCAGTCGAAGACCGCGAGTACGTTGAGGCAGAGCGGCGTGCTTACAACGAAACAGCGTTAGAAGACGAGATCATTTGCAATCGAATGACCGAGGGTCGTCGTGCCCTATTTCACCAGGGCCTTAACGAAGTCGGTCCCTACCAGTCACCCACCGAAGACGGCATGCGTCACTTTCACGAGTTCCTACACCGAGAACTCGGTCCCCATTTAGTCTAACAACCCTTGCACGAATCAGGATTACTTGGGTATTTTTCGGGTAACTTGCATCTCCCTAGCATCCTATTTCTTTTTTCCCCATGTGGCGGTACAGGAAGAGGACGCCATGGGGTCAATTGTGTTGTTTCAGTTTGCAGCCCTTCGAGTAGCCCTGGTGTCGCAAGCGACACCAGAAAACAAATGAGCGCAATCGTTTTACAATCAGCAACCTTATACGCTCGATGGTAACGGTTCGGCCGATTGCTCGCTGCTCTCGAAACATAATGCTCGATGCGCATAACTGACATCCATCTCCCGCACGACACGCTTCAATCCGTCCCGATCTCCCTGACCCTTCGATACCCTACGCCCCCTGTTCCAGTACGGCTTCTTGTCCCTCCGCTCATGGACCTCCTGGCGGTCAATGACCACCTCATCAGGTGCACTCACCGCTAAAACCACTCGGTTGTTAAAAATCCCCCGAACCTCAATGACAATGTCATCGCCAATCCGTATCCGCTCTCCAATTTTTCGACTTAATGCAAGCATCTTATCCTCCCTGGGTGCCTCGGTCCTCTCTTCGTGACTTCCACGAACTCAATGCTCCCAGTTTGCACGAGCCCAGTGACACCTCTGGTCACTGACTCCAACCAAAACAAAAAAAATTTTGAAATCTTGTTAGTATGCTAGCTAACGGAAATCTTGCTAAAATCCTCACCGCGACCCAAATCCCGCTCCTCATTCTCCAAGCCCTCCCCGCCATGAAGAAAACCATTCAGACCTCAATACTGCTCCTGGCCTCCCTCATAGCATCGATCGCTCCAAACCTCTCGATGCCCACCCTGGCCGGCGAACCTAAACGAATCGTCCTGGTCGCGGGCAAGCCCTCTCACCCACCTCGCATGCATGAATTCAATGCCGGTGTCCAACTGCTCTCTGGATGCTTAAACGAAAGCGGTCTACCGCTCAAAGTCGACATCTCGTTAAACGGATGGCCCAAGGATGAGTCGATTCTCGATCAAGCCGATGCGATCGTCTTCTACATGGATGGGGGTGGAGGTCACGAAGCCGTCGCAGAATCAGGACGACGCTTAAAAAAGATCGACGAACTTGCCGCCAAAGGTGTCGGCATCGGGTGCATGCACTATGCGGTTGAAATCGTTCCGGATCAAGCTGGCAAAGAATTCAAAAAGTGGATCGGTGGTCATTACGAGCACATGTTCTCATGCAATCCCATCTGGTCACCAGAATTCAACCAGCTGCCTGAGCATCCAATCACCCGCGGTGTGAAACCGTTCTCGGTCAAAGACGAATGGTACTTCAACATGCGCTTTGTCAACGACCTTCCCGGTGCTAGTCCAGCCCAGAGCGACAGTGGCAAGTTCGTACCGATCTTGGTGGCCGCTCCCTCTGACGCAGTCCGCAATGGACCTTATGTGTATCCACCAGGACCTTATAGCCACATTCAATCCAACAAGGGACGGGCTGAAGCCATGCTTTGGACGGTCGAACGTCCTGACTCTGGACGTGGTTTTGGTTTCACCGGCGGGCACTTCCACGACAACTGGGGAAACGATTCATTCCGCAAGTTGATCCTCAATGCTTGTCTGTGGTTGGCGAAAGCAGAGATTCCCGCCGACGGAGTCGCCTCGAAAGTCACCCAAGAACAACTCGATGCGAATCTTGATCCGAAGAAAAAGTAAAGGCTGTTCCGGTGCGCATGCCGAGGGGTTTTTCGACTCACCGGGCAGCTTGGTCGTCGACACAAGTCGCAATTGCGATATCGCCGACGACGTTGACCGTCGTTCGCGACATGTCCAATAGACGGTCAACTCCCATAATGATGCCGATCCCCTCAGGGGGCACATTGATCGTCTGCAAGACCAGTACCACCAAGGGCAAGGATCCCCCGGGAACCCCAGCCGTTCCAATCCCGGCTAGAACACTCAAGAGCACGACCTTGAACTGCTGTGCTAAATCTAAATTATGGCCAAAGACTTGGGCCAAGAACAACACGGTCATCCCTTCGTAAAGCGCTGTCCCGTTCTGGTTGGCCGTCGAACCGATCGTGAGCACAAACCGACTTACCTTGGGATTCAAACCTAAATTTTTCTCGGCAACCCTAAGCGATGTCGGAAGCGTCGCATTGGAGCTCGATGTGGCAAACGCCGTCAAAATCACTTCGATGATGTCTCTAAAAAACTGCAGCGGCGATCGTTTAGCAATCAGCCAAACTGCCAACGAGTAAACCACAAACATGTGGATCCCAAGTCCAGCTAAAACAGCCACCACATAGCCCGAAAGAGCGACGAAGAACTGCATGCCAAGGACCGCAGAGATCGAGAATACCAACGCAGCGACCCCTATGGGTGCGAATTTCATCGCCGCCGAGATGATCACCATCACCGCATCATACACTCCCCTAAGCACCTCAAGCACCGGTGCAGATCGCTCTGCAGGGATCATCGTCAATGCGATCCCAAAACAAAGGGAAAAGAACATCACACCCAGCATCCCACTGCCTGGTGAGGAACCATCGAGGGCACCGACGGCTTCCTGGAGCGGGTTCTTCGGGATGATGTCCAAGATCGTATCGGTGATCGATTTGGCCTTACTTGCCGATTCGATACTCTCGCTGGCTTTCTTGGCATACTGCTGCTTGAGCAGTTCTTGATTCTCAGGGGATATCAAATTACCGGGCTTGATCGCATTGGCCAACGTCAAACCGATCAGCACCGATGCAGTCGAAAAGATTAAGGTCATGACGAGTGTTCGCATGCCGAGTTGACCGAGTTTCCGCACGTCTCCGATCTCGGCAACCCCAAGGGTCAATGCGCAAAAGACCAACGGCACGACGACCATGAAAATCAATCGCAGGAAAAGGTTCCCGATCGGGGCCGTAAAGGTGTCAGCAACCCACTTGAGGTTTTTAACCGCTTCAGGGCCTTGGCCTGCGACGACCAAATTACAAAGGATGCCGGTGATCGCACCGATGGCCATCCCGATGAGAATCTTCCAATGCAGACCTAAACCGGACTTGCTTTCCGTATTCACGAAACCAGAACCCATATCAGCGACCATCCGGCGGACAATACTTTTTCAACCAAGCGAACACTTCATTGTGCCAAGCAATACTGTTGGCTGACTTGCTCACCCAGTGGCCTTCGTCTGGGAAATTCACAAAGCGGCTCGGTACCCCTTGTCGCTGCAAGGCTTGAAATAGCTCATGCCCTTGGCCGATCGGACACCTGAAATCCAAGTCGTTGTGAATCACCAGCATCGGTGTTTTGTATTTGCCAAGATTGCCCGCCAGAGTGTGCGGGCTGAACTCTCGGTACTTGCCTGGGATCTCCCAAGGTAAGCCGCCATGCTCGAACTCGTCAAACCATAGCTCGTCGGTCGTACCCCACATGCTCTCGAAGTTGTAGACGCTGCAGTGGCTGATCAAGCATCGGAAGTCTTTTGCAATCTCGTTGACAGCAAACCAATCTTGCATGTACCCTCCGAAGCTCGCTCCGGCCGAAGCGATTCGCGAAGCATCGACATAGGGGAGTTTCTTAACCGTCTCCAAACCCGCCACAAGGTCTCGATAGCACTTGCCACCCCAGTCACCGCTGATTTCATCGCAGAACTTCTGACCAAAACCGGTCGAGCCTCGAGGGTTCGGAAGAACCACGACATAGCCTTGGCCAGCCCACAACTGCGGGTTCCAACGGAAGCTCCAGCCGTCTTCCCAAGCTCCTTGCGGTCCACCGTGGATCAAATAAGCCACGGGCCATTTTTTCGCAGGATCGAAACCAGGCGGCTTGAGGATCCACATGTGCATCGGTACATCCCCTTCGACATCGACCGTCACCGACTCAGGGGCCGTCCTGATCAAACTTGCAGCAAGAGCATCATTGCCCTGGGTGATCTTCTTGAGTGGTGAAGTTGCCAGCTCCGATTTCTTGCCCACATAAAGTTCCGTAGGACCATTCATCGTCGCTCGGGCAAAGACCACTTGCTCCGCAGCAGGGTGCATGGCAGTAATCTGGCCGGCTCGGCTCGCTCCACCTATCTCATCTGCAAAACGCAAAGAGACTTGCTTGGGCGCTGCTTTGCCATCGACGGTAAACAAGGCCGTCGTACCGTTTTGCTCGGCAACAAACGCGATGTTCTCATCGCTAAGCCAACTGTAGTCGCTGACCGAACGATCGATGTCGGCGGTCCATACTTTTGGCTCTCCAGACCAACTCCCATCAGGCTTGCAATCGACAACCATCAAATTCCACTTGTCGGCTTCATAACCCGCGCGAGCTTGGGCTCGATAAGCCATCCGCTTTCCGTTGGGACTGAACTTGGGATTGCAATCGGCTGCGAGGTTCTTGGCCGTTAAGCTTTCCCAAGTGCTCGATGGATTGCTTAAATCGATTCGGCAAAGATCGTAGCTGGTCGACCAGCTTTCCGCTTGGGACGGGACTGCAGTGATGATGAGGTATCGACCATCCGGGGAAAAACAAAAGTCATCACCCGCGCTGAAGGTCATGCTCGTAGGATACGCATCCCGATCCCCAGGAGTCACATCGCGGCAATCCGTTCCATCGGCATTGATCACGAACAAGTGCTGACGCTTGTCCTCGACGTAGGAATCCCAATGCCGATAGAAAAGCCGTGTGAAAATCTTGGCCTTGACCGGACTTGAGGCAGCATGGTCGTCGGCTTCTTTATTCTTTGCATCCGACTGATCAAAAGGTAGCTGGCTGAATTCAGGACGGATTGTCGATACGAATGCAACCCGCTTGCCATCTGGAGACCAGATGCCTGTCGATGCGCCGGTCGAGATGCGGGTCAGTTGTTTGGCTTCTGCGAACGAGGACGAATCGAGGATATACAACTGAGGCGATCCATCGCGAGTCGATTCAAAGAGCAGACGTTTCCCGTCCGGTGAAAACCTTGCGTGCGTATCGGACTTGGCCGATGTCGTGACTTGTTGGGTCCCGCCGCTTTCTAAATCGACTCGGTAGAGGTTCGTCGACTTGGCATTTTTCGCAGGGTCTGTGAACTTGGTCGCTTGATAGACCAACGATTTGCCATCGGGGCTCAGTTGCGGCTCGGCATACCGCAGATACTTGAACATATCCTCGATCTGCACGGCATGGGGCCCTTTCGTTTGGCTGGTGGATCCAGAAGAGGTCGATTGCCCTTGGATGGCTAGCATGCTGTTTGCAATCAAAACAGAGGCCACGGCTAGACCCAGTATCCGCGCAGAATGCACGCCTAAGAGCATGCCCAGGGTTGGGAGTTTCATTATTAGTGACTCAAATAGAACAAGTTGGATCGAGTGCTCGGAAGGGCGCACACAGCAGGGGCATCCATCATAGCCAAAACGACATCGATTGTATGCTAGCAAATCAAAGAGTCCTCCTATTTTATCCAGGCGTTACAGGGGGGTAGCCTGTTTAGGAATACTGGGCGAATTCGGGTCAGAGTGTTTTCATGGCAGAGGGGCAGAAGGTCGAAAACCTATCGACGAGGGACGAAATCAAACGCTCCGCGACACCAGTAGTGGAGGTGTCGGTTTGGAGGCCACGGCATTTGAGCCGTTCCAGAGGATTCACGGATGACGATGCGGTCTAAAAAGGGTGTCAGTGGGTGGGTCTTTGCACTCTTGGCAACCCTCGTTGCGTCAGTCTTGGTCCTCTTCGGACAAGATCTTGTTGGATCGAAGTCCAAAAGGGTCAAGTTCCCAGAGCGGACCCTGGTGGTTGAAACGGTCGACACGCCGGTGTCCAAGCCGAAAATAGTCTCTGAACCGATTGCCTCTGAGAATAACTCCGATCGGGATCTTATCGTTCGCTCGGAACTGAGCACCTTTCGTTCTCCCTCGCCGAGCGCTTTGGCGATGATCGAGCCGACGAGTTCGGTTCGGATCACGGCTCCCTTGGCTCGCGAGTTTACCAATCCATTCGAGTCCACGAGCGCATCGTCGTTGCTTGCAGCCAAGGCGGCATCGAATTCAAGTGCGACGGTTTCTAGCGCCACTGTCTCGGCGACAATTTCATCGAGTCAGCAAGACTCGGCTTCGATCGCATCGCGTAGCGACCCGTTGTTCCAACGTCGTCAATTACCTGCGGCAACGGTGAGCAATCGCAATTGGCCTTTGGCATCGAGTTTGCTAACCCAATCAAACAACCTTACTGAAACATCGAAAACCAAAAGCTTCGATGGTTTGGACGGTTGGTCTTCCGAAGTAAGCCAACTCTTCGAATCCCTTTCGCAGGTGCCGATCCAATCGGATCGGTCAAGCGAACTATTACAAAAGGCACGGGAGCTAGCCGCACAAGGCTTTGCGTGGGCAGAGGCGAATTTAGAGAACGCCACGTCCCAAGCATTCTGCGTGTCGCAAGTTGCCCACGGGATCCAGCGTCGTGCGATTGTCTGGGATCGGGTCTACCAATGCATCGGCTTGGACACAACGGTCTCAGATTCCCAGAAATTTGTATCGCTGCGTCGCTCGGAACTCGATTACAGCAAGCTTGCTGAGGACCTCGAAATGGTTCGCAGCGCCCTCGAAGCAACTGCGGATTCCGCGAATTGGTCTGAATTTTTGATGCTTGACCAAATCGAAAAACTCGCAAGCGGAAGCCTTGCGAATCAAGAACAACAGATTCAGGTAGCCCAAGAGTTCCTCGGTCGATTGACCTTTAGCCGCGTGAGCGATGAACAAAAGAAAGTTCTCGCGAGCCGTGAAATACAAACATTGGCCGAAGATGTGCGTCCCTTGACGGTCATCCCGGTCGATTACCGCAAGCTTTTGCTCGACATCGAATCGATTGAGGAAAGCTCGGTGCATCGAAACTGTGAGGACGTAGCTCAAGCGATCCAGTCTCTGAGATTTGCTGATTCCCAGACTCAGTATGCCATCGCCAACGCTTTGAATCAGCAGTACCGCAATTCGAATATTCGCTTGAGTGTGTCCGAGGAGTTCGTCAATCGACTCATGCCCAAAGATCAAGTCTCTACACGACCGGTTCAGCAACGAATTTTGGGAGCCGACACACAAGGGGCCAGCAAGATCCAGACGAATCTACAAGTCGACTTCCTGCCCGACACAAGCGGATGGAAAATCGCCTTGAATCTCGATGGCAACATCCAATCCAATACACGTAGCAGTCGAAGCGGTGCGACCTTCTACAATTCGAGCAATGCCAAGGTACAGTCGGTTCGAGAGATCCGTATCGATCCGGCGTCGCTCTCGATCAACGGTCAACCTGCCAATGTGCAATCACAAGAGTCACTTCGTAAGTTCTCGACCAACTGGGATCAAATGCCGATCATCGGTGATATGGTGCGTTACGTCGCCAAGCAAGAGTTCAATGAGAAAAAGCCGATCGCCAAACGAATCTCTCAGCGGATGATCGCCAAACAGACCGACGATGAGTTCAACAAGCAGCTTCAAACCAACATCGATCGGGCACAGGATCAGTTCGATAAACGCCTTATCGGTCCACTCCATTCGCTGGATCTTCAACCGATGATTCTCGACATGCAGTCGACCGATTCGAGGTTGGTTGCAAGATATCGCGTCGCTGGAGTCAATCAAATCGCAGCCTTTACACCAAGACCCCTGGCACCTACCGAGAGCTTGTTGTCGGTACAGTTGCATCAATCAGCGATCAACAATTTGATCGCTCAAGCGATTCCGACCGACCGCGACTGGACCATTCGCCAACTTGCAGACAAGATCGCTCAGATACTTCAGCAACCACCTTTCGCGTTGCCTGAGGATACCCCGGAAGATGTGATGATCCGGTTTATGGATGTCCATCCGATGACGATCGAATTTGCTGAGGGACGAATGTGGCTGACGCTTCGGATCGCTTCGCTCGAACAACCAGATCGAATCCAACTGAAGAACTTTACGGTTCGCACTTCGTACATCCCGACCGTCGAAGGTTTGCGAGCCTCGCTGGAGCGGGATCCGCTGATCAGTGTCGATGGACATCGCTTGGGATCCAAGGATCGCTTTCCGATCCGAGCGATCTTCACCAAGGTGTTCGCGGGCAATTCGGCTATTCCGATGGTTGCTGAATCGTTGATCAGCAATCCGCTTGCTCAAGGGATGCAAGTTTCCCAGCTTCAAATGGAGCAAGGCTGGCTAGCGATTGCCGTCTCGGATTCGAAGGAGAAGGTGCAACCGAGTTTGCCACCGATCGTCGATCCCATCGCCGCCGGAGCTACTAAGAAAGTTCGCTGATCTGTCTGATCTGTCTGATCTGTCTGATCTGTCTGATCTGTCTGATCTGTCTGATCTGTCTGATCTGTCTGATCCGACTGATCCGACTGATCCGACTGATCCGACTGATCTGTCTACAATATCTCGCTTAGATCCCTAGAGCCTGGGATATCTTCAGGCCAGCGAGTCCAGATCGGCGTTAGGTCTTGAATCTTCTTTTTGTATTCGTTTTCCTGCAGGGTTCTTTTCGTCTTTAGAATCGACTCTTTGATCTCGCCTTGCGCCTGAGGAAAGGTCATTTGATAAGCGTTTTGGCGCTCGAGGACTTCGACAACATGGAAGCCTTCGGTGTCTTCGATGACTTGGCTCAAGGCTCGAACTGGGATCGAGAAGACGACTTCGTCGATCGGTTTGCTCTTGAGCGCTCCTTGTCTGGTCCAATCGAAGTTGCCTCCTTCGTCGGCAGAGAAACCTGTCGAGAGTTTTTTCGCAACAGCTTCGAATGGGGCACCACCAAAGTAGACTTGATTCCACATCTCAGCGATGGCTTGATAAGCCGACTGACGATCGGGGTACTTGCTAAAGACCGCCGACATGATCCGGAACCTAGCGCGCGATGGACGCTGCCACTGATCGGGATGTTTGTCGTAGTAATCTTGCATCTCATCGAGGAATACGGTCGGCTTCTCCTTGACACCCTCCCGGAGTGCTTGATCAGCCCATACCTGTTCTGCGAAAGATCGCATCATCGAAGCAAGCGATGTACCCTGGGATTCGAGCAGTTCGATAAACTCGGCTTCGGTTTCGAGCTTTGCCTTCTTGACTTGCTCGGGTAGCACCTTGGTTCTAAAGATCTCAGCGGTTTTGGACATCATCTTTGAGCGGATATCGTCCCGCTCTTTCTTGGGCTTGCCCGTTGCCTGCGAATTGACGAAGTACTGGGCCAAGCACTTTTGCTGGATCGACATTTTAAGGGATTTGCGCAAGTGCAATTGGAACTCAGGGTTGTTGAGCATTTCGACGGTGACTTTTTCAGCCGGAAAAAGATCACCTACAAGCACCCGCTCTTCGCCCACAACGGCCACGATGGAACTTGCGGCAAACAACTCTCCAGGGCCTGAAGGGCGTAAGTTTTCAATCGGTTCGTTTGCCGATGCCGGCTCGACCTGAGCCCAACACAAACCGCTTGTCGCGATGAGCAAACCAAGGCACAGCGATGCTGTAGCGTATCGAATCACCGAGTATCGAAGATATCTGTTTGTACGATCCATTTGCGAATGGAGCATCCGCGATCCCATCCCGATAAAACCTTGTTCAAAACACGCTTACCCGTTGGTAAGGGTCGCCCAAGGGTAGATGATTCGGGTCTACCAGTGCAAGATCGCCTGAAGGACTGCTAGCAAATCGATTTTCGCTAGCAATTCGGCCACGTTTGGTTCACTTGGTTCGCCCGGTGTGGCTTGGGCCAAAGACCAAAAGGCCTGCATGTCTCGTTCGACGAGCCTGAGTTTACCAGCGTGTTTTTGGGCCAATTGGGAGATTCGGCGATGAACGCTGTAGGTAAAGCACAGGTAATGGTGTTGGACCTCGATGGATTTGATCGACCAGAGGGTTGCATCCATTTTGAGTTGGGCAATTTCTAAGAGGCGTTCGACGGGCCGTGGGATTTGTCCGAATCGGTCTTCGAGCTCTTGCCGCATTTGGCTGATTGCCTGGATATCCTGCAGACGGCTAATACGACGGTAAACGTCGATTTTATGCCGCATGTCCTGGATGTACTCGGGAGGCAGATAGGCTTCGACGGGCAATTGGATGTCAACATCGAGGCTGAGTTTCAGCGGGGACTTGGTCATCTGCCTGACGGCTTGGTCGAGCAGTTGACAGTAAAGTTCGTATCCAACGGCGGCGATATGGCCGCTTTGCTGCGTTCCTAACAAGTTGCCTGCGCCACGGATTTCTAGGTCTCGCATGGCGATTCCAAAACCGGCTCCGAGTTGCGAGAACTCTTCGATCGCATGGAGCCTACGGGCCGCATCGGGGTTGAGGTGTTTGTTGCGATCGACGAGCAAATAGCAGTGGGCTTGGTTTCGGTACCGACCGACGCGTCCTCGCAACTGATGCAACTCGGACAAGCCATAACGATCGGCTTCGTCGATGAACATCGTGTTGGCATTCGAGATGTCCAAGCCGCTTTCGATAATCGTGGTTGACAAGAGAATATCGGCACGATGCTCGATGAAGTCGAGCATGACTTGTTCGAGTCCATGTTCGGCCATTTGACCGTGTCCGATCACGATGCGGGCTTCGGGTGCAATCCGCTGTAGCCTTGCCGCCACGCTGTGCATGTCTTCGATTCGATTATGGACGAAGTAGATTTGTCCATCGCGATTGAGTTCGCGCAGAATCGCATTGCGGATCATCGCGTCGTTCCATCGAACCACGCGGGTTTCGATCGACATGCGATCCTCTGGTGGTGTTTCGAGGTTCGAGATATCTCGAATACCCACAAGTGACATATGCAATGTTCGTGGGATCGGGGTGGCCGAGAGGGTCAGCACATCGACCTTGCTTGCGGTCTTCTTAAGACGTTCTTTGAGTTCGACTCCAAACTTTTGCTCTTCGTCGATGATCAGCAGACCGAGGTTAAAGTACTTGACGTCCGAGGACGCGATGCGATGGGTTCCGATGACGATATCGATTTGCCCTTTGGCGAGCTTGTTCAAGGTTTCGTTTTGCTCGGCGTTGGTTTCAAACCGACTGAGCTTGGCGATTTCGAATGGGAACTCAGCCATCCGTTTTCTGAACGTTTTGAAGTGCTGCTCGGCAAGGACGGTCGTCGGCACGAGGACGGCAACTTGGTAACCACTCTCGACGGCCTTGAACGCGGCCCGCATGGCGACTTCGGTTTTTCCGAATCCCACATCACCGCAGATCAGTCGTTCCATGGGACGCGTCGAGATCATGTCCTTCTTGGTCGCCTCGATGGCCGTCAATTGATCGGGTGTTTCTTCGTAAGGGAACGAGGCTTCGAATTGCTTTTGCCAGATCGAGTCGGGTTTAAAGCAGATGCCTGTCAGGGCGCGTCGTTGGGCCTGGAGTTCTAGAAGTTCGGCAGCCATGTCTTGCACGGCACTTTGGGCTGCTTGCTTTTGACGCGCCCAAGCTTGGCCGCCGATCTTTGCCAATTTCGGTCGAGTCTTGGTGCCGCCGATATATCGCTGGACAAGATCGATATTGGCGGTTGGTACATACAGTTTGGTTCCTGCGTCGAACTCGAGCATCAAGTGTTCGACCTTTTGACCCTCTTTGCTGATGATCTCCATCCCCAGATAGATCGCTATGCCGTGCGAGAGGTGAACGACCAAATCCCCTGGCTTGAGGTCCAAAAAAGTGTCGATGGCTCGGGACGCGTGCTTGCGACTCGATCGCTTGAGCATCGCGCGGCGGAGGATTTGATTGACCGTCAGGACAAACGCCCCATTGGGGATTTCAAATCCGCTGCTCAGAAGTCCTACGACTAGAACAACCCGACCTGATTGGGCCGCTTGGCAAGTCTCGACGATCTCTTTCATCCGGGCCAGTTCGCCGTCGTTGATGCAGACGATCACTGCGCGGCGATCGGGACCCAAGCATGCGTCGATCTCCTTAGGGATGTTCTCGAGTTCCCCTCCGATGCGTTGTACGTCGCTGATCGGGATACGGACTAGGTCTCCGGAGTAACCTTCGGCAGCGAGTTGTCCGATTTGAGCAAAGGGATATTTTTGCAACTGCTGATAGACTTCGATCGGATCTCGAAATCGCTCTGGAAAAGGGATTCTTGCGCGAAAGGCGGCTGCATGGTGAAGTCCTGCAGTTGGTTCGCTGAACAAGACCATCCAGTCTTCATTGCAGTAGTCCAGCAGGATCGCTTCCTCGCGCGTCGCATCGCTTGCCGCAAGGAGATCGACTCGATCGAGGCGCTGGATCGAACGTTGCGAAACAGTATCAAACGAACGGATCGATTCGATCTCGTTGTCAAAGAATTCGATACGATAAGGTTCAGGTGCATCGGGTGGAAACACATCGAGGATCCCGCCGCGTGCGGTGAACTCACCGGCCAACTGCACTGCGGTCGTTACCTTGTAGCCCGATGCCGCTAGCCATTGCTTAAGCTCGGCAAGATCGACGGTCTTACCGACTTGCAAAACCCGTCGGTCGTTGCGAAGTTGATCGGGACTCGGGACGCTGCCCATGAGGGCATGGAGAGTCGTGATCACGATCGGAGGCGCGCTGTGCGAGCCTGAGGATTGGCGCTGGATCTCGGCTAGAACTTGCAAACGTTGGATGACTTCCTGTTGTTGCAGCGAGTCCTCCTGAGGATCTTCGGAGGCTGGGGGAAAAACAAGGCAACTGTTGTCGTGAAAGAACTCGATATCGCGAGCTAGTGTCTCGGCGTCCTGATGGTGGGCTACGACGATCAGCAAAGGCCGCTTGAGGATTCTTTGCGCACTGCAGGCCAGGGGACCGACCGCACCGAGCCAAGCTCCATCCCAGTAGAACATCTCTTGCTTGACCCAACGGTTAAGACAGCTTCGAAAGTCCGCGAGGTCGGCAATCGCATCGAGAAATGCGGGTGCAGGGTTGGCAAGTGCCGGAACCTGCTCGCTGGCAGGCGTTGGGGTAGGGTCTTGAACTTGAGAATCGTTTGGAGTCGGTTTGGTTTTGGTCGCGTTGGTTGATTTGGAGGGGGACTTCTTCTTTTTCGCGGGCTTTTTGGTTTCGCTTTGCGTCGGCTGGCTTGGCACTGCCGCAGGCTCATCAAGCGATAATTCGGCGAAATCTAGCGATAATTCGGCGAAATCTTCGGAGTTATCGACGGGGTTTCCGCGAATAAAATCGGCGAGAGTTCGTTTGGCTTTCGTAGGTCGAGACTTCATCGTATCGATTAGAATCTAAAATCCTCAGAGCCTTTCGGGAGGTAGATCCCTGAGGCTGCAATAACCCTTTGAATGAAAGCCAAGTTTGCAATGATATCGAGCAAGCAGTGTAATCTATACCGGCACTTTCGAGCCACTTGTCTTGTCGCGATTTGGGCGTGTCTTTTCCAGGTAGTATTGCTCGATGGACAGTCCAAGGCCCAATTGGACAACAAACCGCAGACCGATCCGAGGGCCGAGTACATCCGAGCCAACTACACCAAGTCCGAGGTTCGGATCCGGATGCGAGATGGAGTCGAGCTTTTTACCAGCATCTACGCTCCGAACGATCCTGACCCTTCTAAAAAATATCCTATCCTGCTGAGCCGCACACCCTACAGCGTCGGGCCTTATGGTTTGAGTTCCTATAAAACTCGACTCGGGCCAAGTCCCGAGTTTGAGAGAAACCGATACATCTTTGTTTTTCAAGACGTGCGAGGTCGGTACATGAGTGGTGGCGAGTTTGTCAATATGCGACCTCATGTACCCAAGGTTGCCGGTTCGACTGGCGGCATCGACGAAAGCACCGACACTTACGATACGATCGAGTACTTGGTCAAGTCGCTGCCAGGAAACAACGGACACGTCGGCCAATGGGGAATTTCATATCCAGGTTTTTATACTTCAGCAGGCGCGATCGATTCGCATCCGGCACTCAAGGCCGTATCGCCTCAGGCTCCGATCGCCGATTGGTTCTTTGATGACTTCCATCGCAATGGAGCTTTTGTGTTGCCGATGGGGTTTAGTTTCTTTTCGTCGTTTGGGAAAGCAAGACCGGTACCGACGACCGAATCGGCTGGTGGGTTTCAGTTTCCCACACGCGATGGTTATCAGTTTTATTTGGACTTGGGACCACTGAGCAATGTCGACGCTCGGTACTTCAAAGATGAAATCGGTTTTTGGAACGACATCGAAGCGCATCCAAACTACGATGCCTTTTGGCAAGCCCGAAATATTCTGCCTCATCTGAAGAACATTAAGGCGGCGGTATTGACCGTCGGTGGATGGTATGACACGGAGGATCTCTATGGCCCGTTGGCGACCTACGACGCTATTGAGAAACAGAACCCAGGAATCTCAAACGGTTTGGTCATGGGACCTTGGTACCACGGCCAATGGGCTGGTGATGATGGATCCAAACTTGGGCAAGCTGAGTTTGGATTTCCAACATCACTGTGGTATCAGCAAAATGTCTTGTTGCCTTTTTTCGAGCACCACTTGCGTGGGGTTGGCAATGGGTACATGCCTGAGATGACCGCTTTCGAAACCGGTGCCAACCGATGGAGACAATTTGCCACTTGGCCACCTGCCGAGGTCGTATCGACCAGTTACTACTTTGGCCAAGATGGCATGCTAACGACCGACGTGGCAAAGGTGACCAAGGGTGCAGATAGTTACCCGAGCGATCCTCGCAAACCAGTTCCCTACACGATGGAGATCACCAACAACTGGGCCAGGGATTATGTCACCGAGGATCAGCGTTTTGCGAGTTGGCGTCCAGATGTTTTGGTTTATCGCAGTGAGGTGCTCAAGGACTCCGTGACTTTAGCAGGCCCAATTCCTGTCGAGCTTTGGGTTACTTCGACTCAAAGCGATGCCGATTGGGTTGTGAAGATCGTCGATGAGTATCCTGGTGTTCTCGGATCGACAGGGCGGAATCGGGATTTGCGCGAGAACATCAATTCCGGAAGGCAAGAGCTTGTACGAGCCGGCGTGATTCGCGGACGATTTCGGGACGGATTTCAAGAGCCCAAGCCGATGGTGCCCGGCGAGGCGACGAGGGTGAGTTTTGAACTGAGCGATATTTTTCACACGTTTCAACCTGGCCATCGGATCCTGATCCAAGTTCAGAGCAGTTGGTTTCCATTTATTGACCGCAATCCGCAAAAGTATGTGGATAACATCTTCTTGGCCAAAGAGGAGGACTTTCAAAGTGCCATCCACAGTTTGCTTCGCGGTCCGAATTTCCCTAGCCGCATCGCGCTGCCGATTCTGCGTTGATACGGCCCGGATCAAGTACGCTTACACTGACACCAATAACGGCACCAACCAAATGAGCACTTGCAATGGGTGTAAAGGTGCTATCGTCGGCAAAAAGGGTGTGTTTCCAGATCAGTTCGTAGATAATTTTTAAGACCATTGCCATAAGGAGAAGTCCATTGACTATCGCTCCTTGTGTATCCCGCTTGTCAAAAGCTTCTCGCAATCGATGGCTTCCCAGCAATCCAAATAGGGCTGTATCGATACCGCTCAAACCGCGGTATGAGCCTAGGTCAGGACAGGCAATGAGAGCCGAAATCGGTATGGTAGGTCCACAAATCAGCATTACCCACTTGAAATTCCTTTGGTATTGCATCTCGCAAAGACGTCCAATGCAATAGAACATCATTAAATCCCAAAACAGATGGCTCAAAGACCAATGCAAACAATTGCATCCGATCATTTGAAGGATGTTGGATACTCCTAAATCTGCAAACTTGAATTCCATTCCTTGTTCTAAGCCTGGGCATGCAAATGCAGCTATAACCAGTACACTCAAACAAAAGACCGCAGGAGCCCTGCGAAAATACTCATGAATACTTTGAAGGCCATGCATCGCGTTTGATCCCTAGGTTTTATCTTTTGGGTAATCCAGTTAGCCGATCGGCTCACAGGCAGATCGGCTAACGTGGATTGAATCATTGAGAAGGGCAAGCCCAATCAGTTCTTGGTTTCACTGGGTTCGGACTTGGTGCTGCGACGACGACCGGCTGCCCATGCTGATGCACCGGCCATTCCAAGAGCAATCGCACAGCTAATTGGATCGATGGCTCCACCCCCACCCCCACCACCACTCGGTCTTTGGACATTGCGTGAGGATTCGTTGAAACGAGTCTGAGGCGCGGAACTTGCTGAATCGGAGGCAATGGGAGCCGAGGGGGTGGTCGTTGGCAAGAACAGATCTGAAGGTCGATTTGCTACGCGTGTGCGCTCGGCGATTGGGGCGCTCGACGAATCGCTGAGTGTGTCGACTGGCTTGGAGCTCGATGGACTCTTGCTCGGGCCGATGTCTGCTAGCGATTGCTCACGGAGTCGTTCGAGTTGGACTTGAAGTCGGTTGCGAGCAGCGTCGTCTCTTCGAACGCGAGTAGCGTTACGGCGTTGAATCGACCAGCGTTGATATTCAGAGTCGTTTTCTAGAACAATAAATGATGCGTATTCGCTAGCGATCGAGAAACCTTCGCACAAGCGTACGATTTCTGCTTCTTTTTCTGGAGAGGCACCTCTCTCACGCATTTGACTCATGAGTTGTTCGACGCGGCAGTAAGCCCACATGCGTTCGATCTCTGGATTATCGTCGCTCGACTTAGGCAAGTTGATATCGATTTTTTGTTCAAACGGCTTGCCCATGACTTCACCACTGACGCTAACTTGAGAAACCCCACCTTGCTTGTAGCGACCGATCATCCGCAAAGGTGCACCATAGAAAAGGTCAGGTAGCACTTCGGGTAAAACGTCGTAGGTTTCGACTCCATTTAGTTTGATACGGACATTGGTCGCCACAGGCCTCATAAGCTTTCTTCGGAAGGCTTGTGACTGACGCTTGAAATCGTCTTGTAACGAAACAAAAGCAGCAAGACCACCGGCTCGCTCAGAAAGCTGCTTGAGCAATGGTCGGTTGACTTCATTCCCGATTCCCACGCAGAAAACTCGGGTTGATGACGGTGCATTTCCGATAAGTCCAATAAGTTCAGATTGTTCGTTTTGCTGAGTCATGCCATCAGAAAGAACCACAACGTTCAAAGGTCGATCGGCATCCTTGTATTTGTAAGCGGTCGTGATCGCCGGACGCAGGACGGTACCGCCAACAGCTCGCTGATCCTTGAGAAACTCTGCTGCAGATTTTTTGTTGTCATCGATCGCCGACTGCAGGGACTGGAAGTGAAGATTGGGAGCATTATTGAAGGCTATGATCTCGAAGCGATCTTCGACGCCCAGTTCGTCGACGAAAGCATCGACGACACTCGTTGCGAGTCTTAGTTTACCTTGATCCGCCATGCTTCCTGAAATATCAACGACAAAGACATAATCCATCCCTGCCCCGTACTCCTCAAGTTCTTTGCCGGCTGTCATCGTCAGCATAAAATAGCCGTCTTCATCAGCTTGTTTGTTTGCGATAAGATCAACCCCAGTATGAGGCCGCTCAGTATCAAATGCGATTACGACATCGCGGCTAAGATCCCCTGCGGTGATCTCCATATTGGCTCGTGAATAATTGTCGTTGTGAGCATTGATAACAAAATCCTGTGAATGAGAAGGGCTGTAGACCTTGGTGATTGGTATCTGGCTCTTGATGTCCATTGTCATGGAGAATCGGCCAGATGTTTTTTCGTTGATCACCGCTTTGGTCGTGGTAGCCAGAGGATACACGTAGGTTGCATTGTTGTGGTCGAAATCCAGTTGCTGATAGTAAACGATTTTGATGTGCTGCTCTGCCTGCGGTTGGATCGGAAAGACCCGTAACTCGAACGTCTTGTAGTTGACCTGTTCGAGGAGTCCAGGATCCCGCTTAGTTGACTTGTAACTATCGTAGATCTGTCGCGCTCGTTTCTTTTCGACCACCTCTCCGACCATCTCTTTGCCGTTGATGACCATGCTGAAATTGCTAACACTTGCGCCGTTTGGTACAGGAAAGCTGTAGAGCGCTTCGACGATGCGATTCTCAGTATTGAGAAAGACTTGATTGATCTCGGTGACTGCGATGCCATTGTTGATCACCACGCTGATGTCCTGTTGCTTGATCTCGAGTACCCCCCCAAATCCACCGTCGGCGATAAGCAATCCACCTGCATTTGCTCGGTTGTTGGAGGTTAAGTTTTCATCGTCTAGCAACGCCGGTCCGAAAATACTCGCGAGTGCCATAAGGCCTGCGGATATCCAATTTCTTGACTTCATCCTATTTCTCCTAACGGGGAACCAAAAACCAGATTCGCTCTGGCAACGTGCCAGGCCAAATATGCTTAACGCAACCTCAGTGCCAAACACAAAACAAATTCTTAAGTGCTTACAAGCTATACACTTACGGGCGTTTTGCTGGATTGGATCCAAAGACAACATCGATAGGGTATGGACACTGCGTGTACCATAGATGTGCACTTGATGAGCATTCGCACAGAGAGATTAAAACCAGATGAGAACATTCAACAACGCCGATACCGTTGCGATCCGGGCGATCTGTGAACTGAACTACACCAATCCGTTTACATCCAGACGTATCGAGCTTGAGCAGTTAGCCTTGGGCGCAGAGTTTGACACACAAGAGATAGGATTTTGGAGCCATATCGATCCACAAAATCCACAGAGACGAGCAAATGTGATCAAGGTTGCGAAGAAGGCCAAGTCCCTTTTATCGAGGTTGCATGCCGAGCTGCATTCTGGACAAAAGTTCGATGCTTGCGAATTGCAATTCTACGTCGACCTTGCCTGCTTTGTCCTCTTCGATGAACTTCTGGATGTTTGGGAATACCCCTCGATGAGCTATACCGATAAGCTCCACAAAACGAATCGGCGTTCGACGCCAGAGATCTGGAAAAAGTACTCCAAGCAGTTTGATCATTGGCTATTGGTTCCTGGCTGCAGTTTTCTAACGCATGAAGACAAGGGTCACCTGTTTGCCATTTTCCATCAAATCTACCGTGCGTTTTTTGCGATTTTTTACTGCGTAATCGGTAGGTCCAAGCCAGCGGCTCTCCTGCGATCGAGAATTTGGGAGTCAATCTTTACAGTCAACATGCGCCGATATCGGGACAGTTTGTACAAACATCTACCAGAAGTAACAACGCTCGTCACCGGGCCAAGCGGAAGCGGTAAGGAATTGGTCTCCCGATCTATCGGTCTTTCTCGGTACATTCCTTTCGATAGATCCAAGGAGGAGTTTCGGAGCGACTTTTCAAACTGCTATTGGGCAGTCAATATCGCAGCCCTTTCATCCAACTTAGTGGAGTCAGAACTCTTCGGACATGCCAAGGGTTCTTTCACCGGGGCCGTATCGTCCCGTGCAGGCTGGCTTGAAATATGCGGACAGGACGGTTCGATTCTATTGGATGAGATCGGTGAATTGGAGATGACAACCCAAGTGAAACTGCTGCGAGTTTTGCAAAACCGCGAGTTTCAAAGGATCGGGGAGTCCAAGACGCGAGAGTTTCAGGGTAAGCTGATCGCAGCAACCAATCGCGACCTGCAAAACGAAATACAAAACGCTCATTTTCGAGAAGACCTCTACTATCGGCTTTGCGCCGATGTGATCGAAACCCCAAGCTTACAGGCGCAGGTCAAGGACAACCCAGATGTCCTCCCCGACCTCGTCGGATTCATCGTCCAACGGATAGCACCTGATGTCCAGGCTGAACTCACCAACGAAATCGTGCTGTGGCTCGAAGCAAACGTTCCAGCGAATTATTCTTGGCCAGGAAACTTCAGGGAATTAGAGCAGAGCGTCCGAAATTTGATGATTCACGGTAGCTATCAATTTCAAAAAAATAATGAATCAAGAAACTCCGACGCTGGGCGTTATAACGCTTTAAACGATCCGCAAATCGCAGCACTGGCCCAAAAAATAAGCGACTTGGACCTGACAGCAGATGAACTAACCTCAGCGTATTGCAAAATCGCTTATAGCAAAACCCAGAGCTTTGAAAAAGCAGCCCAACGACTACAACTCGATCGCCGAACTGTACGAAGAAAATCAGATGCGTTCAAAGATTCAAGGCAATCCCGAAAAGACTAAGCAGCTAGAGGCTCGCTTACGGATGATCCTTGGCCTTGCAGATTGCAAGCACCCCAGGGTGCTTGATCCTGCGCTCGATCGAAACGGCAAAGAACTGCTCTTGGATCCCCTCGATGCGTCCGATGGAGATAAGACCATAGAGTTTCTTGATCTCCTCTTCGACAATCGAAGGGACGGCAAAGAGTCCAAGTCCGTTGCGTCCTGCGATTTTTAGCATCGCACTATCGGCAAACTCGCCTCGAATCATCGGAACAATTTCTGTTTCTGTAAACCATCGATCAAGTTGTCGCCTTAGTACCGTCTCTTTCGTAGGGAGCAAAAAGGGAGCACCATGGAGTGAGCCTGGGAATCCAATTCGATGCCGCTTGACCAAATCCGGAATGCCCACAATGCTGACCTCGGAACTACCAAGCTTGTACGAGTGAGCTTGTACCCTGTAGAGCGGATCAAGTGCGGTATCCGAGAGAACCACATCGAGCTTATGGATCGCAAGATCGGCAACCAAGTCGGCCATCTTCCCCTCATGGCAGACAATCCGCATCGACTCATCGCCGGTTATCGCTGGCTGAAGCAATTGATAGGCCACGAGCTTGGGCATCACATCCCGTATACCGACACGTAACTCTAACGGCTTACCGATCGGCTTACCCTTGACCATATCGAGCAACTCTCGACCGGTACTAAATATTTCCTCCGCATACTCAAGCACTTCTTTTCCCATCTCGGTCAAGACCAAACCTCGGCCCTGCTTGGCAAAAAGCTGAACCCCCAACGACCTTTCCAACTGGCGCACTTGGACGCTGACGCTCGCAGGTGTCACACTCAGCATTTCGCTGGCCCGCTGAACACTTCCCTCCCGGGCAACCATCCAAAAATTCAGCAAGTGGTGGTAGTTGAGCCAGTCCATTTGTTTACCTAAAGGTTTAGAGTTATTAAACTGTCGATGTCGTAAAATTAAAGGTTCTAATCCCACCCTCTGTGTAAGCTTACGCCAACGAAAACCGATGGTTCAGAGCATGATGAGCGATTGTTAATTATTCGCGTGTTGTCCCCAAATCTTGTCAAATGCTTAGGTTTCTATAAACCTTTGAGGGAACCGGCTTTTAGTCGGGCGGCTCCTGATACCGGCGGCTCTGCGGTAGAATGCCCATTCAAGGAATTTCCCCAACTTTTCCCGCACACCAATCTTTCGAGTTTATGATCCGATTCTTGCACCGAACTGTATTGGCAACCTGCGTTTTTTGGTGTCAAGCGAACATCCAGGCCCAGCCCCCCAATAAGATCTACCACGCTGGTCCCATCCTGACTATGGCCGGTAGCCAACCGAACTACGTCGAGGCCCTAACCGTTACCGATGGAAAGATCACCTTTGCCGGCACTCTCGATGAAGCGTTGAAACTCCGAGGAAGCGAGACGAAACTCATCGATCTAGGTGGCAAAATGCTCTTGCCCGGATTTATCGATGCTCACAGCCACTACATCAATTCGCTCTTGGTAGCCAATCAGTGCAAGCTCTATGCCCCTCCGTCGGGCCCGGGTAAAGATGTTCCTAGCATCCTCGAAACCCTCAAGCAATATGCATCGGCAAGACAAATTCCCAAAGGCCAACTCATCATCGGATACGGATACGATGACTCGGTCATGCCCAACGGCAGGCTCCTCAATCGCGACGATCTTGATGAAGCCTTCCCAGATCATCCCGTGCGAATTGATCACGTATCGATGCACGGCTGTGTTCTCAACTCCTCAGCGCTCAAGAAATATGGCATCACGGCAGAAACCAAGACTCCTCCAGGAGGTGTGATCGTTCGCAAACCTGGAACCCAAGAACCCTGGGGGCTGATCATGGAAACGGCCTTTCTACCCGTGGTCGAGCAATCCGAGAGTATCACTGCCCAGCAGGAGATCGATTGGTCTCTTGCCGGTCAACTCCTCTACGCAGAATCGGGAGTCACGACCGCTCATGAAGGGGCAACGCATCTGCCTCAGTTTCAAACCATGCGTCGAGTCAGCCAAGCAGATGGCAACATCATCGATGTGATCGCCTTTCCCTTCATCACCGAGGTCGATCGAATTCTCGAAGAATATCCCCTCGAACTCTGGGGCAAGTATCAGAATCGATTCAAAGTCGGGGGTGTCAAAATCACGCTTGATGGTTCCCCTCAAGGTCGCACTGCTTTCTTTACGACTCCATACCTCACAGGTGGGCCAAGCGGGCAAAAGGATTGGGCTGGTGAACCAACTTTCCCACAAGACATCGCAGACCAAATGGTACGAAAAGTCTATGCGATGAAAGTCCCCTTGAATGTTCATTGCAACGGTGATGCATCGATCGACGCATTCCTTAAGGCTTACGAAAATGCTCGCCAAGGAGACTTTTCCCAACCCTGGAACGTCACGACGATCCACACCCAATTCATGCGGAAAGAACACATCGAAAAATTCGTGAAATACGGTGTCCGACCCTCGTTCTACACCCTGCACACCTACTACTTTGCCGATGCCCACATCGCAAATCGTGGAAAACAACAAGCGATGTACATCAGTCCCATGCGAGATGCAATTGATGCCGGATTGCAACCTACAAACCATACCGACTTTGTTGTCGCTCCACTGGATCAATTGACGATGCTTTGGTCGGCCGTAAATCGTGTCTCGCGTTCAGGAAACCCTATCGGTCTCGATCAGCGCGTGACCGCTTATGAAGCCCTCAAATGCATGACCGACTGGGCCGCTTGTCAGTACGGTGAACAAGACACCAAGGGAACTCTTGAAGTCGGCAAGCTAGCCGATTTCGTCGTTCTCGATCAAGACCCACTGAAGGTCGATCCTATGAAGATCAAAGACATCAAAGTCCTCGAAACGATCAAGGAAGATGTGCGTATCTACCCAGCCAATCTGCAAACCACTAAGTCCAAACCCAAAGATGTTTCTTCGTTGAGCTATCGCTGGCGAGCGCACGTGTGCGATATGGCTGAGATGAATCAAGCCGCCGGTAAACTCTGGACGTTGGTGACACTCAACGGAAAGCCGATCTCACTGGAAAAGCCACCCTCGATGCAGTTTCAGAGCGGTAAATTAGAGGTGTTCGGTGGCGTCAATCGGATCAACGGATCCTACGCTCTTGTGAGCAATCAAAGCCTTGTGCTCGGTGCATTAACCGCGACAGAAATGATCGGTCCAAGCCCACAAAGGAAGATCGAGGATGAGTTTTCCTCGGCTCTAGCCTCCGTCGATGCATTCCATGTCGAAGGCGATCGATTGGACTTGATGAAGGGTTCCGAGGTCATTGCAGTGTTTAAGTCGGATCAACCCTAATTCACAAAACCATGGATCCTCTCGATAACTTTCTAGCGGCCAAATCTTTTGCTTTAGCCGGGGCCTCGCGCGATCCCGACAAATACGGCAATCGTATCTTAAGAGCGTTGGTCACCTCGGGCCGAAAGGTCTATCCTCTCAATCCCAACGCAACGCAGATTGATGGTATTCAAGCCTACGATTCGATCGCTAGTCTGCCTGAGGTCCCCGAATCGCTCTCGATCGTCACGCCACCCCATGTAACACGCATAGTCGTTGAACAAGCGATCCGAGCAGGTGTCAAGAACCTATGGATGCAACCTGGCGCTGAAGACTTTCAAGCAAGCAAACAGGCTCGGGAATCTGGCCTGAATGTGATCGATGATGGAAGCTGCATCCTAGTACGACTTGCTATCGAAAACAAAGCCAACCGACCATAGACTATTTCAAAGTCCGAAAAGCAAGCGAAGCGCCCGTTTGGGAGTCCTCTATAAAACCCGCCATTTGGCCCTCCTGATTGATCCCTTGGATGATCCCATACCAAGAGTCGCTCGGTGCCAATTTGTGGACTGCTTTGTCCTTGCTCCAAAAACATGGTTCCGGGCCTCCGTCCCCTCCTGGTGGATCGTCCGAGAAACCGATGATCATCGACGAACTGTTAATCCCTTTGGCCTCTCCAGAGACGTCGCCTGGAAGCAGTTTGAGGATCTGAAATTCTCCCTGCGGTGAAACGTAACATGGCTGCCTTTCACCGGTCTTGCCACGGATCGATCCAGCCATCTCACCTTGATCGTTGATCCCTCGAAGATAGAGTTGTTCTCGCGATAGTTTTTTGCGATCCCAGGTCCCTGGTTTCGATTCCGTCCATCGATACAAAGCGCTATCGACCGTCCCATCGGGCATGAATGCCTCGGTACAACTGCCAGCAATCTGCTTCCCATCGGGCGAGATCATCAATGCACCCGACATCAAGTAAGGGTTGTTCTCAAACTCGGTCGATAGAACCGTAACCGTCCAGTTTTGCGAATCCTCCTGCCACTGCCAAAGAACAGGTCGCAATCGATCCGGCCCAGTGGAGTACCCAGTGACCCGTTTCCCATCTGCACTGATCGCTTGTGGCTGATTGATAATATCGCCAGGCGCCTTGGGCAAGACAACCAAGGAATCGTCTTTGGCATTCCAAACGACCCCTCCTAAAGAGCCCTCTTTGCTTCCAGGCGGACGGGTTGCATAAGCGATAACTAGCTCGCTATCACTGATGGCAATAGGTTCGAGGTTCGAAAAGGTCGCTGGGGTCGGGATGTCTTTGGTACCGTGCTTGCCGACATAGAAAGGGATCGACCGTAGCACCCCCGCCTTGTTATCAGAAATCTCTCTCGTTCCCAAGATCGATCCGTGGTTATTGATCGCAACGACTTGGGAAAGCGTTTCGGAGTTCAACAGGAGCTCTAGCTCGCCACCGTTGTACTTGAGTTTGCGTATCGAGGTCTCTTGGGCTTGAAGATCTCCAACGAAAAAGATCATTGCAATTAAGGCGAGCACAGCCACAAGTCGGTTCATGACGCGGACTCCAAGGAACGGTTATCAATCGAGAGACCAGACTCCATCGATGCAACGATACGTTTTACCCGTCGGGTTTGTATCCCTTAGCACACTCGGCAAGCGGTTCTCGCGAACCGCATCGTAGCAAGTCAATTTGCCAAATCGGAGCATACTCGAAGGAATCCCCACGGCTGTAAACCCGGGATGACTCGTGGCTGGATAAGGGCCACCATGATTCATCGCCGCAGAGACAGCCACCCCTGTAGGCATCTTGTCGTTAAGAAGCCTACCGACTTTTTGCTGCAATGCATCAGCAATTCCGGCATAAACACCGTCGTCGGCACCTTGGGTATCGCTGTAGATGCAGCCCGTTAGGTTTCCTTCGAGAGATTCGATTACGTGAATAATCTCATCGAGCGAATTGCACACCGTGATCAGTACAGCGTTTCCAAAAGCCTCCGTTTGGAACACATGCGGATCGCTGAGAAACTGCTGGCCTGTTATCTGCAGCACCGTATTGGCAACCGCACAGCGTGTTCCAGGCAATTTGCTACCACCAGTGAGGCACTTAGCCCCAGCTTGATTCAAAATGCCTAAGCTTTTGACCAACGATTTTTCGACCGAATCTGATAGCAACGTGCCTGCCGGTGCGGCAGTGTATTTGGATACCACACCCTGTATGAACGCATCGGTGTTGGGTCCTTTGACCATCAGCAGTAATCCAGGATTGGTGCAAAACTGACCGGCGCCCATGAGCCCACTTGTGACGTACTCATCGATAAGCTTCTCGCACCGCTCTTGGAGTGCACCAGGTAAAAAGACGACAGGATTGAAACTCGATAGTTCAGCATAAAATGGCTTACCAACCCGATCGGCCACGGCCTTGAGTTGCAAGCCAGCACCTCTTGCGCCGGTATAGCCGACGGCAGCGAGTCGCGGGTCGGCCACGAGTCGCTCACCATCCTCGTGGGATGTTCGGTAAAGCAATTGAACCAGTCCACTTGGCATCCCGGTAGCTTGCATGGCTTGAGAAACCAACTGACCAAAACGCTGGGTTGTAGCCGGATGGGACGAGTTGGCTTTGGCGATCACCGGATTGCCAGCGGCGATGGCTGCGGCAAAATCACCGCCCGAGATACTGTTAAACGCGAATGGGAAATTGTTGGGACCAAAGACCGCTACCGGGCCGAGTGCCATGTAACACGACCGAATGTTGGCTTTGCGATCGATGATCGGCATTCGCCAAGATTCATTGCGGGCTGCTTCTGCAGCAAGCCTTAGTTGATTGACCGTCCTAGGCAATTCGACATCCGCAAGTCTTGGCGACTTGGGCAAGGCCGTTTCGCGATTTGCAATCTCGACCAACTCCTGCGAATCGGCTTGGATCCTCGATGCATAGTCTTCCAGAAAATCCGCGATCTTGGCCGGTGCAAGGTTTCGAGAGATTTGAAAAGCGCGATGGGCTGCTTCCAAGACCCGATCACAAGTCTCCCACGAACTTACTGGATAGACACGATCGATCTGCTCGGAGGTGGATGGATCCTTGGAGCTAAACGTCTTCGATGCGTTCTCGATGACCCATTGGCCGTCGACTAGAATGGGCTCAGTGGTATTGGTCGTTGTCATGTTGACGTTATCCTTGGACGATCGTGTTGGTCAGGGTTCCGATGCCGCTAATGGTGATATCGACAATATCGCCACGCTTGAGTGTAAAATCGCTATCGGGTACAACCCCGGTACCAGTGAGCAGAAACGCACCTTGATGCATGTCGTTGTCTCTAAGGAGCCAACTGACGAGATCCTCGAATTGCCGAGCCATCTGCGCTACCGATGTATTACCTTCAAAGACGATCTGATCATCGCGATGGATCGCGAGCGAGATTGCGATGCTTTGTCGCTCTGGCATCTGGCTAGCAAGACTGATCCAGGGTCCAAGTCCGCAGCATTGGTTGTAGAGCTTGGCCTGCGGCAAATACAGAGGGTTATCCCCTTCAATGTCGCGGCTACTCATGTCGTTCCCGATTGTATACCCGACGATCTTGCCGCTGCTTGCGATCACCAGAGCCAGTTCAGGTTCAGGGACATTCCAATGCGCGTCTTCGCGAATACGCAGCATCCCCAGATGCCCACTGCATCGACCTGGAGTCGCCTTGAAAAATATCTCAGGCCGTGCGGCTGTATAGACGCGATCGTAGCAACTGGCTGCCGCTTCGCTCTCTTCCATTCGTGCCGTCTGAGAACGTTTATAGGTCACACCGGCGGCCCACACTTCTTGATCGTCGATCGGTGGTAGCCAATTGACTTGATCGAGTGGAATCCCCGGTCCATCTGCCGGGAGCGTTGTGGCTAAATCCTCCAAGTCCGGATGGGAAAGCAACTGCGAGAGGCTCGATAGCCCTGCAGCCTTGAGATCTAAAGGAGTCGCGAGTGCTGAGTTGCCTTTGTCCAGATCCACGCGTGCAACTTGGATCCCTTTTGCCGTCAGTATTCTAGCCAATGCCATTGCGTTTTTTCCTAAGTGAATGCGTTCTTTTCAGATTCCATTATCGCCTCAAACATGCGAAGTGCCAAGCTCAGGGGCGGTTGCTTGCCGAAATGAATGAATCGTTCGAGGGACTCCACAAAAACATCTCTCCACCGGTGCAGCCGATGGCGATGCAGAGCTCCTGCTGGCCATTGATCTGCAAGACGGAACCTTGCAGGCTAATTGGCAAGAGCCTTCGCGCTGGATCCTGCGGATCGGTCAGTCGCATTCCAGGTTTCTCATCAAAATAAAACTCGGTCTTCTTCTTTTTCTTCTTCTCTTCCTTTTTATCGTCGTCCTTTTTTTCCTTGTCTGGTTCTTCAGGCACCTCGATCTCTTCTCGCCTGACTCGAAAGTGTTTGATTCGATCTGCATCGATGACGAAGAAATCATCGTTGTAGGCGATCAGCTTATGCGTCTGTTGCGCGAAACCACCCCACTTGGTTCGGGCGTTGGGGGTCGTCGCGTTTGGGTAAAACCGAACCGTGCCGGCCTCATCAAACGCTACCAACCCCTTGGTCAAAGCAACGATCGACGCAACCGTACGTTCGTTGTCAACGAAACTCGAAAGCATCGAACCGTCTTGAGCTTGAAACGACTTGGCCATGCGATCGCGAGACGACGACAAGAGCGTCTTGCTATCGCGAGACCAATCGACGCTGGTGACTGCTGCCGCATGGGCCGGAGTCTTCCAACGCACACTGTTACTGTAGGTATCAACCACCACGATGGTTCCATCCGCATTGCCGATGGCAACAAGCTCACCGCTGGGGCTTACGCTAATGTCTAAAGGGGTATCGCGACTGATCCATGCAATTCGTCTGGCTTTAGGATTCGTATCCGGCTTGGAATCTTGAAAGGGGATCGACTCGACATATCCGATTCGACCGGGTTCGCCCGAGACGATCCACAAGCACGATTGCACCGGATCCCAGTGCAGATCGCTGATTAGTCGGCCGGGTGTTGCGATGCGTCCAATCAACTCGATCTTATCGGACCATCGCCAAAGGAGGACTTCGTGGTACCCGCTGGTGAACAGAGTTTTATTCGTCGCATCCAGAGCGATCGATTGGACGGTGTGCGGACGAGGGTAAGAAGCCATCTTCGGCTCGCTTGCTATGAACAGCGGTCTAAAGGATTCGATCGGGGCATCCATGCTGCCATCGACCTTCGCACCGGTGACAATCCAATTTCGAATCTCCTCGATTTGATCGGGATCCAGAGCATCGGAATCCTTGGGCATTCTCAGCGCGGGATCATTGGTGCTGATACGTTCCCATAGTTCGCCGAGTCCGTTTGGAAAGGCGACGATCTGACCTTCCGAGTCGACGCTCGCAGCGCCCAAGATCACGCGTTTGGATTCGCCTGGCGTAAGCATCATCGCTGGCGTTGTCATTGAATACCCCCCCTGAGCGTCCTGGGCATCATGACAGCCGACACATCGATCGACCAAGATGTTTGCAATGCGGCCAAGTCGCGGTTGGAGGGATTCGGGCGGTTGGACAAGGAGCGGCACATCCCAAGGCCGTTCATCTGCGATTTGCGCAAAGACCATTCGCTGTGGGCAGCAAACGATCGTTAAGAGTGCCATGAGACAAGAAATCTTAAGAAATAGAAGTCCTTTCCGTCCCATAAGTTCTATTGTCCTTTCCTCGAATCACTCGAGCGAGTTGACGACCAGACCTGAGGCAAGTTTAGGATAAAAATAAGTACTCTTGGCTGGCATGCGCTCATTGCCTATCGATACGTTTTCGATTTGAGCGACGCTTGCAGGCATCACCATCGCAGCGAGCGAATATTCTTGTGGGCAACTACCTCGGCCCGAGAGTCCGTCGATGACTTCCTGGACTTGGTGCACATAGGTCGGTTTAGGCATGTTCTTTAGGCCGAGCGCGTCTTCAAGAACCAGCGTGTGCAGGACGGCGACACCCAGTTCTCGCCAATCCGAGGAATGTTCGGGAGCCAACTGAGCCATTCGGTCCATAGCGGCTTCTTTGGCGCTGATCCTTGTCCACTCTTTCGACTCGGCCGAGTAGAGAGCCAGAATCAGTTGTTCGTCCAAGCGATCGAGTTCTGCCCAAACAGCACCGGCACTTTCAGGGCCTTTGGCGACCAGTTCGCAGTCAAAGTATTTACCGAGCTTTTCGTGCAACTGCTGAGAAGTGAATCTTGGGATGCCATGGATGAGTCGATGTGTTGGCAAAACGACCAAGCCTGGGTCGCTCATGCTCACCAGCGCAGTCAGAACGTAGTTGGCTGGATGCTCGTTGGTCAGAGCTCCTGCTGCGGCGAGTTCGTCTCGATAGTTGCAAGCTGTTTCGTAGCGATGGTGCCCATCGGCGACGAACATCGGTAGGTTCGCGATCAGCGCAGAGACTTCCTGGATTAGACTAAGATCGCTGATAGGCCAGATCGTATGACGAACCCCCAAGTGGTCGATGGCTTCAGTGCCGAGCACCCCCATGATCTTGGATTCGAGCAGTTCTTGGATCTCGTTGTTGGAGTCGGGGTACAGGCCGAAGATTTGGGATAGATTCGCGCGGCAAGCGCGGAGCATTTGCAATCGATCCTCTTTGGCTTGTGCGTGGGTGTGTTCGTGCGGATAGATGTTGCCTTCACCGAAGCGTTCGAGGCGGACGTTGGCCATCAAACCGCGGCGGACTAGGTTTTGACCGAGCCACTCGAATTGCTGGTGGTAGACATAGATAGCCGGGTCGGGTTCGGGTTGTAAGATTTTCTCGCTTAGCCAACTGCGAAGGGTCCGGCCGGCACGTTCGTAGATTGCACCAGGGGGGTCGTTTGGATCGGTCTTGGGGTATTCCAATCGAATGAAGTTGTAGGGGGACAGGTCGTAGAGTTGTTGCTGAAGCTCTGCATCGATCACATCGTAAGGTGGAGCGATGCACTCGGAGAGTGAGCCGACTTGAGCAAGGTTATAACGCAGGCCTCGGAAGGCTTGGATGACAGGCATATCGATAAGTTGCTTCGGAGAAATGGTACTGAGCGGGGCAACTGGCCATTATCGTCTCGATACTCGTTGGAGCAATCTCAAAAAGAGCTATCTTAAAGAACCACTTTGGGACAGCCCCTGAGTTTTAGCGGTTGAAGAGCGTAGATGATTTCTCCGAAATCATCTACGAGCGCTCGAGTACGGCCCAACAAAACCATGCAAGCCATTTCCCCAGGCTACGACGAATATCGCCTTTGGCGAAAAAAAGTCAGCAATTTACGCGTGTCTGTCCCTACGTGACTATTGGACACTCATGAATGCCTATGGAACCCCAACTGGTAATAGGCCTACGACAAAATAGACTCAAGCACCATTAGCAGTGCATCGATCTCGCTATCGGTTCCGACGCTCATACGCAGCCCATCTCCCCAGGCTCCCGCACTGCCTTGGGTGTAGTCCATATAACGCACGAGAATCCCCTGCGACTTGAGTTTCTCGTAAATCGGTTGAACAGGCCGATCGCTCCGGGTGGCCCAAACGAAATTCGCATGCGACTGGGTCACCTCGAATCCTAAACGACGAAGCTCCGGAATCATCCTTGTCCGAGTTGCTATGATTCGGGCAACATTCTCTTTGAGCCAAGTTTGATCGCTCAATGCGGCGGTCGCTCCAGCGATGCTAATCGCGTCGGTGTTGTAGGAGTCTTTCACCTTCCTCAGGAATCCTATCATCTGCGGATGAGCTACTAAATATCCAAATCGCAATCCTGCCAGACCATACGATTTGCTGAGTGTCCTTGTGATCATGATCCGCGGATCTTTGGCAATGAGCCCAACCGCGTGGCTCGGAGCAAAATCAACATACGCTTCATCGACCACGATCGGGCAATCAAGCGACGATGCCAATCGTAAAATCGTCTCGTGATCGACCATCGTTCCGCTTGGGCTGTTGGGATTAGGCAAAAAAACCAACTTGAGCCCCTCGGATCGATCAAAGAAGGGCGCATCTAGTTGAAAGTCTGGAGCAAATCGGATCTCTTCATAACAGGCACCTTGGATCTGCGCAAGGGTTCGATACAAAATGTAACTAGGGAAGGGCAATCGTAGCTTGTCGCCCGCTGCGACAAACGCTCGCGTGAGGATTGTCAGGATGTCATCGCTACCGTTACCACAGAGAATATGATCGGGTGTGACCCCAAGCACATCGGCAGCAACCATTCGAAACGAGGTGGCCAACGGGTCTGGGTAGCGCTCGAGCCGCTCGGTTGATTGAATGATCGCCTCGCGAACTTTCGGGCTCGGAGGATAAGGGTTCTCGTTGGTGTTGAGCTTGATCACCTTGGCCGCGCCGGGTTGCTCACCAGGCTTGTAAGGTGCCATGCCAACGATTTCAGGACGCAGGTATTTTTGAAAGTCGTTCATAAATGATGGATTCGGACTTTAAGGCATTTGGGCGATGAGGCTCAGGCAAATCTCTTGAACCATGCGAGGATCCGCATTGCGGTTCTTCTTTTTAGCTTGGCCCACTAAAGCCGCAACCGCTTTATTGTTCCCTGCCTTAACCTTTTCGATCACATCGGCATTTTCGGCGAGCAGTTCCTTACAAAGACTTTCGATTTCGCTCGCATCGACTCGAACAATGCCGAGCGATTCGATGGACGCATCGACCGAGAGATTGGGATCTTCAAGCAACTTTGCTAATGCCTGTTTGGCTTGGGATGTATCGATACGGCCTTGCTCGAGGGCGCCTAGCAATTGAGCCATGCTCTTGGGTGATACCGGATAGAGTTCGATCCCGATCGATCGCTCATTGAGGGTTCGAAGCACGTCTTGGAGCATCCAGGCGGACAACCGCTTGGCAGGTGCACCGGCTCGAATGCAATCGAGGAAATACTCGACAACGGGTTTGCCTTGTTGGATCAAGATTTCTGCATCGGTCGGTTTGAGCTCGTGTTGGTCGATCAATTCGGTCCGAAAATGCGTTGGTGTTTGGGTTGCTTGTTGGTGAGCATTCTGTTTTTGAAGCTCGGTTAAACGAACGGGAACCAAGTCCGGGCAGGGGAAGTACCGATAGTCGGCCTCCTCCTCTTTTTCACGCTGAAGTTCCGTTTGACCTAGAACATCATTCCAACCGCGAGTCTGCTTGGGCGCTTGTCCCTTGGCCAACCCAGTGCGTAGAAATTCCGCCTGTTGTCTGGCGGTCTCGAACTCGATGGCTCTCTCGACCGAGCGAAAACTATTGAGGTTTTTTACTTCGACGATCGGAGTTGCGATCCACTGATCACCTTGGGCGATATGCAGGTTGACGTTTGCATCGGCGCGGAGTGAGCCTTCTTGCATGTTGCCATCGGAGATGCCCAGGTAGACCATCAGGAGTCGCAGTTCCGATAGGTAGGTCTTGGCTTCTTCGGCACTCGAGAGATCTGGCTCGGAGACAATCTCAAGGAGCGGAGTGCCGGCCCGGTTCAAATCGATCTTGGAATCAGCGCGACCCGAGTGCTCGTCGTGCATGCTCTTGCCCGCATCCTCTTCGAGGTGGGCTCGGACCAATCGAATCCTCTTCGAAACGTGATGCGATCCAGGCGGATTTGTCGAAGGTGTTATCGGGATATCGACATAGCCTGCTGAGCAAATCGGTAGATCGTATTGACTGGTTTGATAACCTTTAGGCAGATCGGGATAGAAATAGTTCTTGCGATCCCACTTTGTAAAATCTGCGAGCTTGCAGCCCAAGGCAGCACCGGCGCGGCACGCAAGTTCGATGGCATGCGCATTGAGAACAGGAAGGGCACCGGGAAGACCCAAACAGACCGGGCAGACTTGGGAATTCGGTGGCTGTCCGAAGCGAGTGCTGCAGCGGCAAAAGAGTTTTGTTTCGGTCTTCAGTTGCACGTGGACTTCCAAGCCGATGACGATTCGATATTCACTAGCGTTGCGGCTCATGAGGCGGGAACCTGGAAGGAAGGAGGAACCATAGGCTGATAGTCGATGTGATGGTGATAGGCTGCGGCGATGGCAAGAAGATTTGCTTCGCCAAGCGGAGGAGCTTGAAGCTGCATTCCGATGGGTAATCCATCAGCACTTTTTGCGATGGGGATCGAGATCGCAGGAACACCCGCCAGATTGGCACCGACGGTAAAGAGATCTTGAAGGTACAGTTGGATTGGATCGTTGATTTTCTCACCGAGCTTGAACGCAGTGTTGGGAGTGGTCGGACCTAGGAGCACGTCGACTTTGGTGAAAGCATCGTCGTAGTCTTGTCGAATGAGCCGCCGAACACGGAGGGCTTGTAAGTAGTACGCATCGTAATAACCAGCGCTTAGGGCGTAGGTGCCAAGGAGGATGCGACGGCGAACCTCGGGCCCGAACCCTTCGCTTCGGGTTTGCTCGATCATCCGATCGAGCGTGGAGGCTTCGGGTCGTTTCGTGCGGAACCCGTAATGGACTCCATCGTAGCGGGCTAGGTTGCTGCTGGCTTCGCAAGGTGCGATGATGTAGTAGGTCGCGATGCAGTATTTCGAATGGGGCATGTCGATATCGATGATCTTTGCACCGAGTTTCTTATACGTCTCGATGGCATCGAGGATCGATTTGCGAATGGTTTCATCGAGTCCAGGTGATTCGACTTGCTCTCGGATTACACCGATACGTGCCGATCGAATTTGTTCTAAGTTGCGAATACTCGGAGTGTAGTCGGGAACTTCGTGGGGTAAGCAGGTCGAATCGCGTGAGTCGTGCCCGGCGACCGATTGCAAAACCATCGCGATGTCTTCGATGCGGTGAGCAAACACACCGGCCACATCGAGACTGCTGGCATAGGAGACCAGTCCCCATCGGCTAAGCCGACCGTAGGTGGGTTTCAAGCCGCATACGCCGCAAAATGCTGCGGGTTGTCGGATCGAACCACCGGTGTCGGTACCAAGGCTTGCGGGCACCATTCCTGCGGCAACGGCAGCCGCCGATCCACCGCTGGAACCCCCACAGGTTCGATCGAAATCCCATGGGTTGTGCGACGCTCCGAAGATGCTCGTTTCGGTCGATCCCCCCATCGCGAACTCATCGAGGTTGGTTTTCCCAAGAACGATCGCATCGTGCTCGTGGAGTTTTTCGACCACGTGGGCATCGTAGGGGGATCGGAATTCCTTGAGCATCCGCGAGCCGCAGGATGTAGTGCCCGATCGAGTGCATAGGTTGTCTTTGACTCCGATCGGGATCCCTGCAAGAACTCCCAATGGCTGACGGTCTTTGAGTTTGCGATCGAGTGCATCGGCCTTAGCCAATGCACCTTGAGCGTCGATCGAAACAAAAGCGTTGATGGCTCGGTTGGAACGTTCGATGGAGGCTAACTGGGATTCGATGAGTTCACGGCAAGTGATCTGACCGGATCGCAACCGCTGCCCGAGAGCGGTCAAGGAAAGGAACTCTGAAGTTTTATTCATGCCCGAGTGGGTCTGTTGGAAGTGTGTCTGTTAGAAGAGCTCTCGAATTTCACGGAAGCCGATGTCGACCAATGGGAATGGGCGACCGGCTGGACCTGGAAGATGTTGGTCTAACGAGAGTCCTAGAGCATGGAAGATTGTCGCGATGACTTCGGGAGGTTCGGTAGGTCGATCGGCTGGCACAGCCCCGATCGGATCGCTGGCTCCAACGACGCGTCCACCTTGAACCCCTCCGCCGGCAAATCCGCAAGTAAAGCAACCTGGCCAGTGATCGCGTCCCCCTGCAGGATTCACCTTGGGGGTACGTCCGAACTCGGCCACGTTGCACACGAGGGTATCGTCGAGCATCCCTTGTTGGAACAGATCTTCAATCAGTGCTGAGTAACCCTGATCGTACATCGGTGCGACGATGTTCTTCATCCCTTCGATGGAAGTAAAAGGTTTGCTGCCGTGAATGTCCCAAGTGATCTCGTCAAAGACGGTTAGGAACGTGTTGATGGTGACAAACCTCACACCGGCTTGAATGAGTCGACGCGCAAGCAGGCAGCATTGTCCAAAGCGATTCAATCCGTAGCGCTCGCGGACTTCTTGGGGTTCGGCCGCAAGGTTGAATGCTTCGCGAGCTTGGGTGCTGGTCATGAGCCGATACGCCGAGGCAAAGTGCTCGTCCATCATCTTGGCCGACTCACTGGCTTCGAATCGCGAGACGGATGCATCGACGATATCGCGCAGACGCTGCCTGCGATCGATTCGGGCAGTACCCATGTTCTCGGGTGGAAGTAGATCGGGAACTTTGAAGTTCGGTTGGCTAGGGTCCGCCATCAATGCGAAGGGGTCATGGGCTTTGCCGAGGAATCCACCGGCTTGACCGTTCGGGAGATTCCCACCGCCGCGTCCCATGGTTTCGGGAAGAACTACGTGGGCAGGCAGATCCGAACGTCTTCCGAGCATGTAGCCTGCGACGCTTCCGGCATGGGGCGTGTTGACTCCACCTTGGAACTGCCGACCGGTTTGCATGATTTGCCAACCGGCATCGTGGACCGCCGCACCGCGATGGAAACAGGATCGCACCAGCGAGAACTTGTCAGCGATCTGTGCATGCTTTGGGAGGATCTCCGAAAGAAGCATTCCGGGGGTTTTGGTCGGGATCGGTTTGAATGGACCTCGAACTTCGGCGGGTGCATCGGGTTTGACATCGAAGGTATCGATGTGGCTCGGTGCACCGAGGTTAAAGATCATGATCGCCGAGCGTTTGGATTTGGACGGATCGACTCCATGGGAATCGGCAGCAGCCAAGTATTGAGGCAAACCTAGACCGATGGCCCCAAGGGTTCCGACTTGGAGGAAATCCCGTCGTAGTGTGCCGTTGCAGGTTTGAGCGGATCCGTCACCGATGAAGGTCAACATAAAAAATACCCCTGGAGGGATTAGAGGCGATTTGCATTCTTTGAGTATACCTCGAAATCACTTTGAGAGCACCTTTGGAAGGATCCACATAACGGCTGGTGGGATCGCGAGAATCGCAAGGAGATTAACGCCAAAGCCTGCAAGAAGCATATCTTTTACTGGGAATTTTTTCTGGGCAAAGACCAATGTATTCGGGGGGGTAGCCACCGGCATCATGAAGCCGCAGCTGCTGGCAAGCACCGTAGCGCTAAGCAAAACGATCGGCTCGATTTGCATCGCGCCAGCGGCACCCATGAGGACCGGGATCATGGTCGTGGCCGTCGCGACGTTGCTGGCCATTTCGCTGATGGCAACGACCAACACTACCACTGCTGTGAGCAATAGCCACTGAGGGATCCCTTGCAAACCTGCCGCCGCGATCCCGATCTGTTTGTCGAGCTCCGATTCGGTGATCGCATGCGATAGACTTAGACCTCCACCAAACAGGAGCAGAACACCCCAGGGGATCTTATCGACATCCTTCCACTCCAGCACCGGCTTGCCCAACGGAAACACCAGCAGCGATGCAAGTGCCGTCATCGCGATCCAAGCATCGTTGGCTGGTGCGAGCCGCTCGTACCAAATCGTATCTTTAAGAGCATCGAGAATAGGAGTTCGGAGAATCCAGCACGCGGCTGCGAGTGCAAAGACGATGAGCGTTGTGCGTTGCTGCCAATTGAAACTGCGTGTCGAATTCCATTCCTCGATCCATTCGCTAGGAACCGAGATGCTCAGTTTGTTCATCGGCCAAAGAATAAGCACCATCCAGACCCAACAACCTACCAATAACACAGCCACGATCGGCATGGCCACGAGCATCCAATTCCAAAAACCGATTTCCATTCCTCGTTCTCGCAGGAAGCCGGTAAAGTAGATATTCGGAGCAGTACCGACCAAGGTTCCCATACCACCGATGCTTGCGGCATACGCTATGCCGATAAGGATCGACTTCGAAAAGTTCGGGTGATTGGTCGTCGCAATGACGCTGATGGCAAGAGGCAACATGAGCATGGTCGTCGCGGTGTTGTTGATCCACATGCTCAGCAGAGCCGAGCAGAGCATGAATGCAGCCACGACACGGCTGGCGTTGGATCCTGCCCAGCGCAGAAGAAACAACGCCCCGATGCGATGGAGCATCGTCTTTTCGATGGCGAGTCCAAGGCCAAAGCCACCTAGAAAAAAATAAACGCTCTCGTTGGCATACGGAGCGCAAGCCTGGGACATGGCCGATTTGGCTGGATAAAGCCCGATCAGTGGCAAGACGATCATCGGTAAAAGAGCCGTCATTTCCAGAGGCACCGGTTCGGTCATCCACCAGATGGCCATCCACAGGCTCAAGGCAGCAACGGCCGCTGCCAAGGGAGGGAAGGCATCGATTTGCAAAAGCAGCCAGTAGGTTCCCAGGGCAAGCAGTGGTCCGAGAGGAAAAGTGATCTTGTTCATGCCACTGAGTATAAACTCTTTTTCATCGCTTCTTGATCGAGTCGTTGGGTAAGGCTTTGGCAGCTTGAGTGCTTGAGAATTCGTCGGGGGCGTTGAGTTCAGCGACGCGCACTAGCAAGACAACGTCTTGGAACTCGCCTTCGTTGGATCGGGTGCGAAAGAAATGCTCGCCGATTCCGCGAGGCTCGGTGCTACCGGTGAGCATCAAACAGTCCCCTTGCTGCATGTTGACGACCAGAGCGAGTGAATCCCAGCGAACCGCTTCGCGGCGCTCCTCGGTTCGGATCGCAGAGTCCTTGGCAACCACGCTCCGTTTGCTTTGCCCATATTCAAGTTCAGGTCTCAGTAGGACTTGAGCCGTTTGCGGGCCGACAGGTTTTGCGTACAGCGAAAAGAGGAAATGGGGTGCTGGGTACTGTCCACCGCGAAACCCATCCTCGTTGTAGAACAAGGTGACTGTTTCTTTGGAAAGGTTGCGAACCGTCAGGACTTTGCGTTGGTCGCTGCGGCATCGCCAGAGCTGTGAAAAGCTGGAGACTTCGGCAACCACTCCTGCTTGTTCCATCGGATCGCTTTCGATCCTGGCTGCATTTTGAGAGATCCAGGCCTGCGTGATGGCGGGTACTTGTCCTGCGAATTTTCCTGCTCGCAGGCCGTTGCGATCTAGCAGCAGGCGTTGCTCGGGTGTAATGATTTGTTCGTCGGCATAAGTCCACAGATCCCGCAGTTGCTGGGATTCCACGGCGCTTAGCCGAAGGAGGACCGTTTCGATTCCGACGGTGTCCTTGGCGATTTCTTTGGAGAGGATCGTCGATTGAATGGGTTCGGGTTCTTTGCGAGCAGGTAGCCAACTCGCGCAACCGCATATCGGAACGGCTAGAATGCTCGCAAGGAAACCTCGCCTCGAACTATTCTGCATGGTTTACTTTGGCAAGGAGCCACCTGGGACATTCGGCGCGTTTTGATTTGCAGTCCTTGGGATTTGAGGCTGGACAGGCAGATAGGGGATCTCGTTGGTTTTCCATCCTGCCCCTGGATCAATCGGAATAAAATCGGTTTGGAAAACGCGTTCGCTGAGCTTTTGAAAGATATTTGCATTGATTTGGCGATTGGCAAACTGATAGACCATCCGCTTGTCTCTAGGTTCGATCACCACACCGTTGGCATTGACCGCCTGATCGCTCCATTCGGGCATGTACAGAACCATCAGTTCAGGCAGAAACATATCGCGGTCCAAGACGATTTGAACGTGATGATAATTGACTGCATCGACGGGATACTTCGGATAAGCTTCGACGGCATACTTGTTTTCAACCGGACGACCGTTCTCGGTTCCTGGTGAAATCGCTCGGACCCAATAACGAGCCTTGATCTCGTCGGCCTTCACACCAAAGAGAAACGGCAGTGGCGAATTCATGATTCCCAAGCCTTGCATCTCCGGAGGAAGCTCCAACTTTGTGCGAATCTTTTCTTTGCGGTCATAGTCCCATACGAATTTTCCGTCGCATACGACCCATTCGCCGGAGTTGTTCGGATCGACCTTCAATTCCACTTGCCGATCCTTCGATAGCGCACCTGTCATCTTCGTGTAGACTTCGGTTTTAAAGAGTCCTCGGTCGGGTTTTTGGAAACGGACAACACCCCGGCTTGCTGCCACGGTGATATCGCCACGACCGAGTTGCTTGGCCAACTCTTGAACCCCGGGTGCTTGGGAGTCAAATTCCCATCGGCTGAATTCGCAGCTAAATCGCTCGATCTTGGCCGTCTCCTGTTCCCAGTATGCCAGGATCTGGTCGATGGTTTGTTGTTCGACAGGGGTCAGTTCTGGGAAGGGTCTTTGCTGGATGACTTGACCACCATTGTTGGGGCCTTGCATCTGGAACTGTTGGCCTTCTCGCGCCGCTTGCTGAAGTTGGTTTTGGACGCGGTTGGCGTTTTGTGGATTGAGCTGTGGGTTGAGTTGTGGGTTTTGAGCCGCGGGCGATCCAGGATTGCTGGGGTTTGCAGGTGGATTGGCTGCTCCATAACCGGGGGATCGCGGTTGAACGATCGGTGCTTGGCCCAAGCTGCTTGGTGCCCACACTACCAATGCGGACTGAGCCACGAGGCATCCAAGCAATAACGTTCTTAAAAAGCGGTGACAGAGTTGATTCGTTGCGGATCGACGCATTGGGTCACTCATCCTTGAGCGGTGGACACGAAAATGGCCAAGCAGTTGCGGACTGCTGAGCCGTTAGGACGATTCGCCCAGAGACTAGCAATTTTTCCTAGCCGATCCTAGATCGTTTTCGACAGGAAAAAACCGAGCTTAAGGTGCGGCGGAAATACCCCGGCCGGTGCGGTGAGGCGGACACCACAACCAGGCCGATGGGGTACCTCAGCGTGCGGCTGCCCGACGCGTAAGGCCGTTATTAGCGAGAAGAAAAAGATCGAAAGCGCGGAAGCAAGGCGACTTTGCAGCCCCCAAACTTCCGCCGACGCTTTCGACTTCTGGGTAGAATGGACGGCTTGCCCAAGGATCGAGCAAACCAGCCGTTGTTTGATGAAAGCAATCTGCGTACCAACTCGAATCGCCGAAGCCTTGGCCTGGTTCCAAGTTCAACCGCACAACCAAGGATTTCAACGGTTTCAGGAAAAATTATTTCCGGTACGATGGAGATGGATCGAACCGACAGTGCCTGATTCCTCGGCATTGCGACGGGATTTGAGCAACCAGCCCACTGCGGCTACCCCCAGATTTTTATGCAAACTCTATGAGCGACTTAGCACCACGGGCCATTCGAATTTTCGACACCACCCTACGCGATGGGGAGCAATCCCCAGGGGCCAGTATGAATTTGGCCGAAAAGCTCGAGGTCGCCCAAGCCCTTTCGGATTTGGGTGTCGACGTCATGGAAGCCGGATTTCCGATCGCCAGCCCAGGGGACTTTGAGGCCGTTCGCGAGATCGCAACGACGATCCGTGGTCCAATCATTTGCGGTTTGGCTCGTTGCAACGATGGTGACATCGATCGAGCCTGGGAAGCCCTTCAAAAGGCCGAGCGAGCCCGGATCCACGTCTTCTTGGCAACCAGCGCCATTCATCGCGAGTTCAAATTGCGGATGACCCAAGAGGAGATCGTTGCAAGAGCGGTCAACGGTGTGAAGCGGGCTTTATCCTACTGCGACGATGTCGAGTTCTCGGCGGAAGATGCAGCCAGAACGGAGATCGATTTTTTATGCCGTGTGGTCGAGGCCGCGATTGAATCGGGGGCAACCACGATCAATGTCCCTGACACCGTTGGCTATACCACTCCGAGCGAGATGTACGCACGGATCGAAGCACTCTTGAATCGAGTTCCCAACATCGACCGGGCGATCCTATCTTGCCACTGCCACGACGATTTGGGACTTGCCGTTGCCAACTCACTGGCGGCCGTCGCAGCTGGGGCCGGACAGATCGAATGCACCATCAACGGCATCGGAGAGCGAGCCGGCAACTGTTCGCTCGAAGAGGTTGTTATGGCGATGCGAACACGCAGCGACCTGTACCACACCAGCACCGGGATCAATACTCAGCGGCTCGTGCCGACGAGTCGTCTGGTCTCGAAAATCACCGGCTTGGACGTCCAACGCAATAAAGCAATCGTCGGACGCAATGCGTTTGCACACGAATCCGGCATCCACCAAGATGGGATGCTCAAGGAGCGAAGCACCTACGAGATCATGCGTCCTGAGGATGTCGGGTTTTCTAAGACCGACTTGGTCCTCGGTAAGCATTCGGGGCGAGCTGCCCTAGCCGATCGGGCAAGGGAATTAGGCTATCGATTGACCGGTGAGCAACTTCAGGTTCTCTTCGAGCAATTCAAGATCCTTGCAGACAAAAAGAAGAACATCTTCGATGGAGATGTGGTAGCGCTGATCCAACAACAAATCAGCGGAACGGCCATCCCCGGTTGGTCGCTGGTGACCTATGAACTCTCCAGCGGTTCAGGCAAAACACCGACCGTCAAGTTGACGCTAGAGATCGATGGCAGAAAGCAAACCGAAGAAGCCCAGCAGGGAGATGGTCCGATCGATGCAGCCTTTTGGGCCGTCGAGAAAATTACCGGCATCAAACTTTCATGCAAGGAATTTCGAGTCAGCAGCGCAAGCCTTGGACGCGATGCGATCGGCGAAGTGACCATCGAAGTCGAGCATGAAGGTCAATCCTATCGCGGCATGGGTGCTTCGACCGATTCGGTCGAAGCGACCATCTTGGCGATCCTCAATTCGGTCAATCGAATCATCACCGAGAAATCCCTCCGGACCGCCAACAAAGTCTCCCCTCAGGATGCTTAATCATGAATCCAAACACACCTAATTCCTGGATCGCTAACCGAACGCTCGCCTTCGACTCCAGCGGCATACGCAAAGTTTTCGCGCTGGCCGCGACGATGAAAAATCCGATCAACCTGTCGATCGGACAGCCCGATTACGATGTCCCCGAGGCGATCAAAGAGGCAGCCTGCCAAGCGATACACTCTGGCAAGAACATGTACTCGCCGACCCAGGGCATCGCTCCTTTGATCGATAAGCTTCAAAAGGACATCACGCATCGGTACAAGCATGAGGATCGAAGCGTCTTTGTCTCGTCGGGAACCAGCGGTGGACTGGTTCTGGCCATGCTCAGCTTGGTCAATCCAGGCGATGAAGTGATCGTCTTTGACCCCTACTTTGTGATGTATGTCCCCTTGATTCAACTCGTCGGCGGCGTTCCCGTGCTGATCGATACGTATCCCGATTTTCGGATCGATGTCGACAAGGTCGCCAGTGCGATCACATCAAAGACCAAGCTAGTGCTCTTTAATAGCCCGTCGAATCCCACGGGCGTAACGGCTTCGACGCAAGAGGTTCAAGGAATTGCCGAGCTGTGTTTAAAAAAGGGGATCGCATTGATCTCCGATGAGATCTACAGCGCATTTCACTTTGGCAACCCAACGCCTTCGCCCGCTGAATTCAATCCGCATACGATCGTCATCGATGGGTTTTCGAAAACCTACGCGATGACCGGCTGGAGGCTCGGCTATGTCCATGGCCCCAATGCGATCATCCAGACGATGATCAAGTTGCAGCAGTACACGTTCGTCTGCGCCCCGACTCCATTTCAACACGCCTCGCTGGCGGCGTTGGACTACGACATGACAAATTATTACGCAAACTATCGGACCAAGCGTGATCGGATCGTCGAGGGTCTGCGAGGCTATTATGAGTTTGTCGAGCCTGGTGGTGCGTTTTATATCTTTCCCAAGGTTCCCTCGGGCAACGCCACGGAGTTTGTGGCCAAGGCGATCTCAAACGAACTGCTTGTGATCCCTGGCAACATCTTCTCGAAGCGCGATACGCATTTCCGAATCTCTTTTGCAGCCAGTGATGAAATGCTCGATCGAGGGATCGAGGTTCTTCGTAAGTTAGCTCGCTAGGTCTGCTTGAAACCGAGCCTTATAACCCCTTTAATCGTCACAGGCTAACTCGATTGATTGAGTCGGAGGGGAGTGAGGATTATGCGTAGGAAAATCGCGGAATTTTTTTGACAAACTCGGATTTGTTAAAGTTCCCGTTTGGGGTTCGCTTTGACCCGGTATACATTGAGGCGATCCGAATTCAAGAAGTATTTTTTCTTCCTCGCGAGACAATCCCGGTCCATGTCGAACCTACCTTCCTCACACGATCAAAAAGTCGATCTGCTTTTGAAGAATGCTCAATTACGCGATGAACTGGAACCTTTTTTGGACGAGTCGGTCGATGTGCTCAGCGGTCGGAACATGAGTCTCGAGGATGAAAACGATTTCCTTGAGTCGATTCTGGAATGGGAACGCGCTCCTTCGCTCCCAATCTCCAAGTGGTTCGAACCTGAACTGCAACTCCCAGCTCCAGACACCCTGGATGATTCGTCGCTATCGAAGCTCTTGTGGAAGACGATTCAGATGCTCTATAGCCAGAAGATCGCATTGGATTTCACAGATCATCTGAGCGATCGCCAGTTGTATTGCTTGTTGATGCGAGACATCTTGCCGGTCTATCAGAAAAAAGTTTCACGGCCTCGCAACTTTCTCCATTGGCATTGCTTGGACGACAACGATGTCGATTGCTGGCTGACCTATTATGCCACCGAGGATGAGCGTCAGGATTGGGAACATGAGACAGGTCTGATCGCACCGGATCCAAAGCATCCCCCTTATCCGCGGCAAATGCCGCGCCGCCCAGGCAATTTTAACTAGCCTGGCGTGTAAGCTACTCGTGCCGCAGGGCTTCTATTGGATTCATTGCCGCTGCCCTGCGGGCCGGATACAGGCCAAAGAGCAAGCCGACCACTATCGAGATACCGACCGATAGGATCACGGACCAAAGAGCGATCCTTGGTTCGAGGGTCAAGATCGTCGGCGGCAATAACTCTGGCGAGATCTTCACAAGCGTCCATCGGATCAAATGGAAGATCGGTCCACACATAAGACCAACGATCACACCGAGCAAGCCACCGCTACCGGTGAGCACCAGGGTTTCGACCAAGAATTGCTGAATGATGTTCGATCGTTTGGCACCCAGCGCTCGTCGGATCCCAATCTCACGGGTTCGTTCGGTGACTGTTGCGAGCATGATATTCATGATCCCGATACCACCGACGAGCAATGAGATGCCTGCGATGATCACCAGCATAGCATTAAACATCGAGCGCGTTCTTTCGGCTTGACGAAGCAACTCTTTGGGAACCACGATCGCGTAGTCTTCTTGATCGTGGTATTTCTTCAGCAATCGTTCGAGGATCGCGGCCGTCTCATCGACCATTGCGATATCCGATAGAGTCAAAGTGATTTGGGTCAGTTCAACGATCTCACCGCGAAAATTGAAACCTTCGCCGGTGCGGGTCATGATTTGGTCGCCGACGCGCTGACGAAAGGTGTCCAGGGGAATATAGGCATCAAAGCTATACTCGCGTGCTTCGAGACTTCCACCGATGGCAGCCGAAGCTCCTCGTTGTTTGGTTTGACCGATCACCGTATAGACATCGCTCTCGACGCGGACTTTCTGGCCGATCGGGTTTTCTTGGGGGAAGAGCCGATTGGCGGTTCCGTCGGCGATCACGATCACATTTTCGACGCCGTCGCTGGCATTGAACCAACGGCCTCGGGCCATTTCGAGTCGATTGAGGTCTTGGTATTCAGGCGAACATCCTACGAGTGTCGCGTTGAGCAATCGGCCCTTGGCCGCAAACTCGCGTCTTAGTTCACGCATGGGAACCGAGCGGGAGATGCCGGGTATGTTGCTTAAAAACCGCTTGTAATCGTCTCGCAGGAGTCCGTAACTTTTGACCCGATTCTTCTCCGAGTTGTTCGATGACTTGGGCTCGATACTTCGAACAATGATGTTGTTGGCGCCTAGTTCGAGGATCTGTTGCTGGGCTTGATAGGAGACACCTTCTCCCATGGCAACGAGCCAGATGACCGTCGTGGTACCGATGAAGATGCCCAGGGCGGCCAGTGCCGAACGCATCTTTTGGAGCATGAGGCTCTTGAGCCCGAGCCGAAACGTTTGAAGAAAGGAGGCTAACATCTAGGGGGAATCTTAAGCTATTTTGGTTCGGACCTGCAGGATCAAGGTGCTTGTAGGATTAGAAAGTAGAAAGTAGAAAGTAGTAAGTAGAAAGTAGAGCTTGGTTCCGATGGCACCATCAGCGGTCCGGTTTTTGAACCGCTGATAAACGCTAATATTCGCTGGTATCCGAACCCAATCCATCAGCGTTCATCAGTGTCCATCAGCGGTTTGATCTAGCTCCATCGCCAGTTCTTGTGCCTCTTCGATGTAGGCTAGCGGATTGAGGATCACCTCGTCCGATTCGCTTAAACCATCGATAATAATCGAGAATTGGTCGTTGGTATCACCCACTCGTACCAAGCGTTTTCGGACACCATCGGGAGTTTGAACCCAACAAAACAATCCGCCAGTTCCCTCAATGATCGCTGCAACAGGAACCGTCAGCACATCCTCGTGCTCGGCCAAGACGATATCGACCACAGCGCTCATACCGGGCTTGAGCCCAGGATGCTGAGGGAGCTTGATGATCGTGTCGTACTTGACCAAGTTACCTGTCCACCAGCCAGCCGGTCGGGTCACCTCGGCAATCTCACTGACCTCTCCCTCGAGGATCAATTCCTGGAGTTGGACTTTAGCCTTCATCCCAACTTTGAGCCGATCGACTTTCGATTCATGGATACCGACTTTGACTTGCATTTGCGTAAAGTCAGGGATCATCAAAAGGGTCTGTTGTTCGCGAACGACAGCACCTTCGGTGATGTCAGGAGTATCTTTCCAAGCGGCCATCGACGGAAAAATCACCATGCCTTCGGTCTCGGCGCGAATGATGCAATTTTCGAGCTGTTTCTTTTCTCTTTCGAGGCGTGCTTGTTCTAGCGACAAGGAGGCCTCGTAGGAGGCGAGTTTGGCTTCAGCCGCTCGAAGTTTGCTTTGAAGTTCCTGGAGGCTTTTGACTTTGTTGTATTTCTCGAGCGAATCGAGTTTGGTCTTTTTGAGTTGCAGGTCTTTACGGGCCGAGTCGACTGCGAATTGCTCCCCCTGGAGTTGCAGATCTTTGACCACACCTTTGGCCGTTAGTCGCAGTGCCGATTGCACTGCGAGTTCCGCTTTGCGCAGTGCCTGTTCGGCTTCGAAGATCTCCTTTTCGATGTTGCTTTTTTCGGCTTGGTAAGTTCCTTCGAGGTATTCGGTGATGCTCGTTTTGGCGACGGCAACATCGCTTTCGGCGGTGATCTTGTTTGCCATCGCATTTTCGTAGACGATTTTTTGTTGCAGGATCTTGTCCTCGATTTGCGATTGATCGAGCTTGACCAGTTCGTCACCGGGTTTGACCATCGTTCCGGTTTCGATCACCCACAGAACGGTGCTACCGCCTTTGACCAAGCATTTGATTTCTTTGTTATTGGAGCTTTCGACGGCACCGTTTTCCGTGACCACCACAGCCAGATCCCCACGGGATACTTTGTGGGTCAGATGCTTGACCTTGGTGTTGCTGGTCATGAAGCGAGGAGCGATGGCCCCTAGGGCAAACGCACCCCCGGCAAGGGAGGCCAGGATCAGGAAACGTTTGAGCCAACGGCTGGCGGTACTCGAAGCGGTCATAAAAAACCGAGATTGGTAGGACTCTAGGAGAGTGATGCGGATCGGCAAGATCGATGTAATTCCAGGAGTGGAACGGTTTGCGGAGTTGATTTTATCTCGAAAATCCGTCTAAATATGCAAATAATCGATAAATGATGGTCTGTAAGGCTTTTTGGACAGCATTTAATGCAAGGGATCCGATGTCGGGGTAAAACGGTGGGTGATTTCGCTGTAATAACAACTTATTTCAATCCTTGCGGGTATCGTTCTCGAAGGTTCAATTACGAGGTCTTTTCCCAGGAGTGCAGGAAAAGAAACGCGGAACTCTTCACGATCGAATGTATTTTTGGGGAAAACCAGAGTTTTGACCTCGATCCAGCCCCCAACGTGATCCAACTCCGCGCATCGAGCGTGCTCTGGCAGAAAGAACGACTCATCAATCATCTGGTTCGCTCGTTCATTCCTGCAAAGTACACTAAGATCGCATGGATCGATTGCGATTTAATTTTTGAGGATCCAGCTTGGGTCGCGCAAGCTTCCAAGTTGCTCGATGTCCATCGGGTCATTCAGCTCTTTGAACACGTCGACCGGCTCCCTCGGGGTGGTCGAGTCGAAGACTCGATAGGTGATCGATCCCGAAGTTTTGCCAGCGTATGGAGGGATCCCAAAACAGTTGATCGCGAAGGCTGGGATAACCACGGACACACTGGCTATGCTTGGGCCGCCCGCAGAGATCTATTTGCGCAAACCGGCCTTTATGACGCTGCAATTCTCGGCAATGGCGATGATTTGATGGCACATGCATTCATTGGTGAACTTAGTAGTGTTTGTATCACAGAAAACTATGACCAAGATCAAGCAATGCATCATCATTATCACCAATGGGCTAAGCGAGCTTACGATTACTGCCAAGGAGACCTAGGTTATCTCCCAGGGACGGTATTTCATCTTTGGCATGGAGATTATGAAAACCGACGTTACATAGAGCGCCTCCATGAAATGAAAGAAATCGGATTCGATCCTTTCGTTGACATCACGATTGACCATGTAGGATGCTTGCGGTGGGCGACCGACCATCCGAAACTGCACCGATTTGCCTTGGACTATTTCGCGCTTCGCAAAGAAGATGGCTGAGTTCGGCGATAATTTCTAGGGTTATCTCTTCTTGCAACACAGGGTCGCACAGAGGGTGGTTGATAGCAAGGTCGAGGCGATCACCAGTCAATTGCCCGGATGCGGCCATTCAGGGAAGGATTGCCGAAACTCCTCGCAGGTCCCCCCAATCCAAGCATATTGATCGTCGATCTTGCTTGCGTAAACGACGCGGCAACCAAAAACGCCCATAAGCAACGATGTTATAAACGCAAACGGGAATTGGATTATACAAAAAGTCGAGAACGCATTTTCGCCTCGTTCCGACACCACGATTCCTAGTACCAACAGTGCAATACTTACAAGGAAAATCAACCATGCAGTAACCATCCATCTAATTCTGGCCGATTTATACCGTGAAGCCAATGGTATATCAAACACAGCTGTCTTTCGAACGCTTAAGGCCACGAGAGCATAAATCAGCAGATTAAAAAGAATAAGCAGATAAACCAACGGGTTATGCCAACTCAGTTTCCGTCGAAGGCGATCTTGAGTTGGTTCATTGCATTTTACACAGCGATCGGGTAACAAAGCACGCTTATGCACAACAAGAAGCTTTCCCTTATGGAATATCTGGCCCATTGGCTCATAGCCTGTGGGATCAGAATCACTTAGAGGTGCATACGGATTTTCTACGTTCTCGGGCATTGCTCTTCTCGCTATCAGATCTTGTGAAACAGACAATTAGTAGCATATTCCATTCACTGATAGGATTGTGGTCCTCAGGATATTTTTCGATTGAATTTCTTAATTTTATGGTTCTTCAGGAATTATTGTGGGTGAAAATTCGTGCATCGCATCGGGTTTCTTCGTACTCGTACTCAGCGAAGCGGTACTCAGTGAAACGGTACTCGTACTCGATGGCTGTTTGGACCTCTGCAATACCGATGGTTGATCGAAGCGGTTCACGGTAATTTGCAGACTACTTGGGTGAATCGCTATACTAGACCGCTTCGAGTACGAGTACGAGTACCATTTCATTGAGTACGAGTACGAAAAAACCAGTAGGATACACTCCTAGCCACAGTAATTCCTGAAGAACCAATTTCTTAAATTTATAGCTCTACAGGAATTATTTTAGCTGGGAGTATATGCCGCTAGCTTTGATCGTAACCTAAGGCTCTGGCCACACGTGCATGGAATGCACCAGCTCGGTATAGATCTTCTGCATTTTTTGCGAAAGTTCGCTAACGATTTTTGATTGGGTATTAGCTAAGTCGCGTTGTTCTCCAATGTCGGCTTCCAGATCGTACAACGAGAAGTCGGTGAGCTTGGCTGCTTGGATCTGCTGGATGTTCGCTGTGGTGATATTCTCAAACTTAGGCAAGTTGCCTCCATCGAATTTAGCAATCAACTTCCATTTCCCAACTCGCATCGCCGCACGTTGCTCATTCAAGGCGTTGTAATAAAACCAAAACAGTGGTTTGGTGCGCGGCATGGAATCGCCTTTCCAAATCGATTCGACATTCATGCCATCGATGTCCACACTCGGCAATGAGACACCGGCCAAGTGCGCGAAGGTTGGCAACAAATCCAAGGAACTGATGGGAGTATCAAGGACAGAGCCCGCCGGCGTCTTGCCCGGCCATCGGACAATTCCAGGCACACGAAACCCCGCTTCGGTTGTCCAAAGCTTCATGCCTCGCAGTGGGCCAGGACTCCCATAGGATCGCTTGCCGGCAGGATACCTCAAAAGGGTCTCAGGGCCGTTGTCACTGCTAAAGAAAACAATTGTATTCTCGGCCAATTTGAATCGATCCAAGGCATCCAGGATTTTGCCAACCGCAAGATCCATATTGTGAACATTGGCAAAGTACTGAGCCTCGTCTCGATTTCTACCCGTACTCGAATACTGCCCGATCAAATCCAAGGGAGACTCCACGGGTTCATGGGGTTCATGAAACGCTACATACAAAAAGAAAGGAGCGGGACTGGTGGCTTGCTGAAGCCTTTCGAGCCATTCGATCGCTTCGTTGGCAACGATCTGACAACTGAATCCTTCGAGTGCGCCGGCAGGCTGACCGTTTCTGACGAAATTCTTTGGGTTTTCATGCGAGGGGCTCGCATTGTTTTGAGTAGCAAACCAGTGCTGAAATCCTGCATCATCGGGTTGCGGTTGCGCTGGGTTGTTGAACATGGAATTGCAGTGCCACTTGCCAGCCATCGCCGTTGCATACCCCGCATCGCGAAGGAGTTTCGGTAAAGTGACTTCGTCCTTGCGCATGTGGACCAAATGACGACTGTTCTTACTCTTGGCTCCGCTCTTTTCATTGGCTTGGGGAATCCAATCAAACACACCCGCTCGATTCGGATTTCGACCTGTCAATAATCCGGTTCGCGAGGGTGAACAGACAGGTGCTGCCGAATAGCAACTCGTCAGTCGCATTCCTTGGCTCGCGAGTCGATCCAAATTCTTTGTTTGAATATGAGGGTGCCCAAAGCATCCTAGATCTCCCCACCCTAGGTCATCGCACAGGATCACTACAAAATTCGGTCGCGTGGACTCTTCACCGCAAGCTCGATGGCCCATGAAAATAACGATCAAGAAGCTCAGGATCGTCCATAGTTTTGTGCGGTGTGGTCTCATTTATTCTTCATGTATCCTTTTGGGTTCTTCTGGAATTACTGTGGCTAGGAGGATACGTTTCTGGCTTTTTTCGTACTCGTACTCGTACTCGTAATCCAAAAGCCTAAATCAATTCGAGCCGAACGCTAGCAAGCGGGGTTGCCTGGCTGCTTCCAAGCTTGTAAATACGTGCGATAGCCCAAGTGTTTATCGGCTTGCTCTTCGAGCATCTGTCTTGTTTGCAGCACCAGCTCGGATTCTGCTTGTGAAGTGATCCTGCCCATGAGCACTTGCAGTCTTAAAAAAACAAAATAGGTATCAAGCACATCGCAGCGGCAGTACTCGCTGATCTCATTGAGTTTGCCTTGCTTGTACAGATCCAAGACCATATCACCCTTGACGTCCATTTTACCGGGCTTTTCAAGAAGTGCTGCGGCCAAGTTCAATCCACCGCGAAACCATGTGCTCCCAAAGTTGGTCAGAATCTCATGGAGATCCAAATGGGCTTCAAGGTTATATCGATTTCGATTCTGGGAATACGTTCGGTCGTAGATGTTGAACCAAGCCGGGACGCTGATACCAAAGCGATAGGCGGCTAGTTCCATGAGCGGCAAATCAAAGCCTCGTCCGTTGAAAGTCACCCAGGTCGGATGGGCATAACGTTCCCAACCGAGCCAGAAGGCTCTTGCGATATGTTCGGGACGATGCGCAGGTTCGTCGAGCGAAACGATCTCCATGAGACTGAGGTCTTCTCGAATCTTTGCGATCACCAAAGAAATCGGAAGGTGATACGTAAAGGGGATAAAGTCTTTACCGCTCTCGTCCAAGAGCTCTTGGCGGAACATCGCGATGGCTTGGTCTGGACTATAGTTCCGATCGGGATACTTCGTTTTGGCGATGATCTGGCCATCGGCAATGCTCTCGACATCGAACAGTAAGTACTTGAGTTTGCTGGTTGAATTGGCCATAGATTGCGACGCTTATGCTGAGTAGGTACCCTCCATGTTCTACCAAGGAACCATTTGTTACGGGCTTACGCCAGCCCCGGTGAGGATTAAAATACCCCAAAATTCGGACGAATCCACCCTTAATCGCTTCTTGCGAATAATTAAAAGATGACGAAATTTCTAGAACCCCTTGTACCCCCGCCCCACGGTCTTGGGCTTTCGAATCAAGTTCAAACGGCGCTTCGGGCCGCAACAGCCGGTGCCAATGTGATCCGCCAATGGGTCGGAAGGCCAACGGGAATCATCGAAAAAGGGGTCGGAGACTTGGTCTCCGAAGTGGACAAGCAAGCCGAAAAAGCGGTTCTAGAAGTGCTCGGAAGCGACCCGATTCGGGCGACGATTTTTTCCGAGGAGTCCGACCCGAGCATCCAGCAGGGGGCTAGCCACTGTTGGTATGTCGACCCGTTGGATGGAACAAGCGCATTTCTATTTCGTGTCGGCAACCCATTTCCCTCGGTCCTCGTGGCGCTTTATCAAGAAGATCAGCCGCTGGCATCGGCGATTGTCTTTCCCTTGACCGGCGAGTTCTTCTACTCCCATGCTGGATTGGGTGCTTACAAAGATCAGCAGCCACTGGTGCTCCCAGCCCCCACTCGACTCCAGGACGCTTGGATCGATATGAATCATTACGGCAACGCAAGGTATGAAACGGGCATGTTCGCTTACCTCAGGAATAAACTCCGTACGAGCGAAGGAGCCAAGCTCGTGACTTCATTCCCCCCCCATTCTGGGGTTGCGATGCGTCTAGTTGACGGAACAACAGGCTTGTCAGCAGTCGTTCATGACAACAACTCGGAGAACATCAAGCAAGCGCCTTGGGACATCGCAGCTCCGCTTGCGATTTTGCAAGAAGCCGGCGGTTGTTTTCTTTCGCTCAGAACCGGTGAGCCGATCGGTCCTCGAGATTGCGAACCCATGGTCGTGTGCGCCGATAGATCGCTTGCCAAAGAGATCATCGATTTGGTTTGCTAGGCTTTTTAGCAATAAAAAAACCCGCCGCATAAAGCGACGGGTCTTTTGAGAATGGTCTGAGATTTCGGTTGCCTTACCAGGTGAACTCGACCCCGGCAGTGAAACCTTGATAGACAATGTCCGACGAGTTGTTGATCGTTGCAAGGCGATTCGATCCTGGCAAGAACAACGATGGCGGAGTGCTGTTGAAGTTCCCCGAAGCAAGTGCTACGTTGTCGATCCACAGGACTTGATAAGAAGTCCGGAACGCCACCGAGTAGTTCAGGCGATAGACCAACTGGGGCGATAGTTGGGTGATGTACGCGGTTCGGTTGTCCAACGCGTATTCATTGATCTCTGGAATTCCGAACGCTGGCAGAGAATTAGCAAAGATCGATGTGTTCTGCTGGGAACGGTTGTTGTAGATACCGGTCTTGAATTCAACACCCATCTTGATACCAGGCAGGAAGTTGTACCATAGATCCGTACCGACTTGCCAACCGACCAACGAATTGCGGGTAGCAACGTTGTAGTCAAAGAATCGAGGACCGTTGTTCTGTGCCGTATTGTTGTTGAGACTCTCGGCAGTGAATCGCGATCCTTCGTCCAAATCCAAGTAACGAACACCTGTTAGGAAACTTCCTTGGAAGTAACCAGCAGGTTCACTCCAGCGTCGGCGAAGATTGATTTCGCCATTATGCAGCTCGCTACGGTAATCCAACGTATGGATCAGCGATCGATCCGAGTCGTCGAACCCGCCGTTTGGTAACGTTCCGAAGTTGCTGATAAACGAGAAGAGATTTGCTGAAGCACTCCGTGCCACTGCGGATCCTTCGCTGGCATCCAAACCGAAATAGGCAACCTCAAGATTGGATCCAGGACCCACTTGAACATTCACCTGTGCGGCCAGACCACCTCGGATCGTGTCTGGTGCGACCATATCGGTCGATAACACAAAGTTCCCCGAATTTGCTCCGAGCGACGAGACAGCGAAATTGCCACCTCCAGAAGTTCGAGCAAGTCCAATCCCTTCGATCGATGCATCGTACCAACGCTGGGATGCAATGCCACCCTCACCGTAGGGTACCAGCAAAGAAGGAAGGCCTGCAAGGCAACCTCCTAAACCGGCAAACAACCCGTAAGGATTGCGGCCGAAACGATCCAAGTGAGATCCACCGCATCCAGGACATGGTCCACCGCATTCAGGACAGGGCCCCATCATCCCTGGTCCCATCATGCCTGGTCCCATCATGCCCGGATCCATCATCCCAGGTCCCATCATCATTCCTGGAGGGCACCCCTCTGGACCCATCATCGGCATCCCTTCGATAGGGATCCCTTCGACAGGCATTCCCTCAAGACCCATAGGTGCCATCGCAGCACCTTCAGTCAAAGGAACCCCTGCAGGAACAGGTACCTCTTGTGCGATCGGTTCTTGATACGCAACCCTGGCAATCGGTTGCGGCATGGCCACAGGGGCCATTTGCGCTTTGTTGGAACCTGAGGGCTTCGTCGCCCCCCAACTTCCAGGCTTCTGAGCCCATGCATGACCACTAGACCCCGCTAGCGCCATACTTGCCATCAAAGTAAGTTTCCAACCTTTGAGCAGCCTCATCGAATTCACTCCAGTGCGTTTGCCACCGGTTTGTCCGTCACCATCCCATCAATTGGAACGGCGGGAATACCTATTACCCTCGGTTTTATCGGCAAGACCTGCAGCAAACGTTCGACGAAACGGTATTTTTCTCCCTACGACCGTCAAATTTGGACCAAAGATTTCCAATCGCGAATGCTAGCTATTCGAAAGCGTGCTTGTGTCCACGGTGCATCCATAATCCCAAACCAGGATTCCGCACGAAGTAGTATTCTTGGCCGTGGGTATCGGTGTGCCAACCATCTTGGAGACCCTCGATCCGATACCGCTGCATTGCATCTTGCCAGTGGCCGTATCGGAAGCAGACCCCTTCGATTTCTTCTTTGCTCAGTCCGCCTGGACAGTACTCGACTTCGAAACGCCCGTCGGGCGAACCATGAATCAGGTGGGCAGCGATCGAGAGATTCTTTGAAAGGCCTTCATCGCTTCGGGTACGTTCCAAGATCTCTTGGGTTGTCCGATAGCCATGCTCTCGGATCAGCGCGTCGCCTTGGGGATGTTCACCGAAGCGATCGACTCCGGGCGCGACGACGACGATTGTTCCGCCGTCGGCGACGGCCATCCGTGTTCGATAGATGGCTTTGTTGCCGACCCAAGTTTTTTTGTACTTGGCCGGATCCATCCAAACAACCAGTTTCTTGGGGGCTCGGTCCAATCGAAAGCAGTTGACTTTGGCTGACAGTTCTCCTGCTTGGAAAAATACGGAATGATCATCGCCGATAAACAGGCCGCGAACCACTGGCCCGTCCGTTGGCGTCGATTCGACGACGGTCAGCACATAGAGAATCGGATAGGGGGTCAGGAACATCTCGGCTCCCCGATTGAGAATGCGTCTTAATGGATTATCGCACCGGCCCATGATCCGTTCGCAGCCATAGAGAGCACTCAGATAGTGGCTGTCATCGATTCCGGCGTTGCCGCCAGTACCGACGAAAATATTCTTGGTGTAATTGGCCATCCCAATCACCTCGTGCGGGACGACTTGTCCGATCGATAAGATCAAATCGTGTCGGCCCTGGGAGATGATCCGATTGACCTGAGCTGGCCAAGGTTTGCTATAGATACCATCGGTCGCCTGGGTAACAAATTCCTTGTCCACGTAGCCTAAGGTATCGACATCGGATCGGAATCGATGGACGCGGATCAAATCACGGGGAAGATCTCCGAACATCTTTGCGAGTTCGGCTTCTTTCATCGCTTCATGGGTACCGAGTGCTGGCATGACGTCGGTGAGTCGATCTCCGAGCAGTTTCCAGGCGGCCTGCGTGATCGGTCCGGCTTGAGAATCCATCCTTGTGTGATCCGGTGGAATGGCCAGTACCCTTTGCGGACTGCCCTGGGCTCTATCCTTCATATAGGCTTCGATCGAAACCTCTAGGGCTTCGAGGTAGTCTTGAAACCCAAGCACATGGTTCGGACTACCAACGCGATAATAGATTGTCATGATGCCATCATTCTGTACATGGGATCAACTTGGAGGGGCGACAATTTCGAGCAGTTCGATTGCAGGTTCGCCAGCGCAATGGATCAGGGCGGTGCGACCATAGCATCGGGTTCCCTTGTTTATACAAAAAAACTCCGCGAGCTTCGGTCCGCAATCAACCTCGTACAGATCGAAAAGTTGCACTTCTCGGAGAATCTCACGCTCGATAAGCACCCGTCCTAGAGGTTTGGATTCGGATAAGATCTCGGATCTTGCAGGCTCAGTGATCAAATCGAGCTTGAGTCGTACGATTCCATACTGAACTACCTTGCCGGTGCTTTGAGTCGATAAAAGGATCTCGCGGCAATAGTGATCCTGGTTGGTTTGCGAGCGAAGTACGCTTACATCGACACGATCATTATAGAATGACTCGACCGTCACGGTCATGTGACTTGTGTGGTTCAATAGCTGCCCATAGACATCCGACAGAGCACCCGCAGCGATCTTCTTAAATCGAGCCAGTTGCGAAGGCTCCGCATAAAAAATCGCCACGAGCGAATCGAGCGAAACGGTGTCTGGCAAGTGGTTGTGTTGATGGGGCATCAGAGCGACTAAGTCAGTGGAATCCGCAGTCCATCATAAGCCAAAGCCACATGCTCGGGCAACTCGCGATGAAACGTCCTATAGTCCAATTCGTGCGAAAGGTGGGTCAAGTAAGCTTTCTTGGGCTGCAATCGCTCGATGATATCCAAGGCCTCTCCCACACTGAAATGGGTCGGATGGGAGCTCTTTCGCAGCGCATCGAGCACCAGCACGTCGAGCCCTTGCAATAGGGCCATGCTCGATTCTTCAATGCGATTGGTGTCTGTGCAATAGGCCACATTACCGATCCGATATCCATAAACTCGGCAATAAGGGCCATGGACAAGTGGTATAGGGGTGAGTGTCGCTCCGAGTATTTCAATCGGATGGTCATCCACTCTTTGAATCTGCATGCTTGGTATCGCACCCGGATGTGTCTGCTCCCGACCTTCGAACGCATAGTCGAATACTTTTCGAATTCGATTCTCAACAACCTCCGAAGCGTAAATCGGGATCGGTCGTCCAAGTTTGAACGGAAAGAGCCTGACGTCATCGAGCCCGTGCAAATGGTCAGCGTGCTCGTGGGTGTATAGAACCGCATGCACTAAAGGAATCTTCTCCCTGAGCAACTGATGCCGCAAATCCGGGGGGGTATCGATCAGCAGATTGCCTTGAGGCAACCCCATGATGGCACTCGAACGCGTCCGCTGATTCCTAGCATACCCGTCTGTGCAGACATCGCATTGGCAGCCCAAGCACGGAACACCAACGCTCGTGCCTGTACCTAAGAGAATCAGCGAGCCTTGCACTTGGTTTATAGGACTCATCGAATCACTTTCGGTCTAGACGTACCACTCGACATAACCGCGCGAACGGCTATCGAGCTTGCGGATATCATCGACTCGGAAGCGACATCCGTTGGCATCGATGAAGTGGACGGTCCAAGCGGTCACTCGCCGAACGTCTTCTTCTGCGTTGAGAACAAACCGGGTTCGACCGTGGTTGGTCTCCACATCCCATTCGCAAGGCTCTTGCGTACCCGAGACCCAATGCACTTTCAAAATCTGAGGTACAAACTCTCGAAGGGACAATTCCTCTTCGAGTAACTGGCGTTCCGAGGAATTTAGGCTGTCGAGGTTTTTGAGGCACACAAGCTCCTCTCCCTCTTTCGACAAGATCGACACCCACTCCTTGGGTGCTGCGACCGGGTACATGGGTACAACCACTACTTCGCCGTAACGAGTCCCTTTTGCGTCGGTCAATTGCAGTTGATTCCATGGGTCCCTATCAAGCTTGAACGTCCAATGGCCATGGGACGATCGAAGTGCAGGTGTTTTTGCAAATTCGGCGCTTACTCCTAAGCCGTTATGTGGATCGTCGCTCATGGCTTGCGCGTTGCTCAAAGGGAAGCGTCGGATTTAGCATCCGACTGTCGGTATAGTTCGGTTGGGATGAGGATCTGTGCAGGTACATCCTCGCCGTTTAAATACTTCAAAATCGCACCCATGGTCTCTTGCCCAATCCGCACGGGGAACTGGATCGGATCGGCATAGATCTTGCCATCGCGTATCGCACGCTTGCCATCGATTTGGCCGTCAAAGCCGACGATCTTGATTTTCTCAGCCGCACCAGCATTCTCCAATGCTGCATAGCAACCAAGGGCCGAGGGGTCATTGATCGCAAAGATGCCATTGAGATCCGGGTGGCTTTGGAGCAAGTCCTGTGTGGCTTTGTAACTTTTGTCCTTTGCCCCATCTCCGGGTAGTACGCCAACGATCTCGATCGAAACGCCCTTGGCCTTTTTCTGCTCTTCGAGTTCTTCACGAAACCCCTTGGTCCGTAGCATGACACTTTCGACTTGGGGAAAGTCCAGGATCGCGACTTTGCCTTGGCCACCTAAGGCCTCGATCATGGCGATGGCTGCTTGCCTTCCTCCAGAGTAGTTGTCGGTCGCCACGTGCGTGATGACTTTGGCACCCGGGGCAATCGAAGCGATATCGGCGGTGAAAACAGGAATGCCCGCTGCATTGGCTTCCTGAATGGCTGTTCCAACGGCTCGGCTATCGCAGGGAGTTAAGATGATCGCGGCGACATTCTGAACAATAAAATCCTTCACTTGATTTTGCTGTTTGTTCGCGTCGTATTCACCGCTGACACTGATGAGTTGGTAACCGGCTTTCTCGGCCGCTTGTTTCACCGAATCGGAGATCTCAACAAAAAAAGGATTGGCGGTAGTGAGGATTGAGATTCCAATCTGCTTGGTTGCTCCGCTGGGTTTAGCCGATGATGCGGCTTTACCCTCAGGCTTGGATGAGGATCCAGAGCAACCGATTGCTAAATAGACCATGCACAGCAAAAGTCCCAAAGAACGAAGCGACATAGCTGGACTCCTAACTCGATGGATTGAATAAGGCTAATTGGGTTTCTTCTTGCCTTGTGGATTGTTCTTTGGTCGGGTTCTCGAAGAACCATTAGCAGGTTTCGAATCGGGTTTATCACTGGCACTGCCACGCTGAGGGTTCTTTTTAAAGAATGGTTCGAAGAGCTCTGCAAAGGTCTCAGGAGGCTTGGTGTTCTTGAGCTTAGGCTTATCCCCCCGGGGTGCCGAAGGCATCGTCGGTCGTTGACCCGGTGCGGTGTTGGCAACGGCCGATAGGATCTCGTTAACAGTCCCCTCAGGCAAACTCTTGATCTCGGCTTGCGGTGTGTACTTCTTGATCAAGAACCTTTCGATCAAAGACCAGGTTGACGAGGTGATGAAGTAGATGCACAAACCGGCCGGAACTCGGAAGAACAAAACACCCATCATGATCGTCATGAACATCATCATCTGCTGAGCCACCCGCGTCTGTTCATCCGTCGCCTTGGGCATGAGCACTTTTTGCTGGATGATAAAAAGCGTAATGGTGATCAGCGGGAGAATGTTCAAATAAGGCCCAAACCAACCAGGTCCCCGACCTGCAATGAACTGAGGCATCCATTGCTGCCAATCCATGAACATGTCTGGGCCGGCTAAGTTCGAGCACCACTCCAGACCCGGAATGAGGGGTTGCTGCCGCAGCGCTACGTCGACCGAGACGCAACGATACAGACCGATAACGATCGGCAGTTGGATCATGGCAGGCAAGCAACCAGCCAACTGATTGATGCCCGCTTTCTTAAAGAGCATCTGCTGAGCGGCCATCATCTTGGTGGGCTCATCCTTAAGAGACTCCTTGAGCTTGTTCATCATCGGCTGGATCGACTGCATCTTCTGCGCGTTGATCGCCATCCGGCGACTGACCGGGAACATCAATGAGCGAACCAACACCGTAAGCATCATGATCGCAAGACCATAGTTGCCAATGATGTAGTAGAAGAAGTGTAAGATCTGTCCAAGCAAAACGGCGAAGAACTCGAAGATGTACCAGCCGTACTCGATCGCCTGGTTTAAGCCGTAGGCGGAGAGCAACTCCGGTGACTTTGGACCCGCAAAGATCCGATAAGCAGCTTGATGCTCACCTTGGGGAGGAATGCTGGCCGTGGGAGTGACAAACCAAAAGCCGGTGTTGTAAGCCTGTTGTCGTGAGCTATCGAATTTCGCCGGATCCAAAAACTGTTCGTTCAAAACCGTCGCTTTGGCTTTGCTCAACCCGTTCATCGATTCGGGAGTCGAAGGGGATGGCTCCATGGCAGCAGTGAAAACCTGCGTGTCTAACCCGATGTATTTGACGTTTCTTTTCTTGGGGTCATCTTGAGGCCCGAAAAGCAATGAGTCCGGGTCTGTCGGAAATTTCTTGGCCTGCGCAACGAGCTCCCGAGTCATCGAAATCGAATACTCTGTCGCTTGACTTCCTACGATCACATCCCTGGCACCAGGCGCAGAAAAAAAGTAAGGCGACAGCTTGGTCGGATACCACCAACCCTCGAGCGAGATGCCGTTTAAGCCCTCTTGACGGATCGCCACCTCGTGCGGCTTGTCATCCAAATTGCGAACAATGGTCGTTAACTCCAGATGGTACTGCCACTGGTCGGCAGTCGTCGGAGATTTCGATTCAGGAGCCTTTAACAAGCGATACTGCTTGACCAACTCTAAATTCGCGTCGATTCCGGCAAGCTTCAGTTGTGCACCGAAGGGCAAACGAAACTCGATACCCATTCCACCTTCGACAGGAATCTCTGAGGCTTCCCAAGTTCCATCGAGGCTCGACTCTAAACCGAGGATCGAAACTTCTCCATCGACGATTTCCTTTCCATCGATTTTGGCCAAACTCAGTCCGCAGGATCCCCTGGGATTATTGCCAACGACACTTTCAATGTCAAAGTCGTCTTCGGCTCTCAATACAGCAACAGGCTGTTCGGTCAGTTTCACTAAGAGGGCCTGACGCTCATTGGGTTGTCCTTGGCGCTCGACCTCCAATCGCAACTCATCGCCAGGCTTCGAGCTGGTCAAGACCTTGTCGAGTTGATAAATCGATGCAGGGCCCTGGAGCCCTTCCCATCCTACGATCACATCCCCAGGCTCGATGGCTTGCACCTCCTGCGACCCCTGTTGATGGGCTGTTTCCATCGCGGAACCCTTGGGCACGGAATGGATGACCACCCCACCACCGGAACGATCCTCCGGAGCCAGATATCCGAGGTAGCCTCGGTTGTTTTTGGTTTGCAATGATCGGTAAGCAAAGCGACCCGGTTCCTTTTGCTCCACAAGTTCGATTCGCTCGATGGTAGCCCCGAGATTATCAAGGGTGACTAAGAATCGGTAGCCCTCGGACGAATCCATCGATCCGAGAGTCCATCGCTTACGTGGAACTTTCTCGGGCAAGACTAAATCGGGGATGTCGCTTGCTAACTTCGCCGCAGAGGCCTTGGCCTCCTCGATACGCTTGGCTTTTGTGCTCGCAATCTCTTCTTGCGTCTTACGCTGCTGCAACTCCCGAACGGCTTGTTGCTGTCGGCTACTGTTGTACAAAAAGAAAAGCGACAGGCCCAACAGTAGCCAAATGAGAAATCGATTGTCACGCCCACTGGGCGCCGGTTGGTTTGGTGTGTTCAAGGGGGTGCGCTCGTTGCGAAGTTCGATCCGAATCTATCTACATATTCTCGGGGTCAAATCTGGGTTTGCCTAGCTCAATTATGGACACGAGTCGCTTCGAGCACAAACTCGCAAAGCTTTTGCTAGCCGATATTTAGAGCATTTTTGGCGGAGCTGGTCGCTGAGAGTCGGCAGCAAAGATGCCCACAAGACGATTCAATCCGTATAAGCCGAACTTTCGTTAAAACCCCTCAACCTTAACTCCCCCTCGTTCCGATACAGTCCGATGATGGGGTGTAGTCACTCCCTGATCGTTTCGTGTTGCTAGCAAATTCCACGCTAATTCTGCGGGGTCTGAGGATGAACTTGAATCGAGTCAAACGCCATGCCCGTCTGAGGCATATCCTTGTACAGGGCTGTCTTATGGCTGGCTTTGTAAGTACGGCTATTGTCTGCCTAGAAGACTGCGAAGCTCAAGATTCGTATCGCAGTGCACCTCCAAAGGCATGGCGCCAAGCCGGCCCTTGGCGCGCCATCGGTATCGTGCCTGTGGTTCAACAGGCATCTGCCCAAGAAACTTCCAAGAGCCATGACGAATCCGCACGTGTCGTAAGCGCTATCGCTACGACAGAGTCTCGACAACCAAGCTTGGTAAAGGTTCCATCGGTCAAAGTCGAACTACCTAGGACTCCTGAGCCAGCGGCGAATCCCTCGGATCAAGCCACATCCGACATGGGTGCCACACGGAACTTAGGGGCCAAAGTCAAACTCAGCTCAAGTGCCTTGGGCGAAAGCTCCTCTTCAGGCGCAAAAGCCACGTTCAAAACGACGAACTCGTCAAACCTAAAAGTAACCCGCTCGGGAGATATCACGGCGGAAACCCCCGTCAAAGTCAACTTCAACCAAGAGCGAATCATCGCTTTACCGGCACTTCCAAGTCCTGATAGCCCTTATGCTGAAACAGGCATCGAGATTCCTGTTCGGGTCGAAGAGGTAACCGAAACTCTCCAATCGATTATCGATACCGACACTCCTCTTGCTCAATTGCCAAATGGCCCGATCAGCTCGGTGCCAGAGATTCAAATACCGCTCGAGCGGCCACCGGTGCTCGAATCGCCTGAAGTAACCCTGACAGCCGATACTCCATCAGAGCAACCTCATTCTGAAGAGACTCAAGATAACGACACGCAAGAGACCAACGCAATCGACTCAATCCCAGTGATGGAATCAATCCCAGTGATGGAAGAAGAGCCGTCGCTTGGAGATTCCGCATCGATAACACCAGCGATCGTCGAGAATGTGGTGGCTGCTCCAAGGATCATGGCTCTGCCAAGTGTCGAGGCGACATCCGAAGAGATCCAGGCGATATCGAGTCTGAATCGTTCTACGCAGTCCAACAACGAGGGCGTATTGAGCCAACCCGGTGCGCAGGTTCTGATCACCACCGGCCCGATGACGATCCCAGCAGAACACGAAGTCACGGAGAAGGTGAACCTCGAGTCGCAAGATATTCGAGCGCTCCAGGTTACCGGGACAATCTCTCGGTTGCACGTGATCGATAGTTCGATTTGCCAAGTCGTCTGCAACGGAAATCGACTCTTCATCGTGGCCGATCAGACCGGGGAAACGATGATCGAAGTCAACATGGGTAAGCTACATAAACCTATGTACATTAAAGTCGTCGTGCAGCGGCCTTGGGCACGAAGCTCTTCGGCAAGTGTCAGCCTTGAACAAATGCAGGCTATCGTAACTCGTCTTGCACCCTCTGCCGATGTAACGGTACAACCGACCGAGGATGGGAATCTGGTTGTGTCGGGTTTTGCCGAGAACAATCAGCAAGCCAAGAAAGTGCTTGAAGCGATCCGCAAAATGGTGCTTGTACCTGTAATCGATCGAATCGAGATCCGCTAGTTTCCAGATGGCAGGAAAACAAATCGCAATAAAACTAGTCCTTGGTGCCACAGCGGTAATGGGCTGGTGTGCGAGTCTACCTGCACAGCAAACAGAACCATCAGCCCCCAGTGGGCTTACCTCGCAAGACTACCTGAAGCTGATGGAACAGGCCAATGCTGCAGCGGGAATCTCTGCAACCGGTGGCAATTTCCCTGGCGCGAAAGCTCGACCTAGGGGCAGTCTTGAAACGCTTCCACCGGAGTTGCAAGTTCCTTCGCAATTGCCGGTCCAAACCTCGATTCCAACGCACACTTCTCTGCCATCGCCGATGGCGATTCCTCAGGCGCAGGTCGCTCCGTCGATCACACCTACTGTTGGGCTCATAACGCCGGTGGCGATTCAACCTCAGGCACCAGTCGCTCAAGTGCCAGTTCCTCAATTGCCACCCGCTAGCCCGATGCAGTCGTATCTACCGCAGGCCCCTAGAAGTTCAGTCGCTCGAGAATTGCCTCCGAGCCAGCCTTGGACAGGTCCGCGTTGGGTGGGACGGTATGCCACCGTTGGGATGAGACGGCCTGGCGATGAGAGTTATACACTTTCGCAAGGAGGACAGCTTGGAACCTTTGGTTCAGATCAAGCCAATCAAATAACGATAGGCTACATGACCAATCCGATCGATTGCTATGAGTTTAGTTATCTGGGCTCGCTCCGTTGGAATCGCAACTTGGAATCGACGGGTCCTGTGAACTCACTGATCAGTTCGAACGATCCAAGCTGGACAGCAGCTTTCCAAAACGCTGATTTGCACCAGCAGAATCACTCGGCCGGCTATCGGCAATACGATTTGAATCGACGATGGCTTACCGATGACATCGGTAACAGCAATCTCGGTCTACGACTCATCGACTATAGCGAGCAGTATGGTTTGCGTTCTGTTAAGGGTGCTCAAGAGGGATTTTACCAAATAGACACCAGCAACTTGCTCGTCGGTCTAGCCAGCGGCATGGAGCTTTGGAGACCGGTCAGCCAGAGGCTTGCTTACGGTGGCGCGATCGATGGCGGACTCTATGCAAACTTTGCAGATGCATCCATCGATGCACGCAATACCAGCGGCAAACAAGTCTCGACGATGGATGAAGATTTATCCTTGGCGGCATCCTTTGGGTTGCATTTAAAAGCCCGTTATCAATTGCGAAGTTGGGCTGGGCTTTACGCGGGTTATCGTTGGATGGTGATCACTGGGCTGGCTACGGTGGATGACCAAGCTCCAGAGCCACTTGCCGATTTCATCTCGCTGAGCACAAGCTCAGATGCTACGATCCTGTTTCATGGATTCGACGTCGGTTTAGAACTGAAATTCTAAACGGTTATCGTTCTGCTTAGAATCTTGCGAAAGTGACACCAATGGACGTGCAACCATCGGGCTCTAGTGCGATCTACTCGGTATTCCATCCGACCGATTTTTCCCCTGCAAGCATGTTGGCTTTTGCACATGCCTTGAAGATCGCCTTATCCATTCAAGGCAAACTGGACATTCTGCATGTCGACACACAGGACCAAGCGACTTGGGATGATTTTCCCGGGGTTCGTCCGATGCTTGAACGCTGGGGATTGATTCCGCACGCAAGCGATCGCCAAGCGGTCATCGATTTGGGTATACAAGTCCATAAAGCGATTCTAGAGCGGTCGGATCCTGTCGCCGGTACGTTGAGTTATCTTGAGAAACATCCAGCTGATTTAATCGTTCTGGCTGTTCATACCAACGAAGGCCGCATGAGTTGGCTTAAGCGATCTGTTGGAGAGCCCATTGGAAGAAGGGCTCAGCAGGCAGTTCTTTTTTTGCCCTCAGGCGTACAAGGGTTTGTGTCCCTTAGTGACGGTCACTTGGCGCTCGATCGAATTCTAATCCCTGTTTGTGACAAACCCGATCCTCAACCGAGTATCGATGCGCTCGATGGTATCCTGGGGGATCTGCAGTTTGCCCCTGGTCGGGTAACTGTGTTGCACGTTGGAGATCAAGGCAGCATGCCGATCATCGAATTGCCAAAGCAGAGTGTTTGGGATTGGGATTTGGAGATTCTCCCGGGCGATCCGGTCGACGTGATTGTCAAATACGCCAAGCAAATTAGCGCGGGATTGATTGTGATGGCAACCGATGGACGAGACGGATTTCTGGACGCTTTGCGAGGTTCGCATTCCGAGCGAGTACTTCGGCAAGTTCACTGCCCATTGCTGGTTATTCCAGTTGGATCACGACTGGCGTAACGTTTCCCAGGGGCGATGCCCCTGGCTATGGTGATTATGGCCGTTGGCCAATTGGAGTGCCCGTCACGTTCACACTTCTCCCCTTCGCTCCCTGGGGCTGTTTGGCTGTTTACCTGAAGCCTGAAGCCTGTCGCCTAAAGCCTAAAGCCTGCTTGTTTGAGAGCCCTAGGATGGAAAGGGTTCAAACAGCCAGCGTGTCGCTTGCGCGACACGCAAAACGGTTGAGGACAACCGTTTTACAACGAGCATGCAACAGCTTCGCTTGACGTAGCTGTGAATCACAAGCCACAAGGCAAGGTACTGGGCAAGCCACAGGCCAATCGCGAAACCAGCCAATGATCCTTGCCCCAGCTTTAAAGATGCTGCGCCAAGATCGCCGGCAACCGCAACGATCAAGAGCAATACACCCCAGAGCAACTGAAGTTTGCTCGGGCTAAGCGATCGCTCTAGAACTCGGAGTTTAGAATCCTCATCCCATTCATAACCATCTTCTTCGTAGCTGTGCTCGTCTTGACTCATATACCGATGCCATCGGGAGTGTTCCAATAACCTCCTCGCAAGTGGTCAAACACAAGCCTCTTTGCAGGTCCGCCGTTGCCTACGCTCTGATCGTGCATGATCCCTTGGCCACTCGGATCCAACTCGTAAACACATCGCCCATTGCACCATGTCTTGATCGGCCAACCTTGAAGGGTCGTTCCATGCCAGGGTGACCACTTGGATTTGGTCCACTGTTTGGTATTCTCGATCGTTCTGCTGAGTTTCGGATCGACCAACACTACGTCGGCATCGTAACCGACCTCGATCCGCCCTTTGCCAACAATCCCCCAAACCCGAGCCGGTGCATCAGCAGTCCAAGAAGCGATCTGATTCCAAGTGCACTCGCCTCGCGAAGCTCGATCCAGTAGCAGTGCAAAGTAGTTCTCGACGGCAGGTAGTCCGCTAGGTGACAACGGATAAGGCTGCGATTTTTCCTCGAGCGTATGGGGCGCATGATCGGTCGCTACCACCTGGATCTTCCCCTCGACCAACGCTTGCCATAAAAGCTGATTATCCTTGGCCGCCTTGATCGATGGATTCATCTGGATGAGACTCCCGAGTCGATCGTAATCCTCTACGTTGAAATACCAGTGGTGAGGGCATAGCTCCGAGGTGATCAGCCCACCGTGGGACTCTAACAAAGGGATCTCGTCGGCAGTGCTCACGTGCAGCACATGAAAACGATGCTTGTGCCTGACAGCCAAATCGATCGATCGCCGTGTCGCGATGATCGCCGCTTGGTAATCCCTTATTCGCGAGTGATCATGGATGGTCAAATTGCTTCCCAGTCGAGCTTGGTTTGCACGAACGGTCGATTCGTCCTCGCAATGCGCGCAGATCGGAACTTTTGTTTCTGCGAAAATTCGCTCGAGTGCTTCTTGCTCGTCGACCAGGAGATCACCAGTGCTTGAGCCGATGAAAATTTTGATCCCAGGAACCCCCGTGGCAACTTTGAGCGCCTCGATGTTCGTCGCCGTAGCACCCATGTAAAAGCCATAGTTGACCAACGACTTGGTCGCTGCAATGGAATACTTCTGTTCGATGAGCTCTTGGTTGATCGCAGCCGGTTTGGTATTGGGCATCTCCAAGAAGCTCGTTACACCACCGGCGGCACAAGCTCGACTGGCCGTCGCAAGGTCCTCTTTGTGCGTGAGTCCCGGCTCGCGGAAATGGACTTGGTCGTCCACCAAACCTGGGAACAGAACCAATTCCTGGGCATCGACGATCTGCTCGGCTGTGGTGCTCGCTGGTGCATCTACCGAAGCAATCTTGCCATCGCTAAGCAATATGTTGCTGACTGCAACCCCGTCGGGAAAAACCACTTGGGCGTTGCGAATGAGCGTCGAACCTTGCACAGTCCGGGTTACCATGGGTGTAGACTCTCTAAAAAACGGATCAAGGAAGTTTAGTTTTTTTGTGCTCGTACTCGTACTCGTGCTCGTACTCGAAACGCCTGAATCGATGCAGTTCGATGGCATTCGTCGACGGGATTACAACAATTCCATTCGAGCGCGAGTACCAAATTCCTCTCGCACGTTGCTAAACAATTATCCCTAAATCCTCTAGAATAGCGAGCCGATCGAGTTCACTTCAAAAAAGCTAAAGGTAGCTGTTTCCATGTTCGTAAATTTTAAACCTTTGATCGTCTGCTTTCCGTTGCTCTTGGTTCTGCTGGGCCAATCACTGAGCTTTCTTGGGGCCCAAGAACCCAATCCAACCGATACCCGAGGTTGGAGCAACCGCATCGAGCAAGCCTTGCGGGACGGCAACGCTGATCGAGCACTAGAAGAAATCAATCGCGCGATCGCGAAATCGCCCGAGTTATCGCAACTTTATTTGATCCGCGGCTCGCTGCTTTTTCGAAGTGGCAAAATCGATGAGTCCCTACCGGATTTCGACAAGGTTATCCAGATCGATCCACCGTTGAAACCTTACCTTTGGCAGCGGGGAATCGCTCTGTATTACGCTGGGAAATTCCAAGAGGGTCTCGATCAGTTTGCCGTCCATCGCGATGTGAATCCAAACGATGTCGAGAATGCCTTTTGGCACTTCCTGTGCGCCGTGAAAACCAAAGGTCTCAAAGCGGCCCAAGACGACGTGCTACTTTCGGGTAAAGACGAGCGCGTTCCAATGATGCAAGTCCAGCAGCTGATCCAAGGGAAAGCCACCGTCGAGCAAGTCGTCGCTGCAGCCGAAAAGAACCGCAAACTCATCGACGGTTCAGATTATGACCGTTTCTATGGATACCTCTACGTCGGTCTGTACTACGATGCGATCGGCAACCGTGTCAAAGCTCTCGAATGGATCGAGAAATGCGTCGACCTGAAAGTCGCTGGATACATGGGAGATGTTGCCAAGGTGCACCTCGATACGCTCAAAAAGGATCTCGTCGGAGTCGAATCACCCAACAAACAAAAAGGGAAATGGGTTTCGCTCTTCAATGGCAAAGACCTGACGGGTTGGACTCCCAAAATCCGTGGTTTCAAACTCGGTGAAAACTATGGCGATACTTTCCGCGTCAAGGATGGGATGATCCAAGTCCGCTACGACGGCTACGAAAAATTTGATGAACGCTTTGGCCATCTGTTCTACGATGGCGTGTACTCGAAGTACCGACTTCGAATCGAATATCGGTTTGTAGGCGAGCAAGCCACCGGAGGCCCGGGCTGGGCGATCCGTAATAGCGGTGTGATGCTCCATGGACAACGCCCGGAAACCATGACCATCGATCAGGATTTCCCTTGTTCGATCGAAGCCCAATTCCTAGGTGGAAACGGAACCGATGCACGAACGACACTCAACCTGTGCACACCGGGTACTCACGTCGAGATCGGCGGAAAACTCTTTACCCCTCACTGCACAAGTTCCAAATCGAAAACTTATCACGGCGACCAATGGGTCACGGCTGAGTTCGAGGTTTTGGGCAACGAAGTCATTCGCCACATCATCGATGGCCAAGTCGTCTTGGAATATCAAAAACCTCAGCTCGATCCAAACGACGCAAACGCAAAACCTCTCATCCGCGATGGTAATGTTCGCATCGAAAGCGGTACTATCTCGTTGCAATCCGAAAGTCATCCGATCGACTTCCGAAAAGTCGAAATCATGGTTCTCGAATAAACTTGCTCGCATGCCCTCGCTGCTATTTCCGCCGGAGAGCGGGAGCAGGTGCGGGGGCTAGCTGGCGGTCAGTTTTTTTCTTTTGTAGCCGCAAGTCATGGCCCCACCGGCGTGAAGCCGTGTGGTGGCCCCCGAAGGTTTACCCACAATATTCCTCAATAGCCGCACTAACCGCTCGGACGCTTAGGATGCCATTAAACTTCGACAACCGTTTTGTCCGCGAACTGCCTGGTGAAACAGCCACCGTCGGTTCGTCCCGCAAGGTGCTCGGTGCGTGTTACTCGCCTGCGTTGCCCGTTGTCCCAAGTGATCCAAAGCTCTTGGCTTATGCGACTGAGGTTGCCGAGCTCATAGGAATCACCGATTCTGAAATCCAATCGGATTGGTTTCTCGATGCTTTTTCCGGACGCAAGTTGCATGACTCAATGCAGCCATTTGCGATGTGCTACGGAGGGCATCAGTTCGGACACTGGGCTGGACAACTCGGAGATGGTCGCGCGATCAATCTTGGAGAAGTCATCAACCATGATGGTCAGCGTTGGATGCTCCAACTCAAAGGTGCAGGTCCCACGGCTTACTCTCGAAACGCCGACGGCTTTGCCGTATTGCGATCAAGCGTCCGTGAGTTTCTCTGTTCGGAAGCCATGCATCATCTTGGGGTTCCTACGACGCGTGCATTGTCTTTGGTAACCACTGGAGACCTCGTGGTACGGGACATGTTCTACGATGGTCGTCCAAGACGCGAGCCAGGCGCGATCGTCTGCCGCGTCGCACCTACTTTCGTTCGCTTTGGAAACTTCGAAATATTCGCAGCACGCCAAGACATCCCCAATCTCCGGCGACTGATTGAATATGTCATTCGAACCGATTTTCCAGAATTGCTCGATGGCAAAGAGCAGGTTGAATCGGGGACGATCATCGAGTGGTTTCGAGAGGTTTGTCGGCGGACCGCTGTGATGATTGTCCATTGGATGCGTGTAGGGTTTGTCCATGGTGTAATGAACACCGACAACATGTCGATTCTAGGACTTACGATCGACTATGGCCCCTACGGTTGGCTCGAGGACTACGACCCGACCTGGACACCCAATACAACGGACGCAGAGGGCCGCCGCTACTGCTATGGTCAGCAACCTCAAATCGCTTATTGGAATCTAGCCCAATTAGCCAACGCCATCTACGCATGCGTCGAAGACAAAGAAGCCCTTGAAGGAGCCATGGAAGTCTATGTTCAGACGATGCAAAGCCAATGGCAAGCCACGATGCTGTCCAAGTTGGGGCTGTCGCGCTGGACACAAGCCGAAGACTCCTTGATCGAATCGTTATTTGAGCTTCTTCGCGCGGTTGAAACCGACATGACTTGGTTCTATCGTTTGCTTGGGACTTGGCCGGTAAAATTGTCCGATCCCAAGGATCCTGAGCAGAGATCCAAGTTCGCTTTGAAACATTTTCAAGAGGCCTATTATCGCCCTGAGCAATGCGATGCGGCTTACATGACGCGATTGATCGCTTGGCTAGATCGTTACGATCGGCGAGTTCTTGAGGATCATGCCGACGCGACCCATCGGCAAGCAACGATGGAGCTTGCCAATCCCTTGTACGTGCTTAGAAACTACCTCGCACAAGAAGCGATCGATCGAGCTCAAGAGCATGGGGATCCGAGCGATATCATGCGATTGCTAGACGTTCTAAGGAATCCTTATACGGAGCAAAAGGGGATGGAGCGGTATGCACAGAAGAGGCCCGAGTGGGCTCGCAATCGTCCAGGCTGTTCGATGCTCTCGTGCAGCTCTTAGTTTCTATTTAGTCGGCTCTTCAGGAATGATTGTAGGTAACAATCTAGGATAAAGATTCCTGAAGAAATCTTTTTGAAACACAGAGTCACAGAGAGCACAGAGCCTTGAGGGCCTCTCTCTTTCTCTCTGTGTTTTACGGGTGATCCTTTTGATTTCTCGTACTCCAACTAGTGACAAACAACTCGGACCATTGGCTCGGATCGATGGGATCCTCTTGCGACCAATGAACCGGACTGCTCTGATCGCGGTAGGCATGGATGCGACCAAGACCGATGACTTTGGCCTTGGATCCACGCAATTCAAGCCCCGTCGATTCGTCGATGCCGATCCCGATGAGTTTTCTGTGCATCGCGACGGCTTTGGCTAGTCGCTCAAAACGGTTCTTTTGGGTGAAGTGCTGATCGACAATAACGCCCGGCAGTATCCCAAAGCCTTCGGACATCACAGGTTCGCTGATGCCTCCAGCGATCATGGTTTTCGATAGGATTGCCGCTCCTGCGCTGGTGCCACCTAAGACACCTCCTCGTTGCAAGAGATGGTTCAATCTCTCGATCAAAACCGTACCACTGAATCGCTCGGAGAGTCTACTTTGATCCCCTCCGGTGATCCAAACGGCTTGAGCTTGATCGATTTGCTCAGCGAACTTTGGATCCTTAGTTGTCCGGTTATCGCTTGAGTGCACCACAAGCACATCCTGCCAACCTCGTGACTTCCAAAGTTCGAGCCACGGCGAATAATCGCCGGAATCGGATCGGGCAGAGGCGGTAGGAATGAGCACGAGCGTCGAGTTCTTTAAGTCGGAAAATTCGCAGAATCGATCGAGGATCGAGTCGGGAAGCTTACCTCCTCCACAGATCAAGATTGTTCCGGGTGTTGTCTCGGATCGTTCCTGCAAACAGCTTGGTAAATGCGCTACCAGAGGGCTTGTGCAAAGAGTGCTCGCACCGACCGACAGGATTTCTCGGCGATAGTAATGGCCTTTGTCCATCCTGAGTGTCGCTTCCAATCTCACCGTGTGTTCTTCGCATCGATTTGTTTTTGAACCATATCGATGATTTGCTTGTGGATGGTTTGTACATCGCAGTTCGCATCGATCATGGCAGTCGTTCCACCACAGCGCGGTAGTTGCTCGATAAATCCAGCGCGTACTTTTTGAAAGTAGGCTATCCCCCGCTTTTCTAGGCGATCTTGGCCACGCTGGATTCGCGATGCAGCAATCTCAGGATCGATGTCCAAAACGATTGTTAGCTCGGGCATGCAACCTGCCGTAGCGATTTGACCGACTCGCCAAAGGTCTTCAACATCCAATCCACCTGCGGATCCTTGATAGACAACGTTTGCCAGTAGGAATCGGTCACAAACGATTGTCTCACCGGCCTGGAGAGCTGGACGGATATTTTCGGAGACGAGTTGTGCTCGGGCGGCCATGTACAAAAGCATTTCGGTGGTATTGGCCAGGGGGATGTCTTCGCGATGAAGTAGGATCTCACGGACGGCTGTACCGAGTTTGGTCGAGCCTGGATCGCGATGAGTCTGAACGCGATAACCTTGGGCGGTTAACCAACTAGCTAGCAGTTGGATTTGAGTGGATTTGCCTCCGCCGTCGATACCGTCGAGGGTGATGAACATCGTATATCGCTCTACATCGTAAAGGCATCCATGTCCTCTTGCGGAGCGACTTGGTAGCCATGGGGTTCCATCGAGCAACCGGCGCGGCCTTGGCTCAGCGATCGAATCGCGCTGGAGTAGCCAAAAAGTTCTTTCAACGGGACCAGCGCGTTGACTTGGGTAATGTAGCCTCTCGACTCGGTTTTCTCGATAAGTCCACGGCGTTGTTGCAAGTCGCCGACGATTTCTCCGAGGTAATCTGCCGGGGTCGAAATGTCCATTTTCATGACAGGTTCAAGCAGCGCCGGACCGCCGAGTTTGAGTCCTTCATCAAAGGCATCGTTGGCAGCGATGCGAAACGCAACTTCATCGGAGCCGACTTCTGCTATCTCGGCCCCGAGGATGCTGATACGGATTCCAGTCAGAGGGAAAGACCCGATGAGTCCACCACCCTCGGCTCGGTTTTTGAGTTCTTCGAGGGCTGCTTGGCGCAAGTTCTCAGGGAGCATTTTTTCAGGCGGAGTTCGATCTAGTACGATCACCTTGGCCGAGAGATCTTCAAGGGGCTCGAAACGGACTTGCAATCTTGCAAAGAGCGTTTGAGAACCGACTTGGCGATTGCACTGCCCGGTGACTTCAGCAAGCCCGCGAATCGTTTCGCGATACGATACGCGAGGCTTGTAGAATTTGACATTCAGCTGATAGTCACGAACAAGTCTGTTCTTGATGACTTCCAAGTGCAATTCGCCCATCCCCGAGATGATCGTCTGTCCGGACTCGGCACTTTCGCTGGCGTGGAAGGTAGGGTCTTGGCGTTTGAGCATGTCGAGGACTTCGGCGAGCTTTTTTCGCTCGGTCGAGTTCTCGGGCTCGATGGCCATCGAGATGACGGATTGAGCAAACTGGATCGAAGGCAACTGGATCATCTCGCGGGTATCGCACAAGGTATCCCCGGTGATTGAATCGCGGGGGCCAATCGCGCAGGCGATGTCACCGCATTCAAGGGTATCGATTTGACCTTGTCGATCTTTCTTCGACGCGTGGATTTGCCAAAGCTGAGCGACATTCTCTTTCTTGTCGCGGTTTGGATTGTAGACGCGCGAGTTGGATTCAAGTTTTCCGGAGTAGACCCGAATCCAAAACATATCACCTGTCTTGGCAGGCAGAATCTTGAAGACCAGGGCACAGAAGGGATCCTTGGGGTCGGGCTTGCGAAGGATCTTCTTATCAGGTTTCTTCGGATCGCAACCTTCGACTGCAGGCCGATCGATCGGGCATGGGAGATAGGAACCAACGGCATCGAGGAGCGGTTGGACTCCGACTCCGTGTAGGGCTGAACCGCAAAGCACCGGTTGGATCGCTTGACGGATACAAGCTTCTCGAAGCGTCTTGCGAATAAGATCCGAGGGGATGGGCTTTTCCTCCATCGCCAGAACCATCATCTCTTCGCTGTGCGTGTAGAGTTTTTCGAGCATGACGTTTCGCCAATCGCGAGCGTCAGCAACGAGATCCTCGGGGATGTCTTGAACGCTGACGGTGCGACCTGCATCCTCGGTGCTGAAGGTCATGAGTTTCATATCGATCAGATCGATGATCGCTCGGAATGGATCATCGGTATGGGCTGGGCCTTGCCCGACTGGGATCTGAATGGCCAGAGGATCGGCACCTAGGCGTGGTCCGATTTCCTCGAGCACCCGATAAAAGTCTGCCCCTTCGCGATCGAGTTTGTTGATAAACACGATCCGAGGTACACCGTACTTGTTGGCTTGCCGCCAAACCGTTTCACTTTGAGCTTCGACACCTTCGCGTGCGCTAAAGACGACAACAGCGCCATCGAGCACTCTCAAGCAACGTTCGACTTCGGCGGTGAAATCAACGTGGCCCGGGGTATCCAAGAGGTTAACCGAGCAGTCTTTCCAGCGGAAAGTCACGCAAGCCGCGAAGATGGTGATTCCCCGCTGCTGCTCTTCGGGATCGTCATCGGTTTCGGTCGTACCAGAATCGACTGCCCCTGCGCGGTGTTTGGTTCCGCTCATGTAGAGCATCTGTTCAGTAACGGTCGTTTTCCCAGCATCGATATGCGCGATGATACCGATGTTGCGGATCGTTTTAAGCTCACGAGCCATGCATCAAAACGCTCAAGCGTTCCACTTCGAGTAAATTGGGAATTCCAAGCCGGAGAGTTTTAACTCGGTTGCTTGCGCAGGTCGAGCCATTCGCTGTGGAAAACTCCCGGTCGATCGAGCCTTTGGTAGGTATGAGCCCCGAAATAGTCCCGCTGGGCCTGGAGCAAATTCGACGGAAGCCTCGCTAGCCGATAGCTGTCGTAGTAGCCTAAGGCGGTGGTAAAGGCTGGGACAGGCAGTCCTAGGTGGCTTGCTGCCATGACGACCGCTCGCCAGGATTCCTGGGCATTCTCGATCGCCTTCTTGAAGTAGGGGTGGAGCAAGAGGTTTTCGAGGTTTGGATCGGCATCAAAGGCCTCTTTGATCCGATCGAGGAACTGGGCGCGGATGATGCAACCGCCTCGCCAGAGCAACGCGCAGTCGCCGTAGTTGAGCCCCCAATCGAGCTCTTTGCTGGCCTCTTGCAATTGCACGAAGCCTTGAGCATACGAGCAGATCTTGGAAGCATACAAAGCATGCCGAACCGCTTCGATGAACTTCTTGCGATCGGCGACCAAGCCTTTGACGGCCGAATCAAAAGCCGGATTATGGGAAGGAGCCGGTGCGGAGAGAACCTTGCTGGCTCGAACGCGGGCTTCTTTCATAGCGGCCAAACAACGCGCATACACGGCGGTCGTGACCAAAGTGCTAGGAACTCCCAGATCGAGTGCCAATTGACTCATCCACTTGCCGGTGCCTTTTGCACCAGCCACATCGAGGACTTGGTCAACCAAATAGCCGCTTCCACCTTGATCGTCTTTGACGCTAAAAATATCGCGGGTGATCTCGATCAAATAGCTCTGTAATTCACCACGGTTCCAGTCATCAAAGACACCATAGAGTTCTTCGTTAGAAAGGCCTGCGGCTTCTTTGAGCAGCAAGTAGGCTTCGCAAATCAATTGCATATCGCCGTATTCGATGCCGTTGTGAACCATTTTCACGTAGTGACCAGCACCGCGTGGACCGACCCATTCGCAGCATGGGATATCGTGCTTTGGGCCGACCTTTGCCGAGATGGCTTGGAAGATCGGTTTGATCGTTGGCCAAGCGGCTTTGCTGCCGCCGGGCATGAGACTCGGGCCCTTGAGGGCACCTTCTTCTCCACCTGAAACACCCGATCCAACGAACAGGAGTCCTTTGCTTTCAACCTCTTTGGTTCGTCGTTCGGTATCGACATAGTGGGTGTTTCCCCCGTCGATCAAGATATCGCCTGGCTCGAGGTGTGGGGTGAGTTGATTGATCAGTTCGTCGACAGCCGGTCCGGCTTTGACAAGCATCATGACCACTCGTGGACGCTTTAGGTTCTTGACCATATCGACGATCGAATGGCAGCCGACGAAGTTCTTGCCTTTGGCGCGGGTCGCTAAGAGTTCATCGACTTTGTCGGTTGTTCGGTTGTAGACCGCGACTTTGTATCCTCGACTCTCGACATTTAGGGCTAGGTTCTCACCCATGACTGCCAAACCGATCAGACCGAAATCACATAAATCGCTCATCTTGGAACCTTCTTCTTTCTACTTTCTGACTTCTAACTTTCTGGCTTCGACTTTCTACTTCCGCAATTGGTTTAGAGAGCTTAGGCCCATTCTAGGCTAAATCGAGGGTCGCCACAATCGAACGGAGGATCAACAGTAAGTCCCGAAAACCCCTGCAATTTGCCAAATAGCTACACTAACACCGTCCGATTGTCGCGAATAATCCCCTCTTTTAGCCACGAGTGATCGAGTATGAAAAGCCAGCTACTTTCTAAGAAACCATATCTCACCTATGGGTTGTCCTTTGGCCTAGTTGTTGCCTTTTCCTTCATCTCAGTGGCTGAGGACTGGCGTCAGTTTCGTGGAGGTAGCGCACTGAGTATCAATTCCAAGTCCCAACTCCCTGAGGATTGGACCGAGCCACCTCAGGCTGCTTGGAGGACCCCAATCCCAGGAAGTGGTTGGTCCCAGCCGATCATCGTTGGCGACAAAGTTTTCGTCTCTAGCGCTGTGCCAAGCAAGGGTGGCAAGCCCAAAGGGATGAGTGGCGGTGTGATGGATCCGAGCACGATGGGTAGAGCGGCTAAGCCCAAGGATCCAGTCTCCTGGAAGCTTGTTTGCCTGAGTCTTGCCAATGGCCAGATCCTATGGGAGCAGACAGCCATCGAAGCCATCCCAGCATTTGCCAAGCACGCATCGAATACGTTCGCAACCGAAACACCAGCTGCCAGTAACGATACGGTCTTTGCTTACTTCGGGGCGGCAGGGTTTCTAGCCGCTTACGATTTCGATGGCAAGCAAAAGTGGACCAAGAGCCTCGAACCGCAAAAGATCAGCAACGATTTTGGTACCGGTAGTTCGCTTGTGCTCATCGAAAAAGAAGACCCGCTGCAAAGCCGGCTTATTTTGCAAGAGTACAACGAGCAGTCTGCAGTACTCTCGTGCCTTAATCCTGCAGATGGTCAAGAGATTTGGAGAGCAGAAAGGGCCAAAGGATCTGCTTGGAGCACTCCGATCATTTCGTCTAGCGATGGAGTCGATGAGATCATTACTGGGGGCCAAGGCTCCGTGATTGCTTATGATTTGGCATCAGGCAAAGAGCGTTGGAAGTTAGGTGGCTTAGACACATCTTTTTCTTGCTCGCTGGTCGCCGACGAGTCAGCTATCTACTTTGGAACAGCGAGCCCAGGTAGTCGAGCTCCGATCTATGCGGTTGCTAAAGGACACACCGGAGATTTGACACTTGCCAAAGATGCGACGACTTCTCAAGCAGTCCTTTGGTCGGGCTTCAAGAGCGGTGCCGGAATGCCTTCTCCAGTCGTTGTCGGTGACTACCTCTATTTCTTTGGCAACACGGCCACCTGTTACGAGAAGAAAACCGGCAAAGAGGTGTATCGCAAACGGATGCCCGGTGGAACCCTCGTGGCAGGTTGTCCAGTCGTTGTCGGTGACAAGATCTATATGTTCAACGAGTCGGGGAACATGATCATCGTCAAGACGGGCCCAGAGTTCCAAGTCGTCGAGTTGGCGACCGGTTCCAAAGACGAGGTCTACTGGTCGACTCCTGCGGTGAGCTCAAATTCGATTTTGATCCGGTCGTCCGACGCCGTCTATTGCTACCGATAGTTGTGGCTTGAGGATTGGCAAGATTCCATCTTCCCTCGACTCTGGGTATGATGATGCGGATGCGGTATGTTTCCAACGGATCGTACTGACATATATTCGGATCTTCAGGAATGATTGTGGGTAAACCTTTGGGGCCATCACCCGGCTTTACGCCGGTGGTGGGCTCATTGAATAAAATGCAATCCAATTCACTCACAATAGTTTTTGAAGAACCATTTTTTCCCCCTTGCCTTTGCTCGTTGAGTCTTCCTTGTGAGCCAATCTTCCCAAGAGCCTATCGTTATTGCTTGTCCGAAGTGCAAGGCCAAGCTTAAGGCACCTATGTCGAAGGCGGGCTTGCGGATCGATTGCCCAAAATGCAATGCAAAAGTTCTCGTTCCGGGGATATCTTCGAAAACAGAGGCGACGAGCGATGATGACCAATGGTTCTCACTCGAGCCACTCGAACCAGCAAACACGCCCACAGCCAGTCCCGCAAAAGCAAGCCCCCCGACGTCTCCTTCGATTGAAGACGATCCCCCCCGAAGTGTCTTTGACGACGATCTTCCTGATCTAGTCCCGCTACAAGAACCAGCGACGACACCCAGCCCATCGGCTCAAAGTCAACCGTCTCAAAGGCATTCGTCAGGATCGGCATCGAGAAGCGAGCAAGCTCTGCGCGATGCGCTTTCAGGCAGGGAGGACCTCTTTGAGGATCCTGCAGACTCCCAAAAGCAGACGCCTGCCAAGCCGATCAAATCCAGTCTGCCCAGTGCCAAACCTGCATCGCCAAAGCCTTCCAATGCCGAGTATTCGATAAGCTGTAAAGTTTGCAAGTCGATACTTACGGTGCGGGAGTCTAAGGCTGGAACTCAGGTCAAGTGCCCCGACTGCCATTCGATGATCCTGGTCCCGCCACCTACGGTGAAAAAGGCGCCTGCTGAAACGAAGATCGATGAGCTCGAAGCCGCCGTGCAGCTAGCTCCTGTCGGAGGCAACAATCCGCGCATCGTCTCGGGTGCCTCGGTCAACACCAAGGAGATATTGAGCAAAGCATCCAAGGAATTGGAACGCGAACGCAAGGAGATCGAGGAGGTCAAAGGTGCGTTCGACTCGAAAGAGTGGTTGTCTCGTAACTTCGGTTTCCTGAGCGACACGCGATTGATTCTGGCTCTTGTCGCATTGGGTTTTGCAACCTCGGTGGTCTATTACCTTCAAGGTCTGATACCCCACAGTACAGAGACCGATTTGCAGAAAGTGTTACAAACCCTCAGACCTCATCTTTTGCTTGCTGCAACGTTCCCAATCCAGCTTGCAACTTTCATTTGCGCGGTGGCCGTGATTCCCAAGTCCGCCAATCGAGTCAAGCTCATCGAACCGTGGCCCTTTTTTCAGAACGTCAAAGACTACTTAGGGCCTGCATGCATCGGGTTCGTTGTATTTCTGATCATTGGCGTTCTTGCGAGTCTATTGAGCTCCAGTTTATCGGTCATTAAAGTCCCAACGCTTTTACAAGATGCATTTGCTCAAGTGCTTCTTTGGGGCTGCTTGCCGATCATCTACCTAAGTATGCTCGAGTTGCAAAGCTACAAGCAACCTGTTTCAGGTAGTATTTTTAAGTCGATCTCGGCCAAGCCAGATGCTTGGGGCGCGATGTACATGCAATCGGCTGTCGTCTGGGTGATGTACTTTGTCCTTTGGCAAATCGCGATTCTCAAAGGCCCTGCAATCGGGGTGTTGGCAGGTTTTGTCTTTCCCTGGTACATTTGTTTTGTGGCTAACCAGTACGGCGTGCTTGCTGGACGGATCAGCGATGTCACCGATTTGGGATACGAAGGTGTCTTTGCGGAGAGCGAATGAAGACAACGATAGATCCAGAACAGCAAACCGAGCGCAAGGCCTTGCGGCAGTTGATCCTTTTTGTTTTCGGTGAAACACTCATCAGCGTTGTGCTTTTGGCGATCAACGCCGGGATGGTCTTTGGGTTGGTTCAAGCTCTAGGCTGGTTGTTCCCCCGTTTCGATATCGCCGATGAGCTTAGCCCGTCGGCACTGCAACAACTGATCATTTATACCTTTCCTGTTTTGCTGCTGTTTTTGGAATGGTACGCTTGGGACGTACTATCCTCTGTCCGCAAAAGCAACCGCTAGGCCATGGTTCACTATTTGCTCTGTGCAGTAGGAAGCTCAGGTGATGTTCATCCTTTTGTTGGACTAGGGCAAAGGCTCCAGCGCCGAGGGCATCGGGTGAGTCTCATCACCGCTGGATATTTTCGACAGCTTGCCATCTCCTCGGGTTTCGATTTCTACGACACGATGCCCGAGTGCGATTTCCATCAACTGGTCAATGACCCAGACTTGTGGCATCCGACCAAAGGCACCAAGCGAGTGATGCAACTTGCCGTTCGAAAGAATCTCGAACCGACCTATCGAGCCATCGAGCGACTCTACAAACCAGGAGCAACTCGGGTCGTCGCATCGAGCCTAGCTTTTGGTGCGAGAGTAGCCCAAGAGAAACTCGGTGCGCCGTTGGTGAGCGTCCATCTATCGCCAGTTGTTTTTCGCAGTGAGTTTCAAGGGCCCAGGCTTCCGCGACTGGCGCTGCATCTAGGCCCGCGTTGGTTTAAACGTTTCCAGTGGTGGGTTGCCGATCGCTGTGTGATCGATCCGATGATCTGCCCGTGGCTTAACGAGTTCCGAGGCCAACTCGGACTCGCTCCGGTTCGAGGGATCTTTCGCGATTGGTGGCATTCCCCGCAACGCGTTCTAGGGTTTTTTCCCGATTGGTTTTCACCCAAACAGCCCGATTGGCCGACTCAAACCGTCCTAACAGGTTTTCCTCTTTACAGCGAAGAGGGGCTAACCCCGATGCCTAGCGAGCTAGAGCGTTTCCTGGATAGTGGTCCTCCTCCCATCGCCTTTACTCCCGGTTCTGCGAATATTTTTGGTCAAAAGTTTTTCCAAGCCGCAGCGGGTGCTTGCACGCGTCTCGGGAAGCGGGGAATTCTCTTGACGCGATTCGCCGAGCAGATACCAACCAACTTGCCTGAGAATGTCAAGCACTTCGACTATGCGCCATTCAAGGAACTCTTGCCGCGATGCGAGGCCCTTGTGCATCATGGAGGAATCGGATCGTTGTCCCAGGCGATGGCTGCAGGAATTGGACAAGTGATCATGCCAATGGGGTTTGATCAGATCGACAACGCTTATCACATCAAACGGCTCGGTGTGGGCGATTATCTTGCCCCATCACGATTCGACGGCAATCGGCTTGCATCGACCCTCAAAGATTTGCTAGGAAATCCTCGAACTGCTCCGGCTTGCAAGCAGGTTGCAAGCCGGATTGCCAAGGTCGATTCACTTGAATTGACTTGCGATGTGATCGAATCTAGTTCATAGGTTGATTTTCCAATGGGAATCGTGCTGATCACTGTATTGATGCTTGTCGCATCGAATGTCTTCATGACCTTTGCATGGTATGGTCATTTGAAGGATCTCAAGGACAAGCCTTGGTTGATGGCGGCATTGATTAGTTGGTGCATCGCCCTTTTCGAGTACTTGATCCAGGTTCCGGCAAACCGGATTGGTTCTACGCTACTGACGTTGCCTCAACTGAAGATCCTTCAGGAGATTATCACGCTGTGCGTCTTTGTTCCGTTTATGGTTGTGTATATGAAACAATCGCTGCGTTGGGATTTTTTGTGGGCAGGCTTATGCATGCTCGGTGCGGTGTATTTTATTTTCCGCGAAGGGATCACTCCGCCGCCGGCCCAGTAGTGCGATTCAAAAAATTATGGCGATTTCACTCCTCGCCCTTGAATACGGTCAGTGGAGCCAATGTTCGTCATTTGTTCACGAAAATCTTTCGTATACTGAAACTCGTTGATCCTGCGGGACAACCCGATCTGCTGCAAAATTTCTTCCAGAGAGATCCCTCGTTCAGCAATATTCAAGTTACCCAGTGCTTTATAGACAATCGCATCGCCAGACGAAATTTTTAAGTCTAGATTTCGTCGGCTGGTGAGATACGCCAACGACTCAGCTTCGCCGTTGTCCAAATCGCAGAAGTAACTTGCGTCAAACCGATTCTTGAATGCAAGGATGTCAGAGGGTAGCATCTCAAAAATAGTGATCTTTCCATCCTTAATAGATTGACTAAGGTCAATATCCTTACCCCAGTCGTCGCCATCAACCTGATGATACTTCGATTCGCACCCTGCTACGATCGATGACAGGTAAACATCGCACTTCGCGATCACTTGCTCCCAGAGATTCCATTCATGAAGTTTGATCACGACGCCAGCATCAAGGATCAACAATTTCAATTTGGGCACTTGCTTGGTACTCCGAGCCGGGATAGATCTCTGTTTCGATAATCTTCATCGCTGCGCGTCTCGAAATACCCATGTACTTGGCAAACACTCCCGTGCCAATCATCCCTTTTTCGATGGCTTCACGTGCCAAGGCTTCGAAACGAATGGGACGCTCGGCCGGCCGTGCTTCGTCTTTTCTTTTTTCCCACAGGTTTACTCGGCCTTCGATTTTCTCCAGCAGGGCCATTGCTTTCGACTTATCAATAATGCGATTGCTAACCATCTGCCAGACAAGTGCCTGCACCGAAACATCAAACTGCCGAGCAACTTCAAACAAATCGTCAAAATCAAGACTGCTCTTGCCTCGTCGTTGCGATGCGATTGCCAGCTTCAAAGGTTCTGCTGGAACAAGTAGTGCACCAGCAAAGCACTGAGCCAGTTTCTCTTCCCGTTCGCTAGCTTCGGTAACTTGAGCACCCGTACGAAACAACTTCCAGGTCAGCAAGTGGAACAGTTCATGCGCCAGATCGAAGTTTCGTCGCCAGCGAATGTTATTGCTGTTAAGTAAAATAGCGGCTCCATACCGCTCGTCTAATGAGCAAGCGGCTGTACCCGTGGGGTTGAAGGGCAAATGAAACACCTTGACCCGACATACTTCTTCCAGTACTCGAAGAAGCGAGCTTCCGGGGCGTTCACCTAAGGAATGGCTCATTCGGAAATCATGAGCGAGCCGCTCTGCATCGGGGTAATCAAAGTCCTGCCGCAGGGCATCTACAAATGGCAGAGCAACCAACGAGGGGTTGCCCACGCAATGCTCGAGTCGCTGGTACTGATCGGCCAATTCGATAAGTTGCAGTTCGATTTGAGCGGCGTCGCTACATGGTTTTTCTCGCCATAGGACAACCTCCCGCTGCGGCTCACCGGTTTCAAAGAAGAACTCCGGACGCCTTTTGAGCACCTCGCCGATCCGCACCAATTGAAGTGCAGACGGGTCACGTCCATCGTTTTCGTACTCCGAAATCGACGATTCTCCAATTTGGCTTGCTTCAGAAAGCTGTTTCTGAGTCAATCCGGCCGTCTCACGGGCCCATTTCAGACGACTGCCAAAAGTCATGGAATTCTCAATTTCCGATTGGGTCTTTTATGTTTTGGACCTCGTCAAACACGAAGCAAATATCTGGAATTCAGAATTCTAATGTACATTTAGAAGCTCTTTGAGTCAAGCAGATTCTGGTTTGCAGGCTTTTTCTGCAATACACCATTGTTCTATCAATAGCCCGAGGCAGAGCATAACGTCGCCCTGGGTACGATCACTCCGCCGCCGGCCCAGTAGACTCAGTCGATTCGCTTTGCCACCGCTCTGCGGCCTTTTCGAAATCGACTTGGGCACGTCGAATCCCCAATGTCTCGATGCGAGATTGCTGGGCTGCACCAGGCCATATCGGAAAGTGGGCCGAGGAACTCATCGCAAGCCGCGATTCGGTTTTTTCACTCACTAGATAATCGGCCAGTTTGGCTGCTAGCACCGGATGGGGAGCTTTCCGGACGACGGCCACGGTGTTGGGAATAAAAACCGTACCAAATTGATCCGGTTGCTGATCGGGAAAGACCATCTCAACGGGCATCCCTTTTTCCTTTTCGATGATTGCATCATCGGTATCGGTTAAACCCCAAGCGATCTGGCCGCTGGAAACAGCCAAGGCGACTTGCTTGTTGCCAGCGAGCATGACGGCATTCTTTCGAACCTCTTCGCTCCACTGGTTCCAAGGTGTAGCCCCCAGAGCCTCAGGGTGACTTGCAAGCACAGCGAAGTGGGTCGCAGTGGTTCCATAAACCGGATTGGCATAGCCACAGTCCCCCTTCCAGCTTGGCGATGCTAGGTCTTGGACACTCGTAGGCCATTGGGCCTTGTCCTTGAGCTTTTCGGTATTGATGATCAGAACCCTGGCCCGAGCCGCAAAGCCAACCCAAGAGCGATCGGAAGCCTGGAAGCCTTCAGGCCATCCGTCGGGAATGCTCCAGCGGCGAGGCTCGAGCAGTCCGGCTTTTTGAAGTCGGATCGTATGCAGGATCTCGTTGTTCCAAAAGACATCGCACTTAGGATTCGAAGACTCTTGCTCGATACGGGTGACCAAACCGAGCGTCTTGGAGGCTTCGACATCAAAGACTCGGACGACTTGATCGGTCTGCTTATCTTTCCCATCGCCCTCTTTGAAATTGGATCGCTCGAAAGCATCGAGGATCGGTGCGGCGAACTCTCGATCCGACGCGCAGTAGATGGTCGCCGTAGATTCACTCCGCTGAACACAACCGCCAAGAGGTAGTCCAAGCAGTAGAGCAGACCATAAAAACCAAAGTGGCAAGTCGATCTTGTGTGTCATGGTTGCTTGAAATTTATCCTGCGTTTCGTTTTTAAATGCAGAGGTACTCCTCATCGAGTACGAAAAATATGGAGATACTTATGCATTTGCGATTGTAGCAAGAAACCATCATTGATGCTGGCTGCAGCCCACTTGACTGCCTGGAAAGCTTGTCTGACAATCCCTGGGCAACAAAGGTCAATGCAAGAAAAGGAATTCTGATGGGCATCGCGAGCTTGGTATATCGCAACTTCGTCCACTCGGGTCGAGTTGGACGAAAGGTTTGGTCGTTGCCTCGCAAAGCGCTGATCAAACTCTTTGGCGATCCGGCTTGCACCATGATGATTCATGGCCGGCCATTGCAGATGCCTTTGTCGCATTCGCTACCGATCTACCTGCACGATCATCGATTCTACGATCGATTGCCCCAACGATTGAGCCGGTACGTTTTGAGTAAAGCGGATCAAGTGACACTGATCGATGTAGGGGCCAATATCGGGGATACGATCGCCGGTTTCTATACAGGGCCCAAGGATCGATTTCTTGCGATCGAACCGGATCCAAACTTCCGAAAATACCTTGTCGCCAATTGGGCAAACAATCCCAACGTCACGATCATCAGCGACCTATGCTCTTCAGAGAGCCTTCAAGGAACCTACAGGATCGAAGAGAAAAACGGCACTGCGGCCCTGGTACCATCGAGCGATGGGCTGGCCATGCAGAGCAGAACACTTGACGATATCCTTCAGGAGCATGCGTTTGCCCAGCAAGCCAACATACTCAAGGTCGACACAGACGGTCATGATTTCAAAGTCTTGGCAGGAGCCAAAGGCTGGATCGCCGAGAAAGAACCTGTGGTTCTCTTCGAATGCGCACCGTTTGGCAATCCGCACTACGTCGAGAATGTGTGCAGTACCCTTGAGGGTTTCCAACAAGCCCGATACAGCCATTGCATCCTCTACAGCAATCTTGGCGAGCTATTCGGTAAGTTCTCCCTGAGCGATTTATCGCCTATCAACAACTTGCTGTATTATCAGCTTTTGTCCGATTCGCTTTACTACGATGTGCTTCTGCTCAAGGATCCTCAGCTCGATGAATTTCTTGCGAGTGAATTGGAATTCTTCGGCCAGCACAAGCTTACTTCGGGGTGATCTGGATCGAATGGACGACCGGACCGGGCAAAAGCGTCGAAGCGTTGCCTTGGGCCCAATCATCAAAGCCGGCTCTGTAGTAAGGTGACAAAGGATGGCCTGAGGCACCGCCAGGCTGATGGTAGATCCCAACCTGTTCGAAACCAGGGCTCACGACCAAGCGTTGGGAAGCACCACCTGAGGGGCTTTGCACGCGGGGCAAATGGCTATCTCCAGGCAACTCGACATCGGGCATATCCAATAAAGTGCCCAACGCCGGGGCTGCCATCGACAAAGGATGCTTGATCGCCGCCCGATTCCTTTTCCCCCACGTCGCTTCGGCAAGCGGTTGATCCTTGGTCAGTTCGCTCTGGGTGGCAACGACGGAGTCTTTGAGCAAGCTCTCCCATGTTTCGAATTCATCAGGAAGCCAGTGCATTGGCTTTTGTTCGATAAGCTCCTCGGCGACATCCTCGTAGGACACTGGAATGCTTCGGTTGATCCCGAGCCTCAGCGCTAGTCCCCGCTTCTTTGCATCGCTGTTGCCACGACGTGCGATATCAAAGCCAAAGATTCTCGAAAAGACCTGGTTTCGAAATTCGTGCACGATGCGATAAACGACCGAATCAGTGCTGGCTCGCAACTCCTGTTTCTTGGCATAATCTGCAAACTCTTGGCTGGTGGCTTTGGGGTCGGCATCCAATACCTCTAGCAACCACTTTTGCCATACCTTGAGCATCCTTCCTTCATCATCGAGCTGAATGGCAAGCAGGTCTTTTTCTTCGAACTGCTCTTTCTCGAAGAGTCGATCGCGAATCTGAGTGGCCCGAGCTCCAGGGTCAAAGCGACCGTCGCCGACACTCTGAAGGAACTCTCCTCCCATGATCCGATTGTTTGCCGTCCAAAGTCGACCAGAGGGTGGATTCATCACCCGAGGATGCTCTTCAGGTGTGTAGTAGCCTTCCCACGCTTCTTGTGTGGACCAATCGCGCGCGACCCACTCGGGTGAACCCTTTCGCTTGGGGAGTCGACCGGAGATTGTCCAGCCTATGTTCCCTTGGTCGTCGACCATCATCACGTTTTGGTTGGGCATTCCAGCGCGGTTGGCCATGCCCGCGAGCTCCTCGACACTGCGAGCTGACTCCATGTTGAGGATATTCAGGTCGAACGCCTCAGGGTCGTTGCCAATCCACTTGTGGACGAATTTTCTTTTATCTCTGACCTCGACGACCGGCCCCCAGATCGACCATTCGAAAGTGTAGTCCTCGGCACCTCCAGAGTAAGCAATTTTCTCGGTAAAGGTCTCCAATGCTCGTGGGCCTTGGGGTGTGGCGTATTGATTGTCATCGATCATCTTCAATTCGATCAGATCGCCAAAGTCTCCGGTGCTGTTAGTGAATCCCCAAGCTACCGAGCCATTGGAACCTTCGACCATGACCGGTGCGCCCGGTAGTGTTACTCCCACGAGCTGTCGATTCGGATGGTTGCGAGTCGGTGTGCGCATCACAGCTCGATACCACACGGTTGGAACCCTAAGGCCCAGGTGCATGTCCGAGGCGAGGATAGCTCGGTTGGATCCGCCGATTCCCTCTGCAGGCTTGCCAAGTTTACTGCTCACGGCCCAGTTGTTGCTACCGACTCTGAATTCAGGATCGAGCAAGTGGCTCGCGTTTAGCCAAGCAAGCTCGGTAGAATCGAGCTGATGTGGAGTCTGCGAAATCGTTTCGGGTTGGTCGTTGGACTTGCCACCACGAAGACTCCAAACCTCCGGACCAGGGATACTTGGCTGAGTTAATTTCGAATCATCCAAGGCTGCGTCCCATCGCGAACCGGCACGCACCAAGTAATCGAAAACTTCTTGAGGGACTTTTTCGTGGAGCAGCGTCAAGGCTTGTTCAGGCGAGCCGTCCATGGGTTGCAAATCGCAAAGCATGGTGACCATGACTAGGAACGAGTCGGTCGGCTTCCATGGTTCGGGTGTAGCTTGGAGAACTTGGTACTCAAATGGCTCATCGTCGAGTTTCTGCAAACCTTCATTAACTCCCCGGCAATAGGCTTCGAGGATCAATTGATGCTCGCGGTCAGCCTTGGCAAAAACCTTTTCGGCCATCTCGCTGAAGCGATGTTTACGGTAACGTTTATCGGCACCTACAGCCGCCTTGCCAACCAACTCTGCCAAGCGTCCTGATGGGACACGGCGCAATAGGTCCATCTGAAAGAATCGGTCTTGAGCGTGCGCAAATCCAAGTCCATAGGCAGCATCGGTGCGACTCGTCGCATGGATCGTCGGGATCCCCATCGCGTCGCGATCGATCTTTACCGATTCAACCACATTGGCCGTCGCATGCTTGCCACTGAGTGCTGGCAGACTCGATCGGAACTTCCAGGTTCCAACACCAGTGAGCCCAAGTACCAACATGCTACTTGCAAACACCGTACGCTTGGCCGCTTTGCGAAACCGCTTTGGCTTAGGATGCAAAATCGGAGCGGGTTCCAAGTGCACGGGTTCTGTCGAGGAGTTGGATTTCGAATTCATCGATTGGACCGTCGTTTGAGAGGATAACCAAAAAGTGGTTCGGATAAGTCAGACACTGGATTGAAACAAACGCCCATCGTCTAGGCAATGAGATTCCAGCCAAAGAGCGATAAAAAAGAGCTGTTTTAGCGACCTGCCAGTTGCCGTACCGGGGTAAAGACACCATCGTTCTCATCGGCGATGGCTTGCAAGGTCGCTGCACCGATGGCGCTATACAAGAGAACTGTATGGATCGGTATGGCTACCTTGAAATCCCCAGATTCTTGCTTCGTTCGATTGTAGACCCTCAAATCCGCGACGGTGTTGTCTTGAATCTCTCCGTCAGAGAGCAAGAAAATCGCATCGGGCTTGAGTCGCAGTGCAAGTCCCATGCTCGATGCTGGAAGCGTTGCGAGACCATGCTCGATGCCGCTGAGCCAGTAATTGAGTCGCTGAATGCTCTCAGGAGTCGGTGGCAAGAACTTACCAACCGGCGGATAGCTCTCAAACATCGGATGGGCACCGACGTCAAAGCTGATCACAAAAAACTCTTGATCTGGCGATAAACCTTTGATCGCTCGGATCAACTCTCGCCTTAGAGCCACCCAACGCCCTCCGTCAAGCATCGACTTGGAGCTATCGATCACAAAGACAAACCGTTGTCCTGGGGCATAGGTACCGAAGAAGTAAGCACCCTTGCCATACCCTGGATCCTTCGTCGGGGCATCCTCATTCGAGCCGCTGGCCGAGGCGGCTGCGGCCGCTTGTGCAAAGTCAGCCGAAGCTCCCGAGGGAGCCATTTCTCCAGTGCCCATCTCATAGTCGCTTGGAGTGTTGGCAATCGAATTGATCTTGCTCGACACCGTCAATTGCGGAACCTCAGGACTCTGGATCGCTTGACTCTCGCTTTGGCTCTCCAGAAGCAAGCTCGACAGTTCCAACTGGGTTGCTTCGGCCTGCGCCGAATCGTCAGATGCATCGACCAGGAGTTGAATTCCCAACCCTTTGCCACCTCCGGTGCCGATGAGCACCAATGCCATCGACAAAAGAAAAATCAGGTGGATGCACAAGCTCACCAGGAACGCACCCATCGACTTGGGGGAAGTAACAACGCGGCGGATCGGGTGCTCGTCTAAGCGTTGGCTCATGATTTAGGGTTGCAATCGAAGATTCGACCTGGGAACGAATCGATAAGAGCCGCCGTTTTCTTGTGCCAAGCGTTGCATGGAACGTTGGAATTCGTCGCGAAAAAAATGGATAACATGGATCGGAACCTTGGTGCCTCCATCCGAGAGCAGTCCGTCGGACGTGTTGAGCCGTCGGACGATTTGAGTCCAATTATCTAACTTCGTATCCCCGTCGAATAGTAGGAAAATTCCATCGGGCTGGAAATCCAAGGCGGATTTGACCGCGTCGACAGGAGGTTTCCCATCCTTTTGAATCGTAATTTTCGCAAGCCAGCGAATGGCTTTTTCAATATTTTCTGGGGTTGCGCTCTGAGGTTGATCGATTTTTTCCCCAGGATCCAGTTCTAAGGTCTCCAGCGTGCCCCCGAAGAAAAGGATCGCAAACCGTTGCTTGGGTTTCATCGATCGCAGCGACCGAAGTATCTCGTCCTTGGCCGCATCAAAGGCCCGATCCCGACGCATGCTCGGTGATGCATCGACAATATAAACGAACCGATTGCCCTCGGCCTTGGATCCAAAGAACTCCGCCCCCTCGACCATCTTGTTCCCTGGAGCACCTGCCTTGGACATCTGCTGAGAGATCGAACTGGCCTGTGATGGTGCAGCGATCCCCAAGTCAGTTTGCTCGATAGATATCGCAGAAGGATCGACCTCGATTTTGATATCCGACGTATCGGGCGTGGTGATACTCGTCGAATCGGTACTGGTCGATTCAAGTTGCGAGATCGACTCAGCAGGTGTCTCCATAAGCACATCGTTCGACTCGACCGTTGCAGCAACCACACTCAGTACCGGTGTGTTTTGTATCGTGACAACAACCCACAGTCCCAAGATCACCAGCAGGACTCCATGCACTGCAATGCTAACCCAAACATCTAAACCGAATTTAGTTAGCCTCCTTTTTTTTGAACGATTCTTTCCCCCTGGCTTCGACACCAAACTCTTAACCTTGGTCGTCTCAATTTTTTTGTCCTCTATCTTTTTGCCCTCAATCTTTTTGCCCTCAATCTTTTTGCCCTCAGTTTTTTTGCCCTCAATTTTTTTGCCCTCTAATTTCTTTGTTTCCAGTTTGCCTTTAAGATCATTGCCATCGGGCTTTCCACATGCGATTTTCTTGACTTCAATAGTCGGTTCGGCCACAGCGAATGACGTGGCCAATTTCTGTTGTTGTTGATGATCTTTCTCGGCTCGCTTTCGTGCTCCCTGAATCATCTCCTCCCAGGATTCCGCGGGTGTCTTTTCCTGCGAATATTCTATTTTAGAAATCTGACCCAGTTGCGAGCTTTGAGTGGGGCTTTTCTCGGGTAAGCCTTGAGCCCTGATTGGAGGGCCGCTGGGCCAAGTTTGCTGGTCCATGGAATCCAGGAAGACTTGGAGCTTGCTTTCGTCGCCACTTTCCGCAAGCGCGATGGCTTCCATGAGATCCGCAGCAGCGGCGCGGTAGCGAGCGGCCTCTTCGCGGCACTCGAGCGCCTGGTAAGCTAACCGTCCACGCTCGATCAATCGTTCTGATGGCATGCGAGTCCTCCTTGTTGTAGGCTTTGACTTGGCTAGAAAACAAACCTTCCCTGGGCTGTTTTCAATTATCCAAAAACCTGCAAAAGATGCCCGAAAATGGTTCAAACTATTTGAGCCAATCCAAGACGACGTGCCGTGCATGTTGGATTTTTCCAAGCAAAACCGCTTCAGAAGCTTCGCTCTGCCGACTCCAACAGAGCACCGTCGCGATCGGCATTCCCTCGGGAATCGCCAGTCCATCAAGGACCGGCTGCGGGATGTCTGCAACCCGAAAAGGTGCTTGCTCAAGTTCAGCTAGGGTTCCTTCCCAGCGTGCTTGCCAAAGTCTCGCGATTTGATCATCGCTCAAATTCAGATCCCTCGGGGCGTAGATGATTCCTTTGGCAATCTGTCCATCGCTAATTCTGCGCTGATCCGTATCATGAGCGAAGACCTCTTCGGGGGATCGCAGAATCTCCAAATGCTTCTTCATCCACGAAAAGCCTTGGAGTGTTTCGTGCAACTCCATGCTCGCCGACCAACGTGGATTGATCTCTAAAAGCCATAGCTTGCCGTCGAAGTCGAGCTGAAAATCGGCTTGCCACAAACCGAGCAACCCCGTTTGCTTAGCAACTAGATGCCCGAAAGCCTCTAAAGACTCGTAAGCTCGTTGCGATACCGATTGCGCTGCGATGTTACCTCGATAGATAAATGGCAATGGAGCCTCAAGCTCCCGAGCATCGATTCCTCTAGCGATCCCAACGAGTTGTGTACTGAGTCGATCCGAGCAGTAGGTTACTCCGAGTGACTTACCTGCAATGTACTTCTGAACCAACCAACGAGCGGTCTTGGACGGGTCTGCATTCGTCGCTTCAAAAGAGTGGTCGCTGGCCAGTGGTCGAACATGGATTCCACCTGCACCATGGGCAGGCTTGATCAACCAAGAGAGTTTCTGGTGATCGTTGGTACCAAGAGTTGCAATCTCTGGGCTTGAAGAATCGAAAGGTCCGTAGGTTGGAGGCCATGCGATCTTTGATGCCTCGGCCCAATGTTTCCAATTTTCGCAGGATCGAAGCTTGCGTAGGGCATCACCGTTTGCTCCACAACGAACTCCGAGTTGGATTAGCCTATCGACCAACTCCGGTTTGTTTTCCATGCCACCGCATAGAACCATACAACAGTCGTGCAGATCGATCGAAGATCCAGTTTGATCTTGTTCCCAATCCGAAAGAGGTGCTACCGATGCGACGTGCGCAAGATCTGCATCGAGGAAATCATCCCATGCATAAACCTTGCTAGCACCTGCTCGTTTGGCCGACTGCGCGGCGGCTCGGCACGAGGCTCCAAAGAGAGCGACAGGGTGCTTATCGAACATCGACGGCTCGGCGCGCGGTGTCAGGAAAATCGCTGAAAAAGCCATCGACTTTGAGTTGTTCGATCAGCACCCGATGGGTCTGATCGAGCGAATCCGACCAGCGAGGTTGCGACTCCTTACGTACCGTATAAGGATGTACTAGCATTCCCGCGCCTTGGGCCGCTTCGACCAGCCCCGTGCTTTCGATCTTGCCATTTGCATTTTTTGTTGCGACCAAATCCAGCGAGGGACCAAGCCCTGCGATGGCTGGCTTTAGGTCTTTGATTTTGTCGAGCTCCAAAGCTTTCCCGAGTAGATAAACCAGAGGCAGTTTGCAATGGTGCTGATTGTGCAATTGGAGTAGTTCATCGAGTTCAAAGCACTGCACAAAGCAACGATCGCCAACTTGGTCCAGTTCGAATCGCTTTAAGAGTTTCAAAAGCTCTGCCCCCATCGAGACGGACAATTCCTTGCGATGAAACGCGGGGCCTTTGAGCTCGATGTACAAACCCGTTTTACGACCCGTGGTTCGATCGAGTCCTTGGATCAATCGGATCTCATCTTCGAGCCTCAGGACGCGCTGCCCAAAACCGCCGGGAAAGCGTTCGGCGAAGGCTGGCTGATCGCTCCCTTTTCGAGTCCGTTCGTGGAGAGTCAGCCGTTGGATTTCCTCCCATGTGAAATCGACAAAGTACCATTTGCCGTCGCTCCGAGCGCGATCCGGATAGACTTGTTCGACATCCGTGGTCTCTTCCATATGGATATCATGCGTGACGATCAGTTGAAGATCTTTGGTAAGCACGACGTCCTGCTCGATGTAGTCAGCCCCTTGGGCATGGGCTAGAACTTTTGCACCTTCGGAGTGCTCGACGATGTATCCGCTGGCTCCTCGATGGGCAATGACAATCGGCTTGGGTGTCTCAGCAAAAACGTCTAGCACGAGCCACCCAAGAAGGATCGTCCAGAGCAAACCTGACACCGAGCCTTCAAGCGTGTACTTGATCAACGATTGAGCCATTGGATTCATCGTGCGATTAAACCTTTTGTCTGTGGATTGATCTGAACAAAAAGGGGAATAACTTGTGGGCCATCACCCCAGTTTCTCGGGGTAGGGGAGTTGAATTACTTTAGCGGTAGGCTCACTGTCAAAAAAGGACTCACACTACCCACAAAAATACACGAACAACCCAAAAAAGGGTAAAAGAGCCGGAGAATAAGAGGTTAAATCTTCCTCTCCCTTTTAGTCACTAGCTGCCCGATCTTCCTTGAGCTCCGACCGATCCTCGACGAAGCGTTCGAGAACTTTGGTGATTAGAGCGAGCTTGGGGTCGCCGCTCCACAATACCCAGCGGCAGCGCAAGGTTGCAGGCACATTCCATGGGGGCCGCTGGATTTAACTTGATCGATTCTTTGCCTGCCGGGGGGGATAAATCCCGAGATGTCGGTTACACTGAGAGGTCTTAGAGATAACCTCTTCTACGGATATTGCAGTCATTCATTTGGATAGGTTTTCCATTGCCTCAAGACGACGATTCCGCAAAAAACGATGATACCGTTTTGTACCGAAAAGTTGAGACGGTGAAGAGGTCATCCGAAAAGGGAGCGCAGGGCACGAACCGCAAGGAGATCGTGATCCCCGAAGACTTTGGTCGCTATCGCATCGTGCGCGAGTTAGGTCGAGGAAACATGGGGGCGGTCTTCCTGGCGCATGATAAGCAGCTTGATCGGCCTGTGGCTATCAAAATCCCATTTTTTTCTGATGACGATAAGGAGGTCACCGGACGCTTCTATCGTGAAGCGCGTTCAATGGCTACGGTTCAACATCCGAATTTGTGTCCGATTTACGATGTGGGTCAGTATGAGCGTTGGCATTTTCTCACGATGGCTTATATCGATGGAGAGCCGTTATCGAAGGCGATTTTGCAAAGCAGCGGATTGCCTTTGCGATATGCCTTAGAGCTCTTAAGAACGGTTTCGTTGGCGCTGCACAAGGCTCACGAGGCTGGCTTGGTCCATCGCGACCTAAAGCCATCGAACATTATGTTGGCTCGGGATGGCCAACCGACCGTCATGGACTTTGGGTTGGCCCGCCGAATAAACCCGAACGAAACCGAGTTGACGCATACCGGAGCGGTTTTTGGTAGCCCGGCCTATATGGCTCCGGAGCAAGTCGAGGCTAGGCATGATGAGGTTGGACCGTCTACCGATGTCTATGCGTTGGGGGTCATCCTTTATGAAATGGTGACAGGAACCACTCCGTTCCGAGGATCGGTCGCTTCTGTTTTCGGCCAGATTGTTTCCCGCATTCCTGAATTGCCCTCGAAGTATCGTCCCGATCTGCCAGTTCAATTGGACAGGGTTTGTATGCAAGCGATGGCCAAGAACCCTTTGGAGCGGTTTGCATCCGCCCGGGCATTTGCAGAGGCACTCGGATCGATCCTAGAACATTCTGTAGACAATCCAAGTGCTGGGTACTCGGACCCTTGGAAAACACAACTAAATCGAGACTTGCAAGAAACGTTAACTTCAGCGTCCGTCAGAAATCGAAGGGATGCTGAGCTGAGGCAAGTGACTCTTGGGGTATTCCGCTGCGAGGAAGGGGACGAGCAAGTCATCGAGGGCGGCTCTGCTGAGGTGGCCTATACACAGTCCGAAATGATGCACGGACGGTTTCAGTCCTTTGCAGAATTGGCCATGGAGCAGATCGAGCGATTTGGCGGGCATTTATTGCTCAACAACGGCGTCGAGTTGATCGCTTGTTGGGGATATCCGCAAACCCACGAGGATTCTCCACAGCGAGCCGTTCGCGCGAGTCTAAATATTGCGAAAATGCTCAAGGATTCTAAAGATCGATTCGAATTGCTTCCAAAGAGCGAGATGTTCTGTGCCGCGTTGCATTCCGGCGAGGCGGTTGTGGAGTCTGTCGATTCGTCATCAGGCCAATCGATATCCTTGGTCGGCGAAGTTCGCACAACAGCGTTACGACTAAGTGCCCTTGCCGAACCCGGAATGGTCTTGATCAGCGCGTCGACTCACCACCGCACTGCGCTGTTCTTCGAGTGCGAGTCGCTCGGTCCGCGTCGATTGAGAGGGACTTCGCAGACGATCGAAGTCTATCGAGTGCTCAGCGAAAGCACCTCCCGCAATCGGGTGGAATTGGTCGATCCGAGCAATCTGACTCCTTTGGTCGGACGAGACACAGAGCTTCATATTTTGAAGGATCGCTGGGAGCAGTCGCTCGATGAACTCGGCCAAATCGTTTTGCTCATCGGAGACGCAGGGCTTGGAAAGTCGCGGCTGATTCGAGAGCTCCGAGAGTATGTGATCCAAAGCCACGATCCTGATGGAATGCAAAAGGCAGAACCCGCAGTGATTGAATGGCGGTGTTCTCAGTACCATCAAAACACCAGTTACTTTCCGATGGTGGAATTCTTTTCGCAGCTTCTGGAGCTCCATCGCAAGTCTCCACAGGATCGCTTAGAGACCGTTGTAAGGTATCTTCGAGATATCAAATTAGAGACGGCAGATAATGTTTGGCTCATCTGTAGCATCTTGAATGTCCCGACCGACCAACGTTATCCTCCACTGGCTTTGTCTCCTCAGAAACTCAAGGACAGAACAGAAACGCTCCTGCTTGATTGGCTCGAACACCTCGCGGCGTCTCGTCCCGTTCTGTTCATCGTAGAGGATCTGCATTGGCTAGACCCGACGACACTCGAGTTTCTCGAACGCTTCGTGCTGAATTACGAAAGCAGTCGTGTTCTGTGTGTACTGACTTTTCGTCCCGAGTTCGAGACTCCTTGGAAGAGCAATCCGCATCAAACGCAAATTGCGCTCAATCGCCTGACTAAAAAGCAGATCGGCGAAATGATGCTCAAGCGTACTCATCGCAAACAGATTCCTGAAATGGTCTTGCAACGAGTCATCGACCGGACCGATGGTATCCCTCTGTTTATCGAAGAATTCACTGTGGTGATCGAAGAGTCCGGATTGCTGGATCGCTTGGAAACAGACCAAGATAGGTCGACCCTGCTGGACATTATTCCGTTAAGTTTGAACGATCTGTTGTTGTCGCGTCTGGACCGAATGGACGCCAATCAGGATGTCATTCAAATGGCAGCCACCATCGGTCGCGAGTTCCCCTTCGGATTGTTGCACGCCACCTGCAATCTTTCCAAAGACGAACTTCAAAGGGAATTGAAGAAACTCGTCGACTCTGAGATCTTGTTCCAAAAAGGTGACGGCGATAAAGCTTCCTTCATATTCAAACACGCGCTGCTTCAGGATGCAGCCTATCGATCGATCCTGATACGCAAACGTCAATTGGGCCACAAACGAATTGCGGAAGTACTTGAAACGCAGTTCCCTGACATCGCCTCCGGTCAACCTTCGCTCCTTGCAAATCACTTTACCCTAGCGGGCATGCACGAGAAGGGAATCGAGTATTGGGGCAAGGCCGGGCTGCGATCCCAAGAACAATCAGCCAACGTCGAAGCGATACGAAACTTCAAGCAGGGAATCGAACTGATTGAAAAATTACCCGAGTCCCCGCATCGCGAAACCTTGGAATTGAATTTGAAGCTACCGCTCAGCGCTGTCTTGATGGCAGTTCAAGGGTATGCATCCCCCGAAGTTGAAATCGTTCAGAACCGCTGCATCGAAATCTGCCGTTCCTTGGGGGACAGAGCACCCCTGTTCCCGGTTCTCTTAGCAAACTGGGTTTGGCTGTTCGTTCGCGGACGCTTTGAAGACTGTTACAAACGTTGTCCCGAAGTCATCGCCATGGCCGAAGCAACTCAAGGACCAGGCATGATGGCAGAAGCCCACTGGACTCAGGTATGCACGTCGTTCTACGCCGGTGATTTCCCAACGACTCTCAAACATGCTCAGATCGGCTGGAATCATCATGAAGTGGAATCGAGCATCGAATATGCAAAATTCACCCAACAAAATAGCGGCCCTTTGAATCTGTCCAACCTAGGCCTGGCCCTTTGGCAATTGGGCTATGCCCAGCAAGGTATTGCCAAAGTGCACGAAGCCCTGCAGCTATCGATCAATCTAAAGCATGTCTTTACTCAAGCCGTCATGGAGTGGATGGTAGCGCAAGTGTATGAATTCGCGCTCATCGGTGATAAAGCCGTCGAATACGGCAAACGCTGTCGACAAATCGGCAATGAACAAGCCTTTGCGATGTGGCAAGGGATGGGCAACGGCATTATCGGGATCGGACTCAAGCAACAAGGCAGATATGAGGAAGCCGTCGAGAGACTGACCGAAGGAATCAGCATCATCGAATCGACGACCGCCCGCATCTGTATGGCAAAGTACAAAGCGCATCTGGCGGATGCCCTCTGGCAAAACGGCCAGCGATCGATGGCCTTGGACAAACTGGAGGAGGCCTTCGAAAGCCAAAAGACCGGGGAGTACTTCACCCATGCTGAACTGCTCCGTTTTCGCGGCGATTTCGCTTACGATTCCGGCCAACAAGATCAAGCTGAATTGCATTACAATGAATCTCTACGAGTCGCCATTGTTCAAGGTGCCAAGTTTTATGAACTTCGCACCACTTCTCGGCTATGTCGAATATGGGAACAGCAAGGCAAGAGACAACTCGCCCGTCAAAAGCTTGAATCCTTGCTGAGCGGCTTCACCGAAGGCTTCGAAATGCCAGACCTGCAAGAAGCTCGAACCCTATTGGTGAAACTCAATAGAGACAACTAGAAGACCGGAACTCAAGAGCACTGACCATCCACGGAGCACATCCCCATGCGAGAATATTTCGATAAGTTTGATCTGTGGTGGAAGACGTATGCCTTCTGCTTTTTACTCGTCGTTCTGCAATCTCTTATACGACGACGCAAGATGTCGCATAACAATGGAATTGCTGCTGCCGGCAAACTGCGTATCGTAAGCAATCCGGAGTTCCCAGAAGCGGATTTCTTTGAGCCGGGTCGCGAGTTTGCTTGTCGCATTCGCCACGCGACCGCATCGATGATGGACGACGCGATGTTGACGGTAAAAGGGGCGTCGATCAAGTTCTCGGATAATCCTGTGGAAAGCCCTCTGGATATCGAAATGAACACCGGGCGATCCTTGTTTTGGTCCGCTGCAAACTTTTTTACCTTTGGTAAAAATCAACATGAGCACCAAGGTGTTCAGTATGTTTCGTATTACAGAAAATATCCAGCTGGCCGCGATGCGGGCCAAGACTCGGTCGTGCGACATCCCTCTTCGTATTCCAGATTGGACTACCGTAGTCAGTGCCCATTGGAGTTCATCGCCAAAGATAAAAAACGACGCTATGTCAACTTTCGTCTCATACCAGGAGATCGAAATGTCGAGCGGATGCAAAATAGCATCGAGGATATCGGCGTGTTTTTTGGTAACCAACAGAAACTGCCTGACGACAATCGCAACCGCAACTGGTTAAAACATGAGTACCAAGAACGACTCGCAAAAGGACCAATCCGATACCTGCTGCAACTGCAACTTCACGAAGCCTCGGAAGACGATTCCGAGCTGATTTTTTGCAGCAACAAAGTTTGGGATGAACAGACTCATCCATGGTTGGATCTGGCGGAAATCCAAATCGATCGATTGCTCTCCTACGAGGAAAGTTTACTGATGTACTTTTCTCTCAACCATCGTCCCTCGTCGATCGATATCCTACCGGCGAAATCGGTCCATGATTACAACTCACTCAACTACGTCAGAGCAAGAATGGACTTGGCCAAGAAAGCCCGGTTATGGTCCTACAAACTCTTCGGTATGCCAAAGGCGCTGCCCGATGAAGGTCCTCGAAACGTCACGGAACTGACCTGCGAGAAAGTGCGCTAAGGCCGCTAGGCAATCAAAGGACGGGGCTCTTAGAAAGTAGAACAGTCCTGCGGACAGGACAGGAACCGAACAACCTACAAATCCCCTGGGAAACTCGCACTTCGACACCACGCGCGACGCGAAATACGACGCGCGCCGCGAAACAGGCAGCGCTCGCGACAGCGCACGAGCGACGGATTCAGGATTCAAGTGACCGCGTTCGGCACTGCACTTTTTGAAATGAAACGCAGTCGACACATCTTACCGCTACTTTCCACTTTCTAGATTCTACTCTCTAGCCGTACAGCGGCTCGTCGAGTTCTCGAACGCAAAAGTGCAAAATGTTGTGACTCGGAGCAGCGCAACGAGCCAATCTCGACAGTGCCATTCGTGGGTGGCAAGTAAATTTGTCGCGCGTAAATCTGTCGTGGTCTCCTGGAGGATGGTCACGGTCTTGTACGTGAAGCCAAGGGCCGATTATCTCGTCGCCAATACAACCATTTAAATCAGAAATCTGCTCACATCGATTGGGCCGATTTCTACAAAGGCGCCATCGACGTTCGTTCGCCTGTATTCAATAAGGTGATCCACGAGTGGGTCTGTATATCTATCCAGGCCAACTTCATCTAAAAGTGATTTCACGGAATGCCCCTCAATTGTTTTGAAGTGTTTCCAAAATCGAAAGACTTCGACGCGATCTAAGAAAAACCGATTGCCAAGCCAACCAAAATATCGGTTCGTCCAATTGCCCGTGAAGGAACCATCCCATGCAAAGGTCTGTTCGCACCACAGATAGCCATCCTCCTTGAAGCAGCTTCGTGTTCCGACAATATGTCTCCCATCCCATTGGCTTATCGTTCTCACCAATCCCGAATCCCAGAAAGTGACTGTGGGACCAATACGACCGCCGCTTCCGCGAAAAGCGCCGGCGTATCTCGGTTCGAACACTGAAAAGCGGTCATTTGAACCGTGCTTATTTGACCACGTCTCTTCCGCCTGCACGTCGATGATTTCTGGAAAATGCTTCGATGTTGTCTGGATATCAAATTTGTGATTGGTATCAAAGATCGTGAATTCATCCAACGCTAGCCCTAACGATTTCACCGCTCCATCCCGATCAATGTAGTAACCTTTGAAGAAAGGCGATGCGTATCCCGCTCCAAGCAAATAGCCCGTATCCATCCATTGAACTTGTGTACCGCATTCCTTACCCGAGTATTTTATTGATGCTTTCTTTAAGTTATTCTCAGAGCGAAAAGTCAGTTTGGGGCCAAATTGCTCTCCATCTCTTGTGGCGCAATATGACTTCACTGCGCCATCGTCAAAGAACTCCATCGCGAAATCGATCATCCTAACGTCCCTTTGCTGCGTCCCGTGCGGCCTTTGCATGATCATATTGCCCTTGCGTGACTTCCGTCACGCCTAGGTAATAGTCTTTGCTGATAGTGACCTGATGCTGCTCTTCATCTTTATCAGCTCCCTCTTCCTTGATGGGCGAACCCATCTGAAACATCCCCTTGGGTATCAGCACCAGTTTCATCCCAATGCTGTTGGTGATCTCTTTGGGAAGCTGAGCGCTAGAGATATTGGCCCCAACACCAAGCCAAAGTGATACGGCAATAACACCTTTACATATCGGTTGGAACATGAAGTATTTGCTTTGGATTATCTAAATGACTTCTGCTATTAGCCACCGGTTCGTTCGAACGATGATGGAATTGTAGCAAGTCCAACATCGCATTCACGTTCCCACCAGCTGGTAAGTCCCAGTTTTGCTCGGGCCGATGAACTCGATGCGGCCGGCCAAGCGGAGGGTTTCGAGTTCGCGTTTGACGGTCTTGAGGCTGCAGCCCAGGTGATTTGCAATGCAGGAGGATCGCAACTTCCCGCCATCGCCGAGCAATTCCAAGATCCGCAGACGTCGACTCGCTGGCGTGTCCTCGATCTCAATCGGATCGGTCTCGGCTTTCCTGGTGTCCCGAATCGTGATCCAATCGTTGAATCGGCAGAGCCTCCAAATCCAAATCCCGTGTGAAAACTCGACACACTGACGATATAGTCGCCCGCGGTAAGATTCAAATTACTCAGATTCGAGTTGAAGAATCCACCGACGAATTCTCCAGGGATATCCCCTGGATCGGCAGAACCGTCATCATCAACAGCCAAAAGATTACCTCCCGGATCCCAAATCGCGATCATCGTATCAAAGTTGGTGACCTGCGGATCCGAGTCGATATCAAGGTGAACGGTACCCCCGGAATGAGAAAATCGGTAGTAATCTCTACCCTCAGACGCTCGCCCGTATTGAACGATCACCGCATAAGGAATCGTCGTCGAATCCAACACGTTTGGATTAGAAATCGTGCTGAAGTTCGCACTACTGATATACTGAGCAGACGCAAAATCTGGGGCACTGGTAGATGATACCACCGCAGATTGGGCGACCGTCGGAGCAAATAGGGTTAGTACTCCGCTTATGAGTACTAAAGCTGACCCTACAAATCGAAAACAAACACTCTGAGACATTCAGCCACCTGCCCTTATTCCAAGGTAGAAACCGAAATGTCACGCCCGAGGTGTAACGAAAATTAAGGTATTCCTTCCCAGAGAAGTTAGGAATGCCCCCCATTGCCAAGCGAAAAATCGGAATAACTATCAAAATAGTTAGGTTTTTTCTTTTTCGGAATCTCAGCAGCGAAAGGCAGGTCAAAGCCCGTAATCCTGATGCCACAGACGCGGGAGGATTAATCACATACCTAGTTCAAATCCTACCACTTTGCAGCATCTCGATCGAAGTCGAAACCATGCGGCGGACTACAGCAAGTCCAAGAAGGGCTTGAGTCCGTGGACTGTATGAATCAATCCATATCACGCCAACAAAGCCAAGAGTGCCAAAGCCACTTGATATACGCTCGATGGCAGGCATCGATTGCGCAAAACATCGGTACTTTGTTCCTATGGAGCGTTCCCGTATACTGATTGATATTCAACTGGTATGAGGAGATTAGGGTGGAGCAGTCGGAAATCCAACTTGAATACGAACGTCGCTGGAAAGCGATGTCCCCCGCGGAGAAGGTAGCTCGAAGCGCTGCGATGTTGGCTTGGACTCGCCAACAGATGGCCATACGGATTCAAACCGCTCAGCCTAGTCTGTCAGACGAAGAGGTGAGGTTGCACGTAGCTTTGCAACTTTACGAGCGCGATCCCGAAGTGGTCCGATTGATCCAGGAACAGCTTGCCAATGTTTCCTGTTGAAGCATTCGAAAATACGATCGGCAAATTTGTGGCAATCGCCGAGGCGATTGGTCTTCCTTTTCACATTACCGGCGGCTCGATCAGTTCGGCCTATGGCGAGCCTCGCTTGACGCAAGACATCGATATCGTTGTTGCTCCAGATGTGGCAAGGATTCGCATTGATGACCTGATTGCCCAACTGGCCTGCTCCGACTTTCTATTCACCGAGCGGGTTCTCCGGCAGGCGGTTCAGACCGGCAATCTGTTCCAGCTATTGGACAAGACGGAAAGCCTGAAACTGGACATCTACCCGAGGGAATTGATACCCGGTGAGTTGCAACGTTCTCAGACCATGGAATTGTTTCCTGGGGTTTTCCTACCGGTCGTATCGCGCACCGATGCAGCAATCTCGAAACTCATCTGGATCGACAAAGGAAGCCAACGTAGCCGTCGCGACTTTCGCAGCATCTTTCAGAGTAGCTCGGAAACCCAGCAAGCAGACATTCGAGCCCAGGCTGAGAAGATTCGGTTGAGGGAATTGCTCGAAGAGGTTCTAAGCGAATCCGACGAAATCCGTTGACTCGGTACGCCATTTTATTCACCAACGCCGCGATTCCTTCAACAGATCTTTATGGCTGAATGACATCGATTGGGAAATGACTCGGATGAGTATCCCAGAGCTGAAGGTCGAGCACCACGAAGGCCGTGGCATTCGTGGCTGCCCGATCTTTCCCGAGCTTCGACCGATCCTCGACGAAGCGTTCGAGATCTTCGGCGACAAGAGCGAGTATGTGGTCGCCGCACCGCAGTATCGTGCGGCAGCATAGGGTAGTAGGCACATTCCATGTGCCGTTCAGAAGATTTAATCAGTTGCACATCGATACCTGGCTGACGGCAAAGCGGAGTGTGCCTGCTACTTTGGACCCCGCGTCTCGGGTTGGCCGCGATTGTTCCATTCGATGAGGGCCAGCAGACAAACCGAACTGCAACGCGAGTTCCCTCTGCACGTGGTCTGCTCTTGGCTTGGCAATTCACCATGGATCGCCCAGCAAAGCTACTTGCTGGTTACCAAGGATGATTTTGCCAAGGCAGCTGGCTTGACGAAGATGGTGGTGGAGGGGTGAAGTCAATCGGTTGTGTGGGGAGGGGCAACCAAGGTGACGCTGAGCAGCACAGATAACATCATCAAGCCGATGATCGCTTCGACGAAGAATCCAACGATGTTTTCGCGAGAGCGACTTTTGTCGATGGCTACCGACATCAATCGGGCTAGTGCAGCCCCACACCATGCTGTGCCAGCCACTTGAAATGCTGCCTCCGATTGAGAGAAGAGACATCCGGCTCCGAGAAATAAAAAGAAACCTCCATAGGTAGCTCTTAATTCCGAAACTCCGAGTGGACCATCTGGGTTGATCCCCAGGAGTCGACAGATTCGTTTTGGAAACATCAATCCTAGGGATCCAAGAAACAACGTGAGCATAGCTCCTAAATTAGCAATCACTGTCATCTGTCTTAGGTGCTGCCTAAACTGTATTGGGGTGCTCGACGGATCGCATCATGTAGGCTGAACTTAAAGCGTAACGGCAACTCACCGCCAACCTTTTAACCTCGCCGCCTCGGCCTCACGGGCTTTACGGATCTTCATTTCGTTCTCTCGATTGAGTTCAGAAAACCTTTCATGGCGAGCGAAGTACGGGCCTAGCCAACCGTCTTCATGCGTGAAGGCCATAGTCCAGGCAAAGTTCTCGGGAAACACATACCAGTCGGACAAGTAGCAATTCGTAGGGCGTTGGTCCGTGACGAAAGCCACATCTCTATCGTTTGAAAGCACAATGTACTGGCTTGCAATTTGAAGCTCGTACTGCGCCAACGCCTCTTTCCCCATTGCGCAGGGGTAGCGATTTGCGCTGAAGGTATGCCAGAGATACGCCTTGGTATTTGCCCCCTGCCTATTCTTGGCAAATACTTCAAGCCAGGCATCTGCCAACGCCGAGGCTTCAATCGCAGGCAAGACACGTAACACCTTTCCTGGTGCTATTTCGATACCCTCGCGCATATCCCCTCGATGCCGCCAAAAAAGCTCCTCGTCGGATCAGCCACCCTTTTGGGCTGACCCAGTGCAGCCTGTCACTGATGTTAGTATCGTCCCGAAGTTCAAGGATACCAGGCACTTGTGAGCCTATCAATGCACGTGGTTTGCTCTTGGCTTGGCAACTCCCCACGGATCGCCCAGCAGAGCTACTTGTTGGTTACCGAGGATGATTTCGCCGAGGCGGCCGGCGTAGCAAAGGTGATGGTGTGAGTGATTCGGTGGTGTGGGGAGGGTGCCCGGCAACGGGCAGGCTTACCCGATGTTCTGCCGTCTTATGTATCTTCGATATAGGCGTCAATCGTGAACGCTCGGATGTATCTGGGCGGGATACGAGGCATTTCTGTACGATCATGATGAGCGAAGACGATTTCGTTTTCAAGCCAGTAGCGGCACAGCCATGCCTCAAATGACGGCGAATCATAAACAAAGTGCTTTGGGCTTATTATCGAGAGATCTTGGGAATCGTCATCGTCTGCGTCGAAGTAATCGTAGCAGATGACCACACAATGTTGATCGGTATTACTATCGATGTACAAGTACCAGAATGCACATCCCTGCGAGTCATTCAGGAATCGCAAGAGATGCCCCTTGCCGAACGGTATGAACGTACGAGCAAAACTAAGGTAACAATCAGAGATCGACCGAATTTTGGAGTGAAGATGCGATGTGGTGATAAAGTCCGCGAATGCTTGCGGAATTCGTATCTCGTTTCGTCCCGATTCCTTGAGGATGTTCGCCCATTGCCTTGAAAGTGTGCGTTTATACCCCGTTGCAATGTTGTGTCTGTGCGATGGTTGCTCGGAGAGCCAGCCAAACGTACCGTCGAATCGATACGGGAACCGATGTTGCTCGCGAGAATCTTTGAATAAGGATTTGGCGAAACGCATATTCTGCCTACTGCCGGTTGTCGAGCGATTCGCGTATCCAGAGCGGTTCACGTCGCAGATCGAGAACGGCAACGACCGTAACACAATCATTGGCAACGGTGTAATAAAGGCCAAAAGGAAATCGTTTGGAAAGAGATCGATGGAATCCATATTCAATTTCATGGATTCCCCCAAAGTATCTTAGTGACTCAATGTCAACGAAGATACAACTACGAAAGTAGTCCCCAAGCCCGATACTTTGACGCTCGTAGAACCAGTAGCCATCAGCGACATCGGCTTCCGCACCGGCGGAAATCTCAATTTTCATTTCCCAAGCTTCTGCAGTCTTTCCTTGGCCTCAGACCAGGGCGAAACCGCCATCGTTCCATTTTTAATTTGTCTTTGTCGCTCGTTCAAAATCTCGGCATGCCATTCTGGAGAACGGACATCACCCGATTGACGACAAAGATTGTCCCAAACCTGTTCAAGCAGCTGGACTTTCTCTTCGACTGACATTGTATTGAGCGGTAATTCGATCGGCATAGTATTCCCTCCCTACTCCATTCTAGCAGATTGCACCAGACAATCCAAATGTCGCCGCAAATTGAAGGCAGAACTTGTTTTCATACGGATCAGCCTAGACTCTGTAGACCGCACCAATGCAGCCTATCACGCAAGCTAGCCTCGATCCGAAGTGAAGGTTATCAGGCACTTGCGAGCGGATCAAGAATTTTGTGGAGTGATAGGCTGTTTCGGTCTATCCTCGCCATCCCCGTATTTCGAAACATCACTCAAATAGTTCGAATCCTACCGCCTCCACGGGTGTGGATCGGTACCAGACTGGGACATGCGAAACCCTAGTATTTTAGCGACTCGCGCGACTTGAAAAACGACTCGATTTTCGGTGCGCGACGCGAAATACAACGCCGCAGGCGCCATGCACCGAGTTGCATGGGCGCTACAGGACTCCAAAGGAACTGGCCAGAAATGCGAAAAACCCTAAGCAGCCAAGAGAGTTGAAAGTAGAGAGTAGAGCGGTCTTGCGGACAGGACAGGAACCGAACTTTTGAGTGTTTTCCCGATGGTTTTGGTTAGTTCGAGAGGTGCTACATTCGTCGGTTAGGTTCGAAGAGGTATCTACTTGAGACGAATCGGGATTGAAACTTGACATCCATACATTCCGATGAGACGATTGCGTAGCAACCTATGTGGCTAAAAGGAGTCTGAAATGCTAGCTAGTGAAAGACGATCTCTCGTGTCGAAAGCCAAAGTGCTTTACGAGTCGATGCGGTTGAGACTCGAGCGGGAGTTCGGGGGGCAATTCGTTGCGATCGAACCGGAATCTCAAGAATTTTTCGTCGGTCAATCGTTCGATTCTGCAGTATCTGCTGCGAGAACAGCACATCCAAATCGCGTCTCACATACCATTCGGATCGGACATCAAGCGGCCTTTCATATCGGGATTATGGAGCGATGAAGGGACATGTTGATCAGGAAATGCGGGCATTATTGCCCATTCGTATTGGGAAACGAAACGCAACGCCTGAACTAGAGATTTTTGCTTGGTTAGATACGGCATTTAACGGCACACTTGTCCTGCCAAAGAAAGTGGCTTTTGAACTCGGATTGCCTATAGAGTCGATTGCCGAAGCGATTCTTGCAAATGGCGAACTTGTCGAATTGGAAACCTACGGATGCTCAGTACATTGGCTCGGGAAAGTCTACGATACACAGGTCGTAACGAATGAATCGGAGTATGGACTCATCGGGACCGGTTTATTGGTCGATCGGATTATTACTGTCGACTACAAGGCCAAAACTGTAAGTGTCGATTAAGACATCGTTTCTGTTCCCAGGAATGGAAGATGTCAATCGTATGTGCCGAAATGACGCGACTACTGCGACGCGCCGGCGTTTCGGGTTGGCCACAACTATTCCACTCGATACGGGCGAGCACAGGCAAACCAAGCTCCAGCGCGAGTTCCCACTGCACGTGGTTTGCTCTTGGCTTGGCAACTCGCCACGGATTGCCCAGCAGAGTTACTTGCTGGTCACCGAGGATGATTTTGCCAAGGCATCCGGGGCGAAGGTGATGGTGAAACAAAGGGGTGCCTGGTAATAAAACCAGACACCCCTACGCGTCAGGCGGAACTCGTCGTTCGTCTTGCGACTACCAGCCGAGCCACCAAGCTATTATTCGCCCATCAGATAGCAATCCGATGCGCAGGAATCTTGGGTATCCACGTGCCCCAGCACCCACTTCGTAAAGTCATAACATTTCACAAGTACTACCGGTGGGTCGCTACGACGTGTCATTACTTTCCGATGTCAAAAGTCCAGCGATTCAAATATCCAACCAAATCCCATCCATGACGACGCTCAGTCTCCTGGTCTGTCCCTCGTTAAAAAATCGCGCGCCGCCCAAGGGCGGCGCGCAGAAAGAAGGAAAAAGGGTAAAAGAGCAAAAGGAAAAAGGGTTACTTCTTCATCCGCCTCTTAGCCATAAGCCCCCCTAAACCAAACAGCGTCCCTATCACCATCATGCTCGGCTCAGGCACTGCAGGTGGGGCGGATGAAGACAGACTTGCGACACGAAAACCTAAGGAGTCGTACACGTTGCTAGGGTAGTCGGAGTTACGAGTCCACGACGACAGGTCGTTGGAGCTGTAGTCCCAGAAGCCGCCGCGGAACCCCCGAAGAGAAAAACCGCTACTATTAGCCAGGTCTTCAGAACTCTCTTCCCATTCAAAGACGTTGCCACCTAGGCCCATCACGCCATAAGGACTCAAGCCACCGGCTAGCATAACGTCCGCCGGGCCTTGATCGAACGACTGTTCGTAAACTGCCGTGCCTGCGCCCGTGCCGCTTGCGACCGGCGTTGGTGCTGTATCACTTCCATTTGCGAAGTTGTAATAGGTGCTGTTAGTGGGTTTGTAGTAGGCTGCCTTGTACCACTCGTTGTAGCTCGGCAAAAAGTACTTCGCCAAACTGTTGCGGTACTTGTTATTCACATCGTACCCGGCATCGCCAGAGGTCCACAAGGCGATGTTATCATTGACGCCGCTGGTGGTGAATTTATAGGCCGCTTGGTTCCCAGTGCTGGTATTGAGCCAGTTGACGAACCGGGCCGCTTCGTTCCAAGAGACACTTGTCGCGGGCTTGGCCGTACCACGGGTGTCCTTGGTGATCACTAAGTTGTTCGCCGTGCCAAAGTTCGCGTTGTACTTCTCGATCATGTCCTCGCTGACTTCGAACTTGCCAATCCCATACTCGTAACCCACGGCACCTGCAGAACTCGGTGAACCCTTCGTATCGGCAGCATTATTTGGATTGCCGATGGTGACAAACTCCATATCGAACGTGTTGCCAACACCAGAACCGAACGTAATCGTGCCAGCGTAGCTCGGGGCGGCCATGCTGGCCACCGTTGCCAAGGCACCTGCTGCAACACTCAAAACACTCAAGCGCGACCAACGCTCGTGAAACAAATGAAAACATCTCATCAAAAGATCGCTCCAAAGAAAGAAACCACGGAAAAGCGATCCTTGCAGATAAGTATTTCCTCCTTGATTGGACAGATGGTTTTACCCCCCTGCACGGACAATGCCCGGGAATCGGCAAAACCCGAATAATTGTCAAAGTAGTTAGGTTTTTTCTTTTTTTCGGAATCTCGGCAGCGAAAAGCAGGTTAAAGCCCGTAATCCTGACGCCAAAGAGGCGTGAGGATTTCTGGCATGCCTAGTTCGAATCCTACCACCTCTGCTGCAAAACTGCTTGTTTCCCTAGGAAAACGAGGGTTTCGAGGCGACTCTGGCGACTCACTGGACGACTCACCAGGGGGCCGTCAGTGAGTAGAGCGTAGAAATCAGTGAGTAGAGCGTAGAAAGTTGAGAGTAGATAGGACACGCAATTGGCCAGAAATGCGAAAAACCTTGAACAGCCAAGAGAGTGGAAAGTTGAAAGTAGAGCTGTCCTGCGGACAGGACAGGAACCGAACTTTTTGATGTTTTACCAACGTTTTGAGAGTTGCCAGGGAAATGCTTGGAAATGTTCGGGAAAATAACAGCGAACGACAGAGGTCGATTACCCAACATTCAGACCAACTGCCGAAATCCTAGTTTAGAGAGTTTCGCGTCGCCTCGTCGTCGCTTCCGATCTCATCCGGCAATCCGCTAATGCTCAAGAGCGATTGTGATGTAGCAGTATCTTTGTTTTTAGCCCCATGAATTGCATTTGCCATCGGCTTGGCTTTCGCCAATGACAACCCGAGTTGATGGAGTTCGCTGACCTCTCGAAGGCGAATGGAAATCGCAGAGCTGGACATGTCCACTGCGTTGGAATCAGAAAACGGCTTGTCATTCAATCCACTACTCATCTTCTTTATATCCAAGCTGTCTGATATCGAGTCGATCGATTTCTCTCCCAGCGGCACGCTTCATTTCGATCAAACCGTCTCTTGATACCGAGCAAATCGGAAGGCCATTCCAGTCAAACCATTGTCGTTGGGTCCAAGCAATCGTATCGAGACTTTTTGGTACTAACAAGTCGAGGATTCGGTGTTCCGTACCTTCTATTTTGAGAATTCGGTGGACTTCAGAGTCGGGGAACGGAATTCGGCCTGAGTCGTCAAGAAAACCGGCTGACGCAGCAACTTCTTTTGCTCGGCTTAGCGACTCGGGGGCGATTAAAAAATCGATGTCTTTTGTAAAACGAGGATATCCATGGACAGCAAGAGCCATTCCCCCGCATAAAGCATACTCTACTTTCGCTTCATTGAAACGTCGTACGATTTCGCGAAGTTCGGATTCCAGAGTAAGCACAGTATCTCTCTAATTGTTCTTCGGTTTCAGTGCTAGCGATTGTGTTTTCTGAGCTGCGTTCGATCTTACAACTAACTCCAGCATCCTAGTATCGCTCAGTTTCAGAAAGGGATCAAGCGTCGCTGAACGCGTACATGGCCGTAACGACTTCCCCTTGAAAGTTGCTGTGGCGGCCAACCAAATTACTGATGGGCACGCGAAGGAGTTTCACGAGAAGCTCAAAGCCAGAGGGATGGCCACAACGACGATCCACAAGCGGATCCAGTTCGCCAGGCAATTCATGCACGATGCGGTCGATTGGAAGATCATCGACGAGAATCCGTTTTGTAAAGTTCGAACGCAGCGAAGCACTGTCAAAGTCAACGAGTTTGTACCGCGCGAAGTGGTCGACAAGCTGATGAAGAAGGCCAACCCAGTTTGGCAAGTGATCCTGGGCCTGAGTCGCTACGGTGGGCTTCGAACGCCTTCGGAAACGTTATCGCTGCGTTGGGAAGACATCGACTGGGAAATGAATCGGATGAGCATTCGAGAGCCGAAAGTCGAGCATCACGAAGGTCGTGGCATTCGCAGTTGCCCGATCTTCCCGGAGCTGCGACCGATCCTCGACGAAGCGTTCGAGATCTTCGGCGACAAAAGCCAATACGTGGTCGCCGCACCGCAGTACCGTGCGGCAGCATAAGGTAGTAGGCACATTCCATGTGCCGTTCAGAAGATTTAATCAGTTGCACATCGATACCTGGCTGACGGCACAGCGGAGTGTGCCTGCTACTTTGGACCCCGCGTCTCGGGTTGGCCACGATTGTTTCATACAGTGTAGCTTCAAGAGGGGCGAGCCAGCAGACAAACGGAACTGCAACGCGAGTTCCCACTGCACGTAGTCTGCTCTTGGCTTGGCAACTCACCACGCATCGCACAACAGAGTTACTTGCTGGTCACCGAGGATGATTTTGCGAAAGCCGCGGGGGCGAAGAAGGTGTTGGTAAGCTTGCCAAAGAGCGAGACAACGCCAAGGACAAAGCCGATCGTATGGAGAAGTTGTTAGCGTCGAGTAGTTCTGCAAATCCTACAGATTTGGTCAAAATGTCCGAGCAGGAGATCTTGAAGATCGAATCGATCGATACCAGGGACTGGGATGCGAGTGCGCCTTCGATGGCGTTTAATCAGCCGGGTGAAAGTCCTGGTCTGGGTAATGTTACCGCCCAGTATCCGACAGTGGTAACTGCATGATCCGCGAGGAAATGTGGGGAGCAACCTGAGGAGAAAT
>Ga0315899_10000075_pt1 | contig 125056 bp, 126 predicted proteins | sample LakEriMetagenome_2_FD_203518 | JGI IMG/M metagenome (GOLD analysis project Ga0315899, IMG submission 203518) | Freshwater fungal communities from buoy surface, Lake Erie, Ohio, United States - Buoy 4 MA112 | ecosystem: Environmental > Aquatic > Freshwater > Lake | place: USA: Lake Erie, Ohio... | reverse complement strand
TTAGCTCTGCCATGTGTTTCTCCCTTTAGTTTTTTCCGGCCAATGCACGACCAGCGTGTGCAAGACGATTAGAAATACTTGCATCAATAAGTTCATCCGCGAACTTGATGGAAACTCCACCAATGATTGTTGGATCTACTTGGATATTGACGCGAATTGGTTGTCCTACCTGCTTTTCGATCGCACCAGAGAGGCGAACCTTCTGAGCATCTGAGATAGGAGCTGCAGTACGAACGACTGCGATAAGACGATTTCGACGGTTCGCTAGACCGAAGAGGTATTCAGCAAAGGCTGCCTCAAGGCTGCGACCGCGACGCTGTGTAACAAGAGCGCGAACAAGCTTTACCGTCGAAGCAGATGCCTTCTTTGAAAGAATCTCTGTTACCAATTGAGCTTTGAGATCTGCACCGGCACCACCTACGAGTGCGCTTCGGAGCTCAGAAGAATCAACAAGAACACGTGAGGCGCTGAAGAGTTCATCTTCAACTCGATCGAGCTCATTATTGATATTGGCAGCAGATGCTTCTGCTTCGATTGCTAGTTGTTCCAATACATAGATGACATCTTTTCCTGCAGACCAACGCAGAGCGGCGATGCCAGAGATGAGATCTGAGGCTTCCTTACCGATCTTTGATCCGAAGAGTTCTTTGATCAGAGCAGTCTTTGAGGCAATGTCTCGCGATGGATCTGTGATCGCACGGCGAAGAGCTGTCTTGCTAGCAAAGACTTCTGCTGCGACGAACAAGTGTGTAGAAATCTCGGATGCGGTTGCAGCACTTGTGCCCTTGACGGCAGCATCGAGTGCGCCGCGTGCAATCACGAGTGATTGACGGCTGCTTCCTCCGAGATGAATTCTCACTACTTACTCTTCTCCAAGTCATCTAGAAAACGATCAACGATTCGTGACTGACGTGCTTGATCCTCAAGAGCCTCGCCCACAATCTTTGATGCGAGTTCAACTGCGAGTGCACCGACTTCATTACGAAGTGATGTCACTGCTTGTTGACGCTCTGCCTCAATCGATGCGTGCGCTGCTGCTGTGATTCGAGCGGCTTCTTCTTGAGCCTTTGCGCGAAGCTCATCAACGATGGCAGCGCCCTGAACTCGTGCTTCTTCGCGAAGTGTTTGTGCTTCTTCGCGTGCACTAGAGAGCTGTTCGTTGTATTGAGCTAAAGCACGTTGTGCCTCAAGTTGAGCTTTCTCAGCACGTTCAATGCCACCTTGAATCGCATTGGTGCGGTCGCTGAAAGCTTTTTCAAACTTTGGAACGACTGCTTTGCGAAGTACAAAGTAGAGCAGCGAGAAAGCAATAAACCCGACGATGATTTCCGCGGTGTGCGGAACCAACGGGTTTAATTCCTCGGCAGCGATAATTACTGTGCGCATATTTTTATAGTACGAATGCGAGAACTAGTCCGAAGAGAGCGAGAGCTTCAGCGAGCGCGAATCCGAGGAACGCGATTGGCTGTAGAACGCTACGTGCTTCAGGCTGACGAGCAACGCCGTTGATGTATGCAGCGAAGATCATGCCTGTTGCGATAGCTGGACCAATTGCTGAGAGGCCAAAACCAACCAGGTTGAGTGTGCCTTCCATGTTTTCTTACCTTTCGTTAGGTGGTGCGGTTTGTTGTGCTGAACTACTTGGCCGTCTTAATGCTCGTCGGCAAGGGCGCCGGCGATATAGAGAGCGGTCAAAAGGGTGAAGATGTATGCCTGTAGGCACTGCACCATAAATTCAAAGAATGTAAGGGCGATACCGAACAGGAATGAGAATGGGGCGAAGAGCTTCATAATCAAGAGAGAATCATTGAGCATGTACTCGCCACCCAAGATAAAGACCAAGAGCAGCAAGTGGCCGGCGAACATATTTGCAAAGAGACGAAGTGAGAGCGTCAATGGACGCACGAGGAAGAATGTCGCTAACTCGATGGGTGTAAGAAGAATGTAGACCGGCTTTGGAACACCTGGCATAAATGCGATGTCCTTGAGGTACTTACCAAGACCGTGCTTGCGAACACCTACATAGTGGAAGACGAAGAATGTGAAACACGCGAGCACATATGGGAATGCAACATGTGACATCGTCGGGAATTGGAGGAATGGCACAATTCCGAAAATGTTGTTGGTCAAGATAAAGACAAAGAGTGTGAATAGATATGGAACAAAGCGCATGAATTCGTGACCGATGATGTCTTTAGCTAGGTCATTACGCACAAATCCGTAGATGCTCTCGCCTGCAAATTGGAATTTGCTTGGGACTACAGCTGCTTTACGCGCTGAGAGAATGAAAAAAACTGAGATAAGAACAACTGAAACCATGACAAGAAGTACTGGCTTGGTAAACCATTCAACGCCTTCAATAATTGGAGGAAGGTCGAAGTCCTTGGTGCCTGGCGGGACGAAACCATCGTCTTCGGCGGCGGAAAGAACTAACGCGAGCACACAAACTCCTATGTGATAGCAGGGATACCGTGCTTACCGTGGTTACCGGGGAAGGTGACAAGCAGGGCAACCTTATGGGGAAAACTCTCGAGTGTGAAATCCAATAGGTGAGAAGTTGCTTACTCGCGGCCGAAACGCAACCAGACGAGGTAGATCGCTCCACCGGCGCCTACGAGTAGGCCCACAAGCGTGAGGTAGGTCGTTCCCAGCCAGCGATCGGCAGCCCAGCCAGCCCCGCCCCAGAAAAGAAGTCCAGAGATGAGGTATCCAAAGATCGACCAGAGGGCATTCTCTTCGCGGTTATTGCTCATCGGTATAACTCCTCATTCGGGGACACTCAACTTCCATCATTGCCCTCAACCCAGACTAGGCAATCACGGCTTCGGCGGCAATGGTAGATGAATTTTAAGGGATAAATAACTCTTGATCTCCCCGCCTAGCCACGCTGCGGTGAGCACGATTGCGGTAATTCCGAAGGAGGTTCGATCGATGACATCCCGAGAGGTGAATTTGGTGAGCACCAAAAGGAATGCACCCATGACCATCACCTTGGCGAAATAGGAGAACATGGCAAGTGCCATCGTGGCCATCGGATCCAAATTTCGTGAAAGCTTTGAAATCAGCAGATGTACTAAGAAGAAGATGACGACGACAACTTGAGCAACCAATGCGCCATAGAAACCGTGAAGTCCCTTAAGGATTGAAAAGAGTGCGATGCAGGCAGCTCCGACAATGATTGTGGGTAATAGTGCGCCTTTGAGCATTGCGCTCTCACTCGTAGCTTGTTGTGAATCTCTATTCGACATGTGCGCCTTCAGTCTCTGGTTTTCTTTCCCTATACATCTTTGATTTTCCGCGAGAGAAAATTACCGTCACGATCAGTAATGCGGCTGCAACAAGGGCTGCGACCCAGGTTGGCGCAAATGCTAAAACTGTCACTGGGAATGCAATCGTTGCAGTCCAGAGATACATAATGAAAGCGGTGCGCTGTTGAGTATTTCCAGCGCGCATAATTCTGTGATGTAGATGTTCTTTATCGGAAGAAAATGGTGACTTGCCGGCCTTAACTCTGCGCAAGATGGCAAGAATCAAATCAGCGAGTGGTATCGCAAGAACTGCAAAAGGTAGAAGTAACGGCAAGGTAGCTGGGCCCAGTTTCTCAGCAGAGATTGCATTGGGATCAACTTGGCCGGTCAAGGTAATTGCCGATGCTGCCAACATCAACCCTAAGAACATTGAGCCAGAGTCGCCCATGAAAATTGCTGCGGGGTGAGTGTTGTGGGCTAAGAATCCAATACACACACCGACCAGAATTGCTGTGATTAAAGATGGCGCACCTGCGCGACTGAAGCCATAGACAACGGCTAATAGATACGCAAATGCAAAGAAAGCCAAGCCAGAGATTGCAACAATTCCGGCCGCTAGCCCATCGAGGCCATCGATGAAATTCACTGCATTGATTGTTACAAGAACGATTAAAACTGTTACGAGTTGCCCAACACTCGGAGGAAGGGTAATCACTCCATTAATTGGTAGCCAAAGAATTTGAATTCCAAACAATAGGAGGATGCCTGCGGCAAGTGCTTGCCCGGCAAGTTTTGTGAGGGCATCGAGTTCGAAACGATCATCGAGCATTCCAAGTACAACTAAGAATGTTCCTGCCAGGAAAATTCCTTGTGTTTCGCGTCCAAAAGATTTGCCTACAAGTTCAAGATTGTTAACAATTGCAAAGGTAATGCTCATCGAAATCCACATAGCCAAACCGCCCCATCGAGGAGTTGGTGTGGTGTGTACATCGCGCGTGCGAATCTGGGCAACTGCGCCAAAACGAATCGCCCATGTACGTACTAGTGGAGTTACGACATAACAGAGCGCTGCTGCTAGTAAAAGTGTGAGCAAGTACTCGCGCATCTGCTTCTCCTATTACCTATCGCAACTTACGCTTGATAGATTGGAAATTGCGCAGTGAGTGCGTGAACTTCAGATTTAATTGCAGCATGTGCTGCGGCATCATCAGTCTTGATCGCACGAGCAATGAGTGAAGCGATGATCTTCATCTGATCCACGCCCATTCCCTGCGTTGTAGTTGCAGGGGTTCCCACACGAATACCACTTGTTACAGAAGGTGCTTCTGGGTCGAATGGGATTGAGTTTTTATTGAGAACAATTCCAGCAGCGCCACAACGCTCATCGGCAACCTTGCCATTAACGCCAGTTGCGCGAATGTCAATCAGAGCTAAGTGAGTCTGTGTTCCACCAGATACTGCGCGCATTCCTTCGCCCTCAAGGGCTGCTGCAAGTGCCTGCGCATTCACGATGACATCTTTTGCATACTTTTGATAGGCAGGCGTTGCACACTCTGCGAGCGCGACAGCTTTTCCAGCAACTGCAGACATGATCGGCCCACCCTGCATTCCTGGGAAGACAGCCTTATCGATGGCTGCTGCATGCTCTGCCTTTGTAAGAATCATTCCTCCACGTGGTCCGCGAAGAACTTTATGTGTTGTAAATGAGACAACGTCTGCATACGGAACAGGTGATGGGATCGCCTTTCCTGCAACTAGGCCGATGAAGTGGGCAGCATCGACCCACATGATCGCTCCAACTTCGTCGCAGATTGCGCGAACTTTTTCAAAGTCGATCAAAGATGGATATGCCGTTGCTCCGCTACAAATCATCTTTGGTTTATTGGCGATAGCGCTATCTCGCAACTCGTCGTAGTCGATCAATTCATTATCTTGGCGTACACCGTATGAAACGACGTTAAACCACTTACCCGAAAAGTTAACCTTCGAACCGTGTGTGAGATGGCCTCCATGAGGAAGTGACATTGCAAGCACTGTGTCGCCCGGCTTGGTAAATGCTTGATAGACGGCAACATTCGCACTTGCGCCAGAGTGTGGTTGAACGTTGGCATGTTCTGCGCCGAAAAGTGACTTTGCGCGCTCAATAGCGATTGTTTCTGCAACATCAACTTCTTCGCAGCCACCGTAATAACGCTTTCCTGGATATCCCTCTGCGTACTTATTAGAAAGAGTCGAGCCCAGAGTTGCCAGGACTGCGCGCGAAGTGAAGTTCTCGGATGCAATCAGTTGGAGATTGCTCTGTTGGCGATGCAATTCTGAGAGTAGGACTTCTGCAATATCTGGATCTTGTTTGGAGAGCAGTTCAAAGTCAGGGCCATAGAAGGTATCGGTCATGGCGGCAAGCCTAGCCCTAGGAGATAACTACTGCAGGGATAGCCTTCTCTATGTCACTTCGTGAGATTGCCCCCTCGCGTACAAGGCGCACGCCAGAGAGATCACTTTCGATATGTGTCGAGGAAGGCTCAACGTCGATAACTCCGTGTTCAACAATCACTGCTATCTCGTGGCCCATGTGATTTAAGTGGGATAGATCTTGCAGAGGTGGCTGGCCGGCCAGTGCCCCACTAGCTACAGCAAGTGGACCAGTCTCTTTGATGAGTAATTGTAAAAATGGATGTGATGGAATTCGCAGGCAGACCCAATCAAGTTTTCCGTCATCACCAAGATCCCACGACAATCCCGCTTGCGGACGTAGAGAGAGCGATAAAGAGCCGGGCCAGAAATTCTCCATGAGTGTGCGAGCTTCGGCAGTGACTTCACGCGCTAGCCCCTCGATCTGTTTTACATCTGAGATTAATACTTGAGCTGCAACGCCGAGATCATCACCGCGAAGAACATGCATTGCTCGCACTGAATCTGGTGAGAAGGCATCTGATAGCAATACATATCCGTTTTCATGCGGTGCAACGATGACAAAACCATCACGCAGACTTTTTGCAGCCAGTGCGACATGCTCAGATGGATTCGATGGATCGAAAGTTACTTGCGTAGCCACATCAACCCCTAACGTCGAATCGCTGTCGTAAATCGTGGACGTTGCGTCAAGTCACGATGGAGAACGATATCGGCGAAATTCTCTTCAAGTAAAGAAGCAATCGCGGGACCTTGATCTTCTGTATGTTCAAGTGCAAAGAATCCGCCTGATTTGAGGAGGCGAGCAGCAGTATCAATAAAGCGACCAGGAATATCTAGCCCGGTTGGGCCGCCAAAGAGCGCGATCGAAGGTTCATGGTCTGCAACATCTCGGGGAAGCTCTTGGTTATCTGGAACGTAAGGAGGGTTTGCGATCACCACATCACATGAAACACCTTCAAGTGCATCAACAACATCACTTTCTACAATGCGTACCTGTTCGTTGATTTGTGAGACGTTCTTCTTCAACCATTCAATAGCCGCTGGATCCTTCTCAACTGCAATCACACGGGTGTTTGAATTTTCAGTTGAGATAGCAAGAGCGAGTGCGCCAGAGCCTGAACCAAGATCTACAACGCTGATAATTCCTGAAAGTTTCTGGCAATGATCTAGCACCGATTGCACAAGCAGCTCTGACTCAGGTCGAGGGACGAGTACTCCCGGTCCTACTTGAATATCGAGGTAGCGGAAGTAGGCAACGCCTGTCAGATACTGCAATGGTTCATGAGCGGCGCGGGCATCAAGTAACTTCCAAAAAGTTTCTTCCAGGATTGTTAGATCTTCAAATCCAGCAAGTCGATCTTCGACAATAACGGGGTTGTGCAGATCCATCCGCGAAATTCCTAAGACATATGCCATTAAGTGTTCGGCATCGAGTGGATCAATTCCTGCAGCGTTTAATTGTTCCTTGCCGGCTGCTAAGAATTCTTTAAAGTTCATGGTCGCTAGCCATTACTCCGTTGATGCAAGCTTCGCCGCTTTATCGGCATCAAGTAACGCTTGAATCACATCATCGAGCTCTCCATTGAGAACTGAATCCAAATTATTTGATTTGTAATTGACGCGGTGATCACTCAGGCGATTTTCTGGATAGTTATATGTGCGGATTCGCTCTGAGCGGTCGACAGTACGAACTTGGCTTTTACGCTCTGCCATCGCAATCGCCTCAGCCTTTTCTTGCGCATCTGCCAGAAGGCGAGCACGAAGAATACGTAGCGCAGACTCCTTATTTTGCAGCTGTGACTTTTCATTCTGACAAGAAACAACGATTCCTGTAGGCACGTGCGTAAGACGAACTGCAGAATCAGTTGTATTAACTGATTGACCACCAGGACCTGATGAACGATATACATCTACGCGCACATCATTCATATCCAGTTCAACATCTACTTCTTCCGCCTCTGGCAGGACTAGAACGCCAGCAGCAGATGTATGAATACGTCCCTGGCTTTCAGTCTCTGGAACGCGCTGCACACGGTGCACGCCACCTTCAAACTTCAAACGAGCATATGGTGTTGTGCCAGGTTCTGGAGTTCCCTTTGATTTAACTGCCATAGAAATATCTTTATATCCACCAAGATCTGATTCAGTCATATCAATGATCTCGATCTTCCAGCCACGCTTTTCTGCATAGCGTTGGTACATGCGCACAAGATCACCAGCAAAGAGCGCGGATTCATCGCCACCAGCTCCAGCTTTTACTTCAATAATGACATCGCGATCATCGTTAGGATCGCGCGGAAGTAGTAGTTCTTCCAAACGTGTTGCAGTGCGCTCTACAGTCTCTTCTAGGGCTGGAATTTCTGAAGCGAAATCAGGATCTTCAAGGGCCATCTCTTTGGCAGCCTCTAAATCATCGGCGGCAGATTTCCATTGGTTAAATCCTGCAACGACGGGACCGAGTTGGGCATAACGGCGCCCGAGTTGGCGAGCCTTGCCTTGATCTTCGTGGATTGATGGGTCAGCCATGAGTTGTTCGAGTTCTTGATATTCACGGACCATTTCATGTGCCGATGCAAAGCGATCATTACTCATTACTGACTCCTTTCACTCTTGAAAGATTGACATTGTGGCGATAAATAAAAAGACCGCTCCGCAAGGCACAATGGCCAGCGGGGCGGTCTGATTAGAAAGCTAGTTAGCGGACTTCTTACCGAAACGCTCTTCGAACTTAGCTACGCGTCCACCAGTATCGAGGATGCGCTGCTTACCGGTGTAGAACGGGTGGCAGACTGAACAAACTTCAACATAGATTGAACCGCTGGCAACTGTTGAGCGGGTTACAAACTTTTCACCGCAACCACAGGTTACTTGGGTCTCTTTATATTCTGGGTGGATCTCTGGCTTCATTATTTTTCCTCTGGTCGTCTTGGGTCCTGCGCCTTTCGGAACAGGTGAACCAAGTATTCGATTACTAGGGGGAAAGAGTATCGGCTCTCCCCCGCAGTTGAGAAATCGATGCCCGCGATATGCGGACTCATGCGGAGAAGAGCCGATTGACCCCCGGAAGATTGGTGGGCTTAGTTGCCGCCCTGTGGTGCCTTGCCTGGCTTCGCTGGCTTCGCTGGCTTTACTGGTGCTGCGCCAAGTGCATCAACTGCTGCCTTAAATGTTGCGTGTGCTGCAGCGATTGCATCCTTGCGAGTTTTCACAACTGCATCGCGACCTTCTTGTGTTGTCACTGTTGCAATTGCTGCGGTGAATGCTGTGTTTGCAGCTGTTACAGCTGCTTGGCGTGCATCAGCAAGTGGACGTATCGCAGCTTGACGCGCAATGAGTGCTGTGCGAAATACAGTCATTGATTTCTGGAAATCTATTGATGCTTGTTCACGAGCAGTGAGCGTGTTCAGTGGTGCAGTAGTTTCGGCTGCAACTGCTCCAGGAATTGATAGTGCTAGTGCGAGGGCGGTAATTGCGCCAACCTTCTTAATTAAAATCATTTTCTACTCCTTGAATCTCTCCGGACTTTGGCTATGCGCACTCTGCGCTGCCTCTGGGAAGAGAATGAAGCCTGACCTTGTGATCTCCATGTGAATGGCCATTGATAATTGCGTGGATCACAGACTTAGTTCGGAGTTTTGAGAGTAAAAATCCTAAAGTTTTGCCAGACTATGGCCATGCCCAAAACGACCCACCCAACCAAGTCCTCGCTGATTGAGTGTGCTGCCGACCTATTGGATAAGTATCGCTTTGATGAGATCACTGTCGAAATGGTCCTTGATCGTTCAAATATTTCTAAAGGCTCTCTCTACCATCACTTTGAAGATATCTATCATCTTCTAGAGGCGGCGATGATTGTTCGTTATGCGCGTTACGTAGATACCAATATCTCGGCGTTGCAAGCACTTCTATCCGCTGCAAAGACCGGTGAAGAGTTCTACCTTGGACTTTCACAATTATCAGCCGTTACACAAGGTGAGGGCATGAAGCGTGCTCGTCAAGAACGCGCACTCACCATTGGTCGAGCGATTACAAGCCCGCGCATGTCAGTACTGCTTCAAGGTGAACAGCAGCGATTAACTGATGCTCTAGTTCATCTTATTAAAGATGCTCAAGGACGAAAGTTGTGCAGCACTGAGATTGATGCGCATGCACTGGCGGTTTTGATGCAGGCGTGGACTCTTGGAAAAATCGTTGATGACTTGAGCGAAAACCCTGTCAATAACGATGCCTACCTAGCGCTCGTTAATCGAGTAATCAGAGAAGTATTCGTTCCGCAGAACTAACAACCTTCAGATTTACTCTCAGATTTACTCTCAGATTTACTTGGAGTCGTCTGGCCCTGATGTTGTCTTCTGGATCTGCATCAAGAATTCAACATTTGATTTAGTGCCCTTCATCTTCTCGAGGAGAAGTTCAAGTGCAGCCTGTGGCTCAAGTGCGTGAAGTACTCGGCGAAGTTTCCAGACAATATTGAGCTCTTCTGTTCCCATAAGAATCTCTTCTTTACGAGTACCAGATGCAACAACGTTTACTGCTGGGAAAATGCGCTTATCTGCCATTCGGCGATCAAGGATAAGCTCCATATTTCCGGTTCCCTTGAACTCTTCGAAGATAACTTCATCCATACGTGAGCCGGTATCTACAAGGGCAGTTGCCAAGATAGTGAGTGAGCCGCCATCTTCAATGTTACGAGCTGCTCCGAAGAACTTCTTTGGTGGATAAAGCGCTGCTGAATCAACACCACCAGAAAGAATTCGACCTGATGCTGGGGCTGCAATGTTGTATGCACGACCTAGGCGTGTGATTGAGTCTAGAAGCACGACAACGTCATGACCGAGTTCAACTAAACGCTTTGCACGCTCAATTGCAAGCTCTGCAATTGTGGTGTGATCATCTGCTGGGCGATCGAAAGTTGAAGCGATAACTTCACCCTTTACGCTGCGCTGCATATCGGTAACTTCTTCTGGACGCTCATCAACGAGAACAACCATCAAGTGACACTCTGGGTTATTCGTTGTGATCGCATTAGCAATTGATTGTAAGACCATTGTCTTACCAGCCTTAGGAGGCGAAACAATAAGTCCGCGCTGGCCTTTACCAATTGGTGCGATCAAATCGATCACACGAGTGGTCAAAATATTTGGTTCAGTCTCTAGGCGAAGACGTTCTTGCGGATAGAGAGGAACAAGCTTTCCGAATTCAACGCGGCCTTTCGCCTCTTCAGGTGTAACGCCGTTGATTGTTTCCAAAGTAATAAGTGGGTTGTACTTCTGGCGCTGTTCACCTTCGCGAAGCTGACGCACTTGACCAGTAACAACATCGCCCTTGCGAAGTCCGTATTTGCGGACCTGGCTCTGAGAAACATAGACATCGTTAGGTCCTGGTAGGTAGCCACCGGTGCGAATAAATGAGAAGTTATCCATGATGTCGACCAGACCACCAACTGGAACAAGGACATCGTCTTCACCAATGACTGGTTCACGCTCTTCGCGTGGTCCACGGTCACGGTTGCGGTCACGGTTGCGGTCGCGTCCACGGTTGCGATCACGTCCACGGTTGCGGTCGTTGCGATCTCCGCGATCGTTATTCTCGCTTGAATTATCTGATGAATCGCTCTCGCCTTGATCATCGTTATCGGAATCGTCTGCGGAATTATTGTTGTTATTGCGTCCAGCGCTGCGCTTAGCGTTTCGAGCTTCACGACGAGCTTCGCGTTCTGCCTTTGCTGCTTCGCGGTTGCTTGCCTGTAAATCTGCGATCGCGCTTGCGAGTTGGTCTTTCTTCATCTTCGCTGCGCCTTCGATGCCAAGTTGTGACGCAACTTCCTTTAACTTAGGAAGGGTCATCGCTGTGAGCTCAGGACTGCTTGAACGGACAGGTTCTTTTTCGGTCATGTGTATCTTTTCAGTTTGGGGTTCGCCGCAAAAATATGCGAGTCAAACCCGAGGGATTTTTTGATTTACCAACTTAATTCGTTGCCCTAACTTACGGGCTTTAAGGTGATGCCAGAACTATAGCAGGCTCGCTCCACGGACTGCAATATCCAGACTTTTCGCCTCAAATGCATCTCCGCCAGCACGCAATAGCTGATCTAGCTCTGATTGATCAGAGGCGTGAAGGACAAGCACTGTTGGGCCGGCTCCTGAAATAAATGCTGCAACACCTGCTTTACGAAGTGTGCGCATTAACTTAAGTGAGGCAGGCATCCCTGATTCTCGATATTCCTGATGAAGGAAATCTTCAGTTGCTCTAAAGAGTAAGTCAGGGCGATTAGAAAGTGCGTGAGATAAGAGTGCGCTGCGAGCAGAGTTAGCCGCAGCATCTGCATGTGGCACAGACTCTGGAAGAAGTTTGCGAGCCTTACTCGTAGAAAGTTCATTCTTGGGAATGTAAGCGATTGCGCGGATACGGGTATCAACTGCAAGAGGAAGTGCTCGCGAAACTAACTTGCCATGGTGATCTTCTTGCCACGCAATAGTTGCTCCACCGTAAAGTGCTGCTGCAACATTATCTGGGTGGCCTTCCATCGCGGTTGCTAAATCTAGAAGTGCTTCATCACTCATTTTATCTGAGCCTGTAAGTACAAGAGCGCGTGCCAGCACTAGCCCGCCAACGATGGCACTGGCAGATGAACCTAAACCACGGCCATGAGGAATGACATTCAGCGCACGAACTGCAACGCCTTTTGGCTTTCCTCCAAGAAAGTCGAAACCTTTATACATCGCTTTAATGAGTAGGTTCTTGTCGGTGCGCGGAAGTGTTGTGGCACCTTCACCTGCAACATCAATATCAAGACCTGGCTCATCAAGAATCTGAGCGACATAACGATCGTGAAGATCAAGTGCTAATCCAAAGCAATCAAAGCCTGGCCCAAGATTGGCACTCGTTGCAGGAACCTGAACCTGAATTGGATTTGCTTTAAATGTTGGCTTAGCCATTTTTACTTAAGACCTAGCGCTTTTGCGGCAGCTTTTACATCAACTGGAACAACGACAGGTTTCTTTGCAGCATCAAGTGCGTATGGAATGTCTTTAAGTCCATGGCCTGTCACAGTGATGACAATAGTTTTGCCGACAGGAAGTTTCCCTGCTTTTTTATGCTTGATCAGCCCTGCAAGACCTGCGGCTGAAGATGGCTCAACGAAAATACCTTCTTTTGCTGCAATCAGACGATAAGCAGCAAGGATTTCCTTATCGGTGACAGAGTCAATAACTCCACCTGATACATCACGCGCTTCAACGGCCTGTGCCCATGATGCAGGATTTCCGATACGAATTGCGGTGGCGATTGTGTCTGGATTCTTAACAATCTTGCCCTTAACAATTGGCGCGGCCCCTGCTGCTTGGAAGCCATACATCTGTGGCAACTTCGATGAAATTCCATCAGCACGGTACTCCTTGTAGCCCTTCCAATACGCGGTGATATTTCCAGCATTACCTACAGGAAGTGCGTGAATATCTGGAGCATCTCCCAACATATCTACAACTTCAAAAGCTGCTGTCTTCTGTCCTTCAATGCGATACGGATTTACCGAGTTAACAAGTGCAACCGGGTAGTTCTCTGAAAGTTCGCGCGCCAAGGTGAGGCAATCATCAAAGTTTCCATTGACCTGCAAAATTGTTGAATTGTGAATTACTGCTTGGGCGAGTTTGCCCATGGCAATCTTTCCCTTAGGAATTAGTACTGCAGGTGTCATACCAGCCTTAACTGCGTACGCTGCAGCTGATGCAGAAGTATTTCCAGTAGATGCACAGATAACAGCCTTTGCGCCATCTTCTGCCGCCTTTGAAATCGCCATCGTCATGCCACGATCTTTAAATGAACCCGTTGGATTTAAACCTTCGTACTTAATCCATACATTGTTGCCAAGAAGTTCTGAAAGGTTGCACGCGTAAATGAGTGGAGTGCCACCTTCACGCAGAGAGACGATTGGTGTTTTATCGCTGACCGGAAGCCTGTGGCGATACTCCTCAATAACTCCACGCCACTGATGAGCGCCAGATTTTTTCTTTGATCCAAAGATGCTCATAGGGAAGTCGAACCTTCTACTCGAATGACGCTAGAAATCTTTGTCACGATAGGAAGTTTCTTGAGGGCAGCAACTGTTGCCTTAAGTTCACCTTCAGTTGCACCGTGAGTAACGATGATTAATTCAGCGTCAGCGCCGCGACCATTTTGATCTACCGTTTGAATAGAGACATCTTGTTCGGCAAATGTTTGGGCGATTGCCGCTAAAACTCCTGATTTATCCTTTACTTCAAGGCGAATAAGGTATTTCGTCTTAGTGGTCTCAATTGGTGCGATATCGCGATCGGCATAGTCAGTCTCACGTTGGCCAATGGAGTTCAACGCAATGTGACGAGAAACGGCAACAACATCGCCGAGAATTGCAGAAGCAGTTGGTGCGCCACCTGCTCCACGACCATAGAACATCAGTGGCCCAGCAGATTCTGCTTCGATAAAGACTGCGTTAAAGGCATCGCGCACTGAAGCTAGCGGATGGCTCTTATGGAGAAGGACTGGGTGAACGCGCACTGAAATTTCATCAGAAGGTGTGAGCTCAGCGATGGCAAGTAGCTTGATGACATGATCCATTGACTTTGCGATCTGCACATCTTCAAGAGTGATCTGTGAAATGCCTTCACGATATACATCATCGACTGTAACGCGAGTGTGAAAAGCAAGACCAGAGAGAATTGCAGCCTTTGCAGCAGCATCAAATCCCTCAACATCTGCAGTTGGATCTGCCTCGGCATATCCCAGCTTTTGTGCTTCAGCCAATACATCTGCAAATTCACGATTGTCTTCGTGCATCTTGGTCAAAATGTAATTTGTGGTTCCGTTAACAATTCCCATAAGGCGTACGACATGGTCGCCAGCAAGTGAATCGCGCATAGGGCGAATAATTGGGATGGCTCCAGCAACTGCTGCTTCATAGTAAATATCTTCGCCTTGGGCGTATGCGGCGGTAAATAAATCTGCACCGTGGCTGGCAAGGAGCGCCTTGTTGGCGGTGACAATTGATTTGCGATTACTAATTGCTTTAAGGATTAACTCACGCGCAGGTTCGATTCCACCCATCACTTCAATGATGAGATCAATGCTTGGATCATTAACGATCAACATTGCATCAAGAGTGAATAAATCGTTTGGAATTCCAGCACGAGGTTTAATTTCGCGAACTGCAATCTTTGCTAACTCAATCTTTGCCCCAGCTCTGGTGGAGAGTTCGGCTGTGTCAGCCAAGATCAGACGAGCTACTTCGCTTCCGACCACACCGCAGCCGAGCATGCCAATGCGTACTGGTTGGTCTGGGGATCTCATCTGCCTATTCTTTCACATCGAGTGCGAGCAGATCTGCCTCATTTTCTCGGCGAACAATTACGCGTGCTTTCCCATTCTTTATCGCAACAACAGGGGGACGTGGCACATGGTTGTAGTTACTAGCCATGCTTCTTCCGTAAGCCCCAGTGGCAGGGGTAGCAAGTAGATCGCCTGGCGCGATATCTGAAGGAAGTGAGATATCGCGAATGACAATATCTCCAGTTTCGCAATGCTTTCCAACAATCCGCGATTGCGCATGAGGTGAAGTCGAAACGCGATCGGCAAGAAGTGCGAAATATTCTGCGCCGTAGAGAGAAGGGCGGATGTTATCGCTCATACCACCATCGACTGAGATGTAGCGACGAGTTTGACCATCTTCTAGGAGAACATCTTTGACGGTACCTACTTCATAAAGTGTGAATGTGGTTGGCCCCACAATATTGCGACCCGGTTCAATTGAAATTATTGGTAGCGCTAATCCAGCGGCCGCACATTCACGCTTTACGACAGCGCTCAATGCTGGAAGTACATCTTCAGGTTCAACTGTTGTCTCACCTGGAACATAAGCGATTGCATATCCCCCACCAAGATCAAGTTCAGGTAATTCAATGCCGTGCTTCTCTTTGCAGGACTTCATAAGAGCAATAATTCGAGTGGCAGCTAATTCAAATGAATCTGTGCCAAAAATCTGTGAACCAACATGGCAATGAAATCCACGTAGCTCAAGGGATGCGTGTGAGAGAACTTCCGTCACGGCGATAGCAGCAGCCCCGCTAGCGATTGAGAAACCAAACTTCACATCTTCATGAGCTGTTGAAATTGATTCATGCGTGTGCGCTTCTACACCTGGGGTCAGGCGGAGCATCACACCTTGGCGAACTCCATACTTATTGGCCGCTGCGGCCACACGTTCAATCTCAAAGAGCGAATCAAGAACAATTGTCTTTACGCCAACTTGGACGGCGCGCTCAATCTCTGCAACGGATTTGTTATTTCCGTGGACTTCAATTTTCTTTGGATCGATTCCACCAGCGAGCGCGACAGCAAGTTCGCCGCCAGTGCAGACATCGATTCCGATTCCTTCTTCTTTGATCCAACGTGCAACATCAGTGCAGATAAAGGCCTTTGCTGCGTAATAGACATCGCCAGCAGATGCACCAAAGTGCAGCTCAAGAGATTTCGCCCATGCTCTGGCGCGCGCTCTAAAGTGTTCTTCGTCGATAAAAAAGGCTGGGGTACCAAATTGCGTCGCCAAATCGCGCGCACTTAAACCATCTAGTGTGAGATGTCCTTGATCAAATGAAATAGCACGTGACCACATATCTATTACATCCTCTCCGGAGCGCTTACGCCGAGCAGATCAAGTCCATTGGCAAGGACCTGCTTAGTTGCAGCACATAGGTTTGCGCGCGCTGAGTGAAGAGGAGAAATTGCCTCATCGCCCATTGGGAGTACGCGGCAATCAGCATAGAACCCGTGATAAACCCCGGCCAGCTCTTCTAGATATCGAGCAATTCGATGAGGTTCGCGGAAGGTTGCTGCTGCTTCAACGACGCCAGGAAATTCTGCCAAAGTTCCAAGTAGTTCGTTCTCACGATCGTGAGATAACTGGCTCGGGTCAAAGTTGGACAGTCCCATAGGAATTGCCAGCTCTGCAACATTTCGAAGTACGCCAGCGATACGTGCATGGGCATATTGAACGTAGTAGACGGGATTTTCATTTGTGTTTCTACGCAAGATATCGATATCCATCACCATCGGTGTATCTACTGGATATCTAATGAGGGTGTAGCGAGCGGCATCTACGCCAACTTTTTCTACCAATTCTGCAAGGGTAATAATTGTTCCTGCGCGCTTGGAGAGTTTGACCTCTTCGCCGCCCTCCATGATTTTAACGAGCTGGCCTATCAAGATTTCTACGTTGTAATCAGGGTTATCTCCAGCACAGGCTGCGGTTGCACGAAGGCGGTTTACATATCCATGATGGTCTGCACCCAACATATAAATACAAATATCAAATCCACGTTCGCGCTTATTGATGAAATAAGCGGTATCTGATGCGAAGTATGTGAGATCGCCATTTGCCTTTGTAATCACGCGATCTTTATCGTCACCAAAATCTGTGGTGCGCAACCAAATTGCACCTTCTGAATCAAAGATGTGACCCTGTGTTCGTAACTTCTCAACTGCATGCTCGACCGCACCTGCTTCGTGGAGCGAGCGCTCTGAAAACCAGACATCAAAATGTGTTTTAAATGTATCGAGCACGCCTTGTTGTTCGGCGAGTTGCACTTTGTAGGCAGCCTCACGAAAAGATTCGTAACGAGTATCTGCTGCGAGTTCTTTAATTCCAGGATTTTCTCGAACGACAGCCTCTGCTAAATCGCTGATGTAGCCACCTTGATATCCATCTTCTGGAATTGGTTGACCAAGGGCTGCTGCCTCTACCGATTTTCCAAAGAGATCCATCTGGTTTCCGCGATCGTTGATGTAAAACTCGCGAACAACTTTTGCGCCAGCTGCAGTGAGAACGCGACCAAGTGCATCACCAACTGCAGCCCAACGTGTATGTCCAAGATGTAGTGGCCCGGTTGGGTTTGCGCTAATGAATTCTAAGTTGATTGAAATTCCAGTAAGAGAATTTCCTGTTCCGTAAGCAGAAGGCGATGAGAGAATTGTTGAGACTAATTCTGCTTGGCTGCTTCGATTCATGGTGATATTGATAAAGCCCGGCCCTGCGATATCGACCGCGCTTACTTCGGGCAAATCCAACAAATCGGACTGCAAAAGTTCTGCAACAGCTTGCGGCGACTTGCCTGCCGGCTTGGCTAATTGCAGCGCTACCGATGTCGCGTAATCCCCATGATCTCGATTCTTGGGACGCTCAAGCGGAATGCTTACTGGAATCGTTCCCACTAAATCTCCACGCTCAATTGCAGCCCCGATTGCAGCAGAAATAGCTGCTGCTAAGGCTTGTGATTGTGTAGGTGAGGACATAGCCCAAGGTTACCCGTACAAGGCCTGCTCATGCGTTTACCAAATAGTTACCAAATAGGTAGTGACCAACAAGGGGTGAAGTATTACGCTCAGTCGGGTTCACGCCCTCATGTCTGGCTAAAACAGCTTTAGCCAGGGGCGCGTACACCTTTCGAAAGGTAAACACATATGGCAAAGCGCCGTCTAGTTGTAGCTGCTGCAATTGCATCAGCAGCTGCTCTTTTAATCTCTGGCTGCTCAAGCAGCGATGATTCAGCAGGAAAGCGTGCTTGCATGATCCTTCCTGACTCAGAGTCATCTGCTCGTTGGGAAAATGGAGATCGTCCAGCAATGGATTCAGCACTTACAGGTGCAGGATTTGAAACAGATATTCAGAACGCACAAGGTGATACAGCTAAGTACGCAACAATCGCTGAGCAGATGCTCACAAAGGGTTGCGGCGTAATGATCCTTGTTGACTACCAGGGTGCAGGTATCCAGGTTGCGGCAACAGCTAAGGAAGCAGGAATTCCTGTTATCGCTTACGACCGTCCAATCGAAGGTGCTGACTACTACGTGTCATTCGACAACGAGTCAGTTGGAGCACTTCAGGGTCAAGCAATTCTTGATGGTCTAGCAGCAGCAGGTAAGGATCCAAAGACTGCCCGTGTTATCTACGGTCAGGGAGATCCAACTGATGGAAATGCAAAGATGTTCTACGACGGTGCGCTCTCAGTTCTTGAGCCAGCTGGCGTAAAGCCAATCTTCAGCATGGCTGGAACATGGGATGGAGCAAAGGCTGGAACATTGTTCGAGCAGGCTCTTACAGCAGTTGGTGGAAAAGTTGATGCAGTTCTTGCACCAAACGACAACAACGCTGCAAACATCATCACAATTCTAGATAAGGCTGGCTTGAAGGTTCCTGTCTCAGGACAAGATGCCTCACCAGCTGGTCTCCAGAATGTTCTTCTAGGTAAGCAGACAACAACTGTTTGGAAGCCATACACACTGATCGCAACAGCTGCATCAGATTTGGCAATTGCTCTCCTTAACGGCGAGACACCAACAGCTGATAAGACACTTGCTGATGGAACTCCATACATCGCTGTAACACCTAACTCAGTCGGACCAGACGCAGTTAAGGATGTTGTTGCTGCAGGAGATGCTAAGTACGACGAAGTATGTACAGATGCTGTTAAGGCAGCTTGTGACGAATTCGGCGTAACTGCTTAATTAAGTAATGTAAAGACCTCCGCGCCGGTACTTTTGTGCCGGCGCGGAGGCTTTTACTCGGTAAACAAAGTAGATTGATCGCTGTAGAAAATTACTAGAGTGCTTGAAAGGGTTGATATGACATCGCAGACGCCGATCGTCGAACTCATCGGGATTACCAAGAGCTTTGGTCCGGTAGATGTTCTTAAAGGAATTAATTTCACAGCCTATGCAGGACGGGTTACCGCACTTGTCGGAGATAACGGTGCAGGTAAGTCGACTCTGATTAAAGGCTTAGCGGGAGTTCAGCAATACGACAGCGGCGTCGTAAAGTTCGAAGGTCAAGAAGTAACTCTTCCTAGTGCACGTGCAGCAGCAGCACTTGGAATTGAAGTTGTGTATCAGGATCTCGCACTCTGCGAAAACCTAGATATTGTTCAAAACATGTTCCTCGGTCGCGAGACAATGACAGGAATTACTTTGAATGAACCTCAGATGGAATATGAGGCATCAAAGACTCTCACCGGGCTATCTGTACGTACCGTTAAATCTGTACGTCAAAAGGTGGCATCACTTTCAGGTGGACAACGCCAGACAGTTGCAATTGCTCGCTCTGTTCTGCGTAATGCAAAGCTTGTCATTCTCGATGAGCCAACGGCCGCCCTCGGTGTTGCACAGACCGAGCAGGTTCTTAACTTGGTTCGCCGTCTGGCTGACTCAGGTGTTGCAGTCATTATTATTAGCCACAACTTGCAAGATGTCTTCAAAGTTGCAGATGACATTGCCGTTCTCTATCTCGGTCAGATGGTTGCGACGTTAAAGTCATCGGAAACAAATCACCTCGATGTTGTTCAATACATCACCGGTTCTCGCACGACAGGAGATCAAGCATGAGCGTCACAATCGGATCAGGCCACGAAGGAAATGTCCGTCAGCAGATTGATGCCTATGTAGCACGCGTAAAAGGCGGCGAAATGGGTGCGCTGCCATCAGTGCTCTCACTCTTCGTACTCACAATTCTCTTTTCAGTACTAAACCCTTACTTCTTTACACAAGGTAACTTCGCCAACCTGCTGACACAGACAGCAACGTTGATGATGTTGGCGATGGCTCTTGTGTTCGTGATTTTGATTGCAGAGATCGATCTCTCAGCCGGTGTGACATCTGGTGTAGCGATGGCACTCTTCATTCTTATGACCAATAAGGGTGGCATTGACTGGCGCATCTCTATCGTCGCCGGACTTTTACTTGGTACTGCTATCGGTGCCATGATCGGATTCTTCGTCGCAAAGGTCGGCGTTCCATCATTCGTTGTTACCTTAGGACTCTTCTTAGGATTCCAAGGTCTCCAACTGGCTCTCCTTGGTGATGGTGGTCTCTACCGTATTGAAGTTCCAGAGATCAAAGCGATTATGAATGACAACCTTGCTGCGTGGATGGGTTGGGCTTTCTTAGCGGCAGCACTTGTGATTATGACCGCCATTAATTTCTATGACAGATCTGTTCGAACTCGAAATGGTCTAGCAAATCGACCAATTTCATTGATGTACACAAAGTTAGCCATCGTTGCAGCACTTGGTGCAGCTCTAGTTGCGATGCTCAATTTGAATCGCAGCACATCGATGAAAGAGATTAGCGGCGTTCCAATTGTTGTACCGATTGCAATTACCGTTCTCTTCCTGGGAACACTTTTGCTCGATCGCACACTCTTTGGTCGCCACCTTTATGCAGTTGGTGGTAACCCAGAGGCTGCACGTCGCGCAGGTATCAAGGTCGTCAAGGTTCGCATCATCGCTTTTATGCTCTGCTCATTCCTTGCCGTGATCTCAGGTATCTTCAATGCAAGTCGCATCGGTGCGGTGGAAGCAACTGCCGGTAAGGCGATTGTTCTATCAGGTGTTGCTGCTGCAGTTGTCGGCGGAGTGAGCCTCTTCGGTGGACGTGGACGCTTGATTCACGCAGCAGTAGGTGCATTAGTAATCGCGATAATCGATAACGGTCTCGGCCTCCTCGGTCTTCCAGCAGGTATCAACTTCCTTGTTACTGGTGGAGTTTTGATCTTGGCAGCAACTGTAGATGCGGTCTCACGTAAGCGATCTTCTGTAGCACGTTAAGCAGAAAGAGATGTCCTCACGGAAAGAGCTGGCAGATTTTGCCGGCTCTTTCCTCTTTCCCAGATCTTTTTATTCACCCATCGACGAACAGGTGCAGGTCAGCATCGCCACCGCTCTCTTTGCTTACGCAGCTGGGGACGCGTTCGGCGTGCAATATGAATTCAAAGAAAGTTACTCGGTAGAGAGCCACTTATCTGAGATTGCAGATTGGCCACTTGGTGGAGTCAGCGATGACACTCTGCTGACACTTCTCTCTATTGAATCCTTAGGCGCTGAGAATCCGGCGATAGCTCGAGAGCGTTTTATCGAACTCCTGAAAGAGAATCTGCCACTCTTGCGTGGGCTTGGACCTACAACGCGCGCTGCAGTTGGTCTTCCTGTTAAAGAGTCCGAAGTACATTTCATTGGTAACTCCAACGGTGCCATGATGCGTACTGCACTTCTGGGTCTGGCATTTAAATCGAGCGACGATCTCAACCGTCGTCAGTGGGTATCAGAGATTGCGCTGGCAACGCATTCACATGAGCGCGCGGTCGCAACCTCACTCATTGCATCTAAATTGTTTGCAGAGCTGATTGAGAACCCAACTGCCGACATTCTGGCCGTTGCACATGGTGAGGCGAAAGCAATTTGCTATGAGGATTACTTCTTTATCGAATTTGATCCACTTCTGCAGATTTCATTAGATCCACTACATACATTGAAAGCAGTTATTGGAATTGCGAACACCTCTTCCACAGTGGAAGAGGCATACCTATCCGCCTGCAGACAGGGTGGAGATACCGACACCGTCAGCGCACTCTCTGGAGCCCTTGTTTCACTCCGTTTTCCAGCAAGCCATGGCTTCTATTCGATTTCTTGGATTAATCAGGTGCTGTGGAGTGAGATCTCATCTGCGCGTGAATCGCTAGAGGTTATCTATCGCATGCGCCATTGCGCAGTCTGGGTAGTTGGCCCTGTTGCCTGGGATAGCGTGAAATATCACGATGGTCAGAGCATTGAACGGCCCGGTGGCACCGGAGCAAACGTTGCAATTGCGCTGGCGTCGACGGGTACGGCAGTTAAATTCGTGAGTTATCTCGGGGATGATGAACTCAGTCATAAACTCGATGCGCACCTTAAGAGCTCAGATATTGAAGGGCTTTACACGCCAATAATTTCTGGCCCGGTCTCGCATGTAGCAATACCTGTTGATGAAAAAGGCGAGCGCACCATTGTTGTGATTTCAGATGACAAGTTAGATCAAGTATCACTTGTTGGTAAGCCGATTGAATCAGAAGACATTGTTGTCTTTGTCATCTGGCGGAGCCACTTTATTGCAGATTTGAAAATTGCTCAGAGCGCTGGTGCTCGCACAGTTGTGGGTTCTGCTGCGCTCACAGATGATGCTGTCGGGCAGGCAGATTATCTGATCGGTTCACGAGAAGATTTCTCTGGAGAATACTCGGTAGAAGATGCCCTAAATCGATTTACACACATCGTTGTTACAGATGGTGCACGCGGTGCAACCTTGTATGGCCCTGACGGATCGCACTTTCAACCTGCACACACTGTTGAAGTTATTGATACAACAGGTGCTGGTGATGCGTTTTTATCTGGCCTGCTTCACTATTTGGCAGTGCATGGAGAGATCAACGCAGAAGCAATGGCACTTGCAGCTCAGTGGTCAGCTCTTACCGTTTCAACAGAGGGTTCAATTCCGCCCCGTTTTGAGTAAGTGAACTCTCACGCACGTAGAGTGGAAGTGATGTATAGCCATGCTTTTCACTGCGCCACGTGCCACCTGTAACGCTTTCACCTGTGATCAGTGAAATCCAGGTTCCTTCAGGGAGATAGAAATCTGCAACACCGTCAGAGTTAAAGATCGGCGCAACTAGTAGTGAATCACCGAGCATGTATTGGCGATCGAGATAGAGACAACTTGGATCCTCAGGAAATTCCATCATCATTGGGCGCATCATCGGAACGCCTTGGGTATGAACAATCTCTGACATCTTCAAGATGTACGGCATGAGAGATATTTTCAGGTCGGTAAAGAACTTAGTAACAACACTTGCCTCATCATCAATGAGCCATGGGACTCGATAAGAACCGCTGCCATGTAAACGCGAATGAGATGAGAGGAGACCGAAGGCAACCCAACGTTTAAAGACATCTGGGTTGGGAGTTCCTTCAAATCCACCAATGTCATGGCTCCAATATCCAAAACCTGAGAGAGCCATGCTTAGGCCACCGCGCAAAGTACCTGCCATCGATTCAAAGGTGGATTCGTTATCCCCGCCCCAATGGATTGGAAATTTCTGACATCCAGCCGTTGCAGAACGTGCGAAGACAACTGTCTCTTTATTTGGTTTGCGCTCAAGGAGTTCAAAGACAGTTTTGTTATAGAGATACGGGTAGTAATTGTGCATCAGCATCGGATCGCTACCATCGCTATAGATCACATCGGTAGGAATTCTTTCGCCGAAATCTGTCTTAAATGAATCAACGCCGATATCAATAAGTTTCTGTAACTTTGATTGGTACCAGGTACAGGCATCTGGGTTAGTGAAATCAACGATCGCCATTCCTGGCTGCCAGAGATCCCACTGCCAGACACTGCCATCAGGGCGTTTGATCAGATAGCCCTTCTCTTTTGCTTCAGGAAAGAGTGATGACATCTGCGCGATATATGGATTGGTCCATACACATACGCGATAACCCTTATCGTGCAATCGTTTAATCAGGCCGGCAGGATCTGGAAAGACAGCGCTATCCCACTCAAAATCGCTCCAACTAAATTCTTTCATCCAGAAACAATCGAAGTGAAATGCGCTCACTGGAATTTCACGCTCTGCCATGCCATCAAGGAATGAATTAACAGTTGCTTCATCGTAATTTGTTGTAAATGAGGTGGAGAGCCAGAGCCCGAATGACCAATCAGGAACTTTGGCAGGTTTTCCCAAGAAATCTGTGTAGCGCTTAATGATTTCACGCGGATTGGCCCCATAGATAAAGAAGATCTCGAGCTCTTCACCTGGTACAGAGATTTGAACCTTATCGACTACTTCAGTACCAATTTCAAGGCTGACCTTGCCTGTGTGATTGATAAAGATTCCGTAACCACGGTTAGTCATGTAGAAAGGGATGTTCTTATACGCCTGCTCGGATGCGGTGCCACCATCTTCATTCCAGATTTCAATAACCTGACCATTTTTTACAAATGGGGTGAAGTGTTCGCCAAGTCCATATACCAACTCACCAACGGCCAGATTAAGTTGAATATTGATATACGGATCCCCGTTATGGTCCATCCACGCCATTCCCTTCTCGGCGACTCGCGTTAACTCTTTTCCGTCCGCGCTTATTGCAAGATGAAAGCTCGTGCCTTCTGTAATTGCTGCGCTGAGATCACCGTTTGATGCGCTGTATGTAGTACCGCTCTGCGATACCTGCAACACACTTCCATCTGATGCTAATTCAAAGTGCGGACCGCGATCGATGCCACCTTCGTGATGAGTCACCTTCATGCCAATGATGTTCTTCATCGGTGAATGCAGGCGAGTTGTAAGCAACGGAATATTGAGGGTATCTCCGCGATCTGCAATTACTTTGCTCGGTGAAAAGATCGTGAGCCCAGAATCTGTGCGATCAATGCGATGGGCAGTCTTACCGTAGTAAGCGCGCACACCTTCGCGTAGAAGCCAGAAACCGTTGGTAAAGCGCATAAGAGAAGGGTTTAGCCCTTAACTCCCATGAGGTGCTCAAGAGCTAATTGATCGAGTGCTTCGTAGTGATAACCACGTGCACCGGCTGCCTCAAGATCAAAGTTCTCAGGCTCTGTCAGAGACTTCCATGTTTCACCTGCTGCAAGTGTTGGCTCGGCAAGGCCAGGAATATTTGATTCCTTCATTGCGGCGATAACCCGTGGGTCGCTACGAAATGCCAGTGCGCGCTCTTTAAGTAGAAGATAGGTGCGCATATTTGCAGTCGCTGACTCCCAGACACCCTTGTCGCTTTCGGTACGTCCTGGCTTGTAATCAAAGTGCTTAGGACCTGCGTACTTATAGCTCTCAAGAAGATCTACAAGGAAGAATGCAGATTTGAGATCTCCATGTCCGAAGACGAGATCCTGATCGTACTTTGGACCGTGCTGACCATTGAGATCGATATGGAAGAGCTTTCCATGCCAGAGCGCTTGTGCAATTCCATGTACAAAGTTCAGTCCAGCCATCTGCTCGTGACCAACTTCTGGATTAAGTCCAACAAGTTCTGGGCGATCAAGTGAGTTGATAAATGCGAGCGCGTGGCCAATTGTTGGCAAGAAGATATCTCCACGTGGCTCATTTGGCTTTGGTTCGATTGCAAACTTAATCTTGTAACCATTATCTGTTACGAATTCTCCGAGGATATTAAATGCCTCACGGAAACGATCGAGTGCAACGTAGGCATCCTTTGCGCCATCTGACTCTGCACCTTCTCGGCCACCCCAACAGACATACGTCTCTGCGCCAAGTTCAACTGCAAGTTCAATATTGCGCATCACCTTACGAATTGCATAACGACGAATGTCGCGATCATTTGATGTGAATGCACCATCTTTAAAGACTGGGTGGGTGAAGAGGTTTGTTGTTGCCATCGGAACTTTCATTCCAGTATCTGCAAGCGCCTTCTTAAAGCGATCAATATGGCCGCGACGGGCAGCATCATCACTTCCGAAAGGAATCAGGTCGTCATCATGGAAGGTCACACCGTAGGCGCCACGGGATGCGAGCTCATTGACGGTGCGCACTGGGTCCAGCGCATCGCGTGTGGCATCTCCAAAGGGATCGCGCGCCTGCCAACCGACGGTCCATAGGCCGAAGGTGAACTTATCTGCTGGACTTGGCTTAACTGACATGGTCTTCTCCCAGAGTCTTGTGAGGTGCTGCTACCGGTATGGAGCACGGTTTGGAACATTGCCGAACTTACCCGTAACCTAGGGCAATAGCCACAGGATTTAAATAACAATTCTGTGACTCGAAGTAAAGAAGGCAGACACTCTTTTGCGGGAGTGGTGAAATGGCAGACACGCAGGTCTTAGGAACCTGTGTCTTCGGACGTGCGGGTTCAAGTCCCGCCTCCCGCACCAGTACAACAACCACTCGTAGTTATTTATCGAGATTAGGTAACCACCATGGCTAAACCATCACGTGCCAAAGTTAAAAAGTTGCAATCAGAGGCGATGAGGGCTGCGGCTGCACGTCGAGCTGAGAAAGCTGCGAGCAAATGCGCGGTGACTCGTGGTGAAGTTAATTTAGATGCATATGCAGAGGTCGATCAAGAGTGGGTCGCTCTAGGAATCAGCGCACCGGCGCGACGAGCACTTATTGATGAGGGTTACTACTCACTGCCTGACTTACGAAAGGCATCGCTGAAGGCTCTCAAAGAGCTACATGGCGTCGGACCCAATGTCATAAGAATTCTTGTAGCAGAGATGAAAAAGCAGGATATTTCTTTTAGAAGTAATTAAAAGAATTAAGCCTCAGGTGTTTCACTCTCGCGCTTAACCAGGATCTCAGCGATGAAGTGGCCGACAATGGCTCCCAGAAGTTGAGCTGCGATAAATACCGGCACCGATGCAATTGCAATACCAGCAAAAGAATCAGTAAGTGAACGCCCGAGGGTAATTGCGGGATTGGCAAAACTTGTTGAAGAAGTGAATACATAGGCTCCGCCAATCCATAGCGGAACTAGCCAGAAAGCATTGTGACCACGACCTTGATTGCTAGCGATGAAGATGGTGGCGATAAGTCCGGCAGTTGCCACTACTTCACTTAAGAAAAGCCAACTCCCTACACGTGAAGTTGTTGATGGATCGATAAGTGTTCGGTTAAAGAGGGCGTGGGACAAGATCGCTCCTGATGCTGCTCCTGCCACCTGTACAAGCGTGAAGGTAAGCAGGTGGAGTGCAGATAATTCTCTGCGAATAAATGCGACCAATAGAACTGCTGGATTGAAATATGCACCGCTTATTGGAGCCAGTAGCCAGATTGCAAGACCGAGAATCAAGACTGTAGCAAAAGTATTAACAAATAATTGAAGTAGAACATCGCGCGTAAGCGCCTGCACCATAATTCCAGAACCAATAACGGTGGCGGTGATAAGGGCTGTACCTAAATACTCGGCAAAGTGGGCGCGGAGCTTCATCTGCCTAGGCTAACAATTCTGCAAGCAAAGTCTCGACTCGCACCTTGATTTCATCACGGATTATTCGAACGCTCTCAATTCCTTGCCCTGCTGGATCTTCAAGAACCCAATCTTCATAGCGCTTACCTGGATAGAACGGGCAGGCATCCCCGCAGCCCATCGTGATGACGGCATCGGATTGTTGCACTGCTTCTGGTGTAAGAATTTTTGGTGAGTTATGAGAAATATCAATTCCGATTTCTGCCATCGCTGCAACTGCTACAGGGTTAATTGAATCCTTCGGTGCCGATCCTGCAGATAAAACCTCGACGCGACCTTGTCCTAGATGAGTCATAAAACCTGCCGCCATCTGAGAACGACCTGCATTATGTACGCAGACGAAGAGAACGCTCGGCTTAGCTGAAGTCGATGAATGAGAAGAAGAAATAGTCATGCCCGAGAGAATATCTCCCGGGCATGAACTAATGATGAATTAGCGGTTAATTTAGGAATGAAAGTCCCACTAAGGCAGCGCCAATAACGGTCACAATCGTCATTCCAGCCTTGCTCGCTAAGAACTTATCGAGTGGTTTGATAAATGTCATTGCGAGAATGAGTACACCTGGAATTGCAATCAGGAGCGAGCGAGAAGCAACTCCTGCATCATCAATTTGGTAGCGCCAATTGATTAGCCCGACAGCAAGGAGGAGATAGCCTCCCATGCGGTAGTTATTGCGCAACGTCTGGTTCATTATTTTCCATCCCATAGCGCGAGCTCTTCACCGAAGGTATCTAGACCCATTGGTCCGATCTTTAGCGCGTGTGCGTGGAACTTCTTCAGTGAGAACTCACTGCCCAAACGCTTCTTTGCATTCTCACGAGCAGCAATCCATTCACGCTCTCCTACCTTGTAAGAGATTGCCTGTCCTGGCCACCCAAGGTAGCGATCAGTTTCACTCGTTGCATGGTGCTCATCAAGGAGCGCCTTATTCATCAGCGCCTCCCGACCAGAGACTGCATCCCAGACGCGACCGTTCTCATCGGTGTAGCCAAGGTGCATTCCAATATCAATGACGATACGTGTTGCACGAAGTGCTTGCGCTGAAAGGAAGCCCATCTCGATACCTGGCTCATCAAATGCTCCGAGGTCATCCATAAAGCGCTCTGCATAGAGCGCCCAGCCTTCACCGTATCCACTTATCCATGCGCCGAAACGTTGGAAGCGAGAGAGGCGATCGCGTTCAAGAACTGATGTTGCAATCTGCAAGTGATGTCCTGGAACTGCTTCGTGATACCAGGTTGATGCAAGGTGCCACCAACTGACTTCATCTTTTCCAAGAAGAGGTAACCATGTGGTTCCAGGGCGAGACATATCTTCACTTGGAGACATGTAATACGGTGCAGATGCGCTGCCTTCCGGAGCAATTCGTGCATCGCAGAATTTCATCCGCTCATCGATATCAAAGTGAGTTCCATCAAGCTGTGTAACTGCAGCCTGCGTGAAATCAAGGAGCTTCTTGATAATCGCATCTTTTCCATGAATCTTGTATTCAGGTGCATTATCCAAATAGTCCGCTACTTCGCGGAGCGTCTTTGCATCCGGCTTAATCTTTGCAGCAACTCTCCACATGCGCTCTGTGATCTGAGCAAGATCGGCAAGACCCCACTCGTACGTTGCACGCAAATCAAGATCTGCACCGGTGTAGTAACGCGCCCAGGCTGCATAACGTTCTGCACCAACTGCATCGTTAGGTGTGGCAAGTGCCATGTACGTCCCGCGAAGATATGTGGCCGTCTCTGCAGAAGATCGTGCCGCAGCTTTTGCCGCCTCATGAATCGCTGGATACTTTCCATCTGGGTCAAAAGACTTAGCCATCGCCGCATAGCCACCATCGGCGTAACTCTCTAACTGCTTTGCAATGCCATCAATCTGGCGCTGTGCAACAGTCTTACCTTTCTTTGCCAAGGTATCGATGGTTGAAACCCAACTCAGGTGCGCCTTATCGACAGCAAGTAAGCGCTTTGCAATGTTATCGAAATCTGCAGCGCTCTCCTTTGGCATCATTTCAAAGACTTGGCGAATATCTGCAGGCGGTGAAGTTAGAACGTTAAAAGAAATATGTGATTCAAATGAATCATGGAGTTGCAGGCTTGAAGTGAGGCGCTCCTGCATCACAGATTTTGCTACGCGATCAATTTCATCAATGGGTTCGAGTTTATTGAGTTCGGCCAAGGTTGCTCGAGATAGATCTGCTTCAACTGCGCGACCGGCGATTGAAAAATCATCGAGCTGGTCATTGAGGTCGGCGATTCCCAAATAGGTCGAAGCCATTGGGCTTAAGCGAGCAGACTTTTCGACGTAAGAATCTGAGAGGGCAAATATTGGTGAGCGATGTGTAGTCATTGTCGGATCTTATATTTAAAGCATAAAAAAAGTAAGGGTGAGCGCTTTCGCGCCCACCCTTACCTCTGGTTAATTTCTTATAACTTCAGAATCACAGCAGATTAGTGATCTGCAGCCATTCCTTCTGCATGGGACTTCATGCGTGCAATCTTGAGGATTGTGAGACCGAATACACACTTCGCCAAAACGTCTGCGATTGTGTATCCAACCTGTACTCCAACGAATGCATCTGCTGAAGGATCTCCAGCGCCCATTCCAAGAATGTAAGCAATTGGGTATACGCCCCATGTCGCAATGAGAAGAAGGCGCAGATTCTTTACAGTTGCTGCAACTCCTGCTGGCTGACGATCAAGAGACTTGGTGAGCTCTACGAATAGTACGTAGAGAATGTAGAGGAATGGAAGTGTTGAAAGAACACCGTAGAGAACCTGTGTGTTCTGATCAGTTGAGATTTCACCTGGGTATCCAAGTGCGATCATTGCAGCTGATGCTGGAACAAGGCGCATGATGAGTGACTTTGATACTTCCTTTGCAAGAGCAAGTACTGCAATTACTTCAACTAGAAGTAGTGGCACAGTAAGTAGCCAGTCAACGTAGCGGTATGCCTCGTTGAATGAACCCTGATCTCCTGAGATGTTTACCTTCATGCCATCAGATGACTCTGAGAATGAGTTGAAAATTCTCCAGTAGTGGTATCCAGCGATGAATGTAACCATCGATGACATTACGAGAGCATTACGGTACTTAGGTAGTACGCGTGCCTGTGAAACAAGTGTGTACACAGTGCAAGCAAGCATAGAAACAAGTCCAAACGAGAATACGTTATAGACGAGGTTCCATTGATCTTGGTTGAGAGTTACCATCTAAAACAACCTCCGTGGGCGTTTTGTTTAACTCCGCGGACCGGGCGGCCCGTGAAATCGATGCTTCGGTGCCGTCCTCGAGGAACCTCACCGTTGGTCGATAGGTAAGAGTGTGATCCTTTCGCGACCAATTTGCACCTATAAAAGAGGCTATTTTTCTAGAATTTCCAGACTATTTTTCTAGAATACGCTCAAATCTAGGGATATCGCCCCGCCTCAGAAGTCACCTCCTGCCCGGCCTCTCGATTGCCGAATGACCATCTACTGTTGAGGCCGTGAAGGCCTCTGCAGAAGTACCGATGGAGAAGAATCCAATCGAGCCGCCTAAGTTGCGCGGCTGGTTTCACTTGGGGGCCACTCCGGTCGTCATTATCGCCTCGCTCGTGCTCTTTATTCTGAGTAAAGAATCGCTCAAATTTGCAGTGGCCCTCTATTCGATTACAGCCATCACACTCTTTAGCGTCTCAGCGATTTATCACAGAGTTCCGTGGTCACCTGCGAAGAAGAAGATCTGGCGCAGATGGGATCACGCGAATATCAATCTGCTGATTGCAGGTTCCTACACACCGTTTGCTATGACCCTACTTGAAGGGCGAGATCGAACGATCTGCTTGAGCGTTGTCTGGATCGGCGCACTTGTTGGTGTGGCGATGCGTATCTTCTGGCTCGGTGCTCCCCGCTGGCTCTATGTCCTTAACTATCTCGCACTTGGTTGGGTCGCAGTTTTCTACACACCTCAGCTCTATAAAGAGGGTGGGCTATGGGTGCTCATCCCAATCCTGATTGGCGGGCTGCTCTATTCGGTAGGCGCGATCTTCTACGCCTTGAAAAAGCCAGGGACCAATGCCAAATACTTCGGCTTCCACGAGCTCTTCCATATCTTCGTTCTTGCCGCCTGGATCTCACAGTATTTGGCAATCTCCTTCGCCATCTACCGCGATTAACCCTGTGCGCGATTAACCCTGTCTGGCGCTGACTTTCGCGCTTGAAATCTCACCCTGGCTCACTTTTGGAGAACTCCTTTGGTGCCCTAATCTAGGGCCATGGCAAATGAGAAGAGCACCTTTCTTAACTGGGTAGGTTTCAAAGAAGGCGAAACGTCGACGCAGAACTCAGTCGAACGTATTCGCGAACTTGAGGCACAGTTATCTGACCTGCGCTCGCGCCGTGACATCACATCTCTGAGCAAAGAAGAGTTTGAAATCTTGGCTACAGAGACTGCCATGACGATGATCAAATCTGCGCAAGCTCGTGAACAGAAAGCATTCTCTTCCTCTGAACGCCTTGTGAGTGAGGCAAGTAAAACTGCGCGCGAAGCACTCGAGGCGGCAGAGAGTAAAGCACGTGCACTTTTATCTGGTGCAGAATCTCGTGGTCGCACATACATCAGTGCCGCAGAAGGTGAAGCCCAGGAGATTCTTTCTCAAGCCTCAGCCGATGCCGAAGCGCTATTTGACGAGAAGCGTCGTGAAGTTACAGCGTTGGCTCTTGCGGCTCGTCGTGAAGGTGAGCGAATCATCTCCGATGCGCAGAATGAAGTTGTTGAATATCGCCAATGGTTGAGCCAAGTAATGTCTGAAGCAGAACGCCTCAACCGCATTCAAACTCAATCTCTCCATGCTGCAGAGACTGCAATTGCGCAAGGTCGCTCAAGTCTTGAGACCGCCTTTGCTCGTCTGAGTGACTTGCAGAAAAAAGTCAGCGAAAATCTTTCAACAGATGGTGGACTACTGCCACAAGTACCGAAGAAGGTAGCAAGCCAGCGGACTAAGCCAGCACTTGATGCGCCAGCGAAAAGTAGCGCAAAGAAGAGCGCTCCTAAGAAGAGCGCAAAGAAAACTCCAACTAAGCGACGTTAATTCCTATGGCTACCAAGCGCGGTATCCAACATATCCCTGCCATTGATGGTTTACGAGCCATTGCAGTTACTGCAGTCATCTTCTATCACTTAGGTTTCACATGGATACCTGGTGGATTTCTCGGAGTAGATCTCTTCTTTGTTATCTCCGGCTATGTAATCACTCGACTATTGCTTGATTCAATTGCACGAAGTGGCGGGTTAGATCTCCGAGGATTCTATAAAGCGCGTGCACGTCGCTTGCTACCACCACTTATTTTTATGATCGTAGTCACCGCCTTTTACATCAGCATCTGGGCTCAAGATTCAGTAAAGAGATTTCTTACAGATACACCGTTTTCATTGACAGGTGTGATGAATTGGTGGCTGGTCTTTAAGCAGCAAGATTACTTCGAAGCCATTGGACGTCCACCGTTACTGCAGCACACCTGGTCGCTCGCCGTTGAATCCCAGTTCTACCTGATCTGGCCGGTGCTACTACTGCTTATTCTCAAGCGCTTTGGCAAGAAGGTAATCCCAATTGCCGCTCTAGCAATCGCGCTCTTTTCAGGTACCGCGCTCTTTCTTGTCTCACTCCAGCTAGATGCAACAAGCACTGTAAGCCATGTGTATTTCGGTACAGATACTCACAGCATCGGACTTTTTCTCGGTGCAGCCCTTGCCGTGAGTTGGATTCCACAGAATTTCAAGAGCGAGGTAAGTAATAGAGCGCAAAACTTTATTGATTTTATTGGAGTCTTTGGTCTAGTCGGAATCCTCGGATCATTCCTCTTGATTGATGCCAGCTCTCCGACTGCCTACAAAATTGCCTTTCCATTGGCGGCGATATTTGGTGCTGCGATTATTACTTCGATTGTTCACCCAGCTTCTCGCTTTGCGCCAATCTTGCAAAACCGAGTTCTCCTTTGGATCGGTGAAAGATCGTATGCAATTTACTTATGGCACTGGGTCGTCTTTCAGATCACTCGACCACGTGTGGATATTGATGGACAAGATTGGGCGCTCATCGCACTAAGAATCTTGGTCGTCTTGGCCCTTGCTGATATCTCTCTCAAACTTGTTGAGCTGCCGATCCGTAGTGGCAGGGTCGAGTATTGGTTTAAGGGAATGAAATATCGAAGAGAATCTGTGCGAAAGAGACAGAAGATTGCAGTTATCTCATCCGTCTCTGTAGTTCTCGTTTCGCTTTCGGCTCTCTCATCATTTGCAGTCATTTCAAGTGATCGCACCACGCGAGAATTTCAAGAATCGCTTCTCAGTGAACCTGAATTCACTCCCCCGGTAACGCAGGTTGTAGATCGCACTGAGTTGATTTGGCTTACTGGAGATTCAGTAATTCTTGGTATTCGCTCTGCAATTGCAGATATTCGCCAACTGCTTGTGGTTAACGCCCGCGTCGGTCGAGCCGCTCCTGAACTTCTCGAGGAGATGAACCGAGACCTTGAAAAGGCAGCGGGATCTACCGTTGTCATGGATTTGGGTAATAACGATCTGCTAGTAGAAGAGACTGTGAGAGCAATCTTTGAGCTCGTTAAAGAGAGCCCCAAGGTAGTTGTTGTAAACACTGCAGTGCCTAGACCATATCGCGATGCAAATAACGAGCTGATTACGCGGCTGGCAACTGAGTATACAAATGTGAGAGTTGTGGATTGGAATGCAATATCTGAAGGGCATCCTGAATATTTCGCACCCGATGGCGTGCACTTGGTACCCACAGGAGTCAGCGCTTATGTCATCGCGATAGATGAGGCGCTCAAATAAAAAACCCGCACCATATTCGATGCGGGTTTTTTACTTAAGACTTTTTATTCAAAGACACCTGAGAAGCCGAATGTGTTTCCGACTGCTTCTTGTCCATCAGAGTAAACCGATGAAACTCGGAATGATGTCTCACCCATTGAGTCGGTCTTTGAAAAATCAATTGAAAGTTGATCGGCAGGAACTTCAGACTTGACTACCCACTCGCCGCGATTTACGCGAACTTCAACTTTATATCCTGTAAGTCCGGCAGATGCTGCTGGAGCTTTCCAAGTGATTGACATAATGGACTTAGCTGAATCTTTCCAATTTCCGATTGTCTTTGGACCTTCGACAGCTGCAACTGGTGCAGATGTCTCTTCACTTGTTGGTTCTTCGCTTGGCTCTGACATTGAATCATCTGACATTGAATCTTCAGTTGAATCTTCAGACGGTTCTGCAGATGCTGAAGCAGCAGGTGCAGGCGCTGCATCATCGCTACCGCTATCTGGGCGGGTTACAACAACGACTGCAAGAAGAATGATTCCTACGATTATCGCTGCAAGAACCTTGCCTGAAGCACCCTGTTTAGGAGCAGATGCTGCCGCTGCTGGCTTACTTGGAGCGGAAGTGCTCTTTGTTGCAGGCTTCGGTGTTGATGAAACATCGACACCTCCGGCACCAAGAGATGATGATGTAGGAACTGGTGGAATAACTACTGATGAAGCAGAGGTTGCACGCTTCTTGGCTGCACTCTTCTTAACAGTCTTCTTCGCAGCAGATTTCTTAACTGCGGACTTCTTAACGGTCTTCTTGGCAGCAGATTTCTTAACGGCTGACTTCTTAACAGTTTTCTTCGCAGCGCTCTTCTTTACCGCTGACTTCTTAACAGTTTTTTTGGCAACAGACTTCTTCGCTGTTGACTTCTTGGCGACAGACTTCTTCGCTGCGCTCTTCTTTACGGCTGCCTTCTTGGCAGCAGGTTTCTTCTTGACGGCCACAATCACTCCTTGCTTCGGGTGTGCCAAGTTTAGCCTAGCTCGGCCACCATTTTTCTTACATGCGGGGCGATTGCTCGAAGAGCTTTTCCGCGATGGCTGATTGCATCCTTATCCGCGGCACTCATCTGCGCACTTGAGATGGAATATCCATCAGGGGCAAATATTGGGTCATAACCAAAACCATTCTCACCCACTGGGTGATGGAGAAGGCGGCCATGGAATCTTCCTTCTTCACAGTGGCTGCTTCCATCCGTAAGTACGAGAGCTGCTACGCAGATGAAATATGCAGTGCGATCAGCTTGCGCAACATCTCTTACTTGCTCTAATACTTTGCGTAGGTTCGCTTCATCATCTCCATGTACGCCAGACCAGCGAGCAGAGAAAATTCCTGGATCTCCGCCAAGAGCATCGACACATAATCCGCTGTCATCTGCAATCGCAGGAAGTCCGGTCGCTTCAGACATTTGGCGAGCTTTCAGGAGAGCATTCTCTTGAAATGTGCTTCCCGTCTCTTCCACATCTGCAAGATCTGGAAATTGATCAAGTCCGACAAGTTCAATCTCACCAGGTGCGATCTCTTCAAGAATGCGATGAAACTCTTCTATCTTTCCCTTGTTTCGTGTGGCAAGAAGAAGTTTTTTCATTTCTAATCGGTTTACTTAGCGAGAGCGTTCTTCTGCATCGCTGTGAGATCGGCGCAACCAGCCAGTGCAAGATCTAAAAGCGAATCGAGAAGAGCGCGATCAAAAGGTGCACCTTCGGCAGTGCCCTGCACTTCAATAAATCGTCCATCTCCACTGCAGACGACATTCATATCTGTCTCTGCACGCACATCTTCTTCGTAGCAAAGATCGAGCATTGGGACACCATCAATTATTCCAACGCTTACCGCAGCAACTGAATCTGACAGTGGTTTCGCACCGGCCTTAATGTGACCCTGCTTCTGCGCCCAATTGATTGCATCAGCGAGAGCAACATATGCACCGGTGATCGCAGCGGTACGTGTTCCACCATCTGCTTGAAGAACATCGCAATCGATCACGATTGTATTTTCACCAAGTTGAGCAACGTCTACGATGCCGCGAAGTGAGCGGCCAATGAGACGTGAAATTTCTTGGGTGCGACCGCCAAGTTTTCCCTTCACTGACTCTCGATCAGAGCGTGTGTGAGTTGCGCGAGGCAACATTGAATACTCGGATGTAACCCACCCTTTTCCTGAATCCTTAAGCCAACGAGGAACTCCAGGAGTAAATGAAGCAACGCAGAGAACGCGAGTCTTTCCGAATTCAACGAGAACTGAACCTTCTGCATGATCTAACCATCCGCGAGTGATTTTGATGTCGCGAAGATCTTTATTGGTTCTTCCGTCGATTCGTGTCATGTCTTCCTCTTTTATCGTTGTTTATTGTTCTCTGTAGTTTTTATAGATAGTGCATTTTAAAGATCTTGATGGCGTACGTGACCAACTTCTGGCCCAAGGAATCTACGCGCCAAGCTCTCAAAGCTCTTGGCATCCCCTGTTGCAAGGAATTGATGTTCAGCAGCTCCTGCAGTGGCACTTCTGAGTTGATCGGTCTCGACCAAGGTTCGGTAGAGATCTTTTGCCGTCTCTTCAGCGCTAGAAACGAGTGAAACTCCGTTGCCAACTACATAAGAGATAACACCAGTTAACAAGGGGTAATGCGTGCAACCAAGGACAAGGGTGTCCACATCGGCATCCATGATTGGTTTCAAATATGTTCGTGCAATTTCAGTAATTGCTGGACCTGAGGTTTCTCCGCGTTCGACAAATTCTACAAATGCCGGGCAGGCGACATCTGTAATTTCAAGATGAGGTGCGGCGGCAAATGCATCTAAGTACGCACGTGATTCAATGGTTGTCGCTGTGCCGATAACGCCAATGCGACCGGTACGCGTTGCAGCAACTGCACGACGCACAGCAGGCTGAATTACTTCAATAACTGGAACTGAGTAACGCTCTCGCGCATCGCGGAGCATCGCAGCACTTGCAGTGTTGCAGGCAATAACAACTGCCTTGACGCCTTGATCGATGAGAAAATCAATTGTCTCAAGAGAGAAATCTCTAACTTCTGCTAGCGGGCGAGGTCCGTATGGTCCGCGTGCTGTATCTCCGATATAGATAGTGGATTCATTAGGTAACTGATCCAAAATTGCTCGTGCAACAGTTAATCCGCCAACTCCAGAATCGAAGATGCCAATTGGTGCCGAACTCATGCCCAAAGAGTATCGTCTAATCCCTCTGTTGCTTCATCCACGTTTGATCCATACACGCCGGTCGAGAGATATTTCCATCCTCCGTCGCAGACAATAAAGGCTATATCGGCGCTCTTTCCATCGCGCACTGCCTCATTCGCTAAAGCGATAGCAGCATGAAGAATTGCACCAGTTGATATTCCTGCAAATATTCCTTCGACTTCCAAGAGTTCGCGAACACGGCGCACAGAATCTTCAGCCCCTACAGAGAATCTGCGAGTAAGGACAGAGGCATCGTAGAGCTCTGGAACAAATCCTTCATCGATATTGCGAAGTCCATAAACAACTTCGCCATATCTTGGCTCTGCTGCGATTATCTGGATATCTGGATTCTTCTCACGAAGGTAGCGTCCAGCACCCATCAGCGTTCCCGTTGTTCCAAGGCCAGCAACAAAGTGTGTAATTGTTGGGAGATCTTCAAAAATTTCTGGACCAGTTGAGTCATAGTGGGCAGCGGTATTTGCAGGATTTCCATATTGATAGAGAAAGACCCACTCTGGATTTTCTGCCGCTAACTCTTTTGCAACTCGAACCGCTTCATTTGATCCGCCGGCTGCAGGTGAGGAAATAATTTTTGCGCCCCACATTTCAAGGAGCTGTCTACGTTCTGGGCTCGTGTTTTCAGGCATCACACAAATCAGACGGTAACCGCGAACCTTGGCAGCCATGGCAAGTGAAATGCCGGTGTTTCCGCTAGTTGGTTCAAGAATTGTTGCGCCTGCTTTTAACTGACCGCTTTTCTCTGCCGCATCCAGCATTGATAACGCTGTGCGATCTTTAATTGATCCAGTCGGATTTCGATCTTCCATCTTCGCCCACAAGCGAACAGTTGGAGATGGTGAAAGATTGGGAAGTCCGATCAGCGGCGTGTGGCCAACTGAATCAGCTAGCGAATCAAAACGTGCCACTTAATTAACCGCCGGCGACTGCAGGCAGAATTGTTACAGAGTCTCCATCTTTAACCTGTGCATCCAGGCTTCCAAGAAAGCGAACATCCTCATCGTTAATGTAAATGTTGATGAATCGTCGCAACGCACCATTTTCGAGTAAACGCTCACCGATACCAGGGAAGTTCGCATCTAAATCTGCGATGAGTGAGCCAAGGTTTGCACCTTCGGCTTGAACACTCTTCTGATCCTTGGTGTACGGACGAAGAATTGTGGGGATTCGAATATCGATACTCATAGCGCACATTATGGCTAAGAAATCGCCTATGCGGTAATTGAAACTTCTTCCTCGGTAACTACGCCATCAATAATGCGAAAAGAGCGAAATTCAATTGCAGGTGCAATCTCTTCGCGACTAGAGACCAGCACATAGTGAGCACCTGGTTCGCCAGCATAGGCAATATCTGTCCGAGACGGCCGGGCTTCAGTCTCTGTATGTGAGTGATAGATAACAACAATCTCTTCATCGTTGTCATCTACTTCCCGATAGAGAGCCAGCAGATCCTTTGGATCAAATTCATAAAAAGTAGGGCTATGCGCTGCGTTGATCATTGGCTTTAAACGCTCGGCCTTACCCGATCCCTCTGGTCCAAGAATTACTCCACAACATTCGTCTGGGTACTCAGCACGTGACTGAGCAACGATTGCATCGACAAAGGTTTGAGAAATTTCAAGCATGAGCAGATCCTACAGTCTCATTCATCCATGAGCGCTGAGAGTAAAGATTCTTGCAGCCAACCTAACCATGTGTATACGGCGTAGACACCACGGAGCTCATCATCAGGTGAGAGTAGCTCCAATACTTCTGAAGTATTTTCCTGAACATTTAGTCGAACGCCGAGAGCTAATCGAATGTCATTAATTGCACCGAGCCATGCATTTGCACTGTCATGATCAAGATCAACGATTCCATCATCCGCGCTCTTGAGATACATCCGCATAGACATTGCATGTGCCTGCTTCTTGCCCCTTAGCGTTGACTCTGTGTAGCGCCGAAATTCACTTGCTTGAACTTCATCAGCATATGCATTTGGAAGTAGTCGACGCAGGACTTCATCTTCTGGTGGCGAGTCATGTGAAGTGATTCCAACCATCGCCGCAAGTGGATCTTCATGACCGTGATCAACGCGCTCTGAAAGTAATTCGATCAGCTGTTCAATGAGGTTAAGTAATACCTCGCGCTCACTTTCGGCAAACTCGGCAATGTAAGAGTTATCGCCATGGCGATGAAATCCCTTTTCGTTACTCATAGAGCTTGATCACCACGCTGAAGAGTGGCCCATAAGCCATATTCGTGGAGCATCGCAACATCATGTTCCATCTCTTCACGCGTACCAGTAGAAACAACTGCTTTTCCTTCAGTGTGAACTTTCATCATGAGTTCATGAGCTTTTTCACGTGAAAAACCAAAGAGTTCCATTAATACATATGTCACATAGGTCATGAGATTCACTGGATCATCCCAAACGATGGTGACCCACGGCGTATTTCCAGAAAAGATTGCAGCAATCTCTTCTTCGATTTTCGTCGACGTCTTAACCATCATCGGATAATGATAGAGAATGCATCGCTTGCAAAGACGGGCCAAGTCGCATCTGCACCGACGGTGATCTGATAGGTAGCGATACTGCGAGCCTGGGCAGGAACGTTAAGCGTGAATGCTCCTTGCGCATCTGTGGTCGTCGCCGTACCTACGACCCTGCCTGAAGTTGTGGCCAAGGTAATTGTTATCCCGGCTGCACGTGGCAAGACGATGCCCGTGATTGTAAATGGGAGACTGCTCTTTACTGATGTTGGTGGAGTCAGGATGAGATTGCGTGAAACTGCAAGTGAGAGTGGAGCTGTTGCAGATGCTTCGCGCTCCCATGAAGGTTCAGTAAGAACGCGAAGTGATACTGACTTACCGATCAACATAGGAATTGAATACGTTCCATCAAAACCAGTTACACCAGTGGTCAAAATTCGAGTTGAACCATCTGCGTATTTGCCTTCAACGTTAAAGGAAAGCGCTGCTACCGGGGATTTATCTTTGAGCGTGATGGCACCCGAGAGAGTTACTGGATTTCCATAGGAGACCTGGTTGGTTGAGAGCGAGAGAGATGACTCAAGTTGTGCTGGCGCGATAGATGTTGCAACTTCACGGATCGCAACCATCGCAAGCGGTTCTTCTTGTCCAATGACCCATTGAGCCGCTCCGCCTAATTGGTATTTAGCAACCAACTGTGCACGGAGTGAAAAACTCTGAGCATTTTGATGCCAGGCAGTTCGACTTGCTGTACACGTTGTTGAAAGCCCACTGCTGGTCTGACCTGTGTACTCACGTTTATAAGAGAATGTAACTTCAGCGAAGGTTTCGTTATATGTAGGTACCGCGCCATATGTAGCGGCAATACTTGCTGCATCGCGCATCAGAAATGTTCCAGCTTTAGCCGATGGAGTAATGATCTTTGCTAAGTTTGATGGGCAAACTCCTTCGACCTTTGTAACCCAATCTTTTCCATACCCTGGAAGTCCAAGATAGACCTTCGAGGCAGGCATTATCGAAACTGCATACTTAACAGTCTTCTCTGTCCATGCGATTGGCCCAATTGGCCCAGGGCGTGAAGTTGAGTAGTCATATGTCATGATGCGAAGTCGATCGATGTGTGGAGCAATCTCTGCCCACGCATAAACAAAGTAACCTTTTTGTTTCTCCGCCGGGTTAAATAGGTACGGCGTAGTTATTGAGAGAATCTTCTTCTGTGCATGTAACGCTGCACCTAACTCTTTAACAAAGAGAACCCAATTCGGAGCAGTTGCCTTCCACGTTGTATTTGGATCGATAAATGCAAAACCTTCAAAATCTAAATCAATTCCATCGTAATTTTGGGAAGCAACTGTCGCCACAATTGCATCTACAACCTGCTTGCGTGAAACTGGTTTTGAGAGCAGATTTGCAAGAACTAACTTTTCGGTTCCATCAGTGATGGTTGGGATAATTGTCATTCCTGCATTACGAAGAGCAGTCAATGGCTCCGTAATTGGCACACTCGGATTAGCTGTCTTATATACATCGGCAATAACAGGTTTTTTCGTCTTGCCATCATATTTCAGGGTGTACCAGAACGGCATAATCTCTTTAATCAGATCTGCATTGTTAAGGACTGCAGGTAAATAGGTCTTCATTGAATAATAAGGAAGCCAACCTGTCAGAATTTTGCGAGGTGGATTAGCAGCCTCTGCACTCTGTATGTGTTGTAGCGGTGATGCAAACACAAGTAGCGCTAGAAGTATTGAAAGCGTGGGAAGGCGTTTCATTCCGATTCTTTTTTGCGAACGAGTGTGTCGTAGATGGCTTTACATGCAGGACAGATTGGATATTTCTCTGGGTCGCGAGATGGCACCCACTTCTTGCCACATAGTGCGCGGACTGCCTTACCGGTCACAGCAGATTCAACGACCTTATCTTTCTTGATGTAGTGCGCGAATCGATCATGGCTACCCTCATCATCTTCAACTTCTGGGCGCGTAAGTAGATCTGTATCGCCATCGAGCGAGAGGTCACGTGTGCCGCGTGAGAATAAACCCATGTGCCCAAGGATACTGGCAGCCGATACAATTTCTTGATGAAGGACCTACTGCGTACGCAAGATTTATCTCGCGATGATGTTGAGATGCTCCTTTCGACTGCCGCCGAATTTGCAGTAGATCCATTGAAATCTCGTGACGCGCTAGCCCACAAGAGCGTTGCTATTTACATGACAAAGCCCAGCACACGCACTCGATTAGCTTCAGAGACGGCGGTAGCGCACTTAGGTGGAACTCCTATTTTTATTCGCGGCGATGAACTACAACTTGGTCGCGGCGAAACAATTGCTGACACCGCTCGCATCATTAGCGGATATTGCTCAGCTCTGATCGTTCGCACCTTTGCACAAGCCGATGTCAATGAGCTTGGCGAACATTCTTCTATTCCAGTAATCAATGCTCTTACTGATGATGATCACCCAACTCAGTTACTTGCAGATTGGTTAACAATTCGCGAAACATTTGGTAAAGATGTTTCTGGCAGAAAATTTGTGTATCTCGGTGATGGAAACAATATGTCTCATGCGTGGTTGACAATGGGTGCAATCATGGGAGCGCACGTAGTTGTTGCGACACCATCTGGATCTTGGGCACCTGATACGCAAGTAGTTGCAGAAGCACAGAAGATTGCAGCACGTACTGGTGGGCGAATCGAAGTCCTTAATGATCCCGAAGCAGCATCTAAAGATGCCAGTGTTCTTTATACAGATGTGTGGATGTCGATGGGTGATCCTGAATCAGAGCGAGCAGAGAAGATGAATGCTCTCGCTCCTTTTGCAGTCACCGAAAAACTCATGGCTCTGACTGCATCAGATTCCATATTCATGCACTGTTTGCCAGCCCACCGTGGTGAAGAGGTCGAATCAGCTGTCATCGATGGCCCAAAGTCGGTCATTTGGCGCGAGGCTCTTCATCGTCGAACCACAATTCAGTCGATTCTGTATCACACTTCACGTGGTGAACTTAGGGGTAACTAGTTACTCTTTCTCCATGTTGGTAGCCGTTCCTAAAGAGATCCGCGATGGCGAAAAGCGCGTCGCACTTGTCCCAGACATCATCAATAAATTAACGCGCCTTGGTCTGGAAGTGGTCATTGAATCTGGCGCTGGAGTTGATGCGCAAGCAAGTGATGATGCATATCGCGCTGCGGGCGCTAAGGTAGTTACCGGCGATGTACTCAAGAGTGCAGATGTTGTTCTCTCAGTTACCGCACTCACTCCGGCTCAAATCGGAACCTTGAAAAAAGGTGCGATCACAATCTCATTCTTATCTGTTGTTAATCAGCGTGAATCAATTGCTGCAGCAGTTGCTGCCGGGGTCACCGCATTCTCGCTGGAATTAGTTCCTAGAATCTCTCGCGCACAATCGATGGATGCGCTCACATCACAAGCTCTATGTGCCGGTTACCGCGCATCGCTCGTGGGTGCCGAACTTTCTCCACGATTCTTCCCGATGTTAATGACTGCAGCAGGAACTGTTACTCCTGCACAGGTACTAATTCTTGGAGCAGGTGTTGCAGGACTGCAAGCAATTGCAACGGCTCGTCGTTTAGGTGCAGTTGTCTCTGCCTACGATGTGCGTCCATCATCTGCCGATGAAGTGAAGTCGATGGGTGCAACATTTATCGAACTTGAACTTGAATCACTTGAAGGTGCCGGTGGTTATGCACGTGAAATGACAGAAGAGCGCGCTGCAAAACAGCGTGAACTTTTGACTCCATATATTGCTAAGTCGCACGTTGTGATTACAACCGCTGCTGTTCCAGGTCGCACTGCACCGCGTTTGATGACCGCTGCAATGGTTGATGCGATGGAAGAAGGCACAGTCATTGTCGATCTCGCTGCTGAAACTGGTGGCAACGTCGAAGGATCAAAGCCTGGCGAGATTGTCGTAACAGGTAAAGGTGTACGTATTTGGGGTGGCAAAGATGTTCCAAGCCAGCTCCCATTCCACGCATCAAGCCTGTATTCACGTAACGTCGTTAATCTGCTCACGCTGCTCACCAAGCCAGCCAGTGAAGGTACGCAGGTTTCATTCGATATCAACTTCGAGGATGAAATCATCGATGGCTCTGCCGTCACACATGCTGGTGTCGATCGAAAGGCAGGCAAGTAAATGGAAGCCCTCACACCTATCGCGGTGATCTCGATCTTCACACTCTCTGTTTTCGTTGGATTCGAAGTTGTTTCAAAGGTTTCTTCAACGCTACATACGCCGTTGATGTCAGGTGCTAACGCAATTCACGGTGTGATCTTGGTGGGCGCGATCATCGTCGCCTCTCACTCAGATACAACTCTTGAACTCACACTCTCTGTCATCGCAATTATCTTGGCCACAATCAACATGATCGGCGGCTTCGTTGTCACCGACCGCATGCTTGAAATGTTTAAAGGTAAGAAAGGAGGCGACAAGTGAGCGACTTCGTTTATGACCTCATTGGCCTCACAGCCGGCGTCTTCTTTATCCTTGCTCTCAAGGGTCTTTCACATCCACGCACTGCGCGTCGCGGAAACCTTATCGGCGCACTTGGTGCCGGTATTGCGACGGTAGTTGTCTTCTTCCACGGGGAAATCAAAAACCTCTGGTGGATCTTGGGTGCAATTGCTGTAGGAACCATCGTTGGCGTACCTGCTGCGCGCAAGGTTCAGATGACACAGATGCCACAACTTGTCGCACTCTTTAATGGTGTGGGCGGTGGCGCTGCAGCACTCGTTGCGATCGTTGAATACTTAAGTCTTGGCGATACTGCAACAACTGCAGAAGTTATCTTCACAGTATTTACTGTCGTCGTTGGTTGCGTATCTTTCAGCGGATCTATCGTGACCTTCTTAAAGCTCCAAGAGCTCATGACCACACGCCCTGTCGTTTTCCCAGGCGGACGCTTTGTTATCGCAGCTACCTTGGCTGCCGTTCTCGGTTCATCGGTCTGGGTCGTCGTAGAACTAGGTACTACGCCACTTTTGGTCGTTGCCGGGCTCTCTCTAGCATTCGGAATTCTCTTCGTGCTACCTGTCGGTGGCGCGGATGTTCCAATTGTTATCTCACTCCTTAACGCCTTCACTGGTCTAACAGTTGCTGCCAGTGGTTATGTACTGCAGTCAACCCTCCTGATTATCGCTGGAACACTCGTTGGTGCATCAGGAACAATCTTGACGCGCATGATGGCTGAAGCGATGGGTCGCTCACTCTTTGGAACACTCTTCGGTGCATTCACTGCAAAGCCACAAGATGTGAGTGGTGTTGCAGAAGATCGTCCGGTACGAAGTGGTTCACCTGATGACGTTGCAATCTTGCTCAACTATGCACGTCGCGTAGTTATCGTTCCTGGTTTTGGTTTAGCAGTTGCGCAAGCACAGCACACAGTTCGTGAACTTGCAGATCTCATGATCTCAAAGGGAATCGATGTTGCATACGGAATTCACCCAGTTGCTGGTCGTATGCCAGGACATATGAACGTATTGCTTGCAGAGGCAAATGTTCCATACGATCAATTGGCAGAAATGGATGAAGTTAATCCAACATTTGGTCAGACAGATGTCGCTATTGTCATTGGTGCAAATGATGTTGTGAACCCTGCAGCAAAGACAACTCCTGGATGTCCAATTTACGGAATGCCAATCTTGGAAGTTTCAAACGCTGCCAACGTCATCTTCCTCAAGCGCTCAATGCGTCCAGGATTTGCCGGTATCGAAAACGAATTGCTCTATGACCCAAAGACGATGTTGCTCTTTGGCGATGCAAAGGCTTCGCTCACAAAGGTTGTCTCAGCGCTTAAGGCTCTGTAAAGCGGGCGCACGAACGCGAGAAATGTTTCGAGTTGCTGGTAGTTGAAAGTTCAACTAATCTCAGAACATAGCTAAGGAGTCCAAATGCCAGCAGTAACCGTTTCCGATATCACCGTTCTACCGCGTATTTCTTCAACGCCGGGAGCACAACCTCGCACAGTAAAGAGCATTACAACTGCGCCACAAGGTTTTGAAGGTGAAGGATTTCCTGTTCGTCGCGCATTTGCTGGCGTTGATTTGGCTGAGCTCGATCCATTTATTCACTTAGATCAAATGGGCGAAGTGGAATATGCACCGGGAGAACCAAAGGGAACTCCATGGCATCCACATCGTGGTTTTGAAACTGTTACATACATTATTGATGGAATTTTTGATCACCAAGATTCAAATGGTGGTGGTGGAACTATCTCTAACGGTGACACACAGTGGATGACTGCTGGTGGTGGAATTCTTCATATCGAGACTCCCCCAGAGAGTTTGGTAATGAGCGGTGGCTTGTTCCACGGATTCCAATTGTGGGTTAACTTGCCTGCTGCCAAAAAATGGTCGCCTCCGGCTTACCAAGATGTTCGCGCAAATGATGTTGCGTTGTTGTCATCACATGATGGTGGTGCGTTGATTCGAATTATTGCTGGTGAACTAGATGGATATGTTGGTCCAGGTTCGACACAGACACCAATTACTTTGATACATGCAAGTGTTGCAGCCGGTGCCGAACTTCGCTTGCCATGGCGTCGCGACTACAACGCTCTTGTTTATGCGATGGCAGGACATGGATTTGTTGGCGCAGGGTCTCAACCAATTCAGATGGGACAACTTGCAGTATTTGGTGATGGCGATGAGATTGTTATTCGCGCAGCACAACATCAGGAGTCGCGTTCTCCGCAGCTAGAACTATTTATTCTCGGCGGTGCGCCAATTAAGGAACCTGTGGCGTGGATGGGCCCATTTGTGATGAATACAAAGCGCGAAGTTCTGCAGGCATTTGAGGATTTCCAGAAGGGTCTGCTTGGCTCAATTCCAGCGATTTACAAGGAAGATGCCAAGCCCAAGGCACCGATTCAGCGCACAGATAAGTTGCAGGGTGATAGTCCTGCGCGTAAGTCTGAGGCTGATTCATCTTCTAGAGCAGCTGCGATTCTTGATGTGCACGGAGCGCCAACAAATATGCAGGAATCTGGCGAAAAGTAACTCTCTGTAACGCGCTTTCTAATCCTGCTTCAACTCTTACTTCGATTCTCGATGTGCATGGAGCTTCAAAGGATATGCAGGAATCTGGGGATAACTCACCTCTTTAGTAAGCACCTTGTCAGCGCACCAATGCACTATCTGCACATGCCTTCAGCAACCGCAGCGATACCGATGAATGAAGATCACAACTCTTCATCAACGCAGGCTCGTGAAGGCCATCTCGCATTAAGTGTTTCTAGTCGCGAAGATTGCGTTGCCACACTTCTCGCAGCTGCACCTGGAATCAAGACTTTAGGTGGGTTGATTGCGATCGATCCCCAAGATCTCTCCCCAGCTGCTCGCATTGACTACCTAGCAGCGCTCGAACGGCAGAGCAGTTGGTTACAGGCAGCGATGCAACGGGCAATTGTTGCCGTAGCCGGAATAAGCGAAGGAAAGTCTGATGGACCATTTACCGGAGTCGATGAGGCTGAGCGCGAAGACGTTTCTTCTGCACTACGACTATCTGCTGGTACTGCACAAATGCGAATTGATGTCGCGCGCACACTCGTTAACCATCTTCCAAATACTTGTTCGGCTCTTGCTACTGGAGAGCTAAGTGCAGCACATGCAACTGTTATCGCGAGAGAGACTGCAGCGGCGATTCGTGATGGATTGAGTGAATTTGCGATTTTCTCGATTGAAGAGAAGGCGATTGCACACGCTGAATTTCATACGCCTTCTCAAGTGGCCCAACAAGTGCGCAGCGCGATCGCTAGATTTGCACCAGCTACCTTTGAAGAAGTTGTTGAAAAGGCTCGCGATAGCCGGCGAGTGAGTTGCTATAACGATGTAGATGGAATGTCTACAGTTGTTGCCATCTTGCCAGCAGAAGATGCACAGACCGTAATGAAAGCGATTGAAGCATTCATTATCAAGGGATCCACCGTATTCAATATTCCCGGTGAGTCACCTGTCTCTGATACTCGCAGCGCTGACATGAAGCGTGCCGATGCTCTCACATCACTGGCAGGGTTTGCACTAGCTACAAGTAGTGAAGAGGTCGCACTTCATCGTCGACCAATTACTGTAAATGTAACGATTGATCTTCCAACACTTCTTGGTTTAAGTGAAAATCCTGGACAACTTGCTGGCTATGGCGCTATACCCGCCTCTGTCGCACGCGCACTTGCAAGTGATGGAAAATGGAAAAGATTTATTACAGATCCGCAGACTGGTGCACTTTTAGATTATGGGCGAGAGACTTACCAACCTCCGCAAGCACTTATTGATTTTTTGATTGCGCGAGATCGAACTTGTCGATTCCCCGGATGTCGGCGATCGGCCGCACTCTCAGATCTTGATCATGCTCAAAGTTGGGAAGACGGCGGAACCACTTCACTAGATAACCTCGGTGCGCTCTGCCGTCGCCATCATCTATTGAAGACCCATGGTGGCTGGGGAATTGAATCCCGAGCAGATGGATCGTGTACCTGGACTTCCCCATTGGGAAAGATTTATCAGACTCCAGCGCGCTCGATTGCCGAGTCTGTTTAGCCGAGTCTCTCGCGAGGTTTGAGATGAATTCCCCTCTATCTGACTAACGTTAGAATCAGCCTGTGAACAAGCACGCACAAGTCGTTGACAAGGTGATTCTCTATTACGGCTTCACGCCAATTAGCGATCCTGAAGCGATACGCCTCTGGCAGACCCAACTCTGCACTTCTCTTGGATTAACTGGTCGAATTCTTATTTCAAAGCACGGAATCAACGGAACACTCGGCGGCAAAATGGCAGAACTGAAAAAATATGTACGCCAAACTCGAAGTTATTCAGGATTTAATAAGATGCCGATTAAGTGGTCTGAAGGAACTGGAAATGATTTCCCGCGTCTTTCTGTCAAAGTTAAATCCGAGTTAGTGGCATTTGGTGATCCTGATGTCATTGAAGTTGATGCAAATGGAGTAGTTGGCGGCGGTAAACACCTGCGTCCACATCAAGTTGAGAAGCTTGTCCAAGAACGTGGCGATGAAGTTGTCTTCTTTGATGGTCGAAATGCATTTGAAGCAGAGATCGGTAAATTCAAGGACGCGGTTATTCCCGATGTCACTTCATCGCGTGACTTTATTGCAGAGATCGAAAGTGGAAAGTATGACCACATCAAAGATAAGCCAGTAGTTACTTACTGCACCGGTGGAATTCGTTGCGAGATTATCTCTGCGGTGATGGTCAAGAATGGCTTTAAAGAGGTTTATCAGATCGATGGCGGCATCGTTAAGTACGGTGATGCATTCGGTGATGATGGACTTTGGGAAGGCTCTCTCTATACCTTTGATGCACGTATGAAGATAGAATTCTCTGACCACACCAAAGTTATTGGTAAGTGTGAAAAGTGCGAATCTCCGAGTAATCTATTTAGAAATTGTAAAACTGCGTCATGTCATCAACTTATTCTTCTCTGTGATTCATGTGCGGCGCTAGATCCAAATCTCGCTTGCACCCATGATCCAAGCAAAGCGCGTGACGCAGAGCTCATCGGCTAGTTGCGCACTTAATGATCTGGTGGCCATCGGAAGTTCCCACGATTACTCGTGGCCTCATCACACTTCGCAAACCTCACCTTGACGATACCCAAGCAGTCTTCGATGGCTGCCAGGATCCCCTCATTCCTAGATTCACCGCCATTAGCGCTGACTATTCAATGGCGCATGCACTTGATTATGTGCAGCGAACTGATGCATCTGTACGCACGCAGCGCGAGCTTCCATTCGTTATTGAGTATGGAAATGGTGATGACAAAGTCTTTGCTGGAACCATCTCTTTCCACTCACTCAGCGTTAAGAACAGCGTTGGCGAACTCGGTTACTGGATGACTTCCTCTATGCGCGGTAAAGGAATTGCCACAACGGCTGCGCGAATGCTTACTGATTACGGTTTTGCTTCAATTGGTTTCAAGAGAGTCGAAGCACTCGTTGATATCGAGAATATTGCCTCAGCTAAATTACTCGAGAGTGCTGGGTATAAGCGTGAGGGTCTTTTAAAGAATAAGGTCACACGAGATGATGGCCGCCAGGTAGATATGTACCTCTTTGCTGCAGTTCCCGAGACTTGGGAATATCTACCGGATTAGCCCATTTAATAAGTAGGCAGGAACTAGAATTAAGAAAGACTGCTAGAGATTTCTTGATGCTGAGTGAGGAGATTTAATGGAATCACTTGCTTTACTTGTTCTCATTATCTTCGCAGTGATTATGTTAAGCGGTCCGCTTGGAATTCTTTTGACGATCAATCCAATCTGGAATGCTGCCCTTAAAGTTCCAGCGGTTTGGTATGCCAGACGAGTACTTATCTCAGTGTTAGCAGCAGTTGGAATCATTGCTGGATTTCAAGTTTTGTTTAGTGGCATCCCCTTCATCGCTTCACTCATGGTGATGTCAGGAATGTCTTTCAATGTTATTGCAATCAAATTGGAATACCAGATTGGTAAATTCAATAAGCGTTCGACTCCGGGAACTCCGGGAGCATCACAGCTCTAGCAATAAAGAATTGGTGGAGGTGCCGGGAATCGAACCCGGGTCCTTCGGAATTAAAATAGGGCTTCTACGGGCGTAGTGTGTTTATCGTTTTCTCAGTTCCGAATCTCTTACACACGAGTATTCGACAAACTCATTTGCGAAAATGTTCTCCGACAACGTTCGCAACGCCGTTATCTGGAAGAGCCCTCTAGCGGCGCTAGGTCCCAGATCGAAGGCGAGTCTGGGCTAACGGATCACAGAGCTTGCTTAGGCAGCAAGGGTGAGATCATCGGCAGTTGTACTGACGATTATTTTTTGCACAGGTTATTGGTTAACGAGATCATCCTGGCTTCCTCGGCCCGCTTCCCCTATCTCAACAACCAAAGTCGAGACCGTTCACCCCCATGGGTGTGGAAAGCATTGTCATTTGCATGACTTTTATGCAATGCCACTATGTAGTTGTGTTCTAAGTGTATAGAACCAAGGTGACATCACGAAAATTCCTTCGTAATAAGTACTAATAACAAGGGGATTGCGCTCTATTTAGGCGCAGGATTGAAGTTGCTTAGAAGTCTTTGCCGGTCTTACGACGAGAGACTTCGCGCTCGACTTCGCGTGAATCTTGGCGCTCCTTTAGGGCAGCGCGCTTATCGTGCGCTTTCTTTCCACGTGCAACAGCAATTTCAATCTTCGCCTTGCCATCTTTGAAGTAGAGCTGCAAAGGAATGAGTGTTACTCCACCTTCTTTGGTGAGAGCATGCAGTTTGCGCAACTCTTGCATGTGCACTAATAACTTACGTTCACGACGTGGTGTGTGGTTATTCCATGTTCCTTCTGTGTACTCAGGAATGTGTACTCCACTTAACCACAGTTCACCATTACCAACGTGGGCGTATCCATCGATAAGAGAAGCGCGACCTGCACGTAAGGATTTAACTTCTGTACCTGTTAAAACAATTCCACATTCATAGACATCATCGATCGAGTAATCATGGCGCGCTTTCTTATTCTGCGCGATGAGTTTGCGACCGACCTCTTTGACCATGATCTGACTATAGCCCTTGAGCCTAAGCCTTAGACCTTGAGGTAACGGCGAAGAGTAATAAGTGAAGCAAAGGTGGAGACAACAAGACCGGTGAGAAGCAACCAGCCCGAAGCAATCCAGACTTCATTCCAACCAAAGAAGTTAGTAAAGGTAAGAAGTGGGGCGATCTGCGTATCTACAACCTGCTTCAGACCAGCTAGTAGTCCTGTTGCAACGCCCCAGCCAATAATTGCAGAGATGATGCCTTCGAGAAGGAATGGCAATTGAATTGAAAACGATGAAGCGCCAACAAGTTTCATTACGCCAGTCTCGCGGCGACGGTTAAAGGCAGCGATACGCAAGGTATTTGAAATCAACAGCGCTGCTGTGAGTACTGAAGCTAATCCGACAGCGATGGCACCATTACGTAGAACGCCGAGGAGCTCAAAGAACTTCTCCAAAATTGTCCGCTGATCCTGCACAACATCAACGCCAGGGCGTCCAGTAAATGCTGAAACCACAACTGCAAACTGTGTTGGGTCATCTAATTTAACGCGGAATGACTCAGGTAATTGATCTGCGCTCACATTTTGTGCGATTGCAGAATCTTTAAAGCGCTCCTGGAAACGTGAGAAAGCCTCTGATTGGCTCTCGTAATAAACACTCTGAACTACAGGAAGAGCAGCAAGATCTGCCTTAATTGTTGTTCTTTGTGCATCAGTGATAACTCCACCAGCACATGAAGGTGATTCAGATAAAGGTCCGCATAAGAAGACAGAGACTTCGATCTTGTCATACCAATAATCTTTCATCGCACCGACTTGTGCGTTTGAGAGTAAGCCAATGCCAAGCAATGAAAGAGAGATTGCTGTTGTCACAATTACTGCAAAGGTCATGGTGAGGTTACGACGAAGTCCGATCCGAACTTCACTGAGCAAAAATCCTGCGCGCATTCTTCTCTCCCTTACCCGGTGTATCCATAGACGCCACGAACCTGATCGCGAATCACATGTCCGCCATCGAGCTCGATCACGCGCTTACGCATCTGATCAACAATTCCTGAATCGTGTGTTGCCATTAAAACGGTTGTGCCTTCGCGGTTAATTCTGTCGAGCAACTTCATAATGCCAACCGAGAGCGCTGGGTCAAGGTTTCCTGTTGGTTCGTCAGCGATAATGATTGCCGGCTTTGTGACGTATGCGCGAGCAATCGCTACACGCTGCTGCTCACCACCTGAAAGTTGATTAGGCATACGATCGCCCTTATCTTCAAGGCCAATGAGTTCAAGAACTTCAGGGACTTCACGGTTGATTTCTTTCTTTGAGTAACCAAGTACGTGAAGTGCGAATGCAATATTTTCAGTGATCGTCTTATTTGGAAGAAGACGAAAATCTTGGAATACAGTTCCGAGTTGGCGACGAAGCTCAGGGATCTTATGGTTTGAAAGTTTGCCAAGATCTTTTCCAGCAACATGAATGACACCAGATGTTGGCTTCTCTTCACGCAAGATTAATCGCAAGAATGTTGACTTACCTGAACCAGATGCACCAACAAGGAAGACGAACTCTCCCTTAACAATTTCAAGGTTTACTGAATCGAGGGCAGGGCGCTCTTGACCTGGATAGGTCTTTGTCACATTCTCAAAGCGAATCATGTGCTGCTCCTCTTAACCAATTCCGTGGGAAGGGCTTGCGCCCGACCCTTTGGTCCTCAAGCTCCATGCGGAACTTAAAACCTTTGGATCATGAAGCTGTTGGGCCCCATCGTCTCCGTACTGTGCCTAGTTTATGGAAGATGGGCCATCTATGCGGGATTTGAGCGCAGATAGACCCGACTTTAGATAGAAATTGAGTCCACATTTAGGCGTAGAAGTATGTGAGATTCACAGCAGTTATTTCTGCGCAGGCTCGTGATTCAGAAAGATGCACGACAGAAGACAGGAGTGAATGTGAGATTTATTGCGTTGTTTGCGAACGTCGCCAGCGGATACCAGCTTCGATGAAGTCATCGATTTCACCGTTGAGAACTGCGGATGTATTTCCAGTCTCGTGATTATTACGAAGATCTTTAACCATTTGATACGGGGCGAGAACATACGAACGCATCTGATTTCCCCATGAGCCCGAGTTATCCCCTTTAAGAGCATTGATTTTTGCTTGCTCTTCTTGGCGGCGACGTTCAAGCAACTTTGATTGCAAGACAGCCATCGCTGTTGCTTTATTTTGAATCTGCGAACGTTCGTTCTGGCAAGAGACAACAATTCCTGTCGGAATGTGAGTCAGGCGAACTGCTGAGTCAGTTGTGTTAACGCCTTGGCCGCCCGGACCAGATGAGCGATAGACATCAACGCGAATCTCTTTCTCGTCGATTTCAATATGATCACTTTGTTCGACCACTGGCACAACTTCAACGCCTGCAAATGAAGTATGTCGGCGTGATTGTGAATCAAATGGTGAGATGCGTACTAAGCGGTGAGTGCCTTGTTCAACAGAGAGTGTCCCGTAGGCATAAGGAGAACTCACGCGAAACGTTGTTGATTTAATCCCAGCTTCTTCTGCATATGAGGTTTCTAGTACATCGACCTTATGTTCATGGCGTTCGCAGTAGCGTAAGTACATACGCATCAACATCTCAGCCCAGTCAGCAGCCTCAACTCCACCAGCTTCTGAACGAATAGTGATTAGCGCGTCACGATCGTCATATTCACCATTTAGAAGTGTTGTTACTTCCAGTTCGCTGATCGCCTTAACTGTCGAATCCAACTCAGCCTCAGCATCACGTAGTGCAGATCCTTCTGGCTCATCTGCTGCTAACTCAAAGAGAACTGGTAGATCTTCTACTCTGCGGCGTAAAGATTTCAGCCGAGCAATGGTGGATTGGACGCGAGAGAGTTTGCTTGTCACTGCCTGCGCTTTTTCAGGGTCATCCCACAGGTTTGGAACTCCTGCTTCTGCTTCAAGTTCTACTGCTTCAGCTTCAAGTTTTGGGAGATCAAGAACCTTTTCAATAGAAACAAGGGTCGCGTCAATCTCAGCTATCTCGAGACTATATTCGCGGGCCATGGGTAAAGGATACCCACTCCAAGAGTGCGATCACATCACTCGATAAGTTGCTAAGACTTCAACCAACCCGAAAGCCAAAGAGGTACAAGCCATTGTTACGTTGATTGTAAGTTGTTGCCGATGAGATCAGAGTGACACTCTTTAGATTCAAAAATGGTAATTGAAAGGGGAGGTCGACTTCTACTTTCAGTGTCACTCTCAGATCTCGTCCATCACAAGCGATCTCTTCGATCATCAAATTGTGCGCACCCTTATTGATGAGCAATGTGCTTTCACTCGCCAAATCGAATAGTGCTTCTGCTATGCCGATCTCTGCCTTCTGGCAATCAATTGGAACTCCAGGATCTGCTGGACCCTGTCCGAATAAGTTTTGAGCTATTGTAATCACATTGAATTTTCCGCTGTAGTAAGCATTTTCATCTAAGAAGTGAGCTCCGCGTTGAGCAGCTGATTCTGCATTTTGAGTCAAAGATCGTTTTGCCAGAGTGATAGTCGCAATATTTGTTGTAATCATCACGAGTGAAATTGTGATCAGAAAAAGCGCGATTGTCAGAATAGAGATTGATCCTCTCTCATCCTTAGCCATGGAGTTGATCTTCCATAGGGACTGTTTGCCATGTGAACACAAATACTTCGCTATACGAGATCTAATCATCAATTACTCCAAGGAGAGAAATATTCCTGAGCTGCCGCTTGAACGGTGCGGCCATGATTGACCGATGGATCCATTGTTAATGTGATTCTTACTCGTCCATTTGGTAGATGACATGGGTTCTTGCTGCACTTCATCTCAACACCAATCGCTCTGATCTCTTCTTGACTCAGGCCAAGGTTTTTACCGCCGACCTCAATCACTTGTCGAATCAAAGCTTCGCCTGACTCGCCATCACTACTCTCTATATAACTTCGCAGACTCTCTCTCGCTAAAGTCTGCATCACAGTCTCATGAGAACTCACATTAGAGAATTGCCCAAGGAAGATAAAAATCGGAATAAAGAGAGGAAGCGCAAGTACGACGAATTCAATACTGGCACTTCCATCTTGCCTACAGATGACCTTCTGCAGATACAAAAGCATTTTCTTCATCGAGTGTTCTCAATGACTGCTATGCCTCGACCATCCGTCTCGAGTTCTCGTCCCAAAAGCGCAGCCAGTCCTGGTATCAGCTGTGGAATCTTGCGACTCTGCGTCGTGATTAAGAGCGATAGATTCGAAAAACGATCTGGGGATTCGAGTATCTGCTCTCTATCTGATTGAGTAAAACTGCCAGAAATCGCACGCGTTGAAGCTTGGTCTGATGCTGTCAGCGAGTCCGCATCCCTCATCCCTATCGCAAGAATTAATTGAATCCCAATAAGGAAGAGAAAGAGAAGTGGAATCAGAACCAATGAACTTTCAACATTTCCTCGTTCATCTTTGAGATCTCCCCATGTTTCCTTGGGTTGGATCACTTACCGAATGCCATTCATAGCATCAAGAGAGTTTTTAAGTATCGCGGATAGACGCGGAGCAGCAATGGTCCAGATCGCCGTTACCAAACCTGTAGTCATTAAGACAACAAGGACCCATCCCGGAACATCGCCTCGTTCATCTTTCATCATCATTCCAAAACTCTTATTCTTGAGTGAGTTAAGGTGAGTTCCGATGGTCTTTTGCATCCACAATCCACACTGAAGCGATATTGCTGACACATCTTTTCCATTTGTTAACTTCTTCATCAGTATCTCCTTTTCGTAGCGGTTTATAACCTTTCCGTTCTTGCTTGCCGTTCTTGCTTGCCGTTCTTGCTTGCCGTTCTTGCTTGCCGTTCTTGCTTCTAGCTTGCAAATAGATTGAGATTAGTTAGTGAGGGCCATAGGGCGAAGAGAATTGAAATCGGAAGAATGAGAAATACGACGGGAATCATCATCGAAATTTCTGCCTTACCTGCAGCCGCAAGAACTCGATTCCGTTGATGATCTCGCGCTTCCTGTGCGTGCCGTGTAAGAACTTCGGCTACCGGGGCACCTCGCACCATGGCATTAACCATCGAATCAATGAATTTGCGAAGCAATGGGGAATTTAGATCGCGACCCATCAAATCGAGGGCCGAGTGGAAAGGCACTCCTTGATGAACTCGAGCGATTACGAGACGAAATCTCACACTGAGGTATCCGTGCGAATTCTCCGCAATTCGCTTGAAAGCGCTAAGTGGTGACTCCCCCGCAGAAATCGCCAATGTCAGCATCTCAATAATTGCTGGAAACTCTGCCTCTATCGCACTTCGCTGCTTCTTAACCGCGACTGTGAGAGTTCGATCAACATAAAGATACGTAGCAGCAGCAATACTGATACTCAGAAACGAAGTGGCGACAATGGATTTGTGGCTTACCGAAGTAAGCGTGAATACAAGCAGTGCTGAGATTGAGGTATAGAGCAGTTGAAGATAGCGAAATTCTTCATATGCGACCTGACTTCCTCGGTTCAACTCAAAAATTCGACTCCTTACCAATGACCTATCTTTAGTTCTTCCAGCCAGCTTCTTCACTTCGAGAGTTGGATTATCGCCGAGAACAAGAAGTGACAAAGCAGCGGTTGATAGCAGAAGTGACGGCAGTAGTGAATTCATCTATCGCTACCGAAAACCCGAGGAACACTTGGCAATCTACTTAGAAATGTCATCCAGATATAGGCAAGTACGGTCATGAATAGACCGATGAACAGAATTCCTGCGCCGGTTGCTGTTGTGAATGCATCCACCGTAGAAGGTTGCGTCGCCAGTAAGAGTAGTAAAAGCCAAGGTGCAGCAGAAGAGAGATGCGCAGAGTTCTTGATCCACGATTGTTTCACTGCGATTTCATTGCGCAAAGCCAGATCTTCTCGCAGAAAGTTCCCAAGTGTTCTCAAAATTGAGAGGAGTTCACTCCCTCCCAGCGACTTTGAAATCAGAAGAGCTTGGAAGATCTGATCGCTGGCATGGCTTTTGAAATGCTCTGCAAGATATTCAATTCCCTGATCAAAGTTTCCGTCCTCAAATACCTGCGATTTGAAGCTAGAAAATGCTGGACGCAACACCTCAGGACCTCGAGTTGAAAGCTCAGTAAGGGCCTCAATGAGAGACATTCCTGATTGAATCGCTGAGACTAGGTGATCAATTACTTCGGGCCACGCAGCGCTGACTTCAAGCTCAAACTTTCCTTTACGACCATTAACAACAACATAGGTGAATGCAAGTGCTAGTAATGAGAATGCAATCGCAAGTAGCGATGATGCTGTTAAGAGAGAGACACAAAGAAAGGTGCCGCTAGCAGAAAGAGTAAATGGAGCAAATCGTTTGATCCGTCGCATCATTGTGACTCTCTGTATCTCATGCCGCAACCCACCACTGATCAATAGGAAAGGCCGTAGCAACTCCTCTTACATAGTCATTGCCATCCCAAGACCAGAGAGTTTCAATTTCCGCATGATCATTTTCATATCTCCCAGTTACCCATGAGACTTCGAGAATCTTTCTCAAGCCGTCACTATTAAGTTTGACTTGCACTATGAGATCTAGAGCAGAGGCGACAGTGGGAGCAATGAACTTATGGGAAATGTTTTCACCGGCAAGTAATGGAAGTGTTTGGAGTTTGATAATTGCATCGCGTGACGAATTTGCATGAATTGTTCCCATTCCCGGGAGTCCAGAATTGAGCGCAATCAAGAGATCTAGCGCTTCTGCTTCTCGCACCTCACCGACGATCAGACGTGAGGGACGCATACGTAGAGCTTCTTTGATCAACCGCCTCATGGGAATCTCTCCGCCGCCTTGCAGATTCGCGGTTCTCACTTGCATAGCAACTACATCAGGTAACTGTGGTTTAAGTTCAAAAACTTCTTCAATAGTAATTACTCGCTCTTGCACAGGCGTTTGGGAGACCAGCGAATTAAGTAGGGTCGTTTTTCCCGATTGAGTTCCGCCTGAGACGAGAATGTTCATTCCTGATTTAACGCAACGACTCAGTAGCGTTGCGATCTCTCCACTCATCATTCCCTTGCTGGCTAATTCGTGAAGACCCATACTGCGCATTAAATGTTTTCGTATGTTTACGCACCAATGTTCGGCGGTGATCTCCGGAATTACGACGTGAAGTCTGCTGCCATCAGGAAGTTGTGCGTCAACAAATGGTGAGGATAAATCGATGCGTCGCCCACTCCACATGAGAATTCGATCAATGAGTTGTCGCACATCTGTAGCAGTTAGGACCAGATTCGTTAACTCACTTTTCCCGCCTCGAGCTATGAATATTCTTTCAGGCGAGTTGATCCAAATTTCCTCGATTGTTGGATCCTGCATGAAATGTGAAATCGGACCGTAGGTGACTTCAACATCCATTTTTTCGATCTTCTTCTCTACATTTATGTAATCAGAGGCTCGAGTTAGGATTGGAGAAGATTGGTGAGTTTCCATGTGGTGCAAAGTAGATAACTCACTGACAAGGTTCTCTGTAGCGCAAATTCATGGGGATATCTTTGGGAACTTTTATCGACCCAAAAGTTGGAAGGTCGTTGGGAAAGACTTAAACTGTCAGTTCTCCTTCTCGATCTAAGCGGTAAAGAATCTCCAGCGACGTTTCTTCTGGATTCCATTGAACAAGTTCTGAAGTGAACTTAGTATCTGATGACTTGGCTATCCTCTCCACAAGTTTTTCTCCATCGCTCAAGCTCCCAGAAACCACGATCACAAATTGAAAGTGCCCCAATCGTCCACAGAGGTCTTCTCGACGCATCTTTTGATTGATTACATGTGCCATCGAGAGAATTTGATCCAGGGTGCTATGTATGGGAATTGTTATAGAGGCTAGGGTTAATAAGGCTCCTGTTCTTTTTGATCCTGAGATCATTCGATCAAGGTGTGAGTAAAAGAGTGGTGGGGCAGCGCAATGAGTGAGTTGATCATTTATTCCGTCAAACGAGAACTGTGCGTGACCTGCCATCAAAGAAGCGTCCATCTCATGAAAAGAAAGCGCAATCCATAGGTTCTAGCGATAGCCTAGATTTCATGACTTCACCTTCTCGTCAGATACTCCCGCGAACAATCGCTTCTACCCTCCTCTTTGTTGAAGGTGCAGTAGTGCTAGCGCTAGGTGCGTGGATGATTTTTTTCGGATTTACTCACGAGAACCGAGAGATCCTTCCACTTCTGGGAGTGGTGCTCTTTGCCATCGCCGGCGGACTCGGCCTCATTCAGTGTGGGCGTGGTTACAAGGCGGGTAAGAACTATGGAAAAGCGCCTGCAGTTCTAGCAAATCTCATTGCTCTCGGCGTTGTGAAATATCAGGCAGAAGCAGGGCTTTACTTTGTTGCAGTACCAATTGCTTTGCTGGCGGTAGCAACTTTGTTCATGGTGCTAAAGATTGCATCACAAGAGAATAAAACGAAGTAGCTTTTACTTATCCCTTAAGCCGTTGGCAGTCTCGTAAATCTCATAATCCCAGAGTGAAATATCATCAAGATAAATCGGCTCAAAGCCTTTGGCTTCTAGAGCGCTGGCAATGTGTGTGCGGTGTTCTGTTGCATGGTGAATGGCTTGTGAAAGAACTGTTGAACGCAATCTCTGGAATTTGCGGCCGTCACTTTCTAGATCCAACCAGACATCATCGAGTTCAGCTGCTGCAACCAAATGTGAATCGACGATGGCTGCTTGTTCTGCAAGTCTCGCAAGATCGCTGATCTTTTCAATATCTGCAATACATGGATCTCCTGGCTTTGTAATCGCTACATTGCCTGTTATCTCGTATGCGTAGTGATCGGCTGAATCAACGATGTGGTGTGCAATCTCGGCAACAAACCATTCAGGGTTAGTGGCATACGCTTTCAGGCTCTCTTCGGGCAAAGTCTGAAGGTGCTTAATAGTCTCTTGATTAGCCCAAGCCATATGGCGTAGTAAACGTGCAACTGTGATTGACATGTTGCAGAGGGTAGCCGATTGGTTCGGAGTTACCAAAGGGCTTTGATCTAACGGAATCAACTGCGTAGGAACTGAGTTTTCAAGGTTGATGTGTTGGCTTACCAAGGAACGATCTGGTGATCTTCCCAAAGAACGCCGGTTGTCTTCTCAATTTCATTCGCACTCTGAGGATCAAATGTTCGATTGAGCAACCAGAGCGCAGTCTCAGCACCTTCTTCTGCACTGCGCGGTGCATCGGGTCCGCCCATATCTGTTCGTGAATGATTGGGACAGATTGCATCAACAAGTAATCCCCGTGCACCCATTCCTGTTTCATGTGCAAGGTTTCTTACCAGCGCATTCACGCCGGCCTTGCTAATTCGATATGGAGCAAGACCGCCAGCATTTCCTGGTCCTGACATTCTTCCAAGGCAGGCAGAGAAAATGACTACTCTTCCGTTGCGAGCATCTGCCATTGGTGGGACGAGTTCGTTGACGACCATAAATGTTGAATCGAGATTAATCGCCATTACACGGCGCCACTCTGCATCAGTTGTTCGCAAAGTCTTCGACATTTTTTCGCTCATCACAGCATGAGCAATAACGAGTGCTGTCGGTGTAGCAATTGAGTTCTTGACTTCAGAGAGTTGCTGGCGAGCGCTTTCAATAGCTGATGGTGTTGTAACTTCGAAATCAATGGGAAATGTTGCAACTGAACTTTGTGGAAACTCAGCCATTAACTTTTCACGCGCTTGATTGAGCCCTTGCGGATCTTTTGCAATCAACGCAATGTGATATCCCTGGGCTGCTAATCCGCGAGCGACTTCAAAACCGAGACCTCGGCTTCCACCCGTGATGATGGCCGTTGCGCCGGCGGGAGTGGGGCTAGAGGATGCTGTGCTCATGTGAGAACTCTCCCAATGGCGGGCCGATCTCGCACTCTGAAGTCGCTGGATAAATCTCTATCCCCCGCTCTGTTGCGAAAGGCTTTCTCTCCGAGGGGCTGGCCAATCCACCGATGCCGGGGGTTCTCTGCCAGAAATAGGCGGCAAGTGTGCGCTATCTCGCCTTCTCGTGGATTTATTGGCTCGCCCTGAGCCGATAGTCTTAGGCGCAGGACGAACCGTTTTCACTTATATATAAGGAGCGCGCCAGTGTCGGCTACGCAACCAGGTCAAGACTTCGGAGCAAATGATTGGCTCGTTGAAGAGATGTACGAGCGCTACCAGAGCGATCCATCTTCTGTCACAGCCGAGTGGATTGAATTCTTTAAGACATACTCACCAACAACGCCAGGTTCGGCAACAGCTGGTTCAGCAACAACATCTGCCGCTGGAGCACCAAAAGGTGGAACTCCACCAGTTCCAAAATCTGCACAAACTCAGAGTTCAGCACCTGCTGCAGCGCAACCAGCTGCACCAGTAAGTGCTCCTGCGCAACCAGTTGTTGCTCAACCAGTGGCTCAACAAGTTGTCACACCACCTGTTGCTGCATCTGTTTCGAATCCAACTCCGGCGCAGGCAGTTGTTAAGCCAGCTCCAGTTTTGGCAACACCAGGTGAAGCAACTGTTGAACCACTTCGCGGAGTTGCCGGTCGCGTTGTTGCAAGTATGGAAGCATCACTGAGCGTTCCGACTGCGACATCGGTTCGCGCAATTCCTGCAAAACTTATGATTGATAATCGCACCGTTATTAACAACCACTTAAAGCGTGGACGCGGTGGCAAGGTTTCCTTCACTCACATCATCGCCTACGCAATGATTAAAGCGTTGCGCCAGATGCCTGAGATGAACGCGTTCTTTACTGAATCAGATGGAAAACCAGCAATCGGTCGTCCAACACATATCAACCTTGGAATCGCTATCGATCTTGCAAAGCCAGATGGATCGCGTCAGCTTCTTGTTCCATCAATTAAGGGTTGTGAAGCACTTGATTTCGGCCAGTTCTGGGCTTCCTATGAATCAACTGTTGCTAAGGCTCGCGGTGGAACTCTCACCGTTGAAGACTTTGCTGGAACTACTGTTTCGCTAACAAACCCAGGCACGATCGGAACTGTTCACTCAGTTCCACGCCTAGTGCAAGGCCAGGGCTTGATTATTGGCGTTGGAGCGATGGATTATCCAGCGGAGTTCCAAGGTGCGAGCGAAGAGACAATTGCACGTAATGCAATTAGCAAAGTTATTACGCTGACAAGTACCTACGATCACCGCATTATTCAAGGTGCAACTTCAGGTGATTTCTTGCGCCGCCTCCACGAACTTCTACTTGGCGCAGATGATTTCTATGACGAGATCTTTACAGCGCTACGTATTCCATACCAACCAATTCGTTGGGCTGTTGACTTTGATTTCTCACGCGATGAAGAGATCAACAAGACTGCTCGCGTTCAGCAACTGATTCACGCATACCGAACCTATGGCCACTTGATGGCAGATGTTGATCCGCTGGAATATCTACAGCGTTCACATCCAGATCTTGATGTTGTTACCCACGGATTAACTCTCTGGGATCTTGATCGCGAATTCGCAACTGGCGGTTTTGGCGGCAAGAAGTTTATGAAACTTCGCACCATCCTAGGAATCCTGCGCGATTCCTACTGCCGCTCAGTTGGAATTGAATATATGTACATCTCTGATCCAGCAGAACGTAAGTGGATTCAAGAGCATGTTGAAATCGGATTTACAAAACCAGATCGCCTTGAGCAGCTACGTATCTTGCGCAAGCTCAATAGCGCTGAGGCATTTGAATCGTTCTTGCAGACCAAGTTCGTTGGTCAGAAGCGCTTCTCACTCGAAGGCGGCGAATCTGTAATTCCATTGACCGATGCGATCATCTCTGCAGCAGCAGAACATAGTCTTGATGAAGTTTGTATCGGAATGCCTCACCGTGGACGTCTCAACATGTTGGCAAATATTGCTGGCAAGTCATACGGCCAGATTTTCCAAGAGTTCCAAGGTCACTACGCCGAGAATGAAGTTCATGGTTCGGGCGATGTGAAGTATCACCTGGGCACAGAAGGTGTCTTCACTGCAGAGTCAGGTGCGACAACAAAGATTTATCTTGCTGCAAACCCTTCACACCTAGAGGCTGTAAACCCAGTTCTTGAAGGCATTGTTCGCGCAAAGCAAGATCGCCTCAACATTAAGGATGCCTTTTCTGTTCTACCGATACTTCTTCACGGCGATGCCTCTTTTGCTGGACAAGGTGTGAATGCAGAAGTTCTTCAACTCTCTCAACTTCGGGGTTATCGCACTGGTGGAACGATCCACGTTGTGATCAACAACCAGGTTGGATTTACAACTTCGCCACATGCATCCCGTACTTCTCGCTATTCAACAGATATGGCAAAGATCATTTCCGCGCCGGTATTCCATGTGAACGGTGACGATCCAGAAGCATGTGTTCGAGTAGCGCGCATCGCCTTTGAATACCGCCAGGCGTTTCACAAAGATGTTGTCATCGACATGGTCTGTTACCGTCGTCGTGGCCATAATGAAGGCGATGAGCCAAGCTTCACACAACCAATGATGTACAAACTCATTGATGCAAAGCGTTCTACTCGTACCCTTTATACAGAGGCTCTCGTTGGCCGCGGAGATATCACTCCTCAAGAAGCGGAAGAGATCGCTACTGATTACCAGAATCAACTTGAAGCAGTCTTTGCATCTGTAAATAACCACGAACCAGAGCACGATGAGAACTTCAAGGTTCCAGTTGCAATTGCAGCTGAGGCGGTTGCTTCGGCAATTACGGAAGCAGAAGCTCGCGAGATTGCTGCAACACAGGTTGCAGTTCCTGAAGGATTTAACGTGCATCCAAAACTTCTTCCACAGCTACAAAAGCGTGTGGAGATGCTCAACGATGGAACGATCGACTGGTCAATGGGAGAACTTCTCGCATTCGGTTCACTCCTCAAGGCAGGCCATCCAATCCGCGTCGCCGGACAAGATTCACGCCGTGGAACATTTAGCAATCGTCACGCAGTTGTTATTGATAAAGAAAATGGCCAAGAGTGGACTCCGCTTCGTTCATTGATCACAGATGAGAATCAATTCTTTGTAGTTGATTCACTTCTCTCTGAGTACGCAGCGATGGGCTTTGAATACGGCTATTCAGTAATTCGCCCAGAAGCTCTTGTGATGTGGGAAGGCCAATTCGGTGACTTTGCCAATGGAGCCCAGACAATCATTGATGAGTTTGTTTCATCTGCACTGCAGAAGTGGGGCGAGCGTTCATCGGTAGTTCTACTTCTCCCACACGGTTATGAAGGACAAGGACCAGATCACTCTTCTGCTCGTATCGAGCGTTTCCTTCAACTCTGTGCTGAACAGAATATGACTGTGGCGCAACCATCTAGCCCAGCATCGTATTTCCACTTGTTGCGCTGGCATATGGCTAACCCAACTCGACGCCCAATGGTTGTCTTTACTCCAAAGTCGATGCTTCGCCTTAAGGCTGCTGCATCATCACTCGGAGATTTCACATCTGGAACATTCCACCCTGTAATTGCAGATGAGAAAGTACAGAATGCAACACGTCTGATCTTCTGTTCTGGAAAGATTTATCACGACCTCGTTGCAGAACGCGATCGTCTTGGAGAGCACACCACTGCAATTGCACGTGTTGAGCTTCTCTATCCACTTCCAATTGATCAGATGCAGGCAGTTGCTGCTGCGCATCCGAATGCAAATCTCTTGTGGGTACAAGATGAACCTGCAAATCAAGGTCCATGGTCATACATCGCACTTCGTACTTCAGAGGCGCATGGCGGTCACGGATTTGGTGCTCGCACATTACGTCGAATTTCACGTCGTGCGACGGCATCTCCTGCAACTGGTAACCATCACTTGCATGAAGAAGAAGCTAAAGCGTTGATGTATGAGGCGTTCACCCGCTAATTAAATTGCGTCGCGCTTTACCTAACGAGCTAGTGGCGTTAGTCGTGAGCTGCTAAGCCATCACCTAACTACTCTTCGCGCTTTGCTTTCTTCAATCTAAAGAGATGCTTCGCCTTTGCTGAATGTGGCGGCAACCATCCCCAAGTAGTTGAGTCAGTGCCTTTCGGATTCTCGCTCTTGCACCAGATGCCTTCGGCTGCGATCTGGACAATCCGTTTAATGTAGAAGACGCCAGGCTGTTCATCGCGCTCGAGAATTACGATGTCATTGACTTTGAGCGAGGAAGCTTTGGCTCCTTTGCGCGAAAACCAGCGCACATAGAGGACATCGCCAGGAATAAATGTTGGGGCCATCGAAAGGCCGTCTACCTTCACGGTGCTAAAAAGTCTCACGCGCGGTAGTCTGCCACACATGAAAAACATCTTTAAGCCCACAATTACCGTCTACGCACACTGCGATCTTCCATGCGGCGTCTATGACCCAGCTCAGGCACGTATCGAAGCACTCTCTGTAAAGGCATGCATGGAAAAGTATGCAGCCAACACAGATCCTGATTTCCGTTCACGCTCAGTCGCAATCAAGGAAGAGCGTTCACATGCAGTCAAAGAGCACCTTTGGGTTCTCTGGACTGATTACTTCAAGGCTCCACACTTTGAGTCATACCCACAGTTGCACTCACTCTTTAACGAGGCGACAAAGCTTGCAGGTGCTGCAGGTACAAAGGGAACTCAAGATGTTGCTGTTGCAGATACATTGATCGCAAAGATTGATGAAATTGCAGAAATTTTCTGGGCAACAAAGAAGTAAGAATTAATTGATTAGAGATTGAGCGGCGGTGCGTGCGAGGTAAGAAACTCGCTCCACCGCCTTTCTCTTTATTACACCTTGTGCGATATGACGTTCTCCATCATAAAGATCGCAGAGGAAGTGAAGTTCTCGCCCATCAACTTCGATGCAGCGAGCAGTACAACGAACTTCAGCCCCGATTCCAACTGAATCAATCATTGTGATCTCAAACTTTTCAACAATCGTTGTTTCGCCAGGCTCTAGATAATCGATGAGCGCTGCAACACTCGCGCTCTCCATTGAATGCATTATGTGAGAGCTTGCCAAAATTGGCAGATCTGAGACACCCATAGCCACACATGTATCTCCTGGGCGCACGACCATCGTCGAAAGCCCAACTGCGCCAATGACTTCTTCAGCCGGCTTCATTAAATCTTTCCTCCGGGCAATCCATCATCAAAGTTAATGTGCTGCACATGAGTCTCTTCAATTTGTACTTCTCGATGCTCTACATTGCCAAACTCATCAATTTCAATTGAAATCTCGGTCATTGAATATGTTGTAACAACTTCGGTGGCTGAGCCGGCTCCAATAAGTTGGCTATGGATACTTTCGTAGAGACTTTCTGGGGCCTTTTCAACACACGCTCTGCGCAAAGCATCTACTAAGAAGGTGTGAGTCAAACGCTCATGTTCCAGTTGGCGAGAACAGTTTGGGCAGAGATTGATGTGGTCTTGAATATCATCTGGGCGTTCTACTTGTTCGATTGCATCTTCAATAATAAAGACAATCGATGCCAGGACCTCAGGACATCCAATACGTTCTGCGCCGAAGAGACTCATCACTCGTCCCCCTTCGCATCTTTTGCAGATTTAGATTCTTTCGCGACCTTAGAGTCCGCAGCATCGGTGGTGTAACCAAGTTCGCGCGCATAATTGGCTAACTTCTCGCGAAGTAATTTGCGACCACGATGAAGGCGTGACATGACAGTTCCTGCTGGAATTCCAACAATCTCGGCTATCTCTTTATACGAGAACCCTTCAACATCGGCCAAATAGACAGCCATGCGGAATTCTTCTGGAAGTTCTTGTAGCGCATTCTTAATATCGCTATCTGGAAGATTTTCTAACGCCTCAACTTCTGCCGACTTTCCAAGATCGCTCGTATGGCTCTGCGCCTGATCGATCTGCCAATCTTCTAGCTCGTTATTAGCAATCAGCGGTTGGCGCTGCTTCTTTCGATATGAATTGATAAATGTCGTTGTGAGCACGCGATAGAGCCAGGCGCGCAGGTTTGTTCCTTCTTCAAATTGGTGAAATGACGTGAAGGCTTTTATATATGTATCTTGAACAAGATCGCGCGCATCTTCTGGATTGCGGGTGTATCGAAGTGCTGCAGCATAGAGCTGGTCCATAAACACAAGAGCATCGCGCTCGAACCGAATGGTGCGATCGGAAGCGCTCTCTAGGACAAGATCTTTTGATGTCATCGCTTCTAGGCTATCTCACCTTTCTCAGAATTGCCTGATAACAAGTGGTGGCAAAAAGAGGGGTCACGCAGGTGCTAAAAGAGAAGTCACGCAGGTGCTAAAAGAGAAGTCACGCAGGTGCTAAAGGAGAAGTCACGCAGGTGCTAAAAAAGAGTAGTCGGTTCCCCTAAGTCGATGGGCGTAATCAAATCTTGCCCATTGTTTGCAACAAGATTTACTCGCGATGAGACGGGATGGGCGATTAAACCGTAATCCGGTCTATCTACGCGCAATAACTCAAGGGCTGCTTCAGAGTCACGCATTGTTGGATCAAGCCAACTATCCCAGCGATCTTCAGGCAACATCACTGGCATGCGGCTATGAATCGTTGCGAGCTCACCAACTGCTTCGCGAGTGATGATCGAAGCGCTGGTAACAATCTCTCCAGTAGGACTTGTCCATTGACTCCAAATTCCGGCGACTGAAAATGCACCTCTCTGTACTTGCGGATCAGGGCTTATATAGAACGGTTGTTTAGGCGGATATTTCCCTAGCGCAGTTGCCCATTCGTAATACCCGTTAACTGGCACGATGCATCGTGTTCGGCGGAATGCATCGCGGAATGTTGGCTTCTCGTGGATAGATTCACTGCGCGCATTAATTGCGTGTGATTGTGATGCACGGGCCGATGCGATATCGCTCATCCACGGTGCAATTAATCCCCATGAAGCAGTAGCAAGTGATCGTTGACCGCGAATAATGTAGATCTCATTCGTTGGTGCGATATTCCAATTTAAGGGTAATGAGTGGTCAGTCTCATTCGATTGCAGATCAAAGGCAGAGAAAATGTCATCTGCACCTTGCGTTCTCGCATATCTTCCGCACACGCCCGTAAGTCTACGGCGGGTAGACTATGAAGATGGAATCAACGACAACAGCGCTCTGGCCTGCGATCTTTCGCGGCCGCGTACCTGTTGATCTTCATGTCGAAATTCCGGGTTCAAAGTCGGTAACTAACCGTGCACTTATCCTTGCCGCCCAAGCGAAGAGCCCATCCACAATTCGTAAGCCGCTGATCTCACGAGATAGCCAATTAATGGTGGCGGGCTTGCAATCCCTCGGTGTGAAAATTGAAGAGAGAAGCGATGGAAGTTGGATCGTTAATCCCTCACCGCTAAGGGGACCGGCAACTATTGATGTTGGTAACGCCGGAACGGTAATGCGCTTTCTTCCGCCACTTGCAGCACTTGCACAAGGTGAGATCGCATTCGATGGAGATCCTCGTTCATATGAGCGTCCACTCGGCCCAGTAATTAGCGCACTAGAAGAGCTTGGAATCACGATTGATCACGGTGGTCGATATAGCCTGCCGATGACAATAAGTGGTGCGGGTGAAATTCCTGGCGGAGAGATCACCATTGATGCAAGCAAATCAAGTCAATTTTTATCTGCGCTCCTGTTAATTGGCCTAAGCATGGTCAATGGAATTTCTGTCACCCATCAAGGCGGCGAACTTCCATCGATGCCACACATTGATATGACTGTTGCAATGTTGCGCGACTTTGGTGCAACTGTCACCGTAGATCGAGATGCACAAAGGTGGAGCGTTGCACCCGGTGATCTACATGGTGTTGATCTTGTGATTGAACCTGATCTTTCGAATGCCGCGCCATTCTTATCTCTTGCCATGGTCTGTGGTGGAAGTGTGACGATTGCCGATTGGCCACGTTCAACAACTCAGCCCGGTGATCAGTTGCGCGAAATCTTTACTCGCATGGGGGCCACAGTTGAATTCGTTAATGGTGGCTTGAAGTTAACTGGTGGAGAATCAATCCACGGTATTGATATCGATCTCCATGATGTCGGAGAGCTAACTCCATCTATTGCAGCCTTGGCCGCACTTGCTGATTCACCATCGCATCTACGCGGGATTGCGCACCTTCGCCTTCACGAGACAGATCGTTTAGCTGCACTCACACGTGAAATCAATGGCTTAGGTGGAAGTGTTACTGAAGAAGAGAGCGTTCTACATATAGATCCAACAAAGGGTGCGCTTCACAGTGGAACTTTCCATACCTATGAAGATCATCGATTAGCAACGGCTGGTGCTGTTATTGGCTTAGTTGTCGCAGATGTACTTGTAGAGAATATTGCAACCACACGCAAAACACTCCCTGATTTTCCTGGACTCTGGTCGAGCCTTCTTCAATGAGTAAATATTCATACGATGAATCAGATGTGCGCATCCGCCCATCACGAAGTACGCGTCCTCGCAGTAAAGACCGCCCATCTCATGATGGAGCAATCTTTGCGCTCGTGACAACCGTTGATCGCGGCCGAACAACATGTATTACAGATGAGGCAGTAATTGTGACTGCGATGAAGGCGCGCGAACTTGGCCCAAAGTCAGTTGTTGTTGGTGATCGCGTCAAACTCGTTGGAGATGTGAGCGGAACCGAAGGAACGCTGGCACGTATCGTTGCTGTTGAACCACGTCGCAATTCTTTGAGTCGCACAGTCGATGATGCCGCACAAGTTGAGCGCACCATCGTTGCAAATATCGATCAGTTGGTAATTGTTGCAGCGGTAACAAATCCTGAACCACGTCGAGGACTTATCGACCGATTCTTAGTCTGTGCTTTCCACGAAAACATAAAACCGTACCTGCTGATGACAAAAACAGATTTAGCGCCTCTGCCTGATTTTGTTGAGGAGTATCGCAAGCTCGGCGTTGAGATTCTCACATCCTCTTCAAAGGCAGAGACACATGAGGAAGATTTAGAGCGGGTGCGAAAAGTTCTTCTTGGAAAGACTTCCGTCCTCGTTGGACATTCAGGTGTTGGTAAATCAACACTCATTAACGCGCTTGTCCCCCACGCTGGTCGCATCACAGGTGTTGTAAATGTGGTGACGGGTCGCGGTCGTCACACATCATCGAGTGCAATCGCACTCCCGCTGGCATCTTCTCTCGACGGAGATGACGGATGGATTATTGATACACCCGGTATCCGTGCATTTGGATTAGCTCACCTTGATTCCAATCTCATCATCGCCTCATTTGCCGACATTGCAGAAGTAACACAGGGGTGTCTCTCCAATTGCAGCCACTATGAACCATCATGTCGCCTCAACGATTGGGTGCAACCTGGTGGCGTTATCGATCAAGAGCGACTTACACGCGTGACGAGTCTGAGATCACTCCTTGAGTTAAAGGATAAGAACCCCGCGCTAGGCGAGTAAACGCCTGCAAAAGATAGACTTGGGCCATGTCGAGCTCACCTACTGGCGCTAGTAATTCATCGTCACAGTATTCAGCAGAACTTGCATTTGCCTTAACCCTTGCAGATCGCGCAGATGCTATTTCTCTCTCGCGATATCAAGCACTTGATTTAGAAATCACAACAAAACCAGATAACTCTCCTGTGACAGATGCAGATAAGGCTGTCGAACGCGCAATCATTGATGCGATCGCAGCGCAGTATCCAACAGATGGTGTTGTCGGCGAAGAATTTGGAACCAGCGGTAGCAAAGATCGTTACTGGGTGATTGATCCAATTGATGGAACAAAGAATTTTCTTCGCGGTGTACCAACATGGGCGACTTTGATTGCACTTGTTGAGGATGAGCAGGTCGTTACAAGTGTTGTTTCATGCCCTGCTCTTTATCGCCGTTGGTATGCAACTGCTGGTGGCGGGGCGTTTGTGAGTGAGGGTGTCACTCAAGGTGCAGATGCAGGTAGCGCCAATAAGAACGTAGTCACTCGACAGTTAGCTGTTTCAAAGGTTTCAGCAATAAAAGATGCATCAATTGCATATTCTGATTTTCAAGGATGGGGAGCTCGTCGCCCTGCCTTCGAAAAGTTACTTGATAGCGCATGGCGCACACGCGGTTTAGGTGATTTCTGGTCGCATATGCTCGTCGCAGAAGGCGCTGTGGATGTCGCGATTGAACCTTCCCTTGCGCTTTGGGATATGGCAGCTCTCGATCTGATTGTTCGCGAAGCAGGCGGTAGATTTACATCCCTTGATGGAGTCGATGGACCTTTTGGGCCAAACGCGATTTCAACAAATGGCGCGCTTCATAGCGCGATTCTTGAAGCAATAAACAAGGTGTGAAGAAGTAATTACGATCGAGTGTAGAAGCAGCAAATAAGAAGTACCTATTTATAGGAAGAGGTAAAAGTGGCCGAGGATATTTCGATCGACTTAATGCGCCACCGCGAGCCTGAAATCAAAATCAATCTTGAGAAGGCAACCCTCGTTGCAACAACCTATTCCGTCACCGGAATGACATGCTCTTCTTGTGTGGCATCCGTTGAACGCGCACTCAACACCGTCCCTGGTGTTCGTGCATCGGTGAATTTTGCCAGCGAAACTGTTCACGTCCTTGCGCCAGAAGAGTTGCCAACTCAAACAATCATTTCAAAGATTAAATCTGCCGGATACGGTGCAACTCTCCTTGAAGATAGCCAAGGACCAGCGTTACAGAATAGAAAATCAGCGCTAGCCCTCTTCTGGGCAATTCTCTTTGCAATTCCAGCCATCTCTATCTCAATGGTGATGGAGTGGCATATGTGGATTGATATGCAGGTCCACGAACTTCTCGACATCGTAGGTCTGCCTCATCCACTTTATTCACCCACTGCATGGGTTGCTATTGGCCTTACAACACCGCTGATTCTCTTTGTTGCTTGGCCAATTCATCGCGCCGCCATTCGAAACATCACACATCCAACGATGGATACCTTGATTTCAATGGGATCAATTGCAGCGTTTACCTGGTCCATCTATGCAAACTCAACTGGTGACGGTGAGGTCTACACAGAAGTTGCCGCCGGCGTTCTCCTCTTTGTAATCCTCGGTCGTTTCCTTGAATCTCGTGCAAAGCACAGAGCAAGTAGCGCGCTCACTTCACTTCTCTCATTAAGTGCCAAGGAAGTTACCGTTCTAAGAAATGGTTTGGAAGTACTCATACCTATTGAGCATCTTGTGATCGGTGATGAATTCGTTGTAAAGCCAGGAGCGCGAATCCCAACAGATGGCACTGTGATTTCCGGTAATTCTTCTGTTGATAATTCGATGCTTACAGGTGAATCAATGCCTATAGATGTTGCACCAGGTTCAGCAGTGATCGGTGCATCAATGAATAACAACGGCCGCATCATCGTGCGCGCTACGCGAATCGGCAGCGATACCGAGCTTGCACGCATCACCGCGATGGTCGTTGAGGCACAGAGTACAAAGGCACCTATCCAACGTCTTGCAGATCGCATCTCTGCAGTCTTCGTACCCGTTGTCACACTCGTCGCAATCGGAACGTTCTTCCTTTGGTACTACTACCTTGATGCTGCGCTAAATGGCGGCGATGGTCGTTCACTTTCTACCTCTATCTCTGTAGCGATTACTGTTCTAGTTATCGCTTGCCCATGCGCACTCGGCTTAGCAACACCTGTGGCTCTCGTTGTCGCATCAGGTCGTGGGGCATCTCGCGGAATTGTCCTTCGTAAGCCTCATGTTCTAGAACTCGCTCGAAAAGTTGATGTTGCAGTCCTAGATAAGACAGGAACACTTACAACAGGTGTCATGAAAGTTAATGATGTCTTGATTCCAACGAGCGCGCAGAAGGCACTTGGATCCCAGATCGCGGGCTCAATTAATGAGCGAGCGATTCTTTCAACTGCGTTAACTTTAGAGAGCGCTAATGATCACCCAATTGCAAAGGCAATCTCTTCTTATGCAATCTCTCGCGGAGCAACGGTTGCTGAGCTTACAGATTTCACACAGACGCCTGGTTCAGGAGTTGGTGGCCGCATCAAGGTTGGAGATTTCTCTCCAGTAGTTCTTATCGGAACGCCAGAAGCAATCGCGCATAGCTCGGTTCCATTTGATGAACAGATCGTGGCCGGAATTGAGCAAGCTCGCTTCCGCGGCGAGAGCGTTTCAGTTCTTGCTTGGGATGGCGTTGCTCTCGCTCTCTTTACAACTTCCGATGAAGTTAAAGATGATGCAGCCGAAACCATTACTGCGCTAATCAATCGTGGAATTACACCGTGGCTTGTTACAGGAGATAACAAAGAGAGCGCATCACACATTGCATCCCTTGTTGGAATTCCTGCCAGCAACGTTATTGCTCATACTTTGCCTCAAGAAAAACTCAAGGTCGTCGAGGATTTCAAGGCACAGGGCAACACTGTTTTGATGATCGGTGATGGCATCAACGATGCAGCAGCACTTGCAGCAGCAGATCTCAGCATTGCGATGGGAACCGGAACAGATTCAGCAATTGGAAGCGCTGACATCACCTTGATGCGTCCAGGTTTAATGGGCGTCATTGGTTCACTAAAACTAGCCACACGCACATTGAAGACAATCAAGGTGAACCTTGGCTGGGCATTTGCCTACAACGTCATCGGTATTCCGATTGCAATCGCTGGCGCACTTACGCCCATGTATGCAGCGGCAGCAATGGCAGCAAGTTCGCTCCTTGTTGTGGCTAACTCACTTCGCATTCGCTAATAGCAACTTACAAAAGTTACCTGCGTACTGACTGCTTAGGTGAGTTATCCCTTAAGGCTAAATGTTGGATACTCATCTGTCACGAGTAACCAGGCATAACCTTGAACACGATTCCAGTATGAAAGTGTTCCAAGAACGATCTCTGCAGCCCACTCTGGATAGTTTCCGGTCAGCGAAGTCTGTACCCATGCAAGAACGGTGGCGATGATCGTGAGGACGAGATAGAAAACTCCGACGATGTAGAGCGGAATTGCTAAGAACCACTTAACAAGTGGGAGACCTCGGTTGAGTTTTGCTCCACCTTCAACATCTGGGAAGAGAACAGCAATACGTGGGTTTCGTTCAATTGATGGGTAATCATCGTTGAGAAGAAGAATGTAGGAAGCTAGACGGGTCGTAAGTTCGACCACTGCATGGTTAAAGCTCAGAACATAGCTTGGGTAAATTCCACGGAAGAGAATTGCAAGAAATGTTGGCAGTACGAGAAATCCTGTCGCCCCCATCGCCGCCGCCGAGTCATCCGAGAAGGCGTTTGGGGTAAAGCTAGATACAAAGATTAGGACAGGCATAACAATGATTCCGCGCCAGAATACTGTCGCTCGATTGCGGTTCTCTAGATCGATTGCGATTGTCGTGGTGACTTGGTTACTCATTGTGGCTCCCCTGTTTAATCAATCTGTTCATTCAGTCTTTAAAAGTGTAATGGCCCGGAAGGTTCATTGAACCTTACAGGCCATTCACGTTCTAGTAGCGGGGGCAGGATTTGAACCTACGACCTCTGGGTTATGAGCCCAGCGAGCTACCGAGCTGCTCCACCCCGCGTCGGTAGCACAATCCTAATCGCCCGCAGGTAAAGCACCAAATTGAGAAGTATTTACCTACTTCTTCTGTGCATTTGCAGCAGCATCGAGAGCTGATTTCAATCGCTTCTGCGCGCGATCGTATGCAGCGAAATCTCCCTTTGCTAGTGCAGCTAATCCATCCTTATATGCAGAGATGGCGCTAGCAATTGCACTTGATGCATCCGAAGAAGATCCACCTGCATCAACATTTCCTCCACCTGCTTGCGTTCCAGAGTTTCCTCCGAAGACTTGATCGAGAGCACCCTTAAGAGTGTCATCAAAACCAATTTGATCTCCGAATGAGACGAGAACTTTCTGTAGCAGTGGATATGCAGCAGCGTTTGAAGTCGCTCTTACATATACAGGTTGAACATAGAGCAGACCATTTCCAACTGGAAGTGTCAGCAAGTTTCCGAGTACTACATCAGAACCACCCTGACGCAAGAGCGAGAGTGAGTTTGCAACTTCTGGCTTAGCTTCGAAGTTAGATGCAACCTGTGATGGTCCGGCAACGTTTGTACTACGTGGTAGCTGTAGAACAGTGATCTTTCCGTAATCAGGACCTGCAGTTGAATTTGCAACCGCAAATGCTGAAAGGTTTTCACGTCCGCCTCGTGGAACAAACGGTGTAGTCAATGAGAATGCAGGTGTCTTTGATCCTGGCATCTGAAGTGTCAGATAGTAAGGAGGTTGCGCGCTTGCGTTCGCACCGAAGGTTGATGGGTCACGAGGTACGCGCCAGAAATCCTGTCCGCCGTAGAAAGCATCAGCAGTCTTGACGTGATACGAGCTCAATACATCGCGCTGAACACGGAAGAGATCTTCTGGGTAGCGGATGTGATCAAGCAACTGCGCTGAAATCTTGTTCTTAGCTGTCACAGTGCCAGGAAATGCCTTCATCCAAGTCTTTAGAACTGGATCTTTCTCATCCCACTGATACAAAGTCACTGTTCCGTCATAGGCGTCAACTGTTGCCTTTACAGAGTTACGAATGTAATTCACATTTCTATTTGCTTGCGCAGTTACCGCACCTGAATTTGCAGTGAGTGCATCTGTCGTTGCAGTAGAAAGTGTTGTGGTCTGTGAGTATGGGTAGCTCGCACTTGTTGTGTAGCCATCGATAATCCACTGAATACGTCCATCAACAATTGCTGGATATGGATCTCCATCAAGGGTCAACCATGGTGCAACCTTGGCAACGCGATCACGTGGATTACGTTCGAAGAGAATCTTGGAATCCTTGTTGATAAGGCTTGATAGAAGAATGCGCTGTTCTTGATATTTAATCGCAAAGAGCAACTTATTGATTGTGCTTCCAACCGGAACGCCGCCCTTACCTGAGTAAGTAACGTTCTTCTGGCCGTTAGGTGAATTGTCATCTGGATAATCGAATTCGACTGGGTTATCAGTCTTTACGCCACCGATAATCGAGTAATCAGGAACGTTCTCACCGAAGTAGATGCGTGGTTCAAATTCGCCAAGACCCTTAGTTGAAGGAAGATCGCCGACTGCAAATGTTGGCTTTCCATCTACATCTCGAGAGTTACCGAAAGCTGCAACGAATCCAAAACCATGTGTGTATACAAGGTGGTCGTTAATCCAGTTACGGCTTGGGTTTCCTTCGATATTGAGTTCGCGTACTGCAACGATTGTGTCGCGTGAAACGCCATCAACTTTATAACGATCAACATCGAGTGACTCTGGGAATGTGTAATAAGGCTTAATCTGCTGGAGCTGACGGAATGTTGCTGAGAGAACATTTGGATCCATCAGACGGATATTTGCAATAGTTGCTGCATCATCAGAGAGCTGTCCAGCATTAGTTGTAAGGGTTGCGTTGTAATCCTGCATCACTACGCCATCAATGCCGTAGGCAACGCGGGTAGAGTCAATATTGCGCTGAATAAATGGTGCTTCCTTTGATGATTCAGATGGCTTAACAGTGAACTGTTGAATCGCTGCTGGGTAGATTCCAGCAATAAGCACTGATGAGATAACAAGGAGTGCGGTACCGGCTGTTGGAAGTAGCCATGAACGGCGGAAAATATTTGCAAAGAATAGAAGTGCGCAGACAATTGCGATCGCAGACAAGATTGCCTTAGCTGGAAGAAGTGCGTTGACATCGGTAAATGTCATACCGGTAATCAATCGGTTCTCCTTAAGAGCTAGCGCATAACGGTCATACCAATATGCAACTGCCTTGAGCAAGACAAGGAAACCTAGGAGAACAGAGATCTGAACCCGAGCTGCAGTTGTTGTGCGCTCTGATGGGGCCTGCGGGCGAATTCCGCCATAGAGATAGTGAACACCCACAGCTGCAACAGTTGAAATGAGTGCGAGTGAAATTCCCCAACTGATGAGTGCTTGGTACATCGGTAACTTGAATGCGAAGAATGAAATATCTAAACCAAATTGTGGATCGGTTACACCAAATGGTGTTGCATTTCTAAATTGCAGCCAGACTGACCAGAAGGCTGCTCCTGAAGTTCCACCGAAGTAGACGAGTGCTGCGGCAATACCGAGAAATACCCAACGACGAATAGGTTCGATCTGCGCGCGATAGCGTTCAAGATTATCTGCCTCAACTGTAAGCGGCACATATAAAGGTCTGCTGCGATGAGCAAGATAGATATTGGCGCTGATGAAGAGTGAGGTAAGTAGACCAACGACTACGAATAGCGTGATCTTGGTAGTTAGAACCGTGCTCCACACTGATGTAAATCCGACAGATTTAAACCAGAGCCAATCGATGTAGAAGCCGCTCGATCTGGCGATCACAATGCCAAGAGCAACGATTATTCCGATGGTGATATTGAGCGGTTTGCGCAGTTGATTCATGTTCCTAAACTATCGCAACCCTTAGGACTCTTCGAATTCAGGGCCGCTACAGCCTCATAAATAGTGCCTACCGCCGCCACAACTATGCCTTCAGGTATAGAAGAAAGTTCTGAACAATTGGAAATTGGGGCAAGGAAGAGGTCTGCACCAGCGCGCTTTGCCGCCAGAATTTTCTCTTCGATCCCTCCGATTGCTCCAATGGTTCCATCTTTTTCAATTGTTCCAGTGCCGGCAATTGATCGTCCCTTGAGGAGATTTTCCTTTGTCAGCATTTCGATAATCGCCAAGGTGAAGATCATTCCACCGCTGGGTCCGCCAGTTCTCTTTACTGCAATAGAAATATCTTGATTGGTAAGTTTTTCAAATCCGCGATCTGGATAAGTGCGCTCCAAGTAGCCAAGTGCGATGGTGCGCGCATAATCTTGTGAGCCCTTCATCTCAGCCGTTGATTGTTTCTCTTCCTCCTCAACGGTAAGTCCGGGTGGGTAGATCACACTTGTTGGTAGAACAACTTGATCGGTACGTACCCATCGATAGAGCATCTCAAACCCAGGTACATATGAACCTGGTGCAGTAATGCGAATTGTTAGTAAATAGAACTGCCCATCAACGGGATAACTTATGGCTTTACTCTTTTTTGGAAGAGAAACAATCTCGGGAAAAATACCTTGCGGCGTTCCTGGTGCGATCGCTACGAATTGAAGTGGTGAGAGGAAGGCGGCTGTGAAGAAGAGCGTGACAAGCGTTCTGGAAAAACGAGGAAGACGAGAAAAACGTAACACGCGACTTACTTTTCTCGTCCTTGGTCAATTCCCGTATCGCTGGGTTTGATTGATTCGCTGCGCTTGCTTGATTCGCTCTGATCGTCTGCGACAAAGGTGACCGTCTCAGCTTCTCTAAACGCGCCTTGGAATTTCTGGAACTGGGTTACCGAACGAGTCGTCTCGGTTTCGTACTTGTCCTTAAATTGAGTCACCCAGAGGACATATCCGAGCGCGCCAATGAGTCCAGCGGCGGGAACTACCCACCAGATGAGCGCCAGGAATGCATTGGACATCCCGCTAGCCTACTGGTTTTCTCACACGCGCACTCTTCGACAAATGGTTTGCAACCTGGGAAGAAATTGGCGAGTATCCGTGTTCTACTACTACGAAGAATTAACTAGCTGTGGATCGCACCCAGAAGTGGAGCGCACCTCACGTTGAAAGGCAATGGTGGAGATCGATGACTCCTTTTGGATTTACACCGCCCAATGGATCAGGTGGATCAGATGGACCTGATGATGGAAGCCGCGACGGATCAGGAGATCACAGCGGTCCTGAAGATTTCAACGAGATGCTTCGTGCAATACAAGAGCAGATGCGTGAGCAATTTGAGAAGCTAGGTATTCCAATGGAGAACATGGATAACGCGCAATTCATGTCACCAGAAAATCTCACTGCGATGCTTTCTAATATGCCAGGGATGCCGGGATTTGGACTTGGCCCACAGGCGGCTGCAAATGATCCATTGCCACTTGCAACTGTTCGCGAGACTGCAAAGAAATTTGTAACCGCTCATGGCGTTGCACCGCTGAGTACTCGCGATCAAGGAGTTGTCGCAAGTGCATATGAGATCGCAGAAATTTGGCTTAACGAGGCAACAACATATCCTTCAGCACTTTCGCCTACGCATGCCTCCGCTGTTAATCGCGCCGATTGGGTCGATTTAACAATTGCTGGCTGGCATCGCGATATCGCACCTCTTGCACAGGGTCTCCTTGAGGCGATGACTGACTTATTGGCACAAGCGGGGCGCGAACAAGCTCAAGATGAGGGCCAGGCAAGTCAGGTGCCACTGGAAGCAATCGGTGGATTGCTGCGCACCTTCATCGCATCGATGGTTGCTACTCAACTTGGACAATCAGTGGGCTCACTTGCAGCCAGTGTTACCGGTGCGCACGATGCGGGTTTACCAATTCTTGATCCCGCACGCCCTGTATTGATTCCAGAAAATATCACTGCCTGGGCTGCCGATCTTGAGATTCCGCAATCAGAAGTCTTTATCTTTCACGCACTTCGCGAGAGCGCAGTAGCCCGCTTATTCGCCAATAACCCATGGCTGGTCTCATATATCCAGAGCACAATTACTGAATATGGTCGTGGCATCCGCATTGATCTGGAAGCCATTCAACGTCAGGCCGAAGAAGCGATGAATAACTTTGATCCAAGCCAGCCAATGAATAACCAGATCAATCTCAATGTCGAACTCAACAATGGAATTTTCTCCCCAGAAGAATCACCACAACAGAAGGCCGCTCTAGCAAAGTTAGAGACTGTTCTGGCTTTGATCGATGGCTGGTCTGATGATGTTGTTACAACAGCTGCCGGTGATCGAATTCCCAATATTGAACAACTTCGCGAAACACAACGTCGTCGTCGCGCATCATCGACTCCAGCCCAGCAACTCTTTGCAACACTTTTGGGTCTTGAAGTTTCACCACGGTTAACTCGTGAGGCGAGCGCATTCTGGAAAGCAATTCGCGAAGAGCAATCAATTGAAAAGCGCGATGGAATCTGGGCGGGAATTCTTCCGACATCAGATGATCTACAAAATCCAACAGCCTTTATCTCTTCGACAGAAATTCCCGACGATCTCTCGGGACTTCTGTAACCTCCTAGGTAATCACTGGGGAAAAGCGAAGTCCCCGGGCGCACATTAAATATCTGCCTTCCCCTTGCAGATATCAAACGGTTATCCGAGGACTTCGTAGGCAAAAAGTACGACTAACAAGCGCGCAAATCAAATGCATATCGCATTGACACGAGATGGTTTTTTTACTATAGAGAAATAATTAATTGCACCCAAACCTCAACACCAACTTGAGGTTTCATCGACAATCTGCGATTTGAGGCAATCGCGCGGTAAGTGCGGGTACTTTTATCCAGTGAAGAATGAACTCTCGACTGATCGCGAGCCGGCAGGACAGACTCTTCCTGGAATTGATGAGGGCGAGATCATTGTGATCCGCTCCAAGCGGCGTAAGCGAAACCTCTCGGCCTATCGCCAGGGCGGTCGGATCGTGATTTCGATCCCGGCGAGCATGACCAAGGCCGATGAGCGCGCCATGGTCCCTGAGATGATCGCCAAGATCCGCAGCCAAGAAGCGGCTAAGACCCCAACAGAGAGCATTTTGGCCGAACGGATCGACCAACTCTTAAGCCAATGGGCCCCTGAGATCACCGCGCGCCCGGCTAGCGTGGCTTGGCGCTCGATGCGCGAGCGCTGGGGATCCTGCACAAGCGTGGATCGCACCATTCGGATCTCAGATCGCCTCCAGCTCGCCCCTGATTACGCCTTGGATTACGTCCTCTTCCACGAGGCGATCCACCTCGCCCATAGCGACCATGGCGAGGAGTTCACCGCGATTCTGGCCCGTTTCCCCGATGGTGAGCTCGCTAGCGCCTATCTAGATGGCTACGAGGCGGCCGAAAGAGCCCTGGCAGCTCCGGTTGAGCTCAAGAAATTAGGTTAGAAACTGGCGTAAAACTCCCCCGATTGAGCCCACTTTGAGCGTGAGCGGGAGTATCGTCAAGCCTGAACGAGTGCGCTCCTAGCGCATACGTCGATAGGAGGCAGAAAAATGGCAGAGACAAATGAGGCTTACAAGGGTGACGCTTACTGCGTAAAGTGCAAAGCGAAGCGTGACTTCGAGGGCATGGTCCATATTTCGGATTCAGGTCGCCGCATGGCAAAGGGCAAATGCCCAGTGTGCGGAACTACGGTTAACCGTATTCTCGGTAAGGCGCAGTAATCCAAAAGCACGGTAAACCCGCACCATAACTACTAGCCATAGTCAGGCTTCGTTCAGCTGGAATTGGTGAGTTAAATATTTACAGGTTCACCCCGTATAGGCCAACGCTTATACGGGGTGAATTTTTTTATCTACCGAACGTAACCACTAGCTAGCGTGCGGGTGAGTGATGTGGAGCGCTCGCAGGTGCGTATCGCGTGCAGTGCAACCCTGCCGCTCATGACAACAGAGAGATCCCACACAGCACAGACTTCGCAAGAGATTTCCAGCAAGAGCCACATTCGCCTAAAAGAAGGCATCAGCATTTACCGCACTCCGATCGGCTTGCGCTGCGGAACAGCTCGCTCATCTTTTGCGATTCCAGAGAAGGGGTACGTGCGGGCGTTAGAAATCTTGAGCAGTAGCAACGTTGATGAGATTGATATTCCGGCGGCTTGTGGAATTACATCCGATGAATATCGTGAACTTGTGTGGAGCCTAGAAGAACACGAGTTTCTGGAAACATCGCCCTCTATTTTATCTGTGACTACTCGCTTTCAATCTGTTGCAAAACATAAACGTCGCGACCTCTTGCCTGATGCTGCATTCTCACAATTGCAAAAACGTGTAGCCCCAGAACTTTCACACACTCGCTTACTTCCTGGAGTGCATGATTCAGGTGCATCGATTATCAATGCGCGACAGAATGTTCGAATAGAAATTTCTGGAAGCGATCGCATCGCAACCTTGCTCTATGGAATATTGCTCTCAAGTGGAGTGACCTACACTCACTTTGCACTAGGTACGCGCTCACACGATCCATTAGTTATCGATACAGATCTGAGTGCAGGCTTTATTCGATCTACCGATGTGGGCCAGTCCTATAAGCAGCGGATGGAAGATCTCGGAAAAGAGTTATCGCTCTTTCCTATTGAAAGGCTTGAATCTGCGCAGGAACTCGATGGTGAGCCACCAGAGCGATACATCAAGATTCAGATCGGCGCGATGGATCCACAATTACTCTCGCAATGGATGAGTGCCGGGCAAGAACATCTAGTTATCACTCCACCAGATGGCGGCAAGTGCGTGATTGGCCCACTTGTTCAACCAGGAAAGACTCCGTGTACGCGCTGTCGAAATATCGCAATTGATGAAGTAGTTGGTATCCCCAGTGTTACCGCTGAGAAAGTACTCATCGGAGAACGTACAGATAATCAAGAGATGCCGGTTTTTGTAGCTCACTATCTCGCTGGCTTAATCGCTTCCTTTATTCTCCAACGCATCGATCAAAGTAAATCGGATCTCACAGGTGCATATATGGCAGTTGATTCACTTGCACTCAGCGAGAGTTCACTAATTCCCGTTGCTCGAAACCCTGCCTGCGGGTGTCATTGGCTCTAGGGCTTAGGCATTTATTTAAAATGGGGCCTGTTGATGTGAAATGGCTCATCTCCGCCCCTGATCTCTTCATTTCATTTGGCGCTTTCTATCAATTGCATCCAAGATTGGCGCGTGGCTAAGAAACCGGCAGAGGTAAAAATCCCGAATACTACGGGTGCTCGCTCTGCACGCATGATCAAAATTCCTGTCGGAATTGCAGGGCGAAGTGTTTTAGGAGTCGGAAAACAACTCGTTGGTCAATCTTCCTCTGTCGTCTTTGCAGATATTCAAGAGAAGACTGCAGAGCAACTCTTTAAAGTCCTTGGCGAACTCAAGGGCGGTGCGATGAAGTTCGGCCAAGCCCTCAGTGTTTTTGAAGCCGCACTTCCAGAAGAATTTGCCAAGCCTTATCGTGAAACTCTCACGAAACTTCAAGAGTCCGCGCCACCTCTTCCAGCCAAAGTTGTTCATAAAGTATTGGCAAAAGAGCTCGGCGAAGATTGGCGCGATAACTTCACTTCTTTTGAAGATCAAGCAACAGCATCAGCATCTATCGGTCAGGTTCATCGCGCTATCTGGAAAGATGGCACACACGTTGCGGTAAAGATTCAGTATCCAGGTGCTGCAGAGGCTCTCGTGAGCGACCTTAATCAAATCCAACGCTTCTCAAAAATCTTTGGGCTAGTGCTTCCTGGCGTCGATATGAAACCTTTGATGGAAGAGCTTCGCGCGCGCATCATCGAAGAAGTTGATTACCTGTATGAAGCAGAGGCGCAACGTGCCTGTTATGCCGCTTACGAGAATGATCCAGACATCGCAATTCCACGAGTTGTCACTGCAACCATGAAAGTGATTGTTACCGAGTGGCTTGATGGAAAACCTCTATCGCAGGTAATCAAGAGCGGAACGAAGGCAGAGCGTGATGCAGCAGGTATTCGCATCGCTCGCTTCCACTTCACCTGCCCAGAGCGTGCTGGGTTATTGCACGCCGATCCTCATCCAGGAAACTTCAGATTGCTTGCAGATGGTCGCATCGGCGTCTTGGATTTCGGTGCATGTAACCGTTTGCCCAATGGTTTCCCGGAACCATTTAAGAATCTCTTGAAGCACGCACTCGATGACAATGCACAAGCACTATATGACGGATTCAAAAAAGATGGATTTATACTTCCGGAGGTAGATGTTGATCCAGAGATGGTTCTTGAATTCCTTCTGCCACTTGTAGAACCGCTACGCACCCCAACCTTTCAATATTCACGAGAGTGGCTCCGTGATCAGAGCGCACGCGTTGGAGATCCACGTAACCCGACGGCAAAGATTGGATTCCAACTTAATCTTCCAGCCGAATACGTTTTGATTCATCGAGTCACAATGGGAACAACTGGAATTTTCTGCCAACTTGAGGCGGAAGGTCCATTCCGTGATGAAGCTTTGGTCTGGTTTCCAGAGATCTCTCCTGTTGCTTAACGAGAATTTTTAGTAATTCTCTTTCTTTCCACTTGCATTAGCTATAGCTGCCCTAGTTCTTAGAGAGTCATTGCAGTTAAACTCGCGCTATGCAGGCTAAGACAAAAAATGGTTTCCCACCCAAGGTCTGCCAGCGTTGTGAGCGTCCATTTGAATGGCGCAAGAAGTGGGCACGCGATTGGGAGAACATTAAGTACTGTTCTGAAAAGTGTAAGGCTGGAAAGTAATGCCGGAGCTTCCCGAAGTTGAAACTGTTCGTCGAGGATTGCACCACCTAATTACCGGGTATCGAATTGTTCAGGCAGATGATCTCCACCCACGCGCACTTAAATCTGAATCCATCGCACCACTTTCTACACTTAACGGCGCACGAATTACCGGAACAGGTAGGCGTGGAAAGTTTCTCTGGATCACACTCGATCGCCCATTTGTCTTAGTTGCCCATCTTGGAATGAGTGGTCAGTTTCTTATCCAGCAAAAAGATAGACCGTCCCCCAAGCATGTACGCGCTCAATTCGCGCTGAAACGATCACTTAGAAAGCTTGATCTTGTCTTTAATGATCAACGAACATTCGGCTGGCTTTCGATAGAAGAGCTCGCCGATGGAGTTCCAACATCTGCAACACATATCGCCCACGATCCATTTGATCCACACTTTGATTATCAGGCCACCATTACAAAGATGGCAAAGCGCAATATTCGAATAAAGACTGCCCTACTTAATCAAGAGATCATGTCAGGGGTTGGAAATATCTACGCCGATGAAGCACTCTGGCGGGCAAAGGTTCATCCCGAGTCACTCACTTCAGAACTCACCTCTAAGAAGATTGCATCTGTAATTGATGCTGCAACTGAGGTGATGCGCGAGGCAATCGCAAAGGGTGGCACCTCCTTTGATGATCTCTATATCAATGTCAATGGGGAGAGTGGCTTCTTCGAGCAATCGTTATCGGCCTATGGACGAGAAGATGAACCGTGTCCGCGTTGTGGTGCGCTCATCAAGAGGATAGTTTTCGGTGCACGTTCATCGCACTTCTGCCCCCGCTGCCAGCGAAAGAAAAGTTAGAGAGGACCATGATGAAAAATCGCATTGTTGGTCTTGCTAAAGCCTCACACTTTGGTCCAACGTTGATTGTGACCACACTAAGTTATCTATTTGCCGAGCTGTACTGGACGACAGGGCCTGCTCTGCTCATTGCCTTGAGTTTCTTCTCCGGCCAACTGATCGTGGGTTGGAGTAATGATTTAATCGATTACGCAGATGATCTTTCTCATCAGAGAATGAATAAGCCGCTCGTTGCAGGGCTGATCACTCGTACTTTCTTGCAATCATGGCTCGCAGCGATGATCCCAGTTGCGCTAGTTATCAATCTCTTGGGTCCACTTGGTTTTGTTGGCGGTGGACTTTCAATTTTTGCAATCCTTTGGGCGCTTGGCTATAACTTCTACTTTAAATTCAACATCTTTTCGCCGCTTCCCTATGCAGTTGCATTCGCCATACTCCCCTCGTGCATGGCTTTCTCACAGGATAAAACGCCACCAACATGGATGTGGGCATCCGGTGCCCTTTTTGGTATGGCAGCACACTTCCTGAATGTGCTTAAGGATATGGATCAAGATCATGCAAGCGGTATCAAAGGTCTTCCACAGAGATGCGGAAAAACCGGTTCGATAATCGCCGCAGCTATCTTGATCGCACTCGGAGTAACTCTCTTGTTACTTTCCGACCTTACGCAGCGTTAACCTTCGGCGGACGACCTGCACGACGACGACGTTCAATAATGACGCCATCTTCAATGAGCTGTCCTCCCCACACACCGCATGGTTCTTGACGTGACAGTGCTCCATCAAGACAGGCATTGCGCATAGGACAACTTCCGCAGAGCGCTTTTGCTTGTGCAATCACGGCGTCATCATCGGCGAAGAAGATCTCAGGGTCAGAGGTGTGGCAGGGCAAGGTGAAGGCCTTGGCATCGTCGTATGTGAATGTCACATCGCTTAGACCAATCTTTTCGCCGGATTCAGCCCAGCCTGGCATTTGCAGTTCACTGAAGAGAACGGTCATCGCTCTCACCCTCTTTCTCTCTCGATCTTTCGTCGGTTTCTTTCTCTGGTTAGTGGTTCTGGTTTGTGGTTCTTCTTCTCTCAATCCATCTCGGGATAAAGAAAAAGGACCTCTAAATCCTTTTCGGATTTGAGGCCCTTGGTTTGGGTTATTTCGATTTACTCGAATATCCCTCCGGTTGCCTCATCCGCTGTGGCATAAAAAGCAGCATAAAACGCTGGCTTTGATGCGCGTGGCCAAGATGTTCGCTTATTAGCGGCAGCTGTGGCTGGATGTGAATGGGCATGGGAGAACGCGGCAGCTACTGCTACCTGTGTTGATACTCCCTGTACGGACATAGGGGTAAGGGTAGAGCACCCGGTATCAAACTCGCAAGTAATTTAATTTCGGCCAAGGTTGAGCGTAAGAACCCAGGCTTGTCTTTAGATCCCACTTTGCCTCTCTAGGTTTATGGGAATTGGCCCCAGCCTGCAGAGATCACCAACGTACCCTGATGTTTCCTAATTTGTGGGCTACTTCTTCTTATAACCCGATGGGCATACAGGGTTTATAGCTGTTACTTTCTTAACTGACTTTCCCTTCACGCATGTAATGGTGACGTTTTGTGTCTTCTTCCAAACCTTCACAGAGAGATCTAATGAAGCATTAGCACTTCGTATATTTGATTTCGCAGTGGACAAGTCGTTACCCAAGATAATTGGCAAACTACGTATTTTTTTCTCGATACCGGACAGTAACGAAACACGAGGGTACTTAACTTTCAAACTATCGATTCGTAACAATAACTTTTGGTAATCCTGCATCACCAAGTTGAAATCATCTTGAAGCAATTTTTGGGCGGCTAAATCCGCCGCTGCTTTGTCTGCCGCTGCTTTCTCTGCCGCTGCTTTCTCTGCCGCTGCTTTCTCTGCCGCTGCTTTCTCTGCCGCTGCTTTCTCTGCCGCTGCTTTCTCTGCCGCTGCTTTCTCTGCCGCTGCTTTCTCTGCCGCTGCTTTGTCTGCCGCTGCTTGGGCAGCGAGATCATCAGCTTCAGTACTGACGATGATATTTGGACCGTAAGCAACTTTCACAAGCTTATCTTTGGATTCCATGCCGACAACTAGTTTCCACACACCTGATTCGGCTGTGGGCGACATTACAAAACTCATACTCCAAGTTCCATTTTGTTCACTACCTGACGCCAAATTAAAGTAAGTGGTGAAACTTCTAGTTCCACCACTCGGTGGATAGAGAATTAAATTAACCCAATTAATACCCGACGGTGACGTGATATCTGCAGTAACAATTAAAGTTTCTCCTGGGCGAGATTTGACTTTCGACAGATTTATTCTCACAATCTTAGTTTCTAGAGTTGTGCTCCCAGATACATTAACTGAAGGCCCGTATGCAGTTTTAACTAGGTTCTCTTTGGTTTGCATTCCAACAACTAAATTCCAAACACCATTCTCTGCCGTTTGTGGGATAGCAAAATTCATACTCCAAGTACCATTTTGTTCCGAACCTGCGATTAGATTGAAGTAAGTATCGAAACCCTTGGTTCCACCTCCCGGTGGGTAAAGAATCATATTGACCCAGTTAATTCCTGATGGTGAAGTAATGTCAGCAGTAACGACTAAATTATCACCAGGGCGAGCATCAGTTTTGCTAAGGCGAATATTCGAAATAGACTCTGACGCAGCACTGGCGGTCGGTACCAGAGACATTATTGAAAAAAACAAAATGCAATAGACCAGTATTTTCCTCACTTGCGTATCCTCTCTAGTCAAACTTTCGATAGCGTCTTTAAGTCGTCTTCCTTACTTAGTAAAAAAATTTTTAGTCATTATGCTACTTCTTCTTATAGCCGGAGGGGCAGGCAGGTTTTTTGCCGGCAATTTTCTTAGTGGTTTTGCCTTTGACGCAGGTAATAGATGTAACTGATTTTGTTGCACCAACTTTGGCTGCAATGGCACGCACTTGCTCTGCCAGGGCCGCAATCTTTGCAGCTTCCACTATCGATGCTGCTGCTTTATCTGCTGCTGCTTTATCTGCTGCTGCTTTATCTGCTGCTTCAGACATTAGAGTTTTCAACTCAGTTAGTGTGAATGACACAGTTTTACCCAAGATCGGAGATCCTTGCCCCTCGGAGTTGAAAAGAATGGCCGAAATTAAGACAGATGCGTTTTGGTCATTTCCCACTGCTGCGAGCAAGACCTCATATGAAAAATCTTCGCTCCCAGCGACATATGATGAGATTCTGAGTGGAGATCTCCCTATGTAATTCAACGGATTAGTTGCATCTGCTCCTCGAACGAGGGTTGAGATAAACCACTCAGTGTGAACTGTTCCTGAAATTGACCAATTTTGGGTAATAATTATTGAATTTCCGCATCTCACGCCTTCGACTGTGACCGAACATGACACATTTGTTGGAGGAGGAATCTGTTCCGCAGCCTCAGAGGGTAGAACCGAAGAATTTAACGAAAAAAAGATCAATATAGAAATTGACGTGATTCGACGACAAATTCCTGAGCTTTGTAAAGTTCGCTGCATGAGACAACCTTATTCCGCAAAGAGAGAATCTAGAAGTGGCGAAGGTTCCAGAGACCAGTCAAGAAAGTATAAAACTTGTCAGATCGGTTCATTCTCTATCACTAGGCTGGAATTCGGGTCAAAAGCTTAGGAACCGGTGAGTAACCCAGATTCCTTTAAGAATCGCGAAGGCAATCCGCGATAAGAAATGTGAAGATCGACCTTGGCTCGCGTCATTCCAACGTAGAAAAGACGGCGCTCTTCGGCAACAACTGAATCAGATGTTCCGGTTGATCCGGTTTCTAACGGCAAAATTCCCTCTGAAGCACCCATCAGAAATACACGTTCCCATTCAAGTCCCTTTGCAGCATGCAGAGTTGCAAGGGTGACAACCGGCATTGTCGGTGGATTGTTCTGCGTAACGCGATCTTCAACTTCGCGTAAGAATCCACGGAGAGTCTTTGGAGTAAAGCCATCATCGCTATCGAGTTCGCGGCCAAGATGAAGAAGGGCTGCGATTCCATCAATACTTTCACCCGTTAAATACGGCTGGGCAATAGTGCGCAATTCATCAATCCAAGTAGCGCCTTCGGTAGGAAGCACAGAGGCTTGTCGAACTTGCTTAAGGAAGTCACGGACATCCTGGCGTTCGAAGAAACGCTCAGTGCTGCGGACTTGATACGGCAACCCCTTGCTATTCATCGCACGTTCTACGCCTTTAAGTTGGCTATTTGTACGCGCAAGAATTGCGATCTCTTGGGGCGCAGTTCCTTCAGCAAGGAGTTCAGTGATCTGCTTAAGAATTCCTGCAATCTCGCCACTCTCATCCTTATAGCCATCGACGCTGGGATGAAGGCCATGATCGTTACTGGCTGTGAGTTCTTGTCCCATCGATGAATTACGGAGCAGCGCGTTTGCTGCAAATGTGATTTCAGGTGTTGATCGGTATCCGGTGCTCAGGCGAATAACCTCCGCCTCTGGAAAACGCTGGGTGAAGGTATTTAAGAAGACTGGTGTTGCACCGGCAAATGAATAGATTGTTTGTGCTGGATCTCCCACAACGCAGATATCTTTTCGACTTCCGAGCCAGGCATTGATCAACCGTTGCTGGATAGGTGAGATGTCCTGATACTCATCGACTGTGAAGTAGCGGTACTGATCCTGCACACGTTCTCTTACAGTGCGCTCTTCTTCTAGCATTGCAGAAGTCAGCAAGAGAACATCCTCGAAATCAATCGCGAGCTCTTGCTTCTTGAGGCTCTCGTATGCGACATAGATTGCGGCGATGTGTTCGGCCTTGACTCGTGGCTTCATCTGCCTCGCATTAACTTGATCAAGATAATCAATTGGTGCAACCTGTGAAACCTTGGCCCACTCAATCTCGGTTGCGATATCGCGCATCGTTTCGCGTGAGGTGATGCGGATTTCGCCAGTGAGATCTGCGCGATTAACAGCCTCTGTAAGAAATGGTGTCTTGCTATTCATTAAATCTGGAGTGCGACCTCCAAAGACTGTTGGCCAGAAGTAGATCAGTTGCTTAAGAGCAGCGGAGTGAACTGTGCGCGCAGCAACAGTTGGAACACCAAGTGAGCGAAGACGCGTACGCATCTCTCCTGCGGCTCGAGCTGTAAAGGTAAGTGCTAAAACTTTGCTCGGATCCATTGTTCCGATCGCCGCGGCATAGGCGATGCGGTGGGTGATTGCGCGGGTTTTTCCAGTGCCTGCTCCTGCAATTACACAGACAGGGCCACGTGTAGCAAGGGCTACTTCTCGTTGATCATCATCGAGTGCGGCCAGGATTTCTTCTGCACGCAGACTTGGCTCTTCTCCAAGTTTTGGAGTTACCTCCATGTCTCACCACCGTGGGCAGTCTCACCCAGCCATCGTTCAATCATCTTGCGCGCAACCGAAATAGTAGGTGGAAGTAAGAGTGTTCCAGCTTTAGCTTCTGCACGAAGTTGATCGCGTGTAAACCACTTTACTTCTGTGATTTCTGTGCCATCTGGTCGCGCTGCCTCTGGGAAATCTGTCACTGCATCAAATGAAATCATGATCGAAGCTGGGAATGGCCATGGCTGTGAACCAAGGTAGTTAATCTCGCGAACACTCACGCCAGATTCTTCAAATACTTCACGGGCAACACATTGCTCGAATGTTTCACCAGGTTCTAAAAATCCGGCAAAGCATGAGAATCGACCTTCTGGCCATACAGGTTGGTGGCCCAAAAGAATGCGATCATCGTTATCACGGATTAAAACAATGACAGCGCCATCTGTGCGCGGATGATGTTGGCTCTTATCGACATCACAGACGCGAACCGCGCCACCAAGATCTACTCGGGTTGGCGCTCCGCACTTGGAACAACATGGATGCGCGCGATGCCAATTACTTAAGGCAACACCATGCAAGGCTAATTCGACATCAATATCTGAAAGTGCTGCACCGACTTCACGAAGCGTTGTAAATCCAACGTTCATCTCATCATCGGTTTTAGCGACGCTCCACTGTGTATCCCACGCAAAGTAGGGATCGCCAGTGACCGCGTCCAGTCCAAGAAAATAACGTGAGCCTTCTTTAAATTCTCCGCTAGCAATGAGTGCGGCAACTCGATCGGCGTTTAGATATCCATCTGCACCGATTCGCCCTTGGGCAATCTGCAGAATCTGCGCCTTACTCCAGAGCAGATCTAGCGTTGCGGGGTTTTCACGCAGGTGGCTGGAGCGGTCGATCCGTGAAGGTTGGCTGTTGATCGCGCTCATAAGGGGCAACGGTACTAGCCTGCTCGCTATGCGCATTACCTCGTGGAATATCCTGCATGGAATGGCTATTCCGCCAGCCGCTAAAGGGGTCAAGCCAACCTCGCTATCTGATGCCGGCCAGAAGATTGCTGCCGAGCTAGCACCCGATGTGATCGGTATTCAAGAGTGCGACTATGCGCTTAAACGATCTGAGAATGTAAATCAGATTGCAGAGATTGCAACAAGTATTAGTGCGCTGTACTTTGCATTTGCACCGTGCATTATCGGAACTCCTGGCGAAATCTGGCGGAAGTTAAACGATAACGATCAGAAGTTGATTACCAACTCTGACTCTTCTTCCTATGAAGGTAGTTATGGAATCGGTATTGCATCTAAGGTTGAAGTTCTACAGTGGCATCGCCTTGATCTTGGTAACTCACCAATTGGCGCGCCATTATTGATTCCAGGAGATGAGAGCGGTCCGGGAAAGATGCGTCCAATCTATATTCGCGATGAACCTCGTGTAGCTCTGGCTGCAACTCTGGCAAATGGATATACCGTCATCAATACTCATCTCTCCTTTGTACCTGGATTTAATCTTCGCCAATTAAGAAAGTTAAAGCGCTGGGCGGCTGAACTTGAGAAAGCAACAGGCACGATCGCAATCATCATAGGAGATCTAAACTTGCCCAAGAACCTTCCCGTCGTTGCATCGCAATGGAAGTCACTTGCGACACAGGCGACATATCCAAGTTGGGGAGCCAAGATTCAATTTGATTACATCTTGAGTAAGGATTCCTTTAATTCAGAGCACCTACCCACTGTTTTAACTGGAGTTAGTGATCATCTACCGCTATCGGTGGAGATTAAGCAGTAAGAGTTTTAGCGCGTGCTTTGCAAACTAGGCGCTGAATTGGTTCAGAAGAGCAATCAACTCTGCTTCACTCATCAGATCAGCAGGACGATCAGTTACAGATGTTGGTACGTAATGGAATGCAGCGCTAACGCCGTCAACTGAAATATTCTGCAGAGTCGCCCACGCTAAGCGATAGACAGCGAGCTGAATAGCGGCTGATTTTCCTAGCTTTTTCGAGCCCGTCTTCCAATCCACGACCTCGTAGCGATCGCCATCTTTGTAAACAGCATCGATACGACCACGGATAAGAACACCGGCAATAACGGTCTCAAATGGAATTTCAACTGCATGCGGGGTGCGATCTGCCCAAGAACTTGCCAGCCAGGCACTCTTTAGATCTTCAAGTTTTTGATCAGCTTCTAGTGGTTCGAGTTGATCGAAATCTTCATCATCAAAGAGGGTTGCCACATTGAAGTGTTTTTCGATCCATAAGTGGAAGGCAGTTCCGCGACGAGAGAATTCATCACTGGCTCGTGGCATTGGGCGACGAATAGCAAGTGCGAGTGCTTCTGGATCTTCATAGAGTGCAATCAAGGTAGATGTCGCCATTCGTGGAGGAAGCGCTACCGCTGATACCGCGCTCTTGTACATATCGAATTCATTGATGATCGCTTGCGTATCGCGAGCCCACGATGCAATCTCATCGTCCGCGTTGCCAGCAGCAACTAGTTGGCTAGAAGAGATTGGCGCAGTTGAATTAACAAGTGAGATTTGTGCGTTAAATTCTTCACGGCGATCTGCAATTGGATCAGCGGGCCATTGCGCTGTTGCTGGGTTTTCACGTACCGGATTGCGGGCATCATCTTCGGGAGGTGCGTCGAAGGTAATGATGCGACCAGATTGCGTTGCAACATGATGTGCTTGCTCGAAAATTGATGAAGGCTTTACAAACTTCTGACCATCGCGCCACCACGACGTTGTGCAGATCAAATGGCTCTTGGCACGTGTCATCGCTACATAGCCAAGGCGAATCTCTTCTTGCTCCTTAAAGGTGTTGCATTGATCTTTAAATGCGCGGATTGCCTTTCCAGCATCGGCATTCGTTGTAACGCCGCCCCATGTAAAGATCGGAAGTTGTTGGCCATCTCCACGAAGTGCAAAGGGAATGTGGCGCTCGTTGGTGAGCCAGTTATCTGGATCGCCCTTGTGATCACTTGGGAAAGTGCCCTCTGCTAAGCCTGGAACAGCAACTACATCCCACTCGGCACCCTTTGCGCTGTGAATTGTAAGTATCTGCACAGCTTCGCGACTTGCCTCGGCTGCTCCAGCTTTGAGTCCACCTTCTTCGCGGCTTGCAATATCTAGCCATTGCAAGAAAGCATTAAGAGAAGCGCCGTTGCGCGCAAACTTTGATGCTTCATCCATAAAGCGATCAATATGGCGACGACCAGATCGAGTGCCATCACGCAAGAGAACTTCAACTTCGAGATTGAGGTAGCGCTCGATCTCTGCAATTAGATCAGTAATCGCACCACCTGCGCGTGATCGCAATCGACGAAGATCTGCTGCAAATTCTGTGAGACGTTGATAGCCAACAGAGCTAAATGTTGAACGATCTGCCTTTGCAATGTCATCGAGTGCGTCAATGAGTGAACCTAAGAACTGATCATCCGCCTCTGCAGAATCTGGGTTGCCGGCAACAATTTTCTTAACGAGTGATCGACTATCACTGGAAGACGCTTTAGCAAGTGATCGTGAGTGAGAACCAAGAGCTGCGATATCGGCAGCGCCTAGTGCAAGGTGCGGACCGGTGAGCAGACGCATCAACGATGCACCAGCATCTGGATTACCAATGATCGAGAGCATCGCCACAATATCTGCAACCTCTGGAACATGGACGAGTCCACCTAGACCAACAACTTCACATTCAATATCAGCGTTGCGTAACGCGCTCTGCAGTGCAGGAATCTGCGCACGCTTACGGACCAAGATGGCAAATGTCTTTGGAGCTTTACTTGTCTCAACGAGACGTTGTGGATCTTTCCAAAGAGGTGCAATGTATTCAGCAATCGCAGCGGCCTCTGCCTCCATTGTTTCAAAGAGACCAACAGCGAGATCGCCCTTACCTGCACCCTTGCGCGGTGTCAGCGGCGAGACGTTGAGATTTCCAAGTGATCGCACCTGGCTAGAGATCACATTCGCTAAATCAAGGATTGCCACATCGTTTCTAAAGGTGGTCAAAAGTTCATATATTTCGCTCCCTGTAGAGCCCTTGGCTTTAGGGAAATACTCACCGAATGAACCAATAGTTCCGGCGGAAGCTCCACGCCAGGTATAGATCGATTGGCATGGATCGCCAACAGCAGTGACTGGGTGGCCGTTGCCAAAGAGAGCAGAGAGTAAACGAACCTGTGATTGCGACGTATCTTGATATTCATCGAGGAGAACTGCGGCGTACTTACCGCGTTCGATCGCCGCCACATCTGGGAACTTCACTGCAATGTCGGCTGCAAGTGACATCTGATCATCAAAGGAGAGAGTTCCTTCACCGCGGCGTGTTTCGATAAATCGTTCAACTAATGGCAGAAGCGCGGTGCGCTGGCGAGCAGTGCGAGCAACTGTGCGAACTTCTTCGTTGAGGGCACCGGAAAATTGTGCGAGTTCGGATAAAGTCTTTTCATCGGCAGCGCGGATTGCATCAAGTGATACCTGGTGCTCGAGTATTAGCGAGGCCAACCCCATCACATCATCGATTGCGGTATTAAGTGCACCCTCGTAAACAAAATCGGGATCGTTCCAATCACGCACCAATGTGTTAGCTGCCATCCAGAGCGCTGCTTCACCGAGTGGTTGCGCATCGGCATCGATTCCAAAACGGATTGCATGCTCACTTAAGAGTCGACCAGCGTAAGAGTGATAGGTAGTTACCGAAGTATCAAGGGTTGCAAAGGGAACTTCGATCCCGGCCTTTGTCATAGCAAGTTGTAATTGACGCAGGCGCTTGCGGATACGGGCAGAGAGTTCTCCCGCTGCCTTACGCGTAAAGGTAAGTCCTAAAATTTCATCAGGTTTTACAAATCCATTGGCAACTAGGTAAATAACACGGGATGCCATCGTCTCAGTCTTGCCAGATCCAGCACCAGCAATAACAACAGCGGGCTCAAATGGATTAGTCAGAATCGAGATGATTGCCGCTTGTTCAGGGGTCGGGTCGTGGAAGGTTGGATCAACGCTTCGAATAAGGGCTGCAACCTGTACAGGTGTGTACTTTTCGATCATTGGATCACCGACTGACCTGATGGCTGAACCGGGCATGATGAGCGAACAACACAGCGCGGACACATCTCATTAACAGTTGCGGTAAATGTGGAAGCTGACATTCCTTGGCCGATGATCGTTAACTGCTGGCGGACTTCATCGGCGTCGATAACTGGACGTACGCGCGTAGCAACTTCTTTAGTCTCATGGGCAAGATAGACGAGGTGCGAACCAGAAGTTTGATCGCCGCTAATCTTCTCGCCAAATCCGCCCATGATGATGCCAAGTTGGTAGCAGGCAAGCTGCAAGTTGGTAAGTGCTTCCTTATGGCCAATTGGTTTCTTACCAGTCTTAAAATCAACAACGAAGTACTTGCCATCGCCATCGACTTCAATGCGATCGGCATTTCCCTTAACGATGATATTTCCGAAGTTCACCTTGAAATCTAACTCAACGCCAACAACGCTACGATCGGTCTTACTCTCGATCTCGCTGTGATACTGAGCAAAACGCTCGAGCATGCGCTTGGCACGCTTCAGGGAAGCAGCACTCAACCAGCCAGTTGATTGATCGATCAGAGACCATGAACTCTCGAGTTTCTCAACGAGTTGCTCGTGAGTGATCTCAGGAGTTTCAACTTTTAGGCGAGCGAATTCGTGGATTGCAGAGCCAAGTAATTGCGCGACGCCATCTCCATTTGTTCCACCGCTTTTTTCAAAGAACCATTTCACGCCGCACTCAGTAAATGGTTCGGCGCCACTTGGGCTGACATAGATGGGATCGCCTTCGGCAACAACAGGACGATCAGTTGAGAGAGGACGAGATCCAACCCATGAGGTTGGGTTAGCAAGTGAGATTCCGCGATCGTTAAGGGTTGCAAGAAGTTGGGCGGCATCAGCAGAGTTCGCTGATGCGAGGTTGCGTCGTAGCGTTGCAACTAGTGCCGGCGCAGTCAGTGGACGAGCTGGTTCCACAACCTTTGCCTCAGCTGAATCTGCTGAAAAGCCATGTATTTCTTCATATATTTCATGGAAAAAGAGCGATGGTTCATCATCTTCACGCGATGTAGCGGTGACCAGTAAGTCGGCGGTCGCGCGCGAAGTTGCAACATGGAAGAGACGTCGCTCATCTTCAAGGAGTGAGGATGCGGTAATCGCTTGCAGTTCGCGCTCGGCCAAATGATCACCGTGACGCTCGCGTTCAACAAGTCGCTCTGCACCCAACAGTGTCGAACGAGTCTTCAGGTTTGGCCAAGTGCCTTCTTGAACACCGGCAACAATCACATATGGCCATTGACGACCTTTAGCGCTGTGAACTGTGAGAATTTCTAGTGCATCTGAGCGCACACCTTTTGATGTAATCACATCTGCTGCGATGAATTCATCTGTAATCTCACTAAGGAAGAGTGATGGATGCGCGCCAGGAAAACGTTCAATAAATCGTGCCGCACTTTCAAAGAGGACGATCATCGCATCGAGATCGCGATCAGCGGCAGCGCCTCGTGTACCCGAACGAAGTGCGGCATCCTGCCACGCCTTACTTAACTTTGCGCCATCACTGGTGACAGCGTTATCCCAGATCGCCCACAAAAGATCATGAACGGTTGAGTTTGAGCGAGCGAGTGCTTTACGTGCATGAGATAAGAGTGCGTGTACACGATGTAGTTCAAGGCCATCTTCAATCGGAATATCACCTTGAACGAGGGCATCGATAAGCATCTGAGATCCACTACGAAGATCTTCATCATCTCGTGCCGCTAATAACGATCGGCGAATACGACGCAACGAGATCGGATCACTTCCACCGAATTCACTGGTGAGCAACTCTTCTGCCTCTGCCAAAGTCAATTTCTTTGGATCTGTTGCAATACGTGCAAGAAGTAAGAATGGCGCAATCGCTGCGTTGTTGCCGAGCGCTTCAATCTCTCCCACAGTTGGAATCGATGCCTGCATACATGCGCGACGAATTGTTGAGGCGGTTGCTCCCCCAGATCTCACAATGATCGCCATATCTGAGTACGGGATTCCACCTAGTAAATGGGCTTTTTTACAGTGATAGGCAATGTAATTAGCCTCTTCAGTGGCAGTTGCTGCCATTACTGCATCGCGATGGCTAGGGTTTCGATAGCTCTGCGAAAGAGTGATTGTGTGTCCGTGATCGCCAATAAGTGATTGCGCTGCCCGATCTGCTCCATCAGGATCAGCGCCACGGAATCTTCCGACAGCGCTCTTGCTATCGAGTGCGATCAGAAGATCTGTACCTGCTAATAGTTCTAAGAGCGAACGTTGGGCTGGATCTGACTCTTGAAATTCGTCAACAATAATTGTTGTGAACCGTTTGCGCAGCGAGGTGAGTAGCTCTGCATTATTACGAAGGTGTGCGATAGCGGCGTTAATCAGTTCGGATGGATCAATACGCATCTTGGCATCAGCTGCCCCCGATGATGCTAAATCCATCGCACCTTCATAACGCTTCCAAAAATCAGCAGCAGGTGGCCAGAACTTTTCTTTGAGTTGTAAACCGCGTTCAGAAAGTGTTGCGGGAGAAATGCCGCGTTCATTTGCACGCATCATCAAGTCGCGAAGTTCGCGGATAAATCCTCGAGTCAGTAGTGGATTACCTAACTTGCCTTCGCCTTCACGCAACTCGTCAGGCCAATCGCGATATCCATCAATGACATCTCCACGTAATAGCTCTGCGATGAACTTCTCTTGTTCGGCTCCTGATAACAAAATTGGTTCGCGATAGTCATCACCGCTCTTCATCTTGACGATTGAAAAAGCTAGTGAGTGAAATGTACGAGCTAAAGGTTCAAATCCTGTGGCGCTGCTGCGGATCGCAATTGCATCGCGGATTTCAGATGCGCGTTCGCGACCGAAGGTTATAAAGAGAATTGAATCCGATGACGCACCTTCGCTAATGCGCGAAAGCGCCGCCTCTATAAGAACAGTTGTCTTACCGCTACCGGCAACTCCTTGAATAAGAAGAGGTGCTCCGCGGTGCGCAATCGCTGCCTTTTGTCGATCGTCAAAGCCCAGCTCAATGAGCCCAGCATCCTGCTTGATCAACTTCATAGGCGCCATTTAACCCTAGCCCTCAGACAAAGACTGGCCAACTGGCAAAACGTGGCTGCCTAGTTATCGGCGGCTAGGTTCGCCTTCTTCTGACGTGAAGTCGCGCGTGCGCGCTCGTTCTGGTCTAGAACAACCTTACGAATGCGGACAACTGCTGGAGTGACCTCTACGCATTCATCTTCGCGACAGAATTCGAGAGCACCTTCCATGTTTAGCTTCTTAGGCGGAATCAAACGCTCTGATTCATCGGTACCTGATGCGCGCATATTTGTAAGTTTCTTTTCGCGAACACAGTTAACGTCCATGTCATCGCTGCGAGAGTTCTCACCGATAACCATGCCTTCGTAAACTTCATCGCCTGGCTCAACAAAGATTGTTCCGCGATCTTGCGTTCCATAAAGTGCGTATGAAGTAACTGTTCCCATACGATCTGAGACAAGTGAACCTGTTGCGCGTGTACGTATATCGCCATACCAAGGCTCGTAACCATCAAATACGTGGTGTAGTAAACCTGTACCGCGAGTTTCTGTAAGGAACTCGGTACGGAAACCAATAAGTCCACGAGAAGGAACCTTGTAATCAAGACGGATCCAACCAGTTCCGTGATTAACCATCTGCTCCATGCGGCCCTTACGAAGTGCCATCAACTGAGTTAGAACACCTAAGTATTCTTCTGGTGCATCAATTGTTAAACGCTCCATCGGTTCGTGGATCTTGCCATCAATCTTCTTGATAACTACCTGTGGCTTACCAACAGTGAGTTCGAAACCTTCGCGCTTCATGATTTCAACAAGTACAGCCAACTGAAGTTCTCCGCGGCCTTGTACTTCCCATGTATCTGGACGATCAGTATTGAGAACGCGCAATGAAACGTTACCCACGAGCTCAGCATCGAGGCGGCCCTTAACTTGGCGTGCAGTAAGGAGTTTTCCACTCTTTCCTGCCAAAGGAGATGTGTTAATACCGATTGTCATCGAGATAGATGGTTCATCAACAATAATCAACGGCAGAGCGTGTGGATTTTCATTATCTGCCAACGTTTCACCAAGAGTAATTGTCTCGATACCCGCAACAGCGATGATGTCTCCAGGATGCGCTTCAAGTGCTGGAACGCGCTCGAGCGCTTCGGTAATCAAAAGTTCTGAAATCTTTACTCGCTCTTGTGTGCCATCTGTCTTCATCCATGTAACTGTTTGGCCCTTCTTGATCACACCTTCGCGAACGCGGCAGAGTGCAAGACGACCAAGGAATGGTGACGAGTCAAGGTTTGTTACGTGTGCCTGAAGTGGCGCACCTTCGTGATAAACGGGAGCAGGAATTGCAGAGAAGATAGTGTCGAAGAGTACGTCGAGGTTGGTCTCTTCTGGCATTCCACCATCTGCTGGACGAGTCAATGATGCGCGACCTGCTTTAGCTGATGCGTAGACAACTGGAAATTCAATCTGCTCTTCATTTGCACCGAGATCAAGGAAGAGTTCATATGCTTCATCGACAACTTCAGCAATACGTGAGTCAGGGCGATCAACTTTGTTGATCAACAAGATAACTGGAAGGTTCTTCTCAAGTGCCTTACGCAATACGAAACGTGTTTGTGGCAGTGGGCCTTCTGATGCATCAACGAGCAAGATAACGCCGTCAACCATCTCTAGTCCGCGCTCTACCTCGCCACCGAAATCTGCGTGGCCTGGTGTATCAATAATGTTAACGATTGTGTTTCCGCGCTTTACAGCGGTGTTCTTGGCAAGGATCGTAATTCCCTTTTCGCGCTCTAGATCCATTGAATCCATCATGCGATCCTGGCCTTCGCCCTGAACCTTGTGGGCTGCAAAAGCGCCTGACTGCCACAACATCGCATCGACAAGAGTGGTTTTGCCGTGGTCTACGTGAGCAATAATCGCAACGTTACGAAGATCATCACGGTGCTTCTCTGGCAGGCCTTTAAGGTGCTCTTGTTTTTTCGACATTGAGGTCAAACTCCATAAATAAGGGCACTTACGTGCGAAGTGCAGGTCGTCAGTCTATCAGTGCCTATTGATCGTAATTGCCCACAAAAATTAAACGTTGAAGCGGAATTCGACGACGTCACCATCATGCATGACGTAATCCTTACCTTCCATACGTACTTTGCCTGCAGATTTTGCATCGGCCATTGAGCCGTGTGCCATCAAATCATCGTATGAAACGATCTCAGCTTTGATGAAGCCCTTTTCAAAATCAGTATGAATCACACCGGCTGCCTTTGGCGCAGTGTCACCCTTATGAATAGTCCACGCGCGCGCTTCTTTTGGCCCTGCAGTTAAATAAGTTTGTAGACCAAGTGCATCAAAACCAACGCGGGCAAGTGTTGCAAGACCTGGCTCTTCTAGTCCAATAGATTCAAGTAATTCCATCGCATCTTCATCAGATAGTTCAGCAAGTTCTGCCTCTGTCTTGGCATCAAGGAAGATTGCCTGTGCAGGTGAAACTAGCGCCTGCAACTTTGCGCGCAAATCTTTATCTGCTAACTCCGCTGCATCAACGTTAAATACATACAGGAATGGCTTTGCGGTAAGCAAGTGCAATTCGTGCAAGAGATCGCGATCAATTGATGATTGCGACAAAGGCTTACCTGATTGCAACCATTCATTAGCGGCCTTTACAGCCTCTAGAACTGGCAGGCGATCTTTTGCAGTCTTCGCCTCTTTCTCAAGGCGCGGAATTGCCTTTTCAATTGTCTGTAAATCTGCGAGCGCGAGCTCTGTATTAATCGTCTCCATATCGCTGCCTGGATCAATGCGACCATCGACATGTACAACATCGTCATCGTTAAAGACGCGGATGACCTGACAGATTGCATCAGTCTCGCGAATATTTGCAAGGAACTTATTGCCAAGACCGGCACCTTCAGATGCACCCTTAACAATTCCGGCGATATCTACAAAAGATAGTGCGGCAGGAAGTAGCTTTTCTGATCCGAAAATTGTCGCCAGTTTGGCTAAGCGCGCATCAGGTACGCCGACGACTCCGACGTTGGGTTCGATAGTGGCAAAGGGATAGTTGGCAGCTAAGACATTGTTCTTAGTTAGCGCGTTAAAGAGGGTGGACTTGCCCACATTCGGCAGGCCGACGATTCCAATTGACAGACTCATAGGAGGTAGAGCCTACGCGTGATTGTCAGTGGCTCCTGCCACGATAGGGGCATGACCAGCACAGATAGCCCACTCGTGACCATTATTACCCTGCTCATCGGCCTCCTTCTTGGCCTGGCCATTGGATACATCCTGTGGCGAAAGGGTGCAGGTAACGGCTCTTCCTCATCTGCAGAACTTACTGAACAACTCAACGTTGCTCGCGCAGAACGTGATCTCTACAAATCCGAACGCGATAACGCGATGGCAGATACAAAGTTAGCGGGCGAGCTCGAAGCGATGAAGACTGCGATGGAGAAATTGCAGAAAGAGGCAGGTGATGCCGATCGTCGTCGCATCGAAGCCGAATCAGATATTCGCGCGCAGGTTCGTGCAATGTCTACCCACAATGAATCACTCGTGGCACAGACCAAGGCGATTGCTGGCGCGCTATCAAATTCTGCAACGCGTGGAAAATTTGGCGAAGCACAACTTGAGTTAATGCTTGAAGATGCTGGCCTGCGTAAAGATATTGAATTCACCGCTCAGCGTTCTACAACAGATGCTGACTCTTCCGGTATTCCAGATATCACCGTGAAGATGCCAGGTGGTACTAAGTTATTTATTGACTCTAAGTTTCCATTCGATCGCTTTATTGAAGCGCACGAAGAGGAAGATGCAGATCTTCGTGAAGCGCTCTTTACTGAGCACCGCAAAGATCTAGCCAAGCACGTCGAAACGCTGGCAAAGCGTGGCTATCACGACTCACAAGATTCGCCAGATTTTGTCATCCTCTTTGTACCTTTTGAATCACTACTTACAGAAGCCCTTCGCGTAGATCCGCTCTTCCTTGAAAAGGCCTTTAAACTCAACGTCACCATTGCAACACCTACATCGATGATGGCCTTGCTGCGCACTATCGGCAATGTTTATTCACGTAACGCGGTCGCCCGCAACGCTGAAGATATTTCAAAGTCTGCCGCCTCATTTATGAAAGATCTGACGCGTCTACATGAGCGCATCATCAAGGTGGGTAGCGCGATTAACTCACTCTCCAAGGCCTACGCCGAGTTGATTCCAACAGCTGAATCCACCGTAAAGCGCGCTGCTGCCAAGATCCTGAGTTATGGAGTTTCTGGAGATAAAGATAAACTCGCACTTGCCTACCCCGATGCACCATCTGAGGTACGCGAGTTAAAGAATAGTGAACTGGCTGCAGAAGATGACTTCATCGATGCAGAAGAGGTGAAGGAGGACGAGTGACAAGTACACGCCCTGTCATTACCGGCCCTGGACTTAAGAAGCAGGGCGTTGTTGTTCTGCAGATTTTCTTTATCGCACTCTTTACCTTCGCCGAGTTAACGCTTCGTAGCGGCACGGGAATACTTACAGGGCTCGTTATTGTCGTTACCACTTTCGGTGGAATTCGCTTCGGTCGCCCAGGTACTCGTTATGTCTCGGTCGTTACTCCACCGCTTGTTCTTGGCGCAGTTGTCTTCATCTACTTCCTACTTACAGATGGACTCTCAATTGCTCGCCTTGGCATCGATATCTTGGCATCTCTTGCCTCAGTCGGCCCATGGCTATTGGTCTCAGCGCTCTATGGCTGGTTTATGTTCTTTAATGAAAAAGCAAAGGCGCGTAAGCCAAAGCCACGTAGTTAAAAACTACTTACCCATCGCCTTTAGATCTTTGCGAAGTTCTGGTGGAAGAGAGAAGAGAAGCGTCTCTTCAGTTGCTCGAACTTCTTCAACATTGCTATAGCCATGAAGGCTGAGCCAATCTAGAACTGTACGAACCAAAATCTCTGGAACCGACGCTCCACTTGTAAGGCCCACTGTCTTTACGCCGATGAGCCATTCATCTTTTGCCTCTGATGCATAGTCAATCAGGTAAGCCTTCTTTGCACCGTACTCCAGTGCGACTTCTACCAGGCGGACAGAGTTAGAAGAGTTCGTTGATCCAACTACGAGAACAAGATCTGCTTGAGGTGCAATCGCTTTAATTGCCTCTTGGCGATTCTGTGTGGCGTAACAAATATCATCTGATGGAGGATCTTGAATCTCTGGAAAACGCTGGCGCAAGATAGCAACAGCTTCGAGAGTTTCATCAACGCTTAGCGTGGTCTGCGATAGCCAGACAAGTTTCTTTCCAGGTGTTGGCTGCACATTGCGTGCACCATCAAGGCCATCAACAATCTTTACCTTGCCGACAGCTTCGCCGGCGGTGCCTTCAACTTCTTCATGGCCTTCGTGGCCGATAAGAAGAATTTCGGTCTCATCATTTGCAAAGCGTCGGACCTCGTGATGCACCTTAGTTACCAGTGGACAGGTGGCATCAATTGTCTTAAGGCTGCGCGCAGCGGCTTCTTCGTGAACTGCAGGTGAAACTCCATGTGCGGAGAAGACCACGGTCTTTCCTTCAGGGACTTCATCAGTCTCGTTAACGAAGATGACGCCCTTTTGTTCGAGGGTAGAGACAACGTGCTTGTTGTGAACGATTTCTTTGCGGACATAGACGGGTGCGCCGTAGGCCTCAAGCGCTTTTTCGACAGTGATCACTGCGCGGTCAACGCCTGCGCAGTATCCGCGAGGGGCGGCCAGAAGAACGCGTTTCTCCGAATCCATGTCGCGCAGTCTATTAGGCTGGGCTCATGTTCGAAACTTCAAGTGAGAAACCTGCGCCAGTACGCGTCGTCACTGAAGCAATTAAGGAGTATCTCGATCGTTTAGGCCCGATTTGGATCGAGGGCGAGATCTCAGAGCTCAACGAACGCAGTGGCGGAATGGCATTTATGCGCCTGCGCGATACCAGCGCAGATATGAGCCTTTCAGTGATGTGTTACAAAACTGTTTTGGCACCGGTGCAACCGCTTCCACCAAATGCTCGTGTAGTAATTCATGCAAAGGCATCTTGGTATACCAAGAGTGGCACACTCACGATGTCTGCCAAAGAAATCAGACAAGTTGGCGTCGGTGAACTCTTGGCTCGTCTTGAAGAGTTAAAGAATGTATTGGCTGCTGAAGGGCTCTTTAGCGCAGATCGCAAAGTGGCACTTCCTCGACTGCCTAAGAAAATTGGTCTCATCTGCGGTCGTAATACAGATGCGATGAAGGATGTCGTTGAAAATGGGCGACGTCGTTGGCCAGCAGTTGAATTTGAAATTCGCGAGGTAGCGGTACAGGGAAGTGCGGCAGTTGTTGAAGTCTCACAAGCACTTACCGAATTAGAAGCGATGGCCGATGTCGATGTCATCATCATTACAAGAGGCGGCGGATCATTTGAAGATCTCTTGCCCTTTAGTGATGAGTCTTTAGTTCGCCTCGCCGGCTCATGTGTCACACCGATTGTCAGTGCGATCGGCCACGAGAAAGATTCACCACTTCTTGATCTCGTCGCTGATTACCGAGCATCAACACCGACAGATGCCGCCAAGCGGGTAGTGCCAGATATCGCTCAAGAGAGCGCTGATATTCAGGCAATTCGTGCACGGTTGCTGCGGAAAGTTACGAGCGCGATCGACTTTGAGTTTTCAACGATTTCGCACTTGATAGCTCGCCCAGTGATGAAAGATCCGATGGTGATTGTCACTTCTCGCAACGAGATTATTGCCACCGCGCGCGATCGCGCACGTCGTACCTTTGCCGCAATTATCGATAGCGAAAAACGCGAACTTAAACAGGTACGTGCCCACCTGCGATCTTTATCGCCGCAATCCACCCTCGACCGCGGATATGCAGTCGCCACGTTAAGTGATGGCCAGATTGCACGCGATGCCGCTGCGATCAAAGATGGTGCTGGGCTTCACATTCGCCTAGCAAAGGGCACACTAAAGGCAACTGTCGAGAAGAGAGTAGATTAGGAACATGGCTGCAGAGAAGAAGTTGTCCTACGAGCAGGCTCGTGATGAGCTGGCAGAGATTGTGGAATCACTTGAATCAGGAAGTGCCACTCTCGAAGAATCTCTTGCACTCTGGGAGCGCGGAGAAGCGTTAGCAAAGATCTGCCAAGAATGGCTCGATGGTGCAAAGGCGAAGATTGCAGCAAGCAAGTCAACTCAAGAAGCTGAAGCAGAATAAGGCCAGCGATGTCTCCCCAATTTTCATACTCAGATCTTCTGCCACTCGGTGAGGATGCAACGAAGTATCGCCTTCTGACAAAAGATGGCGTGAGTGTGAAAAAGCATGGCGATCTCGAGTTTTTACATGTTGAACCATCAGCGCTATCTGCGCTGAGTGAAGTCGCAATTCACGATATTTCACATTACTTACGTGCAGCGCATTTGCAGCAGTTAGCAAATATCTTGAGCGACCCCGAGGCCTCCCCTAATGATCGCTTCGTCGCAACCGACCTTTTAAAGAATGCCAATATTTCAGCTGGCGGAATTCTGCCGATGTGCCAGGACACAGGAACTGCGCTAATTATGGGTAAGAAGGGGCAGCACGTTCTTACATCAAGTAAGGATGAGGTCGCTCTCTCGCAAGGAATTTACGACGCGTATACAAAGCTCAACCTGCGTTATTCGCAGATGGCTCCTGTGACAACCTGGGATGAGAAGAACACCGGCAATAACTTGCCCGCACAAGTTGAGATCTATGCCGATAGCGACCATAGCGATGAGTACAACTTCCTCTTCATCGCAAAAGGTGGCGGAAGTGCAAATAAATCATTCCTCTACCAAGAGACTAAAGCGGTGTTAAATCCCACATCATTTATGACCTGGCTTGATGAGAAATTGCGTTCGATCGGAACGGCAGCCTGCCCTCCTTATCACCTTGCAATTGTCATCGGCGGAACCAGTGCTGAACACACCGTAAAGACTGCAAAGTTGGCATCTACAAAGTATTTGGATTCACTGCCTACTTCAGGAGATGCCGCAACTGGCCATGGATTCAGAGATATCGAACTTGAAGAGAAGGTCCTAGAACTCACCCGCACTTTGGGAATCGGCGCTCAATTTGGCGGCAAGTACTTCTGCCACGATGTTCGAGTTGTGCGTCTTCCTCGCCATGGCGCTTCTCTTCCAATTGCAATTGCAGTTTCCTGCTCTGCCGATCGCCAGGTCAAAGCGAAGATCACTCGCGATGGCGTCTTCATCGAAGAGCTCGAGCGCGATCCAGCACATTTCTTACCTGAGACAACCGATGAACATCTCAATGATGACGTTGTTGCAATTGACCTTAATCAGCCGATGGATGCAATCCGCGCAGAACTTTCTAAGCACCCAGTTAAGACTCGCGTCAGTCTGACTGGAACAATCGTTGTCGCGCGCGATCTTGCCCACGCCAAGATTAAAGAGGCGATCGACAAGGGCGAACCAATGCCGCAATACCTCAAGGATTACGCTGTTTATTACGCAGGCCCTGCCAAGACTCCTGAAGGATATGCATCAGGTTCATTTGGGCCAACAACTGCAGGTCGTATGGATTCTTACGTTGGCTACTTCCAAGAGCGCGGCGGATCATTTGTCATGTTGGCAAAAGGCAATCGCTCACAATCTGTCACAGATGCCTGCAAGACCCACGGTGGTTTCTATCTGGGATCAATCGGCGGACCGGCAGCGCGCCTTGCTCAAGATTGCATTAAGAAAGTTGAAGTTCTCGACTTTGAAGAGCTCGGCATGGAAGCGGTCTGGAAGATCGACGTCGTAGATTTCCCAGCATTTGTAGTTGTCGATGACAAGGGCAATGATTTCTTCGCCCAGACCTCAAAACCACTAACTATCGGTCGCAAGCCTGAGTAATCTGACTATTCTAAGAAAGAGGCTCCAATGAATAAACCCCGCTTCCTTCCACTAGTCATGTTGACCTCAATCCTGGCGTTCATTCTCCCCACACCTTCTTACTCGGCCGACATCGTGCCAAAAGATCTCATCTATCAGCCCTTGTTTGGAACCGTAATTCAAGAAGGTCAGGCGTTTCAAAATATTTCTTTCATCACCGCTAGTTCAACACCTCAAGATGGTGGCGTTTTCTACAATAAGAACTGTGTGAGCTTTGATGATCCTCGATGCCTAGATGCCCCAATTATCCGCGGAAATATCATTTTGCCAGTGTGCAAAAGTGCTGCCGATCAATTTTGTATAGACGCACTGGATTTCACGAGAAGTGATGGCGTTAAAGAGCCAGCGAAACTCGTTCTTGAAGCAACAACTCAAAAGATTCCGGCAAGTTCAACCTACAAAACAGGCGCAGGTGGTGGAATCAGTGTCTGGAGTGCATCTGGTGCACCACACAAAGGTGCGACCAGCGATTACATAGTAAGAGTTGCTCTTAGAGTTGAATCTATCAAAGGCAAGATAGAACCACGGATACTTGGTTTAGAAGCATCGGTAACACCAGTTGTAATGACTCAGGATGCTGGCGCGAAGCAAGCTAGGGTTTGCGAAAAAGCAGATCCGAATTTAGGTGGGAACTTAAATGTTTCTTATGGTTGGGCCTGCCCAGATAATCAACCCTCCCCTGAAACGTACGAACGTTGCTCACAGATGTTGGATGGTCTCTGTTTTATGCGGCAAGACTTCTCAGATGGCGTGTCAGTTGGACTCACACTTAGAGTGAACAATCAAGTCACTGGTTGGTTATTTGGAAGAATGTCTGACCCAAATATTTCCGTGACGGCAATCGACAATTCCAATAACTTATTAAAGGTAGAAGGTAAAGCTGAGAGTGTTCCAACTTTGATTGGTTATGTTGAGAAGAAGAACTTAAGCCAAACTCCAGACATCTTAAAGAGATTTGAAGCGCGCTGCGCAACCCCAGGCAACTATTCAACGTGCGAAAAAATGTTAACTTCTAACTTTTTTGACGGTTCCCTTGGAAGTGGATTAAATCGCATGGAAGACTACGAGCTATTTAGCAAGCAGATAAAGGCGTATTCCGGCACTGATATGAACTTTAGGAACGACACCCACTGGAGTTTTGGATCAACTAGTTATGAAGGTCGAAAAGATGCGGAAGGTGCCTGCTTTGCAGACACTTCACAACTACTTGGGCTTGTCACAACAAATGCTCCAGTTTACGAGTCAGGGCCGCCAAAATTAGTTGATTCCTTCCTCACCTATAGAGTCGCTGGTGCGCACCACAAGGCTGATGGCTCGCTATTTAAAGGGACATATGATTTTGCTGTGCGATCTTCGGTGGCGCGCTGTCTCTACGGATTTACCAGCGCTCCAATTTCAGCATCCATCTCTATTACCGCTGGAGACGGAACTGTGAACAATGTGGCTACTGAAGTTGTTGGAGAACGCAACGGCTGGATGACTCTTAGCGCGAAAGGTTTCACCTTTTCATCGCCAGTGATCCGAATCAAATTGAGTCAAAAGCAGGTAGCGCCATCCCCACAACCAAGTACCACTCCAAAGGCCGCCATTAATGCGCCTACAAAAATCATGAATATTACTTGCGTGAAAGGTAAGTTAATTAAGAAGGTTTCGGGAACTAAACCAATCTGTCCAAAAGGCTATAAGAAAAAGTAAGCTCTTTAGTAGAACTTGCTGCGCTTAAATTTTGCCCAGGCCTTGCATGGGCTCTCATAGCGGATATCGATATAGCGAAGGCCCCAACGCATCTGCGTAACCGGGTTTTTGCGCCAATCCGTTGAGATGATCTCCATGCGGTTAGCAGGTAGAGCTTGTGGAATTCCATGTGCGCCGGTGCGAGGGTTGTGAGCCTTGTAATTCCAGTTGCTCTCTTTTGTCCATAAATTATTGAGGCATTTGAATTGGTAACTGCCCCAGTTGTACTCGGTGGCCATGATTTGGCGGGCTACATATTTAGCGCCGTTAGGTGTTCGGGCTAACTCGACGTGGCGAGTCACCGTTGCAACCAGTGCCATTTCGGAGGCAAAGAGCGATTGAGCAAAATCCAATTGTGAGTAGAGAGGTGCGCCCTCTGAAAGGTCGACCACCGAAGCGCGAATATTGGTTGCCTCAGGCAAGGTCAGACGAGTGGTCTCTGGAAAATCCAGACCGTAGGCAGTTGGCTGGGCGCTGGCTAGAAGAATCAGGGTCGCAACAAGAGTCCAGAGTCCGGCGACTTTACGTCGCGGCTTGGTAAGAATTGCCTTCATCGCTGCCCTCCTTCTTCTTCAACTTGTTTTGCGACAAACCCTCATCACCCTCAAATTTTTGGAATTCAAGGACAATTGGGAAGGGGGAATGGCTCTAGGGTGGCAAGGGTGAGGGCCTTCGGCAAATCAGAACACGCATGGCGTCGAAATTCTCAGAAAAGTGACTGGTTGTGGATAGGTAAAAGTGCAGGTCAGAATGGGGAAAGTCCGATTTGCCCTATTTGTCGCTGTGATCTTTAAAGAACCCCTCTTTTGAAAGGTTCGCAACGCCTTACGCGATCGGCCCCTCAAGTAACTCCGTGACCAGGGCGGCGATCGGTGAGCGCTCTGATCTGGTCAGGGTCACATGGGCAAAAAGTGGATGGCCCTTCAAGGTTTCAACGACTGCAACGACACCGTCATGGCGTCCGACTCTCAAGTTATCGCGCTGGGCGACATCGTGGGTCAGGATCACTCGAGAACTTTGGCCGATTCGGGATAGGACCGTCAGCAGAACTCCGCGTTCTAGGGATTGGGCCTCATCGACGATGACAAAGCTGTCATGCAATGAGCGACCGCGGATATGGGTTAGAGGTAAAACTTCGATCAATCCGCGAGCGATGATTTCATCAATGACGGCTTGGCTGACCAGAGCGCCCAAAGTGTCAAAGACTGCCTGGGCCCACGGCGACATCTTCTCGCCTTCACTGCCCGGCAAGTATCCGAGCTCTTGTCCGCCGACGGGATAGAGAGGGCGGAAGATCACAACTTTCTTGTGGAGTCGCTTCTCCATCACCGCCTCAAGTCCGGCGCAGAGAGCCAGGGCAGATTTTCCGGTTCCGGCCCGGCCGCCGAGGGAGACGATTCCGATCTCTTCATCGAGCAAGAGATCTAGTGCGATACGTTGTTCGGCGCTTCGACCATGCAGACCAAAGGCGCTGCGATCGCCACGAACTAATTGCAATCGCTTATCGGCGGTCACTCGGGCAAGAGCGCTCCCTTTTTCAGAGTGAAGAACAACACCGGTATGCACTGGCAAAGAGTGGGCACATTCGTGATCAGCACGATCGCCAGAGTAGAGCTCATCAATCAGGCTATGGCCGACATCGACCTCTTCGATTCCGGTCCATCCACTATTGGAGACAAGTTCAGCCAAATACTCTTCGGCGCGAACACCGACAGATGATGCTTTGACGCGAAGTGGAAGATCTTTTGTAACGAGGACAACATCTTTTCCATCTGACATGAGGTTTTTCGAGATAGCGAGGATGCGCGAATCATTAGTCCCATCGCGCAAGAACCCATGTGGCAAGGTACTTAGATCTGTGTGATTGAGTTCGACCGAAAGCGTGCCGCCCTCGGGAGTTATTGTGAGTGGCTGATCGAGTCGCCCATGTTCGATGCGAAGATCATCGAGTGCGCGAAGTGCGGCGCGGGCAAAGTAGCCAAGTTCTGGATGGTCTCGTTTGGTCTCAAGCTCTCCGATAACTGCGATCGGAATAATGACTTCGTGCTCTTCAAAGCGGAGCAGGGCTCCAGGATCAGCTAGGAGCACGCTGGTATCTAAAACGTATGTCTTACGCGGTGGGTGTGCCAACGGTGAGAACTCACATTTCTTTAATTGTTCTAGAAGGGATCACGCTTCGGATAGGAAAAGATTAGAACTGCGAGCGCCTTTGTAGCGGCGACACGCCATATGCGCAAGATTACAAATGGGTGAAGAACTCACTTACCCAGACTTACTTACCAAGACGTCGATGGCGTTGTGAATATGAGCGAAGGGCTCGAAGGAAATCAACGCGGCGAAAATCTGGCCAATATGCTTCACAGAAATAGAACTCAGAGTGGGCGCTCTGCCATAACAAGAATCCACCCAACCGCTGTTCACCCGATGTGCGGATCAGAAGTTCTGGATCGGGTTGGCCGGCGGTATAGAGATATTGCGAAATTGCATCGGCATCAAGATCGGCAGCGGCGGCAGTTATCTCTTTGCCCTGAGCTGCAGCCTCAGTCATGTAGCTCTTAACCGCATCCACAATCTCGCGCCGGCCTCCATAGCCAATTGCGACATTGACCTCGAGGGTTCCGGGATGGGTTGGAAGCGCTGAGAGTTTTTCTTGTAGCCACGGTGGCAAGAGATCGAGTGCGCCGACAGCTTTGATTGTCCAACGGCCAGTGCGGGCTAATTCATCAACGCTATCGCCGATGACTGCAAGGAGTGCGTCGAGCTCTTCAGGGGTGCGTTTGAAGTTGTCGGTCGAGAGCATCCACAAAGTCACAACTTTTACTTCAGCCTCTTCGCACCAACCGAGAAAGTCGATGATCTTATCTGCGCCACGACGATGGCCTTTGGGATCTGATGGGCTGGGATTGCTCATCGCCCATCTGCGATTGCCATCGAGAATTACGCCCACATGTTGCGGGGTCTGAGAAAAATCTAGGTCGCGGACAATGCGCCACTCATAAAATGGGTAGAGCCACCCTTTAATCTCTTTACGAAGTTTGTCGAACAACTCTGCGCTCCAAAACAAATGAAGCCACCGGAAGAGTTCCGGCAAGAATCATCCAGATTAATCCCGACATGCTCTTCCGCATTTTCACGCTTAATTGCAGGGCGGCTAAGACGTAGAAGATATAAAGCCCGCCGTGGATATGGGTAATCCAGACCATCTCTGGCCAGGTGCGATCAAGGTGGAAAATGTATTTTGCCGGCATATAGAAGAACCAGAGAATCAGAGATAAGACTCCACAGATCAAGGCCATGATGCGAAAACGGAGAACAGCGTTTTTCATGCTCCCAACTTATCGCTTTCTTCGCGCCTACGGTAGAAAGGTAGATAGAGAACGATCACAGCCATCAACCACCAGATGATCACATATGAGATGTGCTGCCAGTAATAACCGCCCACCTTTGATTCAGGGGGTGCCAGTTCAACGCGATCGCGAATAATTGGGCCATCGCTAACGCTCTCTTGGGTTGCAAGTAGAAATCCGTCATAGAGATCAAAATCAGTCAGCGAAACAATGACGCTGCTATCAAGGCGGGAAATCACACCCGGTGCATTCCTTGCTACATCTTCAAATTGTCGCGGCTGCAGAACACCTTGCAGATCAACTCCAGTAGACATGGCCACGTGTGGCTCGACCAGACGATCTTTCCAATATCCACGCAAAACCAAGATTGCACTTTTCTCATCTACTTGCATCAGCGCAACCTCCCAATCAGATCTACGTTCTGCGAGATCGGTTTGATTAGGCGCACGGAAGGGCAAGATGTAATTTCCGCGAAGTTGAACTTTCTTTCCAACATTGCGTGAATCTAAAGAGGTTGCTGGAGATGCAAGATCTGCTAACTGATAGATAGTTGAATCGGGGATTATCTTCTTGGATTCTTGTAACTCATTGGCGCGATCGAGCTGCCACATACCGAGGAAGACGAAGGCGGCTGCAAGTGTCAGGACTGCAACTGCCTTGCCGAGTACTTTAAAGATCACCGTTCTCTTCGCGATCCTTCATTTTTGTATAGCGCTTATAGAAACTGCGCAGCAAAAGTGCAACTGAGATACACAGAATCGAAACTGTGAGGGAACCGGCCCAACCCATCTCTACTTCTTTTTCCATGCGATAATTCTCCCATGTCGATGCCTGATGCAACTGCCCAACCAGATGAGACATTCGACTACAACGACCGATATGGCATTACTCCTCACAAGGGTTGGATTGCACCCGCTGCGATACTTGCAGTTATCGGGCTCACATGGACGATATGGGCAGCGCTCAACCATTCACAGCCTGAGCTGCGATCCACTCTCTACTCATTTGCAGTCACCGGAGATCGCGAAATAACAATGAAGTATGCGATCGATCGACGTGATCCTGATGCGATCGTGATCTGCACGCTGATTACTTTGGATATCGATAAGAACATCGTTGGCCAGATTGATGACCAGATTCTTGGCGGTCAGAGCAAAGTCGAACGCAACATCGCAATCCCAGCGCGAATCGCCCCTGTAAGTGCGCGTATCGCAGGCTGCAGAATTTCCTAACCAGATCAACCCCGCTAAAGTGTCCCGTTATGAGTACACCACAGACCTGGCTGACCCAAGAGGCAGCCGATCGCCTTCAGGCTGAACTTACAACGTTGGAAAGTTCTGGCCGTCGCGATGTGACAGCAAAGATTGAAGCTGCGCGCGCCGAAGGTGATCTCAAAGAGAACGGTGGATACCACGCAGCTCGCGATGAGCAAGGAAAGATGGAAGCGCGTATCCGCCAACTCAAACAGATTTTAGAGAACGCTCACATTGGAACTCCTCCAGCAAGTGAAGATGGAGTTGTTGGTGCGGGCATGGTTGTAACAGCGCGCATTGCAGGAGATGAAATGAAATTCCTCTTGGGATCTCGCGAAATCACATCAGATGAATACGATGTTTACAGCGAGAAGTCACCACTAGGGAGTGCGGTAATGGGTGCCAAGATCGGTGAAACTGTTTCTTACACAGCCCCCAGCGGCAAGGCGATCTCTGTCGAAATCGTCGAAGCGCGGTTTATTTAATTCGCAGCTCGAGCGTACTTTCGTACGCTCAAAGGGATAAAGATCGCCATCAAAATAACCATATAGATCAGTGATGTGAGTAATGGGTTTTCACTTGGGAATGATCCAGCGGTAGCACCAAATTGGTTCTCAAGACCAAAGAGTGAACGACATCCTGCCACCATCGTTGATACTGGATTCCATTCGGCAAAGTACTGCAGCGCACGTGGCATTCCCGTAGTTGGCGCAAAGGCATTTGATAAGAAAGTCAGCGGGAAAGTCACAATGAAAGATACGTTCTGTACTACTCGCGCATCCTTTGCCGAAAGCCCCACAAGTACGCCAACCCATGAAAGTGCGTAACCAAAGAGGAGAAGGAATAAAAACCCTAGAAGCATATTTCCGGTGCCACCTGTTGGGCGCCAACCGACAACATATCCGGTGATTCCCATAACGGTTAACACCACAATATTTAGAAGTGAATCTCCGAGTGTGCGCCCGATAATCAACGCGCTGCGTGAGATTGGGAGTGATCTAAAGCGATCAATCAATCCCTTCTTCATGTCGTCAGCTAACCCAGATGCAGTTCCCGCCAAGGTAAATGCAACGGTCTGCACGAAGATTCCCGGCATAAGTAACTGGACATATCCCCCAGGTTGGCCTGAATCGATTGAGCCACCAAAGACGAATCTAAAAAGGAGCACAAACATCACTGGTTGGATCGTTGAGAAGATAAGGACTTCAGGCACGCGTACCAAGAGCAAGATCTGGCGGCGAGTAATAATGAAAATATCTTGCAGGTTTCTCATTTCTTTACCTCTTCCTTGATCTCTTCTGCAACATGGCCCGTCAGTGACATAAAGACATCATCAAGTGATGGACGCTTGAGCGAAACATCTAGCGGATGAATCCCTGCACCATCGAGTTCGCGCAACGCTTCGATCAAAGCCGCAGATCCTGTTGAAACTGGGGCTGAGATAAGGCGCATGCCCTCATCAAGTGTTGCTGGGTTCTTGCTGACGCGAGTAACGATCTCCATAGTCTTTGAGATACTGCTCTGCTCAACAACAATCTGAAGGCGTTCTCCACCGACCTGCTTCTTGAGAGCATCAGATGTTCCACGCGCAATTACCTTGCCGTGATCAATCACTGCGATCTCATCGGCCAACTGATCGGCCTCTTCCAAATACTGTGTTGTTAATAGAAGTGTCACGCCACCCTTAACAAGTTCTTGGATCACGCCCCACATCTCTTGGCGACCACGTGGATCAAGTCCCGTTGTTGGTTCATCGAGAAAGAGCACCTTTGGCTTAACAATCAATGATGCCGCTAAATCAAGGCGACGACGCATTCCACCGGAGTAAGTTTTAATTGGACGGCGCGCACTTTCAGTAAGTGAGAATTGCTCAAGTAACTCTTCTGCGCGAGCAATTGCTTGCTTTTTTCCTAAATGATAGAGCTGGCCAAACATCACCAAGTTATCCCAACCGGTGAGAATTTCATCAACTGCTGCATATTGTCCGGAAAGACCAATAATCTCGCGCACCTTCTCGGGATGCTTAACTACATCAATGCCGCCGACTGTTGCATGACCTGAATCAGGATTAAGCAAGGTAGCGAGAATTCTCACAGTTGTTGTCTTTCCAGCACCATTTGGCCCTAATACGCCTAAAACGGTTCCTTCTTCTACATCTAATGAGAGGTGATCTAGGGCTCGTACCGTGCCCTTGTCATAAGTTTTTACGAGGTCTTCAGCGATGATTGATTTCACGCGGTAAACTTATAACCTTGTTCTAGAAAATACAAAAAGCAGATCAATTTCATAGCAATACAACTTAAATGGGGTTAACCATGTCGATAAACGCGCCAGCTAAAGCACATACACATAAAGAGATCATGGTCATCCTCGGAGGCCTTATGACCGGCCTTCTACTTGCGGCCCTCGACCAGACAATCGTTTCTACCGCCCTAAAAAGCATTACTGAAGATTTCAACGGACTTAACCACTACACGTGGGTTGTCACCGCGTACTTGCTGACATCGACAGCATCAACTCCGCTCTATGGAAAGATTTCAGACATCTACGGACGGCGCCCAGTCTTTCAATTTGCGATTGTTACCTTCTTATTAGGTTCACTTCTCGCTGGTGCTGCCCAAGATATGAATCAGCTGATTGCAACTCGCGCGCTGCAGGGACTTGGTGCCGGTGGCTTAATGGCACTTACATTTGTGATTATCGGTGACATCGTTCCTCCGCGCGAACGCGGCCGTTATGTGGGTTACTTCGGCGCAGTCTGGGGACTTTCATCGGTTGCCGGGCCACTTCTCGGTGGATTTTTTTCAGATCACGAAACAATTCTTGGCATCACTGGATGGCGCTGGATCTTCTACATCAATATTCCATTTGGAATCCTTGCACTAGTACTTACAAGTGCGACGCTCCACTTAGCAAAACAAAAGCGTGATCACTCCATCGATTATCTCGGAGCAGCATTCCTCGTTACATCGGTAACTCTGATTTTGCTCTCACTCAGCGTCTATGGTCCACAAGATGGCTGGACAGATTCGCGCACACTTGGTCTCCTCTTTATTGGCCTAACACTTGCAGCGCTCTTCATTTGGTGGGAAGCACGCGCAAAAGAGCCAATCATTCCTTTGACACTTTTTAGCAACCACACATTCAGCCTGACATCGATCTTAGGTTTTATTATCGGTGCCGGAATGTTTGGTGCAATCGTGATGTTGCCTCTCTATCTCCAGGTAGTTAAGGGCGATAGCGCGACATCTGCAGGCTTAAAACTCATTCCACTGATGCTGGGAATCGTCTCCACTTCAATTATCAGCGGTAAGTTGATCTCAAAGCATGGCCACTACAAGCGTTTTCCAATAATGGGAACAGCGATTATGACGCTGGGAATCTTGGCGATGTATCGCCTAGAAATCGATACACCTTTCTGGGAGATCGCAATCTATGCAATCATGGTGGGTGCTGGCCTTGGCCTTTCCATGCAGACCATCGTCATCGCCCTACAGAACTCTGTTGAGTTTAAAGATATGGGTATCGCAACAAGTTCAAATACCTTCTTCCGTTCATTGGGATCTGTCTTTGGTACCGCACTCTTTGGTGCGATTCTCTCTAACCGACTCGGTCATTACCTGATCGTTGGGCGTGAAGATCTCGTGGCAAGTAATCCATCTGTCGCTCTATCCTTTAACGAAAGCGATATCGAAAAGATTAAGCAGAACACCGCCGTTATTGCTCAGCTTCCGCCAGAGGCTCAGACCACTGCGCTCAACGCCTTCGTAGATTCTTTTCACGTAGTCTTCCTTGCAGCAGCGCCACTTACAGCAATTGGATTCCTCCTCGCGCTCTTCTTACGTGAGGCCCCATTACGTACCAATGAAGATTACGCAGCGGCTCGCCAAGAGTCAGCCGGAGAAGCAGTCGGTTAAATCCGATCCACCTTATGAAACTGCAATCACCACTACGCGATCTTCCCCGTGAAGTAAGTGTCCTTGTTGTTGCATCTTTCTTTGTTGCGGTCGGTTTCGGAATCATCGTTCCTGCGATTCCACTCTTCGCCCGATCATTTGGCGTTAGTAACGCAGCCGTTGGCCTGATCATCTCCCTCTTTGCTCTATCTCGCTTTGCCTCTGGATTATTTTCTGGAAAACTCGTCGATAGATTTGGCGAACGCACCGTCTTTGCTGTCGGCGTCGCATTCGTCGCACTCTCAGTTGGTGCATGCGGTATTGCACAGAGCTACAACCAGCTGCTCTTCTTCCGTGCCGCAGGTGGCCTTGGTTCATCGATGTTCTCAGTGGCTGCAAGTTCAGTCATCTTGCGCTCAGTAAGTGATGCTCAACGCGGCCACGCTATGTCTGTCTACAACGGTTCATTCTTGCTCGGTGCTATCGCAGGACCTGCAATCGGTGGAGGACTTGCTGCAATTTCCTTACGCGCACCATTCTTTGTCTACGCCATCGCACTATCTGTGGCAGGCACCGTCGGATTCTTCTTCTTTACAAGCGAACATCTACAAGCACCAAAGAAGAGTGAAGAGAAGAAAGTTGCAATGTCACTTAGAGATGCTTTCGCTCTTAAGGGATATCGCTACGCGCTTGTGATTACCTTTGTAGCAAGCTGGGTTATCTTCGGAGTTCGCACATCAATCTTGCCACTCTTTATCACCGAGCAACTTAAATCTACGGCAGCAGTTGTTGGTTGGGGTTTTACTATCTCTGCCGTTATTCAAGGAACCCTGATCTTGCGCGCAGGAAGACTTTCAGATGAACGTGGTCGAAGATTTGTTCTCGTTGTTGGAACAACAATTGCACTTGTTGGAATCGTCATCATGACTGCAACGCTTAACCCTCTGATGTTCTTTATCTCTATGGCAATCATTGGACTCGGTAACGCCTTCCTTGCCAGCGCCCCCGCAACAATCGTTGGCGATCTCATCGAAGGAAAAGGCGGACAAGTGATCGCGCTATTCCAGATGGCAGGCGATGCCGGAATGATCGTTGGTCCAGTTGTTGTTGGCTTTGTTGCAGATCATTACGGATACCGCGCAGCCTTCGGCCTTAGCGGATTGGTTTTCTGTATTGCAATTGTGCTCTCAATAAAGATGCCCGAGACTCGTAAGTCCCGGGCATCTCATGAAATTATCGATCCGCTGAATTAATCATCCCCACGAAGGATTGAGATCAAGCGAAGCATTTCAAGGTAGAGCCAGACAAGTGTGACCATCAAACCAAATGCTGCGCGCCATGATTCAACTTGTGGCACGCCAGCCTTGATTGAGCGATCAATCTGATCTAGATCCATCACGATAAATAGTGAAGCAAGTACAACTCCACCTGCTGCAAGGATCAAGCCAAGGCCACTGACGCCGTAAAGTCCCCCAGGTGTTCCCATAAAGCTTGCAACAATGCTGACAACTGCAAGACCGAGGTAACCAATGAGTGCGCCGAACATTACGCGCTGGAACTTAGGAGTTACACGGATACGTCCGCTGCGGTATGCAAAGAGCATTCCACCGAAAGCACAGAGTGTTGCAAGTACAGCTTGGCTTGCAATACCTGGGTATGCAGCTTCAAAGAAACTTGTAATTGTTCCAAGGAATAGTCCTTGGAATGCAGCGTATGCAACAACGAGTGCTGGACGAACCTTCTTGCTAAATGTGTTCACCATGCTCAGAGCAAATCCACCGATGAAGCCAAGAAGTAGCGCTCCACCACCAAGATTCGCATTCCATGCATATGCACCAACAACGAGAAGAACTGCGAAGAGTGAGGCTGTCTTAACAACAACATCTTCCATTGTCATGCGACCTGTCTGCAGTGATGATGCAGATGGCGCTGAATATGTATCTTCTAGCGTCTCCGTAGAAAAACCTTGCGAATCCATTCGAGCAAAACCTTTACCCGAAAATGATCGAGATAGAACCGGATTAGAACTTCTCACGTAGTGCACCTTTCGTCATGCCTTGGGATACCTGTATCCAGGTAGCTATATTTAAAACCATTTCACCTGAACTTTCATTCCCAATGGTAAGGGCTTTGGCACGCTGAGATATTTAGACTTTTTGTCTCCTCTAGGCGAGATTAAGCCTTGCCATTAACTCGAGCTCCGTTTAGTTCTGGAGCCCCATCTTGTAGAACAGGTGACAGGTACTTCTGAGGGAAGTTTTGATAAGCAATCGGTCTGCGAAAACGTAGAAGAGCCTTTGCGCCAACCGATGTAAAGAGCGGATTGGTAGAGGCTGGGTACGGGCCACCATGCTGCATCGCCCAAGTAACTGCTAGCCCCGTTGGCCATTGATTCCACACAATGCGTCCACTAATACGCTCCACAATTGAAATCAGTGCTGTGAAATCCATCGGATCATTTTCAGTAGCGTGAATTCCACTTGTGAGTGTGCCGGAGAATGATTCTGCGACTCTAAGCAATTCGTCAGCATCGGCACAATCAACAACTACTGCAGTCGGTCCAAATACCTCACGTCGGGCACTTTCGCCTGCGGCTAGGAAATCTTTTCCAGATATTGTGTAGACAGATACATTCGTATCTCCACCATCAGGATTTTGGGCTACTAGCTTCATCCCTGGAACTTGTGCAGTTTCATCTCGATTTTTATCGTGCAGCTTCACGATGTTGGGATTAAGTAGCCTCTGTGCAGGTGCTGTTGACACGAGTGTTGCGAGCTCCGCATTAATTCCACTAGCGCCATCCACAATTAAGAATCCAGGTTTGGTGCAGAACTGTCCCGCACCCATCGTGATCGATCCTAGAAATCCTTCAGCAGTCTCTTTCGCTTTTTCAGATGACATCGAACGAGTAACGAAAACAGGATTCAAGCCACCTAACTCACCGTAGAAAGGAATCGGAATTTCGCGCCGATTGGCTGCATCAAAGAGTGCGCGTCCACCATGTGTAGAACCAGTGAATGCAATTGCAGCGGTTAGTGGATGCTCAACAAGTGCCATACCTGCATCAAAATCTTCGACGAGAGAGATAAGACCAGCAGGTGCACCAGCCTTCTGCGCTGCAGCAATCATGATCTCGCCAACCATTCGAGATACACGAGGATGTCCTGGGTTTACCTTGATCACAACTGCGCACCCTGCAGCCAAAGCTGATGCTGTATCGCCTCCTGCTACTCCGAAAGCAAATGGAAAGTTACTAGCACCAAAAACACCAACAACACCAAGTGAAGTTGTCTTAAGGCGTAAGTCTGGACGTGGTGGTGTAAGTGAAGAGTCTGCGTGATCAATTGTTATATCCAAGTAAGTTCGATCTTCTACCGCGCGAGCCATAAGGCGTAACTGGCCAGTTGTTCGTCCTACTTCACCAGTAAGGCGTGCCTCAGGAAGATTGGTCTCCTCCATAGCAACAGGAACAAGGTCAGCTTTAGCTTGATCAAGTGCATCTGCTATTGATTCAAGGAGTGCAACAATCTTTACGCTATCCCAGTCACGAATCTGTAACCAGGCAGCATGGGCATCTCTTACTTGTCTATCCAATGTCATGTTAATTCCCTAAGCCTTAGGAGACCAGAACAACAGGATTATTGAGTTGGCCAAGAACTCCGCCGTCAATTTTTACAATGTCACCTTCATGGAGCGTAAAATCAGCAGATGGAACAATTCCGGTACCGGTGAAAAGCATTGCACCATGTGGCATCGGAAGCGTGCGAAATAGCCAATCTACAAGTTCTTCAAATCCACGCTTCATCTCACCGCTGGAAGATGCACCGGCGAAGACTTCAGCGCCATTGCGCTCAACAGAGAGAGTAAAGGGAAATACTGCTTCAGAAATTTCCCATGATGGAATGATGAAACTCCCAATCGTGCAGGACTTTTCGTAAGACTTCGCTTGCGGAAGATAGAGAGTGTTCTCACCTTCAATTGAACGCGAACTCATATCGTTTCCAAGGGTGTATCCAAAGATTTCCTGATGTGAATTAACTACTAATACAGCCTCTGCCTCAGGTACATCCCAACCAGAATCACGACGAATGCCAACTGGTTCGCCATTAGGAACTACTCGCCAACCAACAGTCTTGTAGAAAACCTCTGGGCGATCAGCATCATAAACTCTGCTGTAGAGATCAGGAATCTCCGACTCCTCCATACGACCTACTTTGCTACGTAGGTAAGTAACACCGCACGCCCACACTTCTTGATAAGGATCTATCGGTGCGGCGAAATGCTTTGGTGCACTCACAGAAGTACTTGCTGCATCAATAATCGAGCGAGCTTCCTGTATGTCCATGGACAATAAATCGGTAAGTGAATGGCTAATCGAGAAGAAATCTCCATTGTTCTCAACCAGCAAACCATCGTTACTTTTGTAGATTCTTCTCATACTGGAATCCTACATAAATCGTATTTGATTTCACACCTTCAGAGGGTAAGAATTTCTAGACCCTTAGGGTGTGTAAACAGTTACGGAACAACCACTCAAAGTCGTTGTAGTCGGTCTTATTGTCGTGCCACCGAAAGATGTTGAGAGCCTAACATCCGTTACCACCGTAGCTGAAGATCCAAATCCAGGACACCCGGTCCAACCATTCGATAAGAAATCTAACCGTTTAGTCGACAGACCGGAAATACTTCCTGTTGCTCCAGTTAATCCCGTGAAACCTCGATCTCCTTGATTGCCTTTCTCGCCCTGAATCCCCTGAATCCCCTGAATCCCAGTGTCACCTTTCGGCCCGACTATTCCTTGTGGCCCAGCAACACCTTGTTCACCTTGGGGTCCAACCTCACCACGGGGTCCAACCCCACCCAATACTGTTTTTCGTTCTGCCTTGGTATCGCATTTACTAGAAGCTCTAATAACGCCAGTCTTCTTGTTTATGCACACATTCAAGATCTCGCCTTGAACCACTGGTGTGGGAGTAACTTCTTCTGCTCTACTTGCAATGACTCCGCTGGTTCCTAAGAGCCACCCAACAATTAGCGCGATGACTACTACTATCGGGGTTTGGCTACTTTTGTTTTTCATCTCAGACTCCAGTTTATCTAGGTGTACTTGAAGCCTACTTGACCTAACTACTCTTTCGGTCGATCTACACCAAAATCTGAACCTGCAAGACAATCTGCTCCATAGCACCAGTATGGAGACATTGAAAACATCTTAACCAACAAGTCTCTGTTCGCTTGGTATCTGCCGCTTTCCTTCATCTCGTAATCAGATGCATCTCGGATGTATCCCCCGATTTGTTCGTTAAATGCAAAATCTGCTGCTGAGTTTGTTTTGAGTGAGAGGCATTGGGGATAGGTGATGGCTATTCCTTTTCCGTATGCGTAATTATCAATTCCTCCAAGCCGACCAAATAGCGCCTCGCATTGATCAACCCATCCATTTTCGTAAGCAGATAAAAATGATGACTTTTGACTCTCGGCCAGTTTTTTCTCGGTGTTGAAATGGTCAGTAGGAATCCAGACGCCTTGCCAAATGATTAGGACTCCGCCAAAGACAAATACTCTTTTTAAGAACTTCCTATCTTTGGTTTCGCGAGCCTCAATTTCCACGCCTGCGGAACTTCGGGCTTCATTACGTAAAGGGTAAAGAAATTGAAGTTCACGTACTCTTGAAATCTCAGTCCAGCGATAAATAATAAACACAGCAAACGCGACAATTAGGATTACGAAAAGATTAAATCTCAATTATGAATCCCTCGGGTTTTTCATTTCTTCACCCTATACCCAGTTGGACACTTCGGATTAACTGCGGTTACCTTCTTGGTCAGTTTGCCTTTAACACAGACGATGGTTGTTTTCTTTGCGACAGTAGGTTTTGCTTCCAATTTTGTTTCGTATAAAACAGTTGCAAACGTTGACTCAAATGAATTTAACTTTCCTTTTGTATTTATCGTCGGTCCAGCAAACGATGGTCTTTGAAGAATTTCCTTACCATTGTGACTTTGAATGGAAATGTTACAATCACCGTTTCTATTGATTTTTAAAACTCCGCCAGGCAGTGCAAATGTCCCAGGCTGTTCTTGTGTAATGCTGCAAGGGGAAGACTTGTCAACGCGGTAATACACGGGCATTCCTACCGAAGTTACCGCAGGCAACAAATACGTATCCCCGATTTTTGGGTTAGATGGAATCAGCGATAAGTCTAAAGAATGAGTTTGTAAAACATCTGGTGCAATTTCACCGCTTCGTATCGGCTTAAAAAGGTAGTCACTAATCTCTATTTCCAAATTTGCTGTTTTCTCTAACACTTTTGAATCTTTAAGTAGTGTTTTATCTGTTATCTCAACATATGTAGGATAAATGAACCCAGGTGGGCACGTAGGTAACGCCATCGATACCATACCGTTTCCGTGTTTTTCTGTCACGCCTTCAGATTCATACCACCTGAGACTAAATTTGTTATCACAACCATTGGCGAAGATGATTTTTAAATTATCTAATCCTGGATTTCCTCCAGTGTAAACAATCTTGAAGGTGACCAGATCTCCAGGTTTATATGGACCCTTGGTGACTTGTACTAACTCGATTATTTTTGGTGGGTTAGCGTTGTCAGCCTGTGCTGGCGTGTGAAGTAAGTTCAGGAAGAGAACACTTAAAAGTGCCTGCGCTTTAAACCTCATCTCTTCACCTTGTATCCAGATGGACACTTAGGATTCAATGCAGTTACCTTCTTAGTAATTTTTCCTTTTGTACAGGTGATGGTGCTTTTCTTCATAGCTGCTGCTTTGTCTGCTGCTGCTTTGTCTGCTGCTGCTTTGTCTGCTGCTGCTTTGTCTGCTGCTGCTTTGTCTGCTGCTGCTTTGTCTGCTGCTGCTTTGTCTGCTGCTGCTTTGTCTGCTGCTGCTTTGTCTGCTGCTG